>Ga0310038_10000643_pt1 | contig 28492 bp, 21 predicted proteins | sample Sb_taG_6_FD_200461 | JGI IMG/M metagenome (GOLD analysis project Ga0310038, IMG submission 200461) | Peat soil microbial communities from Weissenstadt, Germany - Sb_50d_4_PS metaG (v2) (version 2) | ecosystem: Environmental > Terrestrial > Soil > Wetlands > Peat | place: Germany: Weissenstadt... | reverse complement strand
TGCCGACGTACTTCACGGTGGTTCTCCTTTTGTGGAAACTGATATTGTTAAACACGCAATATCCGGTTTACCACGAACTCAAAGGACTCCACCAGTCGGCTTCGGCCTCCTTCATAGTTTCACCCAGCTTTCATCGAGCCGGGTACCTGGTTCGTTTGATCTCTTCCAATAACTGACGCCATGCCGCTATTTTTTCGCCTTTGAAAACCAGCCCGGAAGAGCCACCTTCAAAATAGGCATCACCGGGCCGGCGCGTGTCGGCGCGCACTACGAGGGCGGGCAGACCCGGCAAGCCTCTACGCCGGCATTCCTTGCCCACTTCGCCGAGGGCGGCGGACAGCTTTTGACTGCGGGGATAGATCGAGTCGAATTCTTCAGAAGTGTCGCGCAGTTCCTCGACGAGTTGCGCATAGGTTATGCGCGGCTCCGGCAAACGGACCCGCGCTCGCAGGATCTTGTAAATCGCTTTGGCAAGCGGAGACATGGTTCATCTGGTTCTTGGGCTTGCGTAGGGAAAACGACGCCAATTGCGTGGCGAACACCCTCACTGCCCGGTCTTGACTGCCAGGATTGCATCCAGGGGACTGTTCGTGCGTCGCCCCTCAACTTGTCCGAAGCCTGCCGCTTTCAAGAGAGTCGTGTATTCACCCAGCGCGCGTTCTTTGCCTTCCGTCACGAGCAGCATGTTGAGCGATTGCGATACGGCCCACGGGGGCCCACTTTTATCGTCATTCAGCAGTTTCTCGGCCACCAGAAGCGCGCCCCCGACCGGGAGCCGGTCGTAGATTTTTCGCAGCAGTTTGTGAATCTTCTCCTCACTCCAATCATGCAAGATCCGTCCGACGGCGAACAGATCCGCCTCGGGCAATGCGTCGGCGAAGAAATCGCCAGCCACGGTCTCGACTCGGTCCGCGACTGGGGAAGCCTGAATTTGCTCGCGAGCCACGGGGACCACCGCCGGCAAGTCGAAGACCACGGCCCGCAAGTTTGGATAGCGCGAGCACGCGGCGATGGCCAGATGGCCGGTCGCGCCCCCCAGGTCGACAAGCTTGCGGAAGCGACTCAGATCGTGGGTGGCCACGACCTCCGGAGAGCTGATCATCCCGTAACCGTGCATCCCCATCAGGAATTCGTGCTTGCTCTCGTCGCTGCGAAAAATATGGGCGAAGATGGGACCATCCGTGCCGAAGGCCTGTTTCCAGCGGTTCGTGCCTTCACGCACGGCATCCTCCAGGCGCGCCCAGAGCTGCCAGAGAATCATGTTGGAGTAGTTGATGTAGCCCGTCAGCCGGCGCGGGCTATTCTTGCAAAGGTAGACGGAAGCAGTGGGCGTGTTCGCATATTGGCCTGCACTCTGAGTTAAAAGGCGAACGGCCACGCAAGCGCCCAGCAGACGTTCCAGCGCGTCGCTTTGCACGTTGAGGTCCTTGGCAAGCACGGCTAGCGAGGCAGGACCATCTGCCAGCCGGTCGAAGACGCCCAGCGAGATCGCGGCGAACATGGCCTTCGAGAACCGGAAGCCGTCCATTAATTCAAGGACCAGGGACGGATCTGGTTGCGGCGCGGCGGATGGCATTATTCTCTTCTTCCTATCGAGCGCGCTCTCTCGAGTAGAGCGGCTGAACGATTATTTGGATGCCTGCACGATCACGTAAGGGAATTCTTATTAACCGTGGAAGCCATGTCCATTTGACAAACGACATCGCGGAAATCGGGTCGTCGCGTTTTTGGACTGGCTGAAAGTCGATGAATAGCCCTCCAGGCCCTGGGCAAGGGCCTGGAGGTGGAGGGGGGAAGGTCGCGTGGACGGACTAGATTTGGCCTCGGCCTGTGCCGTTCGGGCATTGCCGCTTTGTGGGCCAGATTTTGCCATGGTCCGACGGGCAATCGTGGAGCGCGCGCCGCAGCTTGCGCACGGCCGAGCGCATCAAGGTTTTGCCAGTGCTCACGGGAGTGCCGCGCCTTTTGGCGATTTCTTCGAATGTCAACGATTCATTTTGGCGCAGAAGGAAGACCTCGTTTTCCTCCGGCCGGAGATGCACCAGCGCAGCTTGCAGGCGCTCTTGCTGCTCGCGGCTCACGAGGACGTCGGCCGGGGATTTCGCTTGGGAGCAGGCAACAACGTCGTCGTCCCCGAGCGGCTGGCTGCGGCGGATGCGGATACGATCGCGCAGGTCTCTGCCGGCATTCAGGCTCACGCGCCAGATCCAGGCCCTGATGTTGCGCAAGCCGCACAGGCTGCCGCGTGCTTGCCAGCAGCGTAGGAATGCCACTTGCATGGCATCCTGGGCATCTTCGTAGTTGCCCAGCATCGAGTAGAGCGAGTGAAATAACTTCACGCTAATCGCATCAAATGTATGAATCAAACCGTCTTCCGTGCTTGGCAGGCATTCCAACGATCCGGTGAGTGATTGGTTCATGGCGAAATCTCCTGGACGGGGCAAGCGCTGCCCTATTTCAACAATGAACTTCCATCCGCCCGACTTGGGTAGTGCCTCACTTTGCCGAGCCGGCATCAGTTTTCTCGTAGCTCAAGCTGCCAGCTTGAGCTACTGTCTTTCTGAAGCAGATGGCTACTCTGTATGGGACTGGGAAAGCAGAATTGTCCGGGCTTACTTGCAAGCTTCATCTTGAGGTTGGTTCGGGGCACGGGCAATGCCGATGAAAATCTATGGATTGCCAGCCGAGTTGAAACATGAGAAACTGGGATATTAGGCGGGTATGGGGATTAGCGCGTCACGATTTGCCAGGCGCCACGTCGTCTTTCGGAAGTATTTGCCTGCAACGATGTTGTGGATGATGATGGATTTTTTCGGACAAACTGGCTATCTGATTCCTATATAGGCAAATGCCATGTTTGCACCGGCCCCCTGAAGCTGAAGAGTAACAGCTGCAGGGGCACGAGGTTGGTCATGAAGAAGCGGCGAGTACTTGGTATCGAACAGCTGGAGGCGCGGGAAACGCCAGACGTTTCCATCGGCAGCGCTGCGGCATGTTCGGTTCCGGCCGCTCCCACCGACCCGACTGTCAGCAGCGAATCTCTCCTGTCAGACAGTATCACGCCTGGGTCCGATCATCAGTACACCTTCGATCAGACTTCTTCCGATGTGGTCTTCACCTCGGATGTTGGCGACGGCACTCTTTCGACAGCAGGCTCTTATCTACAAGCACTGGAAAGACTGTTCAACGAGGGCGCCTTCCAGCAGTTCCTAGACCGAGGTGCCGACGCTCTTTCTCCGGAAGCGTCGCCAGCCGTTCAGCATTCCCGTGACATTGGCCGGTCGGCTGACGCAGCCTTTCCGGCGAACGGTGTCCCCAAACAAAGCGCGACCGCTCTCCACGACCAGGAGGTCCGCGCGTGGCAGTTCCTTTACAATTACACGCGCAAGGCGATCCGCAATGAGGAAATGAAGTACGGCGGGCTCTCCGATCATGAGGACATCATCCATCAGACCTTTGTCGAGTGGCGCGAACAGGTGGGTCGGCAGGAGGCCCCCCTGTCGAACCTTTTGAACAAAGATTCTGCCGAGCGGCAGGTGCTGCAAAAGACGGTACGCCGCGTGATCGACCACACGCGCTACGAGCAGAATCGCCAGAAGAGGACACTCGAACTCTTTGACCAGCCTGCCCCGCCAAATCCGGAGGAGAAGGATTGGATCGACTTGCAGCTCGATATGGCGCTTGGCGCAGGCAACCTGGTTCCTCAAGAAATGCGTTTGCTAGAGTTGCGCCGCCAAGGAATGACGTTCGAGGAAATTGGTTCCGAGATCGGCATGGTCAAGCAGCGCGTGTACGAGATCTACAGTTCCACGCTCGACCGGCTCCAGAAGATTTACGCTTCCTAATCTCGAACATGCACCTTTGCGGTGCACCGTTCTAGCCAGTCCCAGCCTTGGTCCCCTAAGATAATGCATTGAAACATCCAACCTGCTCCCGGCCCGGTCCCGGGGCGGAGCAACTTCCAACGAGGTAGGGATTACGACTACGCCAAACCGCGCGTCCCTGGCATTCCTGGCGACGCTCAACGAGAGTCAACGTGCCGCAGCCACGCACGGGTCCGGCCCGCTCCTGGTCATCGCCGGCGCCGGGACCGGCAAAACGAAGACCCTGGCAGCCCGGCTAGCGGCCCTGATCCATGCCGGCACGTTCGCCGAGCGCATCCTCCTGTTGACGTTCACGCGCCGGGCGGCCAATGAAATGATTCGCCGGGCCGGCCAGGTCGTGGGCGAGGCCACGGCCGCGGGCGTCTGGGGCGGCACCTTTCACGCCGTCGCTCATCGCCTCCTCCGCATGTATAGCCAGCAAATCGGCCTGAGCAAGGGTTTCACTATCCTGGACCAGTCGGATGCCGAGGACCTGCTCCATCTGATCCGCACCGATTTCGAGCTGCATCGTTCGACGACGCGCTTTCCGCAAAAGGGAACGCTGCTCGCCATTTACTCGCGCTGCGTCAACGCCGGCGAGCCGCTGGAACAAGTTCTCGCGGAGCGCTTCCCCTGGTGTCACGGTCATGGCGAGGCCCTCAAACGAGTTTTCCGAGAATACAGCCAGCGCAAAACGCAGCGCGCTCTCCTCGATTACGACGACCTGCTCATGTACTGGGAGCAGGCGCTCGACAACCCGGCGGTGGGTGATGCGCTCGCCGGCCGGTTCTCACACATCCTGGTGGACGAGTACCAGGACACCAATCCGATGCAGGCGGCCATCCTGCGGAAGATGTGGGAGCGGATGCTCAAGTCCGCCGAGTCGCCCTCGAAAGATGCACCCGTCTCGCCAAGCTGCTCGATCATGGTCGTGGGCGACGATGCCCAGTCCATCTACAGCTTTCGCGGTGCCACGGTGGAGAACATCCTCCGGTTCCCCGAGGAGTTTGCCGGAACCACGACAATCACGCTCGAACAGAATTACCGCAGCGTGACGCCAATCCTCGAAGCCTCCAATGCAGTCATGGGATTGGCTTCGCGCCGCTTCACCAAGAACCTCTGGTCCGAACGTCGCAGTAGCCAGAAGCCTGCGCTCATCACTTGCGCAACCGAGCTGGAACAAGGAGGTCTCGTCATCGACCGCATCCTCGAGTTCCGCGAGGAAGGCATTCCGCTCACCCGGCAGGCGGTGCTTTTCCGCGCCAGTCATAACTCGGATGCACTGGAAGTGGAGCTTGGCCGGCGCAATATTCCTTTCGTGAAATGGGGCGGCCTGAAGTTTCTGGAAGCTGCCCACGTGAAGGATCTTCTAGCCTTCCTGCGCATCCTGGAAAATCCTCACGATGAGCTGAGCTGGATGCGCGTTCTGCAGATGCTGGAGGGAATCGGCCCGGGCCGAGCCCGTCAGGCCATTGACCACATGCGCGACAACCAGGAGGGCATTGCATCCCTGCGTTCCTGGAAGGCACCTACCCTCGCCAAGCAGCCGGTGGAAGATCTCTCCAGGTTATTCAACGACGTGGCCGCTGCCGGTGCCGACATGCCGCTCACAGTCCAGATTGACAGGATACGCCGCTTTTACGGGCCGCTGTGTGAGAAGCGCTACGAACAGGCGGAGATGCGGCTGCGCGATCTCGACCAGCTCGAGTTACTGGCGCAGCGAGCCGCTAACCGGGCGTCGTTTCTGGCTGACCTTACTCTCGACCCTCCTATGTCGACGGGAGACCTTGCGGGGCCTCCCTTGCTGGATGAAGAGTATCTCGTTCTCTCCACCATTCATTCCGCCAAGGGATGCGAATGGGACGTGGTCTACTTGATCCATGCGGCCGACGGCATATTGCCATCCGACATGTCGAATAGCGAGGCCGAGTTGGAGGAGGAACGCCGACTCCTCTACGTGGCCATGACCCGGGCCCGCGATCGGCTGGTGATCACGTTTCCCCTGCGTTACTACCACCGCAAGCACGCCCTCGGCGACAGCCACAGCTTTGCCCAGCTGAGCCGGTTTCTGCCGCCCGATCTGTTCTCCCTGTTCGAGAGGAGTGGCAGCGATCACGTGCCGCAGGATACACTGCCCGAAGCGACGACTCAGGCTGCCGTGGCCGCACAGGTCCAGGCAAGGTTGCAGCGATTGTGGGAGTAGTGAACTGGTTGTCTACCGCTCTTACCAGAAACGTTGCTTGCCTCCCTCGATCGTGAAAATCCGCGCCGTCTCGCGATCGTCCTCGGATGCAACCCAGTAAAGCCCGCCGGCCGGCAACTTCTCAAACCTGGCAAGGTCTTTCATACCCCCAGCCATCTTGGCCAGCGATTGCCAACCTCGGTTCCAAACGTATAACTGGTACTTCTTGCCTTGCTCAAGATCCTTGCCGGGCAAAATCTTTTTCAAATCATCGTCCTTGATGCTCGGATTGACCTGCTTGATCTGGAGTTCCTGGACATGCTTCAGATCGCAGACCAGCCGGCTGCTCTTCCCCTGCTCGTCGAGGATAAACGGGGGAGCGGCGGGCGCAATCTTGTCGTCGACGTAATATCCGACGAGGTAAGCGATGTTGCGTCCCATCTTCGTGAACGTCACCCGGCCATCGTGGATCCAGCCCCAATGGATTGGTTTCCACTCGCCGCCGTTGAATACGCAGATGTAGGCAAAACGTGCGGGTTTGGGCGGCGGAAACTCCAATGAAACAGTCACGTCTGTGGTCTGCATGTACTGGTCAGTCACGTCGCGAAAGCTGCGGCCTGCCAACCATTGGGGCAATTTCTCGTCCTTTGCACGTTGATAGAACAATGCCTCCGGGTTGTGGGCAAAGGTCTTGCGGTAGACCTTGGCCGCTCGATTGAACAAGCCGGCGTTGCCACGGCCATCCTTGTCCAGAATGACGTCCCAGCCATGATTGTTGTCGCGATTCGCCCAGTAGGGCGTGTAGTCGCCGGCCACCGCGATGCAATTAGCGCGGTAGATGTAAACGTCCATGTTGGAGATGTCCCCGCAGCGGCCGACCGGCTTGTTGCACATCTCGTGAAACCCCTGGTCGGTGGGGTGGAGATAGTAGAGGTCGCTGAACCCAACGTGGAACTTGGTGTGCTTCTGGACAAGACTTGCCGCCTCCCGTGGGTCTGAAGGGTTCTTCATTTCCGCCAGAATCGTTTTGGTATCAATCTCGCAGGCCGCGCGCCAGCGCTCCACCGGTTCGCGATTGGCACGATAGGGCAGGATGCACTCGCAGAAGGTATCGAAGGACATATTCTTGGCCCAGGGCTTTGCGCGCCAGGCCTTGAACGCCAGATCGATGTTGTCGATCAGATAATCCGCAGTGACCGTTTCCAGATCGGAGGCAACTTTCAGACGGTCGAATTTAGCTGTGCCATGTTTCTTTTCCAGCTCCGTAAGTGCCCGCTGAGCCTCGCCCAGCCCCTTGTAGCTCAAAACGTCGAATGGGAGCGCGTTCCCCTTGCCGTCAAAGAGAGCAGTGGTCACGAAAGCATGTCCGGGCATGTTGCTGATCAAGAAACAACTGGCCGCAAACTTTTGCTTGTCGGACCTTTGGCGATAGTGCTCGAGCACCTTTTCCAGCTCGGGTCGGTTGGCGTGGGCTTCAACCAGTGCTGCCTCGACCTTTTCGGGCCATTGGCTCCCCTGAGCGGGTGTAAGCGACCACCAAAGCCAGGCGAGAACAGCGGCCACCACCCAGCGATGTGAAAACTCGTGCATGACCCTCGGCATGAGAAAACCTTTACAGAATGTTGGCGGAAATCGGCGGATTATTGCGGTGAGATCTTCAACCAATGTAATGCTTTTGCGATGAGTTGGAAGGGTCGCTTGGTCAATTACTCATTTGATCGACCAACTCCGCCCTTCACCATTGAGGCCCCAGGCGCTGCCCTGGAAAGCCCAAGTGAGGCCATGCTCCGAGACGTGCAGAGTTGGGGCAGGCTCCTCAACGATTACTCGCTGTATACCAACACTCGGAAACGGAACAAAAGCAGCGCTCCTATTGTCGCACAGAGACAGTTTCGGCAGCGCTGCGGGGAAATTCAGCCGCTGCACGAGGCTGCCCGTTTTGGCATCGAGCACCAAAACGGGATGGTACTCTTCCCGCACAGGCAACATCGCTTTCAATTCTAGATGCTTCGATAGCCAGCTCCCTTGAACCTGGATCGCCTTGCTGCCGCACGGGTATGTGAAGAGATAGTTGGCAGTGCGAGCCGTTCGCCAATGGACGGCAGAGCCGGGCAAGTGATAGCGCCAGAGAACCTTGCCCTCATTCAGCGAGTACGCGCAGAGTGCTCCATCCATCGTGAAATATGCGGCACGCTCGTCCATTGCTCCCCCCTCCAGCTCGACAGGGCGAACGCCGAGGAAGCGCCCCGCGGGCCACTGCCGGATGCCGGTGGCCGGATCGAAACACTCCAGATACGTGCCGTAATTGTGGCGGGTGAGAACCAGGAGAGCCGTGCGTGTCCCCAAGAGTTCCGGCGCCTGGCCGACTAGACTGTCGGGCCACTCCAAGGCCGAACACCACATCTCTTTGCCGGTGGCCAAATCCCAGGCCGAAACGTGTCCGACATCGCGCGCTAGGATTACCCGCGAACCTTCTGCTGTCAAAAATGAGGGAGCCCAGTGATTCCTGGCCTTGTCCGATTCCCCCAAGGTTCGTCCATTCCGGGCATCGAGCACAAATTGCTTGCCTGAGGTAGTCTGGATGAGAACTCCATCGTTCCCTGCATGGTAACGGCCTGACAATCGGCCTCCAGGATAGGAATGGCCGAGGCGTCCGGCCGGCGCCCAAAAGCTCCACAGAACCTGGCCGGTGTCGATATCCAGGGCGAGAAGCCGGCGTTGGTCCTGCTGGAAAAACAAACGGAGTCCTGCCACTTGAAAGTTACTCAAGCGCGGCGGAACATGATCAACCACTGCACCTTCTACATCCGGGGACGGCAACCAAGACCACACTTCGCTGCCGTCCTCTCTCTGGTACGCTTGAACGCCGTCCGCGCCGGCCACGAGAACCATTCCGGCACAACATTCAATCCAGGAGGGTTGGAAAGACAGGCAGCGTCGCCAAATCAGCGTTCCCGTAATTGCGCTTCGACAAAGTACGGCCTTTGCATCCAGCGACAGCGCCAGGCTGTCGTCTACTGCCGGAAGGATAGAATCGGCAAAGGATTGCTGGTCGTCCTCAGGCGGCATTCGAGGGCCAGAAGAGGAGTTCCAGACTCGGTACAGCGGCAGCGGTGGATCAGGAAGTTGGGACGTTCCGATAGTGCGGTATTCGGGTTTCTGAAGCCGTTGCGCGACTTCATCTCGTGCAGTCTGTCGAGGATCATTTTGTTCTTTGGCCAGTTGCAGCCAGGCGTCGCGCGCTTTGGACCAGCAGTGGAGCAGTTCGTAGGCCCTCGCGAGCCCTGCAAACGCACCGGACCGCCCCCCGCCCTGTTTCTCCAGCCGCAGGAATGACCGGAAGGCGTGGGCGGCGGCTCCAGCTTGTCCTGCTTCTTCGCAAAGGTGCCCAAGTTCCAGCAAGGCGTGTTTCGTCACCAGGGCATTGGGAAATTCCCGGCTGAGCCGGCCCAGCACCTCCCTTCGCTTGTCGGCAGCGGCGCCTGCAAGGATGCCATCCGCCTCTTGTTCGAAACTTTGGTAGATTTCCCGACCATGAACGCGGATCAAGGCATCAATGCGCTCGGCCGCCAAGATCGTGGCCGGTTGAAGAAGGCCGTCTGAAGCGGCGATCTGCCCGTGGCTCAGCGCGCTGTCTTCCAGGATGCTCTGCCAGGCGGCCAGCGCGCGCGCAGGCTGGCCGGCCATTTCCCATAACGCTGCCAGTTTACCAAGGGCGATAAGACGCTCCGTTACTTGAAATTCCTTTGCCGCTCCCTGAGCCAGGAGCTGGGCTGCAAGTTGCCATCTTCCCTCGATTCGCGCTTGCTCCGCAGTGCTCACGACCAGGTCGTGCCGGCTGCGCCTGGCCAAATCGCGTAAACGAACGCCGTGGTAAGACTCCGCCGGACCGGCCAGGGACTCGACACGTCTGAAATCTTGCGTGGCCTGTGGCCATAGGCCGGCATCTGCTTCGGCCTCGGCCAGGCGAAAGCGAACGGGCGCCGAGGTGGGATTCTGCGTTGCATCTTCCTGTCGTTGCGGAAGCAGTCGGCCGGCCGGGATATAGGCGGAAAGCTCCTTGATCCCAGCCACAATCAAACAACCCTGCGCAGCCGCCAGGTTCCCACGAATGTCGGCATCGAAATACGTCGGCTCGGCGTCCTTCAAGTTCAAGATGTGCAAACCATCGCGCGTGGGCCAGAATACCCAGTCGCCTGCCAGGAGGCCCCGGCCAAAGGGAGGCACATCACCTTCATCTGCCGGCCGGAACCAGCTACGTAAGGAATCGCCAGTGACCAGGTCGAGCGCGCGGATGCACTTTCGTGGCGTCGCCGCGGTAAGAATCAATCGGCCGCGCGTCGCTCCTAGAAGATGGACCGCCTCCAGCGGCAAGCTCTCCCAGAGTAGATGTCCCGTGACCGCATCCAGACACAGAATCCGATCCAGATCCAGGGGAGCCGCGATGACCCGCCCTGCGGCATACAGACAAGGCACCAGGCTGCGCGGCGAGGGATCGCCGTTCGCGGTTTTCAACCCGCGACTTGGGTAACGCACAGCCCAGGCATGCCGGCCGCTCGCAGCGTCCAGCGCGACAATGGCACCAGAGTGGGAGCAGTAAACGACGTTCGGCCCTGCCAACGTGAGCAGATGCTGCCGGACACGCCGTTCGTTCGGTTTGAACTCCTGCGTTTCACAGATGTCGCGCTGCCAGCGCAGCACGCCGCTGGCGCCGTTGTAACAGCACACGAATGTCTTGGCTTGTGTTCCTTCCAGACGTGTCGCTGCTATGTACACGCGCCCTTCGAGTACGATGGGTGCCCCTTCGAAGAAAGCCTGACCTCCGTCCGGAGATCGAGCCTTTACCGCCCAGCGTTCTCGGCCGGCCGGGGCTCCTTCGAGATTGAGGCATACGAGGTAATTATCGATGGTACCCGCCTTGAACGCTCCAATACTCTGCGCGCCGAGACGCGCGTAGACCCGCTCATCCGTCGCGGTCAATGTGTATGTCATGTCCGGCAGCGTGGGCACTTTCAGACTCAGGTCCGTCTCCCCGTCCAGGCGGGCAGCCGGCAGATCATAGTGAAAACTCCTTCGACCGGTCAGCAGGTCGAAGGCAGTGACCGACCGATTGCCGGCCACCAGGACCTTGTTCCCCACGATGATCGGGTAAAAAGCCAGCGAGCGGCCGGCATCAAAAGAGCTCAGGACCCTGCCTGGGGATGGGGCGTCATCCGCATTCCCAGGCACCAGAGTTCCGGTGTCCAGACGAACCCTCCACGCCGGACCATCCAGGTGCGGGAGCCTGGCCAAACGGCCTTCGGCCCTGGGAAGCGGGTAATTTCGTGATGAGTCGCCCGCGAATGTCGTCCACGAATCGCTTGCAAGAGAGCCGACGAGGGCAGCGCCCTGCTCCGCAAACGTCTGGAGGGTAGCAGCATAGTTCCCATCTCGGCCCGCAAGACGCCCCTGGGCCTTGCCGTGCAGCGCCTGGAACGCCTCTAATTGTTGCTGCAGATCGCGGCGCTCACCACGAAACAGTCGGGCAAGGATCTGCTTGGCTCGGACTCTGGCAAGGTCGCTTTCCGGATCCGGATAAACGAGTTCATCTTTTACCCGCCGCGGCTTGTCTTTTCCCAAGGCGGGCAGCGCGATCGTTCTCCACCAGCGCTCCGCATCGTCAAAATCACCGCGCTCGAACGCCAGGTCGCCCAGGATATTGAGGGCCTGTTCGCTAGGCCGACTGCAAAACGCTTCTTCCACGACGCGGCGCAACAGGGCCTGGTCGTGGCTTGCAGTTCCCTGATCCAGCCATTTCTTGGCCTGGCCATCGACGCGCGCACGATAAAGCTTGATGGCCTCGGGCGGCAGGACGGCGATGCGCAGATGACACAGGTGCCGCGCTTGCAGCGCATGGCGGGCGTCCAGAGGCACCAGGTCGTTGGCTTCTTCCGCGAGGATTTGCTGGTATTCGTCGAGAGCCTCGCTCCACTTGCCTTGTTCGGCCAGCTTGTCGGCGCCGGCCAACCGGCGCGCAGTCCGCGGCGACTCTCCCGACAAGGTCACACGCGCCAGCAGTTCCTCTTCTGTTGGCACGGGCCCAGCCGGCGCCCAGCATGCTGCTGCAAGCAGCAAGACCATGCCCAGAAAGCAACGAACTCTGGCGTCCATTTTTCTCATCGATGCACCTTCCGAGGCATTGTGGCGGAGCCCCTATTTAAGCTGAGAAATAGGAAGACAGGAAGACAGAAGCGCGCGCGAAGGATTAGGGCGCGAATAGGACGCAAATAGGACGCATTTAGGACGCATCTTTCCGCTTATCGCTCCCACGTGAGCGGTGCCGGCACGATCATGGCCGCCGTGCGAGGGTCGAGCGGCTGCCCGAGGCTCTCCGACCACGCAGGATCAGGACGCAAATAGGACGCATTTAGGACGCATTTTTTCTGCTCATCACTGCCACAAGGGTGTTCTCGGCTCGATCATCGAATACCACCCAGCTGGTGGACGAGGGTCGAGGAGCTGTGCGAGGGTCTCCGGACCCCGCATTGGGATGGACCGCAGGTATCCCCCAAACCAGGAGAAGACCTGCGCCGAGAGCAGTTCGCCAAGATCCGACTATTTCCCATTAACGCGGGTGAGAATCCCACGTTGAACCCGCACCACATAGGCGCCCTGGCCGAGGCTTGAATTTTCATGTCGCAGGTCGTCATGCCCGATTTTGCTCGTGGCTGGCCGAAACCACGGATCACCGGGAGGACCGGCGGAAGCTGCCTGCTGCCATCCCGATAACTTGATTGTAAGATCAGCCCAGCCCTATAGAAACCGCGGTTGACGAAGTTTGACCTACCCAAATCGCCCCTGCGGTAGGATAAACGCCGACGACGGAAGTACGCTGCCCAGGCGCTCCAACGTGCGCGACTTCTTGAACCTCTTGAGTTCTCGCAGTGTCCAAGAATTCGGGGAGGGGCTGGTCCCCTAACATGATCGTTCAACCAACACGACACGAAAGGCGTAGCCCAGTGAAATTCACAGTCTTCGGGCGGGTTCATCCTGAAAACGCTTCGGTGTGGCTCGACCGAATCGAATCTCCAACTTGCGCGGGTGGCCGTTTTAGCATCGAGTGCAAGGTGTCCCAGATTCTAGTCATTTGGGAAGACCCTAACGTAACTGACCTCGATAGCGCCCAGATCGCTGCTACGAATCTAGCCCAAACGTACATAAGTGCCGTCGGATTCGCCGTCGGCGCGAACTATGCCGTCGAAATTCTACTTGTGAGAAGAGAGGACGGCCAATCCCATTTCTATGGACCTAAGAATCCCGCCCTGGACTTTGGCGAAGCTTCCAAAACCGTCCTCCCGGAATGTATGTCACTGGCAGGCAGTGACCCGCATTTCAGATTTGCCCTCATTGATTACTGTAAAGCAATCATGAATCCCATTGAGACTGGATTCCACTGCTTCCGAGCAATCGAAGCAATCAAGTGTGCCTTTGATCCAAAGGATTGGAACAAAATGCACGCCGCTCTTGGCACCACCAGAGCCCAGATCGACAGCATCGTCAAAGTAAACGCCGACCCTATCAGGCACGGTAATTGGTCCGAAATACCCATCACTACGAAGGCAGAGCGTGATGGTGCGCTCTTGTTGACTCGTGACATCCTCTACAAGCATCTCAAATACCGCCAAAGCGCCTCGAGAAAGTGACGAGAGAGAGGTGAGAACATTCTGCCCGCATGGCCCCGGGTGGCTCGAATGCCCACGGAGCACCCCGGGCATGGCAGGCAGCGCACGGACATCGTCAGTCCTTTCCTTCAATCCGCATCGAAAACCGCAGCGACGGCGACGGAAAAGTCCGCCAACAATGCCGCTGACGCCATTTGGCCGCGCCGGTAGATGCCGGCTTCCTCATAGGCATCCCCACTTAGCCGGAGAACGGTGATGGTTTCCGTTTGCGGGTTGACGATCCAGTATTCTGGAACATGGGCCTCGGCATAATCGCCCCGCTTCTCTACCAGATCTCGTTCTGGTTTCTCTTCGCTGACGACTTCTAGCGCCAGGTCGGCGCCGTGTGCCATGCCCACGGTACTCCGCGGGCATGCGATTGACAGTGAAGCATCAGGAACTCACAACCCCAGGCAGGGACAGTATTGGAGCAGTGCCAGTCCTCCGCCTTTGCGCAGAGCCCGAGACGAACCGGATCTTTGTGAGCATCTTCAATCTGCTGCGGGTGTCGTCTCTCCCATGCCGGGTTTACGCGGCTTTCTGTGCGGTAGGCTTAACCAGCTGATCGGGAGTTCCGACTTTGACCTCACTATAAGACTTCAGGATCCTCTCATGGACCTGTGACCAGACGCCGCTCAGCAAGATCACGCGCAGTTGCAGAATCTTCTGCGCGCCCTTTTTATGCCAGCGCATCCCCGACAATTTCAGGCGCTGCGTGTATACGGTCTTGCAGGCCGCTTCCGTCACGCCACTGCCGATGGGCATGCCCAATCGCCGATACTCCGCGTAACGCACATGCTCACGTCGCGTTTGCAGGTACTTGTAGGCCCGCTTGAACTCTGCCAAGCGCTTGCCGGTCAACGAGCGCCGACCGCGCAAGGCCGCTGCCGAGTGCAGCAGCCGCCCCACGCCGCCCGGTTTCAGCAACAGCTTCTGCATCTTCCGCGCCCAGCCCCAGGACTGCTTGCCTACGCCGAACAAGGCTTCCGCCATCTTCCACAAGCGCTCCGATGCATGGTAATAATCCACCACCCAGAACCATTCCAGCCGCTGGCCCGTGCGCGGATGCCGCAGCCGACGGAGTTCCTTCTTGTAGTAACTTGTTTCACTGTCCCCAGCATCCGTGACGTAACACAAACGCGGCAACGGCCCCTGCCAGCGCCCCAATACCTCTTGCAGCAACTCGGTCAGTTGGCTGCTCATCGTGCCCTGGCCCGGCTCCGGCGTCTGGGCCAAGTACACCGTGCCCAGACGGCGACCACGTCGGTCGTGGACAGTGAGCGTCCCGGTCGTCGCTACCTCGTAGATCGAGCAGCCCTTGATCCGCACCCCCAGCGTGATGCCATCGCGACCCACGCTGAGCACGGGCCGATGGCGGCCAGAAGACGCGTCCGCCTGTTTCAGCCAAGCCAGCACCTGTTCTGCCTGCGCCTCGGCGCGGTGTTCTGCCATGGCCTCCGCCACGATGCCGATCACTTGTCGGAGCCGTTTCACGCCCATGGCCACGCCATGCTCCTGCCGCAAGCGTGTCAGCGTGCGCTGCTGCGTGGCTCCGCTTTCTGCCTGATAGCGCGCCACGCATTCGAGTAAGGCCGGCGTCGTGCCCTGCACCACCCCCAGGGTCCGACAGAGTGGGAACAACACCGGTTCCCCCTCGGCGGCTGCCGCGCGATAGCCGAGCCACTGCAAGGAGATCGTGCCAAATAACGTACTCACTTTTTGCCGCGTCTTCTTGGCCAGGCGGCGATACGAACTGCCCTCGAAGTGGACCGCAGGCGGCAAGGCGTTCACGTCGGCTGGTTCCAGATGGTTGTAGGTCCACTCCACGACGCTGCGACCTTCTTCCCGCAGAGCTTGTTGCAGATCCTTCTCGAACTGAGCCGTGGCCACCGGCGAGACCGAGCCACGGCGGAAGCCGTCGACCAAATCCTGGATGCGTTGCCGTGCTGCCGAGAGGGCCTCGTCCAGCGTCGGGGCGGAGACGCTGGACTCTTTGTCGTCCGCGACAGCCGTTCCGAAAATCATGCTTGCCAGCGTGGCGACGAAATACGTAGAGTACGACATGGCGGCGTCCTTTCCTTGGGGGAAGAGTGATTTCCTACCCCTTGTTAAAGGAAAGGCTCCGCCATTTCTCAAGACCTGCTCCTTGCGCAGCTGCTCGACAAAAACGTCAAAAGCTCAGGAAACTGGCGCATGGGAGAGACTGCACCCTCTGCTGCTTCATGCTCAGGGGAAGTATCGCAACTGAACGCCAGGTGCCTCGCATGCCCACGGAGTACCGTGGGCATGGCACACGGCGAGAGGAACATCGCTTGCGCATCTCTCATCTCCTCAAGTCCCTCCTCCCGCGCCCCTAATCCCTCATCTCGTATTTCATTTGCTTTGCGGGCGGACTTGCTCGCCCGCGTGCAGTGGTCTCAGCGGGCGGACGATGACGCGGTCCTCGAGGCGCAAGCCTTCCTTGATCACGACCATATCGCCGTCCAAGCCGCCCGTCTTGACGTTGCGCCGCTCCACAATGTTCTTATCGCCAACCACCCACACAAAGTAACTCCCTAGGTCGCTCTGGATGCACTCTTGCGGAATCTCCAGCACCCTGGACGTCTTGCCCACCGGCATGCGCACACGCACGAACATGCCGGGTAAGAGGATGTGCTCTGGGTCCGGCAGAGAGCAAAGAACGCCGATCGTGCCCGTGGAGGCATTGGCCTGTGAGTCGTAGCCAGTGATGACAGCCTTGCCTGGGAATCCTTCTTCGTCCGCAAGCTGGGTCTTGACTGTGCTGCCGACGCCCTGCACTTCGCCCTTGGCGAGAAGCCGGCGATATTGCAGGTAAGAGCGCTCGTCCATGTCAAACCTGAAGGTGATCGCGTCGCGCGATGCTATCTGAACAATAACCGGCGCTTCTGTCCCCGTCAGTTTGACGAACTGGTTCCCACTTGTGTAGGGTACTCGGCCGTCCGTGGGTGAAGGGACCTTGATACGCGACAAGGCTCGTCCGGCTTGCTCGGCCGCCTCCCGAGCCTTCTTTTCCGCCGCCCCAGTACTCTCGTATTCCTTGGAGGCCGCGGCCAAGATTTCTGTGCTGATCTGACCTGCTTCGAATTCCTTTTGCGCATCGAGCCACGTGCGCTTGGCTTGTTGGTGTTGGCGCTCCGCCTGGCTTTGGCTGGTCAAGGCTTGTTGTGCGGCAAGCCAAGGCTTTGCAGCTACAACTTCAAATAGTGGATCGCCTTTTCGGACGTTGGTGTTCGCTTGGACGGTCACTCCGATAAACCCCGCGATCGGCGAGCGGACATCCACACGCGAAAGCTGGCCTAATCTACCCGTGAAGTCCTGAAATGGCGTGAACTCACGCCAGACCGGTTTCTGGACGATGACCGGCAATGGTCCCGGCGCAGGCTCCTTCACCTGGTCCTTGGCAGGCTGAGCTTGCGGTGGATCGTCGGCCACGGCCAAGGCCGCGGGCTGCTCCGCGCCGCCGGCATAGATGCGCAGCGCCACGCCGCCTCCCAGGAGAAATGTGCCGGCGAAGGCAATCAAGACCACGGCCACTTTCGTGATTTTCTGCATGAACATGATCCTCAAGACCTCCTCGGTCAACTTCGAGACTCGGGCGGAAACTGCGGCCGGCGCTTGACCCTGGCCGGCCAGGCCCACGGCGCGCACGATCTGAGAGACCAGGCTGTCGGAAGCCCTCGCGAACGAGCCGGCCTCGGTAACGGCGGCCGCGATGGCACCGCCGCCCAGCACCAGGCCCCGCTGCGTCAAGCGCACGCGCAGGCGCTCGCGCGCCCGCGCCAGCCGGCTCGCCACGGTGCCGCGCGGGCAGCCAAGCTGGCGGGCGGTTTCGTCAACCGTCTTCCCTTCGAGGTAGCAGAGCACCGTGGCGGTGCGCAGCTTCTCGGGTAGCCGGCTCACTTCTTCGTCCACGAAGGCGCGCACCTCTTGCTGCTCCACGCCGGCATCGTGGCTGGGAGGAGCGGCGACTTCTTCCACGGCCTCCAGCGGCTGCGCTTCTCCGCGCTCGCGCGTCGGCCGGGCCGACAACGCCACGCGATACGCGACTCGGTAAAGCCAGCCGGCGAGTGCCTGATGCTTGCTGATGCTCCGGCTCTTGCGGGCGAGGATCAGGAAGGTGGCTTGCAGGGCATCCTCGGCGTCGTGGAAATCATGCAACACGCGCCGGCAGACGCCGAACACCAGCCGTTGATGCCGCCAGACAAGCAGCTCGAACGCAGCCTGGTCGCCGGTCGCGGCAAAGCGCTCCAGCAGCGCGCCGTCACTGATGCCGGCTTCGCCCTGGACCGCCGTGCGCCGGATCCTGCTGAGAATCCAGGTGAGCTTGAGGTCGGCCATCGATCAATCCCTTATTTGTCTCCCTATAGATATAGAGGGGACGAGCGCGGATCTGTATCCCTAAATGAGGGGCGAGGGAATAGGGGCCAGGGACTTGAGGAGATGGCAGATGCGCCGGCATAGTTCGCCAGCCATTTTTCGTTTAACCGCGAGCCAGCGGCGAGCGCGTGTACAGACAAGACGCTGGTTCCCTTCTGTACACGCGCTCGCCGCTGGCTCGCGGTTAAACGATTTGGGAACGAGAATGACATCCCCATGTCGTTGGCTTCTCGCCCCCACTCCCTTACCCCTCATCACAAACAGACCTTGACCGGCGTGCCCGATGCTTGCGACAACTTAACAGAGCTCGCAGCGTTCTCTCGCCGCAGCGAAAATACAGACTGCTAGGAGTTGGTTAATGAAATATAAAGCTCGGCTTTGGTTAACATTGGTCCTGTTGTTCGTGCCGCTGGCCGGTTGGGCCCAGGAGAAGCTAGCCCGGCTGCCAGTCAGCGAAAAAGATGTGCAGCGTCTGCTGCGCACGGACTTCTACGGGGTCTACTTCCTCGGGAAGAAGGTCGGTTGGGCCAAAAACGCCTGCGCCCGCGTTGAGCGCGGCCCCGAGGCCGTCTACGTCAACACGGAGGAGTTCAGCTTCAAACTTCTGGTGCTGGGACGCAAGACGGAAATGCGGCAGCTCGAGACTTTCGAGTTCGCCGCCCAGCCGCCTTATGCCCTGCGCAGCGCGCGCTCCCGCGAATCGGACGGCCAGACCGCCAAGGAGATTACCCTGAGCCGGAACGGTCAGGTGTTCGAGGCCCTGATCGAAGCAGGCGGAGAAAAGACACGTAAGCGCGTCGGCGCGCTCGATTATACCCTTGCGGACCTGGCCTGCGTGCCGGTGTGGATTCGCCGGGGGCCCAAGCTGGGCGAAAGCGTGACCATCCGCAATTTCAGCCTCGACGACCTCAAGATTCATCCGGAAGTGCACAAGCTGACCGCGACCAAGCGCACCAAAACGCAAGGCGTCACGGTTACCTACCACGAGCTGGAGGTCACGCGCCCCGACGAATGCATCAAGAGCGTCGAGCGCTACGATGAGTCGGCCGACCAGGTCCTCTCCGAGGTGGTCCGTAACCTCGAGTTCCGCGTGGAGCCGGAAAAACTGGCGAAGAACACGGAATTCAGCGCCGATCTATTCGAGCTGGGCAAGGTCAGGCTTAATAAGGAGCTTGGCAAATCCGACCACCTGACGAGTCTGGTAGTAGAGACCCTCGGCAAGGATGACCTGCGCATCAAATCGGGCCCGCGGCAGAGCGTCACGCGCAACCCGTCCGGCACTTACACGATCAAGCTCGGCAAGGCCTACGGCACACCCACTCGGCCGACGCCCCGCGAGCTGGAAGACGCCCAGAGCGAGACGCCCGATTATCCCATCAGCAATCCCAAGATCCGCGCCCTGGCGCAGCAAGCGGTGGGCGACGCCGCCACGCCGCGAGCGAAGGTCGAGCGCCTGGTCGCCTTCGTCCACAACTACATCACGCCGAGTTACAGCGCCCGGCCGCTCACCGTGCTCGATCTGCTCAAGGTGCGCAAGGGGGATTGCAGCAACTACGCCGCGTTGTTCACGGCCCTGGCGCGGGCGGCAGGAATTCCCGCGCGCGAGCTGGGCGGCCTCGTCTACATGGGAGACGACGAAAAGGCGTTCGGCTTCCACGCCTGGAACGAAGTGGTGCTTGACGGCCAATGGGTGCCCATCGACGCCACCAGCGGCGAAACTGACCTGAAACCCACGCACATCAGCTACGGCAGCATCACCGGCGAGCAGTCGGCCAACTTCTTCGAATCGTTCGGCAAGTTGTCGCTGCGGCTTCTCGAAGCCAAGTAGGGGCGAGGGAATAGGGGCCAGGGGCGAGCGACACGAGGAGAGGTGAGATGCGCAAGCGATGATCCGCTCGCTGCTTCCCCATTTCCCTGGCCCCTATTCCCTCATCCCTAAGCTCGCTGGCTGGGAATATTTTCGAAGCACGAGGATCATAGAGAAAGGAAGGACAAGCCAAAGCATGGGAGGGAGTAGCGATGAGTGCTGAAAAGACCAGCGTTCCGCCAAGCCTCGCTTGCGCATCTCACATCTGTTCAAGCCCCTCGCCCCTGGCCCCTAGTCCCTCACGTCTACGCTGGCCCCTAGCCCCTAATCCCTCATCCCTATTCTTGCCCTTGGCCCTGCTAGCCTGCGCCTGCACAGGCTGCATCGACTTCGAGAAGCAGACGGCCGTCATCGTCGTGGACCCGAAGAATGATAGCGCGCGCGTGCTTCTCCTATACGAGGGCTTCCACGCGCAAAACGAGGGCTTCCACGCGAACGCGAACAAGGCCGACAAGGAAGAGTGGCAGAAGGATCAGGCTATCCTGCGAACCTTGTTCAAGGACAAGCAAGGGTTCTATCTTATAAACCCCTTGTTCTTGCAGTTTTTGCAAGAACCTCCGGAATTTGCGAAAATGCCCGTTTTGGACGACCCCGAGGAGAAATGGCGAGCGTTCCTGCGCGATCACGTTGCCATTCCCTCGGCCTCTCTTTTCGTCAACAAGCAAGGAAAACTGTGCGGATCGCAGACGCTCGCGATTCACGGCCTGGGCAAGCTTGTGCGACACATCAACGACCGCCTCTCCGAGGAATTCCTCAAGGACATTAAGCCGCGGCTGGCCGATGAGAAGAAGCGTGGCGACGACTGGGATGTGACCTCGTTGCTGCGCGTGCAGAATGCTGCCGAGAATCATTACCAATGGCTGCGCGTGGAACCGGGCCGTATCAGTTTCACCATGATCGGGTCACAGCGCTGCCTGACGCGCTGGAAGCGCGAGTTTCTGAACCAGTTCACGCAGCTCGAACTGCCCGTCCCCCCGAACGCGAAGGAGAAAGCCGCCCCTGCTCAGCCGAGTCAGCAGGAACTCCAATGGAAGATCGACGATCTCCGCTACATGCTTCGCTTTCTGAGCGAGACGGCCTTAAGCATCGACCACCGCCGCGACCGGATCACGATCGCAGTGGGCGTCGGCGACGGCGAGCCGATCCGCCTTCCCTGCGAGTACATACCGATCCCACCGCAACCCTCCGACGGCGCCCTCCTCGATTATGCACGCACCCTCCAGAAAAGAATGACGAAAGACGCCAACATCGAGGAACTGATTCGCGAGTTTCTGCAGGTGCGCACGTCAAGGAGGTAGTGGTGAGTGGCGAGTCTGTAGGCTGCGTCAAGCGTACTCGCGCCGACGCACCATTCCGAGGACGATGCTATCGCGTCGGTCTCAATCCCTGGCGAGAACAAGACGAGCGAGCGTCTTCGAGTAGTCGAAGGTACATCGTGAAGGGGCACGAGGGAGCCGTGCGGTGTTCGATGCTTGGCAAGGTGCGTCGGCGCGAGTACGCTTGACGCACCCTACTGCTGCGCACTCATTATGCTACCGAGCGAGAGTTGAGTGCATCGCGAGGAGCGACTCGATGCGCGATCAAGTGATCACAACCGAAGATGGTTTTCCGCTGACAGCCACGGTGTTCGGCGCGGGCGCGGGCCCGGTCGTCATCATCAACGCGGCGACCGGCGTCAAACGTCAGTACTACCGCAAATTCGCCGACTGGCTGGCGTCCCAGGGCGGGATCGTGGTCACCTACGACTATCGCGGCATCGGCGACTCCGGCGGCGAGCGCACCCGGCAGGGCCTGCGCGCTTGCATGCGCGACTGGGCGCTGGGCGACGCCTTCGCCGTGCTGGAGTGGGCGGCCAAGGCTTTTCCGGGCCAGCCGATCACAATGGTCGGGCACTCGTTTGGCGGACAGTGTCTGGGGCTCCTGAAGAATCACGACAAGATAAGCCGGGTGCTGCTGGTCGGCGCCCAGAGCGGCTACATGGGCAACTTCCCGATCCTGGGGCGTGGGCGCATGCTCCTTCTTTGGTACCTGCTTGTACCCGTGCTGACGCGGGTGCTCGGCTACTTCCCCGCGCGCCTTTTCGGGCTGGGGGAAGATTTGCCGGGTGGCGTCGCCCGCGAGTGGGGCCGGTGGTGCCGGCAGCCTCGCTACCTGATGGACGACACGGGCCCGGGCCTCCCCAGCTATTTCGACCGTTTGTCCGCTCCCATCCTCGCCTACAAAATCGCGGACGACAGCTATGCGCCGGGAAAGTCGGTGGAGCAGCTCCTTGGCTGGTACAGCAGTGCGCCGGTGGAAATGCGCACGATCCGCCCGGAAGATTATGGCGTCGCATCGATTGGCCATTTCGGCCCGTTCCGTGAAACCTTCCGCGATAGCCTGTGGAAGGAGTTGGCGTTCTGGGCTTTGGGAGGCCAGCGACCGGCGCAGCGCGTTGTCGATAGTTCGTTGAGTCGAGCTTGGCCTGTCGTTCCTGGCCAGGCGGGGTCACTATGAGATCAAGAGGCTTCACCACATCCTTTGCAGCCAGCTCAGAAAGGTCCCCAGACAGCTGGTAGCTTCTCTAACCGAAATGGAAGGGGCAGGTTCCAGTCGATCGTGGACAAGAGTGTTTCGATAGACTCGAACCTCGTGTGCTCTTAGCGCGTGATCCTTGGCAACGTTGGCCCGATCGCGCACGCGACTAATGAGGGATTCGACTTGGCGGGGCATCCGATACCCGAAATCAGTCATGAAATGACGCAGGCTGGTCTCGAATTCGGCGAATAGGCGGATAATGTAGGTTCCCTCCAGTCGGTCGGAAGCAGTCTCAACGTCGCGAAGTCTCAGTCCACCTGCAAGAACAGCTGGATCGTCTTTGGCATGCTGCTTCAAACGGTCCGTAGCTAGTCGTGTGGCTATATATTCGCGCTCGACAGCCTTAATCCTCGTGAGCCACGCGAAAGCCTTGTTGGGCATGTTTCTTCATCTCGTCGAGGGCCTTGCGAAAACTCACTTTTGTCAACGGCTTCTCCGCACCCTGCGGAATATCCGAGATGCCTGGGTTACCCGGAACCATGTAGTACACATTCCAGCGGTTCTTCTCAAAGTAGATACTGGCGATATCGTCGTACGCAGGCATCAGGTAGAGATCCACTAGACCCTCGGAGCCTGGGGTAGATCTCGCAACGGGTTCAAGCAGGGCTTTCGTGGTCTCTTCCTGCATGAGCAGCGCCGGTACCTTGTAATCCCCAATTTCCAGGTCCTCCGTTGGTTTTTCGATCACCCTTGTTGACCAGCCAAGGTCACTTGCCCAGCCGCGAACGGAATCGATCAAGTGCTCCAGCTTGCCCAGCCATTGGTGCAAGAGATCGACGCGCTTCCGAGCATCCACCTCGAAGTCCGCGAGCGTCGCCTCAGGGTCAGAGGGCTGTGTTTCCCAGCGTACCGCCAAGGCGTCGCTTGTAGGGACAACGGCCTTGTATTCAGGGACTCGCTTGGGACGACCCCCCGCACCTCTTTCCTGTTGGATTCCGCGGGGCACGTAGGAGACGAGATAGATGTCAGCGGTTTCCGAGAGACGACGCACACTGATCAGATAAGCTCGAGTGTTTCCGATGACCAAAAGAGCGCTCGGCTTCGCCGAGAGCTGCTCGAACGATCGCCGAACCCGTTCTCGCTGCAATTTTCGTTTAACCGCGAGCCAGCGGCGAGCGCGTGAACAATCAAGACGCAGTTTCCCTTCTGTACACGCGCTCGCCGCTGGCTCGCGGTTAAACGACGTGAACGCGCCTTTGTGTGAGTTTGGGAAACAGGCACTGGCGCACGGCCGGGATTCTCTGCCGATCCTTGTGTTGCACGGGCGTGCAGGTTGAAATGGATCCATTGGGGGCGGGTGCTCATTTTAAGGGAGTTTCGTTCATGCCTATGGCCATGCCCCTTGTTTTGCGGAGCGTCGCTTGCAGTTCTCTAGTCCTCCTGTTGCATCTTTCTCTGGCCCATGCTGAAGAAAAGATCCCAGCGCGCGAGTTACGCGCCAAGCTCGCCAAGCCGGTCTCGCTCGAACGCGGCATCCCGGCGGATACTCCACTGAAAGACGCTCTCGCCCTTCTCGCGAAGCAATTCGGCCTGACATTTTGGGTCGATCAGAAAGCCTTCAGGGAGGATGTGAGTATCGATAACATCGAGGAGCAGCTCGTGAGGCTCCCCAAGTCATCTTCAGTGCGCCTCGAAGTCCTGCTGCAGTTGCTTCTGAAGCAAGTCAACGGAGCCTACCGAGTGCACGATGGTCATATCGAAGTTACCACACTTCATCAATTAGGCATCTTACCGGACGAGAGCGGCTCGGACCCTTCATGGCTGCCGTTGGTGAATATAGCATTCGAGAAGCGGCCTTTGCATAACGCGCTCAAAGAGTTGGCAACTGCCACGGGCATCAACATTCTTTTGGACGAGGCTCATGCCGGCGACAAGGCCAATACGCCTGTCAGTGCTACCTTGGAATACGTGCAACTAGGGACGGCAGTGCGCCTGCTCGCAGATCAAGCCGATCTGAAGGCCGTGCTCCTGGAAAACGTCCTCTACGTGTCAACGGTGGCCAAGGCCGACGCCTTGCAGAGGGACCAGGAACGTCGAGTCCGCCTCCGTATGCAAATTAATAGGCTCTCCGATGTGGAACATGCGCCAGTTGCCGTGTCTGGGCCAGGTATGGGAATCCGCGACGCTCCCCCTGCCCCGCGTGGTCCGATCACAGTGCCGCCCAAACCAGGTTGGGAAAAAGGCTCGTCGCAACCAAAATCGAAGGAATAGAGGGTAGGGATGAGGGAGTAGGGGCTAGAGGCGAGGGGAATGAGGAGTTGTGAGGTGCGCAAGCGACGTTTCTCTCGCTGCTCCCCATGTCCCTCGCCCCTGGCCCCTACCCCCTCGCCCCTATTCAGGAAGAGGGTCTTGATCTGCTCGAATCGCTTCGTGGGCGCTTAGCCAGCGTTCAGGGCTTGCGTCAGGGCCTGGCTCACTTCGTTCGAAATACTTTGGAAGAGTTGCTTCAGGTCGACGCCCGAAGTGCTTGAAGATGCACCTGAAGCGCTCGTTTGCGTGGAGGCTGCCTGAGTCAGTACCGACCCGCTCTGACCATACGTCTGTTGCACAGCATTGGCAGGCTGGCTCGGCAGCAACTGCGACAGATCGCCGCCGTTGGCGACGTTCTGGAACTTCTGCGCCAGATCAGAAAGGAGCGTGCCTTGCTGCCCCTGGCCCGCCTGTTGCGCGGCGCTCTCGAGCTGCTTCGCGATCTGGGACACGATTTGCTGGAACTCCGTCGGATTCTGCTGCTGCAATTGTTGCAGCTCGCTCACCAACTGGCCCGGGCCGGAGATGCTGGCGGAACTTTGACCGCCCTCCCCGCCCGATAGGCCACCCGCGCCTTCTCCACCGGAGAAGCTCGCCAGACCGGCCAACGCAACCGTGCTACCCTGTTGGGCGAATGCAAGACTGGCAGCATTGCCAATGCCCTGCCCTCCCGTCAGCGAACCAATCATTGCTCTTTCCCTCTTCCGGGCGAAAGTTATCCGTAGGCAATACGCGCCTATCTTCGTATCGAACGGTTCTTGCAAAACATGCCCAGATTTTGTCCGATTTATCAGCCGCCCCTTCCTGAACGTTCGCAAAATGCCGAATGTGCGGGACCACGCGGTTAGTCCGTAGGATGCGTCAAGCGTACTCGCGCCGACCCACCATTCCCTGAACGGTTTTATCGCGCCGGGTTCCATCCATGCCGAGTGGCGAGGTGCGTCCGCTGCTGCTCATGCCTAAGAGAAAGAATGAAGATGAGGAGTAAGATTTGGAAGAGGATCAGGAGCAAGAGTACGAGAAAGAGCAAGACTGAACTGGCAGCGCAGGCATGACATCCTCCTCTTCATCTGGATCGTGCTCTTCATCCTCTTCGTAATCGTAATCTTCCTCCTGATTCTTGCTCTTCCTCCAAGGTTTGTCCCGTCGGTCGAGGGTTGGCCGAAGACTGGGACGTCCATCTCCTGATGGCAAGCCCGGTGGAGCTGAATAGACTCTCCCGTGGAGATCGAAGTGCGCCAAGGCGCGAAAGAAGTGCGCACGTTTAGTTTCTGATATCGGCGCGAGGGGTCCGCATGTCGTTCTTTCGCTTACGCCCGGTAGCTGGCTGCTGTTGGCCTGCAATCCCGGAAGGAAGCCTCAGCCAGGTCTGGACCGCCTATCTCGCCCTGGAGCGGACGCAGTGGCTCGCTCCCACCGAGATCGAGTGCGGGCAGCTCGAGCAGGTCCGGGCCCTGCTGGAACATTGCGTACGGCACGTACCCTACTATCACGCGCTGTTGGCAGCTCACTCGATCACTCCCGCCGCCATCCAATCGATGTCAGATTTTCGCCGGATTCCGCTGCTGTCTCGACAAACCTGGCAAAGCCACTTCGAGAAGTTCTGTGCCGGCGAACTACCGGCGGGGACCGTTGCCCTTGATGAGGACAGTACCTCCGGAACGAGCGGTATCCCGGTTCGGGTGCTCAAAACGAACATCTGCTATCTCTGGTGGCTCGCACATTATCTGCGCGACCTGGAGTGGAGCGGCCTCGATCCCACCGGCACGATGGCGGTCGTCCGGGCCACGCTCAAGACCGGCGCCGAATTAGAGCAATTTCTGCAAGGGACCAGGCTGCCGAACTGGAATCCCATCCTGGCGCCGCTCATCGACATGGGGCCGCTCTTCGCCATGGATATGGCCCAGGACCCGCACCGACAGATCGAATGGCTCCGGGGAGTCGATCCGCACTATTTCCTGAGCCACGCATCGAACCTGGAGCTTCTGGCCAGCATCCTCCTGGATGAGCCACGCCGTTTCCCGCGCCTGCGCGCCGTGCAGGCCATCTCCGAAACCTTGACCGAAGAGGCGCAGACCAGGATCGCGCAGGCTTTCGGCGCGCCCGTCAAGAATCTCTATAGCTGTGCCGAGGCGGGCTACCTGGCCTCGCCCTGCCCCAAGGGCCACGGCCTGCACGTCCATGCCGAAAATGTGATCTTCGAAGTCCTCGACGACTCCGATCAACCTTGCCAGCCCGGCGCGACGGGCCGGGTCGTCCTGACCACCTTGCATAATTTCCGCACGCCATTCATCCGCTATGAAATCGGCGACCAGGTGACGTTGGGACAGGGGCGCTGCCCCTGTGGTCGCGGGTTGCCCTTGCTGACGCGCGTCTTCGGCAAGCGCCGGCCGACGTTCATCGTGGCCGGCCGGCGGCGGAAACATTCTTCCGACCTGGTCCACTCCCTATCGCTGATCGGCGGACATCATCAGCACCAAGCGGTGCAGCAATCGCTAGACCGGGTCGTCGTCCGCATCGTGCCCAACCGGTCCTGGACAGCAGATCACGCAGACCGGCTGCATCGGGCCGTCCAGGAATTCTTCGAGGCACCCATTCAGGTCACCCTGGAAATCAAGGACCGCCTGGAGCTACCGCCCTCCGGCAAACTGCAAAGCATGATCTGCGAGGTGAGCGACGGGGGGCAGGCCGCAGCAGGCTGATGCATTCAGCTGGCAGCATGACCAGGGCCGCTTTGTGTGGCCGGGGCTGGAGGTACTCCGGAAGCCCCGGTGGAGCAGACGGCGACCTTGCTTTGCAGACAGCGTGATGAAATGATCGCAAAGTCGGCTGACTTCCTGTTGGAGAGAGTCGCAACCGGGTTCGTCCGGGGCTTCCGGAGTACCTCCAGCCCCGGCTACGCTGTCGAGCTTCCGACAGAAGCCCTGCAAGAGACTGAGTTCATCCTTCAAATCCGGTTATGCTGGAGTTCTCGACTGACAAGCAGCGTTCAGCTCTCAATCTAGGAGCGCCTCGATGCGCAGCGCCTTTTCTCGGCTCGGACGTCCTGGCCCTCGCCTTGTCGGTATGGTGGCGCTACTCACCTGGCTGGGCGCCTGCGTACTGCTTTGGATTGCGAGCAAGCCCGTGCCGCGAACCATCGTAAAAATTCCCCGAGGCACGTCTTCGCCACTTGGAATGAGTCCCGATGGCCGGTTCTTGGTCACCAGCGATAATCAATCACCGGAGACGCTTACTCTTTGGGAGACTAGTAGCGGAAATCAACGAGGCGAATTCATCGTGCCGCCCTCGCCGGACGGCTCGAAGCTTGGGGGACCTGACATCCTACTTCTTGGACCCCGGATTTCTTTTTCATTGAACGGATCGCGGATGGCTGCCCCGATAGGCCTCAAGAATTCCCGAGGCTTCTCAGAGTGCACTGCAGTGCGCGTGTGGGCTACTGCGACGAATCACGAGTTGGCCACCATCGAACCAGGAGGTCTAGTGCACTTCTTTGCCTTTTCGCCAGACGGAACGACGGTGGTCACTGGCAGGGCGAACGCATCAAACTTTCTCTAGGTTTCGTGCCCCAGCCAAGGTTTCCTCGAGAAAACCCGTGTCCAAGGCAGCCGCCTTGCGTTTCCGTGCGATGCTCGTTTTGGCCGGATTCCGCTTG
>Ga0310038_10000642_pt1 | contig 28522 bp, 29 predicted proteins | sample Sb_taG_6_FD_200461 | JGI IMG/M metagenome (GOLD analysis project Ga0310038, IMG submission 200461) | Peat soil microbial communities from Weissenstadt, Germany - Sb_50d_4_PS metaG (v2) (version 2) | ecosystem: Environmental > Terrestrial > Soil > Wetlands > Peat | place: Germany: Weissenstadt... | reverse complement strand
GTGTCCTGAATGCGCCACAGAAATTGACGTTGACGAAGACGAAGTCGAGGAAGGCGAAATCCTGGCCTGTCCCGAGTGCGAAACCGAAATGGAAGTCGTGCAGATCCATCCCGTCAAGGTCAACGCCATCTCCGATGACGATGACGAAGAAGAAGAGGAAGAGTCTGACGATGAGGACGATTTAGTGGAAGATGACGAAGAAGAAGACGAAGAAGAAGAGGTTTGACCCGCTCTTCCATTTCTTCCGGCATCCCCTGTCTCCCTTTGGCCATCCCACTCTTGTGCGCTTGACGATTGCTCTTGCAGGCTTGGTCTGGCTGGCGGGTGCGGCGTTTGCTTTCGAGCCGGCCGGACGCGCCCAAAATTCAAGCGGTTCGCACGCCCACGATTACGTCATTTTCGTCACCGTGTTTACGGACCGGGGGTTCGCTCTTACGGGCGCGCGAGCGCGAGTCCGCCGTTCAGAGGAAAAGAAATTTCGATGGGAAGCCATGTCCGACCACCAGGGCGAGCTGGCCTTTCGCGTTCCCCAGGGCGCGGAGTATGAAATGACGATCGAAGCGCGCGGCTTCAAAACGCAAACGCGCAAGATCGACGCGCGGGAAGACAATCAAGCGGACTTGACGATCCGGATGGAGCCCCTGACAGAGCCCCAGACTGAGAAAGGCACCGGAGGAAAACCATGAACCTGCGCAGGACGCTTGGACTCGTCGCGATCGTCGCCGTGGCCGCGACGATATTATTCGCGCAGGAAAAACCAAAGGGGAAGGAGTCCGAGCTGCGGACCGTTCGCGGGACGGTCGTGGACAAGGAAGAAACCCCCGTGGAAACCGCGGTGGTTTACCTGAAAAACGCCCACACCCAGGATATCATTACGCACCTTTCCGACACGGACGGCACGTTTCGCTTCAGCGGGCTGGACCTCAACGTCGACTACGAAATTCACGCCGAGAAGGAAGGCATGACCTCTTCGACTCGATCGATATCGAACTTCGACACGCGCAAGGAATTCGTCCTTACATTGAAGTTGGATCGTAAGAAGAGCGGGAAATAAACGCGGGCTGTAGCGCCAACCTTCAGGTTGGCATTTTAGGACCGAACAGATGCCCGCCTGAAGGCGGGCGCTACACGAACCAAAACTGGGTTCTCACACAGACACTATTGCCCCTAACAATCTGACTCCTCAAGACCTGGATTTGCAGTACCATACTTCCGAGCGAATACAGACTCGGTAGTCCAATCAGCAATTCTTCCGCGGAGGACTCGCATGGCAATTCAATTGATCGTTAACGGCAAGGCGCAATCAGTGGATGTTCCGGCGAACATGCCGCTGCTATGGGTCTTGCGGGACACGCTCGGCATGACGGGGACGAAGTTTGGCTGCGGCATGGCCTTGTGCGGCGCGTGCACGGTGCATATCGACGGAGAAGCCACGCGCTCGTGCATCACTCCGGTCTCGTCCGTTGCCGGGAAAAAAATCACCACGATCGAGGGGCTTTCTCCGGACCGCAGCCACCCGGTCCAGCGCGCCTGGATCGAAGTGGACGTGCCGCAGTGCGGCTATTGCCAGTCCGGACAAATCATGTCCGCTGCTTCGCTGCTGGCGCAGAACCCGAAGCCGAGCGACTCGGAAATTGACGAAGCGATGAAGGGAAATATCTGCCGCTGCGGAACCTATCAGCGGATTCGCGAGGCGGTGCATCGGGCCGCGGCATTGCACAAGGCTTCGGCAACGCCCTCCCGTTTCGACGGCGAGGACGCGAAGGAAGACGCGTTCAATGAACAGGCCGTGGAAGTGGGAGGTGCGGCATGAGCGCGGGAACAACGACGGGAATCAATCGCCGCAGTTTTCTGAAGACGGGCGTGGCCGGCGCGACGGGTCTGGTCATCGGCTTCTACTTGCCCGGACGCTTTGAAGCGCTCGCGGCGCCTGTCGCAACCGTGCCGCCGGCGTCTTTGAACGCCTGGATGCTCATTTCCACCACCGACGCCGTGACCATCGTGATCGACAAGTCGGAAATGGGACAGGGAATCCTGACGGCTCTATGCATGATCGCGGCCGAAGAGCTGGACTGCAATTGGAAAAATATCCGCACGGAATTCGCTCCCGCCGCCAAGGAATATTTTAATCCGGCATTTGGAATGCAGGGCACGGGCGGCAGTTCCAGCGTGCGGTCCTCGTGGGACCCGATGCGCAAGGCCGGGGCGGCGGCGCGCGACATGCTGCTCCAAGCCGCTGCGACGCAATGGAACGTGGACAAGTCCACCTGCCGGACGGAAAACGGCGTCATCTACCACGACGCGTCGAAGAGAAAAGTGACGTACGGCGGGGTAGCGAGTGCGGCTTCGAAACTTCCGGTTCCGCAGGATGTGCCGCTCAAAGACCCGAAACAGTACCGCATCATCGGGAAACCGACCAAGCGGCTGGACACCCCCGACAAAGTCGATGGCCGCGCGCAATTTGGCATAGATGTGCGTCAGCCTGCGATGCTCTACGCCATGGTGGCGCGATGTCCGGTGTTTGGCGGAAAAGTTGCAAGTTTTGATGCGACCAAAGCCAAGGCCGTTCCCGGCGTTAAGACCGTCGTGGAGATCTCTCGCGGAATTGCCGTGGTGGCCGACAACACCTGGGCGGCGATGCAGGGGCGGCGCGCGCTCGACGTGAAGTGGGATGAAGGACCAAACGCAAACGCCAGCAGCGAGAGCATCAGCGCGCTCTTTGCGGATCAGATGACGAAGACCGGCGCGGAGGCCCGCAAGGAAGGCGACGCGGCGTCCGCCCTCACCGGCGCGGCGCAGAAAATCGAAGCGGTCTACGAAGTTCCCTACCTGGCGCACGCCACCATGGAGCCAATCAACTGCACCGCCGATGTTCGCGCGGACCGCGTGGACGTCTGGGCCCCCACGCAGTTTCAGACCATGGCGCAAGGCATGGCTGCAAAGATTTGCGGATTGAAACCGGAGAATGCGTTCATCCACACGACGTACCTCGGCGGCGGATTCGGTCGCAAGGCCGGGACTGACTTCGTGATGGAGGCGGTGGAAACGTCCAAAGCGATCGGCAAACCGGTGAAAGTCACGTGGTCGCGCGAGGATGACACGCAGCACGACTATTACCGGCCCGCATCCTACGCGAAGTTCGCGGCAGGAATCGGAGCCGATGGCTGGCCCGTTGCCTGGACGACGCGCATTGCGTGCTCTTCGATTATGGAAGCGTGGTTTCCGGGCAGCACAAAAAACAATCTCGATCCGACCAGCGTCGAAGGTGTCGCCAATCTGCCCTACTCGATTCCCAATATTCAGGTGGATTACGTGCGGACCGAGCCGGGCATCCCGGTCGGCTTCTGGCGATCCGTGGGAGCTTCGCAGAACGGCTTCTTCAGCGAATGTTTCATGGACGAGCTGGCGGCCGCGGGCAAGAAGGACCCGTACGAATTCCGCCGCCGTTTGCTCGACAAGGCCCCGCGCCTCCACGGAGTCCTCGAACTCGCCGCGCAAAAAGCGGGTTGGGATAAGCCGCTGCCTGCGGGCCGCTATCGCGGCATTGCAGTACTCGAAGCGTTTCAAAGCTTCGCCGCGCAGGTGGTGGAAATCTCGGTGGACCGCAAGGCGCGATCGCTGAAGGTACACCGCGTGGTTTGCGCGGTGGATCTTGGCCGCGTGGTGAATCCTGCAAACGTCGTCATGCAAAGCGAAAGCGCGATCGTGTATGGACTTTCGTCGGCGCTTTACGGCGCGATCACAATTTCGCATGGGCGCGTTGAGCAAACCAATTTCAACACTTATCCGGTCCTGCGTATCGACGCCATGCCCACCATTGAAACGTACATCGTCCCGAGTGAAGAAAAGCCCACCGGAGCGGGCGAACTTGCCGTGCCGCCCCTGGTCCCCGCGCTCTGCAACGCGATCTTCGCGGCGACCGGGAAGCGCATCCGGCGATTGCCGATCCGCGCGGAAGATTTGGCGTAGCGCCGCCAGTAGCACAGCCACTCTTGGCTGTGTGGTTTTCTCTGCTTTCACGCAGCCATACATTTTGGACGATCGAAAAACCCGCACAGCTCCGCCGCGGCGGATGGCTGTGCTACTCACACCTTAGAAACTCTTCAGCAGGGCTGGCAGATCGCGAATCGTTTCGATCATGGCGTCGGGTGAGGCGTCGCGAAGCCGTTCCGGAACCGGCGAGCCGCCGAGCACGCCGATGGCCCGCATTCCCGCGCGATGCGCCATTTCGATGTCCTCCGGGGCGTCGCCGATATACACGCTGGCTCGGGGCAGGGCGCGAAGTTTTTCGAGAGCCATTCGCAGCGGCGCGGGATGCGGTTTGCGCCGTGGCGCGTCCTCGCTGCAAACTTTGGTGAGAAACATCGTTGACACGCTGTGTTCCCTGAGCTGCCTTCGCACGCGCGAGCGGCTCCCGCTCGACACCAGCGCCAGCTTGAACCGCCGGTCCAGCGTTCTCAGAACACCCAGCGCGCCGGGCTGCAGCTTCGGTTGCTGTTTCCCGTAGGAAAATCTCCACAGCCGGTCGGCTTCTTCCCATTTCGCGCGAGGCAGACGCGCGGCGCGATACACGCGATGCCAGTTGGGTGAATAGTGGCGCTTCAACTCCGCGATGCTCCAGCTCATCCCCAGAGCCTCGAACATATACTTGTAGGCATTGGCGTCCGCCTGGAACGAATCGAGCAGAGTCCCGTCCCAGTCGAACAGCACATATTCGATCGAGGTTTGATTTTTTCTTATCATCATCGCAACGAATTAGGCGTGGTCAAAAATTGAAAGACCGTCGTTCTTACCACAGGGAGCAAAATAGCACGGAATTGGCGGCATACTAAACTACTGTCGGGCGAGATTTTGGTAGGACAGCCACTCTTGGCTGTCCCGCAGAGGGTCACTATGCTAAAAGCGGACAGCCAAGAGTGGCTGTCCTACGGGAAAAACCGGTCAGCGGTGCAGGTGTTAGGACTGCAATGGAACTAGTGGCGCTGGAAGCGCGACGGCAGCGGCTCTTCGCGCTGAAATGTAATGTCGTCGAAGGTGGCTGCCAGAGCGTGCCATCCGGGGCGCGAGGCGGGTTCCGCGCGCACGATATGCGCCTCGGTCCGCATTCTCACGGTGCCCCGGCCGAATGGCCGGTCAACCAGGCAGACTTCGATTTCGACCGGCGTCCCCGGCTCAATCCGCTGGGGGCATAGAAAGAGGACTCCGCTGGAGCTGATATTGGTCGTTCGCAACGGTTCCCCCATGGGCTCCCTCTGGCCCGCGACGCGCTTCACGCGGAGCGGCAAGCTGAGCTTCGCCCGGGCGTAGGAGCGCCGTTCTTCGGGCGGACGCACGGAATGGGTGGGAACGCGCGCGATGCCCTTGGGCTTGGCTCGCGTGGTCCACGACGGCGGATCGACGACCGAGGTCGCCGAACGGGCCGACAGTTCCTTTACGGCAGCATTGCCACGGCTGGGATTGGATTGATCCATGAGTTTGTGAGTTCGAACAGTGCGCATAGGTCTCCCTTTACTGCGTACGCTTCTGGCACTGCTCGCGGACACTATCCTCCGCGCGGCCTGCCGCCGTCAATTTGGGTTCCCAACTGTGTTGTCCTAATGCATACCCCCCAGCAAAGCGGCTCCTCACCCTTCTTCTCGACAGTCAGACGGCTGGTAGAAAAATACAGTTTGACCGCAAGATTCGGATAGCGCCGCGGGAGCGGTTTTGGATATTGTGGTTGGGAAGGAACCGGACGGCCAATGTCGACGCTTTCCAACCCGTTGTTGCCCGCTATCCCCGCGCTCGCGCGGAGGAGATGCCTTGCGGCAGTCGCTTTGCACGACGCGCGAATGGATGGCTCGTTCGTCTACGCGGTCCGTTCAACGGGGATTTACTGCCGGCCGTCTTGCCCATCGCGCCGGCCGCACGCAAGGCAGATTCTTCTCTTCGTCCAGCCGGAAGCGGCGGAGCAAGCCGGGTTCCGGGCCTGCCGGCGCTGCCATCCTCGCCAGGCGCGCAGCAACCCGCAAACGGATCTGATTCGACGCGTGTGCAACGAGATCCAGAGCTGCCCGGACGCCTTACTCTCTCTTCCGAACCTTGCGGAGCGCACCGGGCTGAGCGCCGCTCACTTGCAGCGCACGTTCCGACAGGCGATGGGAATCACGCCGCGGCAATATGCGGACGCGCTTCGCGTCGCACGGCTCAAATCCGAATTACGAAAGGGGAAAGACGTGACCACAGCATTGCATGAAGTTTCTTACGGCTCCGCAAGCCGCCTCTACGAGAAGTCTGACGCGCATCTGGGCATGACGCCGGCGACGTATCGCCGCGGGGGACGCGGGATGAACATCTCTTACACGATTGCCCCGTGTTCACTGGGGCGCGCGCTCGTCGCCGCGACGGAACGGGGCATTTCCGCCGTATATCTGGGGGAGCGCGACTCCGATCTCGCCGCGGCTTTGCGCAAGGAATATCCCCACGCGGAAATTCGATGCGGCTCGGGAGAGCACTCGAAGTGGGTGCGCGCGATTGTGCGGCATCTGGCGGGGTCGAATCCACGATTGGACTTGCCCACGGACGTGGTGGCCACCGCGTTTCAGCGGCGCGTCTGGGAGGCGTTGCGGTCCATCCCGGCGGGCGAGACGCGCACATACTCCGAAGTTGCGCACACTATCGGACAGCCCAGCGCGATACGCGCCGTCGCCCGCGCCTGCGCGACAAATCCCGCGGCGATTGTGGTTCCGTGCCACCGCGTGGTGCGCACCGACGGAACGCTGGGCGGTTATCGCTGGGGACTTGAGCGCAAGCAATCTTTGATCGAGCAGGAACGCAGAAGCGCAAAACGCGGACGGTAGGCCAGTTCCAGTAGCACAGGCTTCAGCCTGTGGGGGTTAGTCCTTCCAAGAACCAAACCCCACAGGCTGAGGCCTGTGCTACTACACCCTCCAAAACATGCAGCGGGATATAAATTTGGCGGAAGGTCACGCCTGCGGCTGCACTCTCGTGGTGCCGTGCGGCCAATGAGGTTTGAACTCGTTGTCCGGGATGCGCACGTTTCGATTGATGTTCCGGTACCGGATGATGAAGTAGTCGCCCGAACCTGTCTCAAAAAATTGCTGCTGCACCGGCAGCCATGTGGATTCGTCCAGCCACAACTGAATTTTGGAAAGCTGCTTGCGCACTTCGTCCGTCTTCGGCAGCAGCTCCAGCAAAAGAACCTTGTGGTTGTCCAGCGTATTTTCGCCCTGAAGCGTGATCGCGTAGCTCTCCTTCAACGAACTTCCGGAAGTCCCAAATCCGAGTAGCAGGAATTGATCGACGACGGATTTTTTCTTTCCGAGATTGTATTCCTCGACGCGGTGAATTTTCGGGTTGTAGATGTAAAAATTGTCGCCGTCGCGGAGGATCGTGCGCGCATCAGGTTGCGTCAGCTCGATTCGCATTTTGTCGTCCATGCGCACAAAAATCTGGCCGGATTCGGTGGACTTGTCGTTGACCACGACAGTCACTTTGGTCCGCTCCAAATCCGCCGTAAGACTATGGAAGTTCGCCGCCTGCGCATCCATCTGCTTGAGGACATTGTCGAGCGTCCAATTGGTTTGCGGGGATGCGGAAGCTTGGATTGCTGAAAAAAAAGACGCTGCGGCCGCCATTGCGCACAACAATACGGAGATTTTGTAAACCGTCCCTGACACCCTCATGAAACCCGCTTCCCCCTGGATCGCCTTCTTCCGAAAATTGTTTTCCGCTCATGCAAAATGAACGGCTCCGTGTCGTGAAGCAATCGTACCACACAGGTTAAGATGCCAAGCCGTCTTCCGGCGTTGCGCTTTCCGGGGACAAGTGGCACAGGCTTCAGCCTGTGGGGGTTAGTGCTTGCAAGGACCAAGACCCACAGGCTGAAGCCTGCGCCACCCAGCTCGTAAAAAATAGCGGTCTCCGACTCCGGTCGCATCAACCATGAAACTTTTTGTATGATGGTTCCCCTATGTTTCACCGCAAACGATTCCGTCTGTACCTGCGTTCGCGCACGCTCATCCTCGGCGAGCGCACCCTGGTCATGGGTGTTTTGAACATCACTCCGGACAGCTTTTCCGATGGCGGGGCGTATCTCGATTCCGAAGCAGCCGTCGCGCGCGCCTTGCAACTCGAGCAGGACGGCGCGGACATCGTAGACATCGGCGGCGAATCGACGCGCCCCGGCGCCACGCCGGTCACCGCCGGGGAAGAGCTTCGCCGCATCCTTCCCGTGATCCAGGTCTTGCGCGGCAGGCTGCGCATTGCCATGTCGGTGGACACGCGGAGGGCTGGAGTCGCGGAAGCGGCGCTAGCTGCCGGCGCGGAAATTCTCAACGACGTTTCAGGGTTGCGGCTGGACCCGCGCCTCGGCGAAGTCGCGCGCCGCGCGCGAGCTCCGCTAGTCCTCATGCATATGCGGGGAACGCCGCAGACGATGCAGCGAGGTCCCTTCGCGCGCGACGTCGTCCGTGGCGTTATGTCCGGCCTGCGCGAGGCGGTCGCGCGAGCGAAGCGCGCGGGCCTCGCCAAATCGCAACTCTTGCTCGATCCGGGAATCGGATTTGGAAAAAAGCACGAACAAAATTTTGAAATTCTCGCGCGGCTTCCCGAGTTTGCGCGTCTCGGCTGCCCGATCGTGATCGGCACGTCGCGAAAAGCGTTTCTTGGCAAAGCGATGGCGGAATCAGGCGGCGCGAGCATGCCTCCCGGCGAGCGTCTGCTCGGCACCGCCGCGACAGTGACTGCGTCAATCCTTGGCGGCGCGCACATCGTGCGCGTCCACGATGTCGCCGAAATGGTCCGCGTCGTGCGCGTCGCGGATCACATCCTGGACGCCACGCCTCCCTGAACCAGTCTTGCGTTCTGAGAAACGCATTGACGCGCCAGCAAAATCCGGCTGGGCTATAATTGCCTTCATGGCTCTTGCGGATAAGTATGGGCCATTTCAATAGGATCATCATGCGCCTGAGCAGAATCACTCTGGGACTATTGGCGATTTCCCTGGCTGCCTGTGTTCCGGCCGCGGCTCAATTGTCCCCCGCGGAGCCCGATCCGCTCGCGCGGATTCGCGATGCGGCGAAGACGAATGTGCAGGCGTGCTCCGCTACGGGAGAAACGCTGTGCGAGCAAGTCGCGCCGAAAATCATCGCCAATGCGCAGGGTGATTCGCCTCTCGCGGATAATCTTCGTCGCCTGATGGAAGCCCTAAAACGGCAAACGAAAGGGGCCGACGGGGAAGCGCCGGGCGTTACCTGGGCCATGGCGGCTCTTCGAGACGCTGGCGTTGACGTTCATGTCGAAAAGTACCTGGTCGCACCGAAGCAGACGAAGGTTGTAGTCGCGGAAATTGTGGTCGCGGAAATTCGGGGCCGGGAGAAACCGGATGAGTGGGTGTTGCTTGGCGCAAACCTCGATCCGTCGGATTCTGGGTCCAGCGGGATCGATGAAGCCTGCAATCCCGCTTTGGTGGTCGAAGCCGCCCGCGACATCCAGCTCACCGGCGTCCGCCCGCGCAGATCGATTCGGTTCGTTCTATTTGGCGGAGAAAGCCAGGGCATGACCGGACCGTGGGCCTACTTGAAAGGACACGGCAATGAATTGGATAGTGTGCCCGCCGCTATTCTCTTCGAGGCGGCTGCGAATCCTCTGAATGGATTCGTGCTCAACGGAAGGCACGACATCGAACCGGGCGTCCGGGAAGCGCTGAAGCCAATCGAATCGATGAGTGTTACCAATCTCCGTTTTGATGCGCCCTTCGATGCCGAAAGCCTCGATTTCCTGTTGCAAGGTGTCCCGATTGTAGTCGCCACCGGAGCGAAAGCCCTTAGTCCCGAAGTCGCCCGCAATAGGTCGAATTTACTCGACCAGATCAACATCAAGGAACTCAAGCGCAACACGGCGATCGCCGCTGTTACGGCCTTTGGCGCTGCCGAACGCGCCGAGCCGGTCGGTCCGCGCCAATCTCGCGCCGAGGTCGAATCACTTCTAAAAACCACGGGCCTCGACGAACAAATGAAAATTGCAGGCCTGTGGCCGCTCTGGGAGTCAGGCAAGCGCGGGCGTTTGCCCTGAGGCTCTTGTAGCACAGCCACTCTTGGCTGTGCGGGTTTCGCTACTTTCACGCCTTTGCAGACTATGGACGATTGGCAAGACCGCACAGCCAAGAGTGGCTGTGCTACTAAAATCTGCAAGGCCGTAACACGCTGATAACCACTTTTCATTGGGGCAACATCATCGCCCCTGGCCTCAGAAAAGACCTCCTTTCGAGTTATAATAGGCCTGTGGCGATTCCCCTCCGTGCTCTGTCCTTGGCGGCCAAACCTCACACTAGAGGTGTGATTCTTGCGATCGATTACGGAAAGAAGAGGCTGGGGCTGGCGCTTTCGGATGAATTTGGCGTGACTTCCCGGCCGTACGCCACCTGGACGCGGATCAATCGCCGGCGCGATCTTGCCCGGCTACGTGAACTGGTGCGCCAAGAGGGAGTTCAAAGGATTGTTGTTGGTCTTCCTTTGCACCTGAACGGCGCGCCGAGCGAGATGTCGGAAGAAGCGAAGAGTTTTGCGGCGCGCGTCGAAAAATCCCTTGGCCTTCCCGTGGAAATGATGGATGAGCGGCTGAGTTCGTGGGAAGCGCACGAGACACTTGCGGGCATGGTTTCCCGCAAGAGCGCGCGACACGATTCTTCCGGACGCACCGATACAAAAAAGAAGGCGCCGCTGGACGACATCGCCGCCGCCATTATCCTGCGAGACTATTTGGACCGCGCGCGGGCGCGAACCGGATCGCGAGATTGATATGCGCCGGGCCTTCCTCTTTCTTCTGATTCTGCTGATCCTCGCTGGCGGATATCTCTACCTGGCGCTGTACAGGCCGTACCAAGGGTTCTCGAGCGACGGAGTCTATGTGGATATCCCGCGCGGAGCGTCGCAACGCACGATTTCGCGCTTGCTGGCCGAAAACGGCGTCGTGCGCAGCCGGATCGCGTTTGAAATGTTGTGCCGCCAGCGAGGGCGCCGCACCATGCAGGCCGGCGAGTATTTCTTCGACCGTCCCGTAACTTCCTTCGCCGTGTACGACGCGATCGCCAACGGCCGCGTGTTCGTAAAAGAATTTGTGATTCCCGAGGGATTTACGATGTTCGATATCGCGAACCTTGCCGCACAGGATGGATTCCTCACCCGCGATGAATTCCTCGTTGCCGCGCGCGACCCATCGTCAGTCCGCGACATTGCTCCCGGCGCGCCAAGCCTCGAAGGCTTCCTTTTCCCCGCGACGTATGAGTTCCCGCGCCACATGACGGGAAAAGACATGACCGCCGCGATGGTGAAGAAATTCCGCCAGGAGTGGCTGACTTTGCCAGTCGCCGACGCGCCCCCGCACCAAAGCATTCAGGATACCGTGACGCTGGCTTCGCTCGTGGAACGAGAGACTCCGCGTCCGGAAGAACGGCCGCACGTTGCCGGAGTATTTGAAAACCGTCTGCGCATCGGGCAGCCTTTGCAATGCGATCCCACGGTCGCCTACGCGCTGAGCCTGGTCGGAGCGTACACGGGAAAACTCAACGGCGAAGATTTACATTTCTCTTCTCCGTACAACACGTATCGGAACAGAGGCTTGCCGCCCGGGCCGATCGCCAATCCGGGAGAAGCCGCTCTCCGCGCGGCCCTCGATCCTCCGCCGACCGACGATCTTTATTTTGTCGCGAATACCGAAGGAGGACACTTCTTTAGCAAGACCCTTCAGGAGCATAATCATAACGTTGCGCGTTACCGGCAATTGCTCGAAGAAGAGTCGCAGAATCCATCAACCGGCGGCCCACCCACAGCCCCAGCCCCGGCCATGACCAAATCCAGGCCTGTGAGGTCGTCGCCATGACACATGCGGATCATCCAACCAAGAAGGAACTGATCCTGGAGATCGCGCGCGAGCTTTCCGTGCCGCGATTCACCCCAGCCGAGGTCGAGCAAATCCGGCGGCAACTCGTGGCGCGTCTCGGCGCGGGAGGAAAAACTTCCGCGGATTACATCGCGGGCGTACTCGAAACCGCGGGCATGCGCATCGTGTGGTCCACCAAGGCGGACACCGAAGGCCAGTACGAGGAGGAATTCCAGGACCTGCTCCATTTTGCGAATCTCGAGGACGCGGAGATGTGCATCATGCGCCTGGACGAGCTCTACCGGAAATTTCAGGAGGAGCAGGAGCGCGCCGCCGTGGAGCGCGTGCTGGAAGTGGCGCGCATGGGCCGCCGCCGCGCGGAAATGATCGCGCGGAATCACAAAGTGGAACCGGAAAAACGCGCCGAGAAGGAAGAAATCATGATGTGGTTCAAGGTGTGGCTCGAAACGCCCGACGCGTTTTTCGACTGGCTCGAAGCGCGCAAGGCATCGCCGGATTTCCAGAGGCGCTTCGCCAAGAGCGCTTCGGCGGACGCGTGAACGCGAGATGGCGGACCTGCAATACGTTTTGGAAGTCGAGCCGCTCGATCTTGGGACGGACGTCAAGGCGGTGGGACTCGACCTCGTGGAGATCGAGAGCCGCGAACCGGCGCGGGGTGCGGACGCGGCGCGCCTGTGGGCCGCTGCGCTTGGCGCCCTGCCGGGAGCGGAACCGTGGGCGCTCGACTTTTTCTCGCATCTCGATCGCGTGCGCGATTACTGTCGAAAGCGCGGCGTCGTGTTTGAGGAAAAAGCCTCGGGCCATTCGCTGGTCATTCCCTCGCCGTCGGGTGATGCGCTCGTCGGATTAGTCGAACGATTCGCGGGAGAAACTTTTGGCGCTCGCGCGGGCGCGCTGCTGGCTTCAGGCGATCCCGCCGTTGAAAGCGAATTGGCCGAGCGCGGCGTGGACGCTTATCACAACGCGTTTCGGAATTATTTATTCTGCGCGGTCTGCGATTTCGAGAACGGCTTCCTCACCTTGCTAACCGAAAAATTGTGGACCAGCGAAGTCCTGCGGCGAATCAAGCCCGCCACCGCAACCCTGCCGGTTGAAGTCGCCCGCCCGCAGTGACCAAAAACCTTAATCGATAGCTCGAACTCTGCAAAGTCGCGGAGCGGTTCTAGTAGCACAGACTTCAGTCTGTCAGAGCTTGGCAGCCGTGTGAAAACCCGTAACCGCGCGAACGTCAACGGCGCGCAGGCTACATCCTGGGTTCTCGCGCGGAAACCCACAGACTGAAGTCTGTGCTACTAAGAGCCCGCCACAGATGGCGTTTATGTGAATTCAAGCGAAGGGTCAAGGCAAGTAGAACCGCGGCACGCGCTTTCCCAGCGCGCAGAGCAGGTCCGCGCTGGCGGTGTTCGCAATCTTTGCGACGTCGGGCACGGATTGCGTCGTGCCGCCGTCGGTGCCGTAAATTGTGGCGATATCGCCCACGCGGGCCGATGCGATTCCCGTGACGTCGGCGGTGGTGAGATCCATCGAAACCGTGCCGATGATGGGAGCGATCTCGCCGCGAACGATGACGCGGCCTTTATTGGAGAGCACGCGCACGAGGCCATCCGCGTATCCCGCGGCGAGCACGGCGACGCGAGAGGGAGTCGACGCCGTCCACCGCGCGTTGTATCCGACACGCGATCCCGGCGGCAAGTCCTTGATCGAAACGATCCGCGCGCGGAACGAAAGCACCGGGCGAATGGGAAGTTTCGCTTCCATTTCCGGATTCAGTTCGGACGGCTCGAAGAACTGATGATAGCCGTAGAGGACCGCGCCGGGACGCACCATGTCGCGCCAGGTGGAAGGACGGCTGACGATCGCGGCGCTGTTGGCCATGTGCACGATCCCGGGATCGAGTCCCAGCGAGCGCATGCAGGCCAGCGCCGCTTCAAATGTTTTTTCCTGCTCGATGGTTTGTTCGGTCGTAAAAACTTCCGACGAGGCGATGTGCGTGAACGTGCCCGCCAGGCGCACGTGCCGGCAATCCGCCAGCGCGCGCGCGAACGCCGGAATTTCCGTTGGCGGAATTCCCAGGCGGTTCATGCCGGTGTCGATCTTGAGATGAAAATCGAAGGGACGCTTGCGCGGCTTGCGCTGTTGCGCGGCCGCCTTTTCCAGCAGCCGCAACTGGTCGGCGCTCATGATCGCCGGCGTGAGGTGGTTGTCGAGAATTCGCTTTTCCTCGCCCGCCCAGAAGCCGGTGAGAATCAGGACCGGTTCGCGAATGCCGCTCTCGCGCAGTTCGGCGCCTTCCGCGGAGCAAGTGACGCCGAACCAGTCGGCGCGGACCTTGGAGAGGGCGCGGGCGACGGGAACGATGCCGTGGCCGTAGGCATTGCTCTTGATGACGGCGAGAATTTTCCGGCGCGGGCCGCGTGCGCCCGCGGGATTGACGTGCTGGCGGATCGCGCGCAGATTGTGCGTCAGCGCCCCCAGACTTACTTCGGCCCAGATGGGGCGTCCATCAAATTTTACGGTTCGTGGCATTGGAATCTTCAAGAGTAACCGATCTGGGCGCGGAAGAAAAATTACTCCCGAGCATCTGCGCGCCGCTTAGTAACTAGTAGGACAGGCTTCAGCCTGTCGGGTGTCCGTTTCCGCTCCCAACCCTAAGGCGACAGGCTGAAGCCTGTCCTACTCGGAGCCAATCAAATTCCCAATCAAGAAGTAGCAAGCGCAGGGCCGCGAAGCGGGATGTCGAGCCGAATTGGCAGGGAGGAGCTAAGTAATAGAATAAACTAGACTTACAAGGATTAAATCGAAATATGTGAGCTTGATGCCAGCGAGCACAGATGCCAGAGCGACACACCTGTGGGCGGTAGAGGACAGCTACTCGGGTTCCGTCCAGGCGTCGGGCGCTCGTTGTTCAAAGCGCGTGAAGGAGCCTTGAAACACAAACCGGATCGTATCGGTCGGGCCGTTTCTTTGCTTGGCGATGATCAGGTCGGTTTCTCCGCGTTCTTCCATGCTGACTTCGCTCGACTTCTTGAAGAAGTTCGGGCGGTGGATGAACATGACGACGTCGGCGTCCTGCTCGATCGCGCCCGATTCGCGCAGGTCCGCGAGGCGAGGCTCGCGGTCTTCGCGTTCGGGCGCGCGCGTGAGCTGGGAGAGAACCACCATGGGAACCTTGAGTTCCTTGGCCATGGCTTTGAGGCCGCGCGTGATGCTGGAGATTTCTTCGTTGCGGTTGCCGAACCGCCCGCGCGCGGAAACGAGTTGCAGGTAGTCCACGATCACCAGCGAGAGGCCTTTGTCGCGCTTTAGCCGGCGCAGCTTCGCGCCCATTTCCACGACCGTGGCGGAACCTGCGTCGTCGATCCATAGCGGCGCTTCGGACAGGTGGCTGAGCGATCGGGGAATTCTGCTTTTATCTTCCTGATTCAAGTGACCGGTCCGGAACTTGTGCGAGTCAATTTTGGCGTCGGCAGAAAGCAAACGGAGCAGGAGAGATTCTTTGGACATTTCCAGGCTGAAAATCGCGACGGGCTTGTTTCCGCGCACGCCAATGTTTTCCGCGAGGTTCAGTGCGAACGCCGTTTTGCCCATCGAGGGCCGCGCCGCCAAAATAATCAGTTCGGAAGGCTGCAGGCCCGACGTCAGGTTATCGAGCAAGTCGTAACCGGTGGAGAGGCCCGTGATGCGGTGGCCTCCTTCGTAAATTCGGGAGATGCGGTCGTGGCTTTCGGTGACCACATCGTGCAATCCGATGAGGCCCAGGCGCACGCGATCCTCGGCCAGTTGAAAGATCAAAGACTCGGCGCGGTCCAGGATCGCATCGGCGTCGTCCTCGGCTTCGAGGGCCTGCTGCTGAATCGCGCTCGTCGCGTGGATGAGGCCGCGCAGCAACGCTTTCTCTTTCACGATGCGGGCGTAGTGCTCGACGTTGGTGATGTGCGGCACGCCGTCCATCAACTGCGAGACGTACGCCGCGCCGCCGACCGATTCCAGTTCGCCGCTGCGCTGCAACTGTTCGGTCAGCGTCACGAGATCGATCGCCTGCTGCGATTCCCCGAGCGCGATCATCTGCTGAAAAATGCGCCGGTGATGATCGTGGAAAAAATCTTCCGGCTTGAGCTTCTCGATGGCGGCATTGATGGCGTTGTTGTCGAGAAGGATCGCCCCGAGGATGCTGCGCTCCGCCTCGACGTTGTGGGGCATGGGACGTTCCAGCGATGTGCTTGCGGTGGCCATTATTGATTCGCCTTAGTTTCGCCTCTACAGGGGGTTTGTGTCAACCGCATTGCAAACCATGAATCCTTGCGCAAATCTTATTTCAAATGCCCATGGATCATGGACGTTTCCGTCAAGCGTCACAACGAATAAGCCTTGCGGAGAGCTGTGGATAAAATAAAACTTGTGGATATGCTGGAAAACCATTCGAAGACTGGAGAAAAATTGGCCAACCTGCGGCTATGCAAAAAGACATAACTGGCGGGCAGAAAGAACAAGTCGCTATTGCGTTTCTATAACCTGGTCCGGCTAAGAGGCGACCTGGTCGAGCTCTCCCACGTGGGAATAATCCAAATTTCGGTGAAGAGCTTGTGCTTGCGGTCGTGGCCGTGGTCCTCCGCGAGCATTTCGCGCAGCTTCTTTGGGAGCTCGTCCGTCTGGCTGGCGGCATCCGCGTGGTGCTGGCATGCCTGGTGGTAGCCAATGCCGAAACGAGCGCCGCAGCAATCGCAGAGCTCGAACGTTTCAATCGTGTAGGTCGGATACTTTGCAATTTCTTTGTCGAGAATAGCCACCGGACTGTTCAGATCGTTTGTCATTTCATCCTCCGCTGAGGTTGAGGATTGCCTGGCTCAACTAAAGGTCGCTAGGCGCAGCACGTCATGGGGCAGAGCCGGAACCAGAGTCGGCGACAGGACTAATTTTATCGCGGAAAGGGTAAACCCGCCCTGTGGAATTCGTGTGAACCTGTGAATAACTTTTCGAAAATTCTTGACAATTTCTAATGTGCGAATGGGGTGAAGAAGTACTAGGGCAGGCTTCAGCCCGTCGGGTCTTGGTTAGAGGGTCAGCAGCAAAAGGCGACAGTCCCGCCGCGGCGGGTCTGTCCTACGCTTCTTTTTCGACGGCCACCTTGAATTCCGCGGTGACTCCGTGAACGAGCTTCACGGTGACAGGCCTTTCGCCGACGATCTTGATCGGCTCGTCGAGCTGGATGCGGCGTTTGTCGATCTCGAAGCCTTGCGCCTTCAGGGCATCCGCCAGATCGGCGGACGTCACGGAGCCGAACAACTGATCGTTTTCGCCGGCCTTGCGGGCAAATTTCACGGTCACCTGGTTGAGCAGGGCGGCTTGCTGCTGGGCCGCGTCTTTTTCGGTGGCCGTGCGCTTGGAGAGAGTGATGCGAATTTTTTCCAGGCGCTTGATGTTGGCGGGGGAAGCTTCGAGCGCGAGCTTCTGCGGCAGCAAATAGTTGCGCGCGTAGCCGGCGGCGACTTCCACGACTTCACCGCGGGTTCCGAGTTTTTCGACGTCTTCCTGCAGAATAATTTGCATGGCGTTCCTTTTCTTGTCGTTTGCGTCCGGGAGCAGGGCGCGAAATCTACAAATTCAGAATGCAAAATCTTTAACACAGAGGGCACAGAGAAAAACTGAGAAAACAATTCCGACGGATGCCGAATTCCACCAGTACTTTGAAAGTGCTGTTTCTTCTTCTTTCCTGCTCTGTTTCTTTCTCTGTGCCCTCTGTGCCCTCTGTGTTCTCTGTGTTAAAAAGTTTTTTCCGTCTCTACAGTTCCGTCGCGAAAGGCAAGAGCGCGATGTTGCGCGCGCGCTTGATCGCTTCGCCGAGCCAGCGCTGGTGGCGCGAGCAGGTGCCGGTCATGCGGCGGGGCAGGATTTTGCCGCGCTCCTGCACGAACGGCTGGAGCATCTCGACTTTCTTGTAGTCGATGAAGTCGACGTGCTCGACGCAAAAACGGCACACTTTCTTCTTGCGGAAATACTGGCGCTTTCCGCCGCGGCGCGGGCCGCCGGGTCCGCCGCCCGGTCCTCCTGGACCGCCTGGGCCGCCGCCTTCGCGGCGCTGTCCTCCTCCGCCTCCTCCATGGCCTTCGGAGCGGCGAGGAGGTCCGCCCGTGTGTCCCCCCTCCGCGCGTGGAGCGGGGCTGGGACTAGGGTTCGGTGTTTCTGGTGGCGCTGGTGGTGCCGGTTGATCGGACATCGTGTTTCCTTTCCCTGTAGAAATCGATTCGCAGGCCGTTCGTTATTCGGCGGCGGCTGCGGGAACTTGTTGCTGCTGTTGCGGCGGCGCCGCAGGCGCCTGCTTGCGCGGGCGGCGGCTGGCGCGGCGCTCGCGATGCTTGCCGAGTTTCTGCTGGCGCTTCAATTCTTCGTCGAGGCGGATGGTCTGATACTTGATCACGGCGTCGGAAACTTTCAGCCGCCGCTCGAGTTCCTTGATCAGATCGCCCTGCGTGCTTTTCACGACCATGTACACGAAAAAGCCTTCGCGGTGTTTCGCCACGCGGTAGGCGAGGCGCCGCGTTCCCCATTTCTCGGTTTTCTCGATCTTGCCGCCGTGCTCTCCGGTGGAATGCTCGAGTGTGGCCACAATCTTGTTGACCTCTTCCTCCGGCGTGGCTGGCCGGCAGATGAAGATCAGGTCGTATACGCGTTCGTCCATGTTTTTTGACTCCGTTTCTCAAACTATCTTCCAACTTCTAAAGCGAACCGCCATTTCGATCTTTGTATAAACCCCGTCGCGCGGGGCTCGTGTAGCGCCAACCTTTAGGTTGGCATCTTCGGCTCGAGCAGGTGCCCGCCTGAAGGCGGGCGCTACATACCGCAAAAGCGGCTTACTCTTCCGTTTCTTCCTCGTCCTGCGGCGAAACGCGGCGATTGAAGCGGTTCATCGCGCTTTGCGTTCCTTCCGCCAAAATCACTTTCACGGCTTCGGCGCCCTGCTCGATTTCTTCGGCGACCAGATCCTCTTCGTCGCGCCGGATCTGGCGAAGCACGTACTCTTTCAGATCGCCGCGCAATTCCTCGGGCTTCACGCCGAGACGCACGCGAACAAATTCCGTCGTCCCGATGGCGCCAATCACGGATTTCAGCCCGTTATGGCCGCCGGCCGTGCCGCGCTCCCGGACACGCAGCATTCCCCAGGGGAGTGCAATGTCGTCACAAATGACGATCATTTCGGACGGTTCGCACTCGGCGCGGCTTACCAGTTCCCGCACCGCCAGGCCGCTCAGATTCATCATCGTCTGCGGCTTCGCGAGAACCACTTCCCGCCCCGCGATCTGGCCCAGGCCCACGAGCGATTTTGCTTCCGGCCGTGTGACGCGAATGCCGGCATCTTCCGCCAGCGCGTCGACCACCAGAAAGCCCAGGTTGTGCGGCGTCCAGGCGTATTCGATGCCGGGATTGCCCAAGCCCACGATCAGGCGCATCCGGCCCGCCGCAACGTGCGCTCCGAACCGTCAGTGGCTAAAGCCTTTCTCATTTCAGGCGCGTGACGGCACGGTTGAAACCGTGCCCTACAAAGATTCTTGCGTCGCCGCACAAGCTCTGACGCAGCCCTGCCCCACTCTGCCACTTTACTTCTTCTTTTCCTTCTCGGCTGGCGCGGCCTCTTCGCCTTCCTCGCCCTCTTCGGTTTCCTTCTTGCCCTTCTTGATGAGCTCGGGCTCGGCCGGCGCTGCCGTGGCTTCGGCGGCAACGGCTTCGGCGGGCTTCTCTTCCTCGACGCGCAGGGCGACGACGTGCGCGAGCACGCGCTGCGGATCGGTCATCAATTTCATTTTTTGCGGATCGAGCGGAATGTCCGAGGCGCGAAGCTGCATGCCCATCATCAGAGGCGAGACATCCATCCGGAATTCAGTCGGAATATCGGCCGGCAAGCACTCGATTTCGACTTCGCGGGTCACCATTTCGAAGATACCGCCCTGGAGCTTGACGCCTTGCGGCTCGCCGAAGGTGTGCACGGGAACCTTCACGCGCATGAGCACGTCCATGGCGACGCGCAAAAGGTCCACGTGAAGGAGCGTGCCCTTGACCGGATCGACTTGATATTCCTTTACGATGGCGGAATGCTCGCCGTCCTGGGTCTTTACCGTGAGAATGGTGTTGTGTCCGGTGGCCGAGCGCAGGATCGCCGACACGTGCTTCGTATTCACCTGGAGCGCCTGCGGTCCTCCCTTGCCGCCATAGAGGACAGCGGGAACGGTGCCGGCTATGCGGAGACGCCGCGCCGCGTTTTTGCCCCTGGTTTCCCGGGGCGCTGCTTCCACGATGATCTGTTCCATAAATCCTTCCCCATTTCATGGCCAAAGTTCCTTTGGAATTCAGGAAATCGTTTGGCGGTGTTGAAAACTTTAACTTCCACGTCTTGACGATGTTGCTCGCTTGCCGTTGTAGCTCGCCTCTTCAGAGGCGAGGGTTTTTCGCCGTGTGGCCGAAAATCCCCGCCTCTGAAGAGGCGGGCTACAGCGAACACACCGCGCGCGGCGCAGGCCTTTAGAAAAACAGTTCGCTGATCGAGGTTTCCTCATGAATCGAATGAATGCCGCGAGCAAGCAGCTCTGCGACGCTGAGGACCTTGATCTTGGAAACCTTTTTCGCGCTCTCGGTCAGGGGCACGGAATCGGTGACGATGACTTCGTCGATTTTTGACGCGCAAATGCGCTCGACAGCCGGTCCGGAAAGCACCGGGTGGGTGCAGCCCGCGTACACTTTCGTCGCGCCTTCCTTCAGCAAGGCTTCGGCGGTTTTCACCAGCGTGCCCGCCGTATCGATGATGTCGTCGATGATCAGCGTGGCGCGGCCGCGCACGTCTCCGATCAGATGCATCACTTCGCTGACGTCAATATCCACGCGGCGCTTATCCACGATCGCCAGCGGCGAATCGAGTTTCTTGGCGAAGGCGCGCGCCCGCTCCACGCCTCCCGCATCGGGCGATACGACAGTAAGGTTTCCGATTTTTTTCTTCTCGAAGTACTCGACCAGCACGGGCATGGCATACAGATGGTCCACCGGCACGTTGAAATAGCCCTGGATTTGCGGCGCGTGCAAATCGAGCGTCAGCGCCCGGTTCGCGCCGGCGGTCTCCATCAAATCGGCGACCAGCTTCGCGGAAATCGGAACGCGGGGCTTGTCCTTGCGGTCCTGGCGCGCGTAACAGTAGTACGGCACGACCGCGGTGATCCGCCAGGCCGACGCGCGCTTGAACGCATCCATCATCATGAGAAGTTCCATCAAATGAAAATCCGCGGGGTTCGTGCAGGGCTGCACGACGAAAACGTCCGCGCCCCGCACATTTTCCAAAACCTGAAAATACACCTCGCCGTCGCTGAATTTGCCGAGCTTGGCCTCGCCCAGCTTTACGCCCAGGTGGCGGCAAATATCTTCCGCCAAGCGCGGGTTCGCGCTGCCGCTGAAAATCTTGAATTTGTCGTCGGTCAAGTTTGATGATCCTTACGAGTGCTCGAACCCTTCAGACAAAATCGCGCCCACCCATTTTTCGGCGGTACTCTGCCCTCGAAAGAGTCGTGCAGAGAAAAACCTGATCTTTCGGAAACGCTCGGGCAGCCCGGCGCGCCTTCGCTGGGTGTTGATAGACTCCAAACACCGCCGAACCGCTACCCGCCAGCGAGGCCTCTGCGGCTCCTTGCTGAAGCAATTCCCTCTTGATCGCAGCCAATCGGGGATACCGGGGAAAGACAGCAGCCTCAAAATCGTTTGAGAGGGCGCCCCCCTGAGGGCTCCAGCACAGAGCACAGAACCGCATTAGTTTAGTGGGGCCATCCCCATTTGTCAATTCCTGGGAGAGCCACCGGTAGGCGTCCTTTGTGGGGACGGCAATTTCGTGCGGCGAAATCACCAGGACCTGGCGGCGCGCCACATCGGGCAAAGGATAAATTTCGTCTCCGCGGCCAATCCCAAGCGCGCGGCCCCCTTGCAGGAAAAACGGAACGTCCGCGCCAAGGCCGGACGCGATTTCCAGCAAGCGTGCGGCGGCGATGCGTTTTCCGGTCAGCCGAAGAAGACCCAGGAGGGCCGCAGCGGCATCGCTCGATCCGCCGCCCAGGCCGCGGCCCACGGGAATGCGCTTGGTCAGGACGGCGCGCACGCCGCGCTCAAATCCAATTTCGCGGGCAAGTTGATCAATGGCGCGATAAACGAGATTGTTCTGCCCCGGCTCGCCGGCAAGTTGAGAATTTCCAGTGATGTGCAGATCGATCCCAGGTTCTCGCTTTGTTTCCAGCACCAGAGTGTCATGCAGGGAGATGGCCTGAAAAACGGTCCGCAATTCGTGATAGCCGTCCGCGCGAACCCCGAGGACGTCAAGGCGCAAGTTCACCTTCGCATAGGCGGGAACGCGGACCGATTTCATAGGGGGGATATGCTACTACGGCTTTGGGTCGCCGGGTGTTTTCTGCTGCGCGAGCCGGCGTTTCAGCGCGGAAATCTTTTGTTCGACCTCCGCCATCTTGGCGGCTTCGAAATCCGCCGGGAGGGCGCGGTGCCATTCGTCGAGCGATTTCTGCCATTGCGCTTCGGCGAGGCTGTCTTTTCCCATCTTGGCGTATATGTCGCCCAAATGGCTCAGGATGGTCGGATCGTGGCCCTCGCGGATCACCGCCTGCCGCAACAGCTCTTCCGCTTTGTCCAGCATGTTCTGTTTGTAGTAGGCCCAGCCGAGGCTGTCCTGGTATGCGGCGTTGTTCGGGTCATCCGTGAGGGCGCGTTTGATCAGATCGGTGGCTTCGTCAAGACGGATTCCGCGGTCCGCCAGCATGTAGCCGTAATAGTTTAGCGTCGAAGCGTTGCGCGGGTTCGCGTCCAGCACTTTGCGGAATTGCTCTTCGGCCTGGTCAAATTTTTTCTGGCGCTCGAAAATCGCGCCAAGCAGGAAGCCGGTCATTTCCTTGCCGGAGGAGTCCGGCTGGATTTTTTCCGCGGCGTGGATGGCCTGCTCCGCGTCCGCCCAGCGCTTGCTTTCTTCGTAGACCTGGGCGATATCGAGCTGGATTTCGAAATCGGAGGCCGAACCATCCAGCAGGGCGTGAAGCTTTGAAGCGGCTTGATCGGCCTGCGCATTTTCACCTAAGAGAAGCGCCTGTGCGATGAGGATGGAACGTTCCTTCGGGTAAGCGTCGACCGCCTTGCGCGCGGCGTCGAGCGCTTTGGGCATGTCGCGCGCTTCGCGGTAGGTGTCAATGATCATCACGCGCGCCCGGCGGTCTTCCTCGGTTCCGAGGCGCAGCATCTCTTCAAATGTGTTCACCGCCGCCGTGTAGTTGCTCGTTTCGCGGTACAACTGCCCGAGCTGCTGGTACAGGATGGCGAGCGTGCGCCGGCGCGACGGCGTGAATTCGGACTCCGTCTTCACGGCCGTCACCGCGTCGGAAAGCACGCGAATGGAATCGTCGAGGCGGCCCTGATCCTCGTAGATCGAGGCCTGGTAATAAGTCACTTCCAGGCTGTTGGGCGCGCGCTGCTTGGCGAGCAGGATATTTTGCTCGGCTTTATCGAGCTGTTTCAACTGGCGGTAAATTTCGGCGAGTCGGACGTAGTTGTCCGGATTGTCCGCATCCATCTGCGTCAGGCGCTGATATTGTTCGATCGCTTCGGGATATTTTTCCTCGGTGAGGAGCGTTTGCGCGAGTTCCTTGTGGTGGTTGATGTCGTCGGGCTGGGCATCCGCGGCATGGCGATAGGCCTGCTCGGCCTTCGGGAGATCGTGGATCTGGTTGTAGGCATCGCCTAGCAACTCCCACAGACGCGGAGTGGGCGCGCGCTGCAGGATGACTTGCAGCGAGGAGACCGCTTCCTGCGATTTCCCTTCATCCAGCAAAAGCTGAGTCAGTTGCTCGACGCCGTTCTCGTTTGCCGGTTCGCGCGCGAGCAAGTCCCGCAGAACGGCCTCGGCCTTGTCTTGCTCGTTTTGCAGGCGGTAGAGTCGCGCGAGCCAGAGAGCGGCATCGGAGTCAGCAGGATCGAGGCGAAGGATTTCGCGGTATTGCTCGGTGGCGCGCGCAAGCGTGTCGCGCTGCCCGGCGGTGTTGCTCAAATCGCCGAGCGTGCGCACGTAGATTCGCGCGAGCAAGCGGCGCGCGGGCAGATTGTCCGGGTCCTTGGCGAGAATCGAATTCGCCTCGGTCACCGCGTCGCGAATCCTCTGCGACTGGTAATAAATTTCGGCAAGCTCGTCGCCGATTTGCTGGCTGTTCGGGTCGAGCGTGAACGCCTTTTTTAAGAAATCGATGGCCTTGTTGACATCTTCCGCGTGGCTGCTGATTTGATATTCCTGCGCGAAATAATGCCCCATCACGAAATCGTAATAGGCTTCGGCATGTTTCGCGATTTCGTCCTGCGAAGCAGGAGCGGCCTGCGTGTTCGGATTATTCTTGGCTTGCCGCGCGCCGGCGGAAGGTCCGCCCAGCAGCAAGAAAAGAGAAAGTACGGCGAGATTCCGGCCAGTTTTCATCCATTCACCGCAAAAGGGATTATCCGCCACGCCGAGCCCTCCGTCAAAACGCATCCTGAATTTGTTTCCTCTCCGGAACTGCGTTTGTGGCCTCGGGTGGTTCAGGGGACGAGACACAAGTACGCCGTAGAATCCTATCCACCTGTTGGATGCACGGCATGCTGCCTGGGTTCCCGCCTAATGTCCTGAGGTAAGCATCTATGCATTTCGAAGGGCCGAGCTTTAGCTCGGCCATTCGCATCCCTTTTGATTTTCGGCTTCAGCCGCTGAAGCTTCAGGGGTTAAAACCCCAAATTGAGTGATGCTTTTCGTCGGGACTGAAGTCCCGACCTCCTAGTGCCGAAAATGCCGCACGCCGCAGAACACCATGGCGATGCCCAGCCGGTCCCCCGCCGCGATGACGTCCGCATCGCGAACCGAGCCGCCCGGCTGAATCACGGCGGTGGCGCCGGCCTTTCCCGCTTCTTCCACGCCGTCGGGGAAAGGAAAAAAAGCGTCCGAGGCCACGACGCTTCCCGCCAGCGGCAATTGGGCCTTCATGACGGCAATTTTCACTGAGTCGACGCGGCTCATCTGGCCCGCGCCGATGCCCACCGTCTGTCCCGCGCGCGCGAAGACGATGGCGTTGGATTTCACATGCTTGCAAACTTTCCAGCCAAAGAGCATGGCCTCGATTTCCTCGCGCGTGGGCGCGCGACGCGTGACAACTTTCAGATCGCTCTCGGCGAGTTCGTGGCGATCTTGCTCTTGCACGAGGATGCCGCCTGAGACGCGTTTCAATTCGAGATCGAATTCTCCCGCGACGCTATCCCATGCGGGAAGATGCAACAGACGCAAATTTTTCTTGGCCGCAAATTTATCGAGCGCCGCCGGATCGTATCCCGGCGCGACGATGCATTCGACGAAAAGTTTCGCCACTTCTTCGGCGGTTGCAGCGTCGAGCGGGCGATTGAACGCCATCACTCCGCCATACGCGGAAATCGGATCGCAGGCCAGGGCTTTGACGTAGGCTTCCGCCAGCGTCTCCTGCTCCGCCGTGCCGCACGGATTGTTGTGCTTCACGATGACGGCCGCGGGCCGCCGGAATTCTATGGCGAGGTCGAGGGCCGCTTCGAGGTCCACAAGATTGTTGTAGGAAAGCTCCTTGCCCTGGAGCTGGCGAGCCGCGGCGAGACCTTTGGCGGCTGATCCCGCGGGAACGTAAAGCGCCGCGCGCTGATGCGGATTTTCCCCGTAGCGCAACTCCTGCCGGCGCGCGTAGGCAAAGTGCAGCCGCTCGGGCAGCAACGGGCGCAAGCCCAGCTCGATCGACCCGCTGCTCGCCGACAAGCGCTCGAGTTCCGTCGCGATCTTGCCGTCGTAACGCGCGGTGAGCGCGAACGCTTTGCGCGCGAGTTCCAGCCGTGTCGCCAGGCTCACTTCTCCATGCGCCGAGATTTCGGCCGCGACGGCGGCGTAGTCGGCAGGATTGGTGACTACGGCAACGCTCTCGAAATTTTTTGCGGCCGAGCGAACCATGGTCGGCCCGCCAATGTCGATGTTCTCGATCAAATCCTCGGGAGTCAGGTCCGGCTTCGCCGCGGTCGCCTCAAACGGATAGAGATTCACGACGACCAGATCGATGGGCGCAATCTTGTGTTCCGCAGTCTGCGCGCGGTCGCCCGCCTCTCCGCGCCGAAATAAAATGCCGCCATGCACTTTAGGGTGCAGCGTCTTCACGCGCCCGCCCAGCATCTCCGGCCACCCGGTCAAGTCGGAAACATCGCGCACAGTAATTCCCGCTTCACGTAGCAGCTTGGCCGTGCCGCCGGTGGAAACAATCTCGATCCCGCGCACGGCCAGTCGCCGCACAAATTCCGTCAGCCCGCTCTTGTCGTAGACGCTCACCAGCGCGCGTTCCACAAGCACAGAATCCTCCAAAGGATGAAACGAAAACGCCTATTGTATGCGCGAGCGCGGGAATCGAAAAGCGGGAACTGGGTCCAAAAAGAAGGTCATCAACATCGGCGAGGGTCAGGTGATCGCCAAGGATCTGGCCACGGACGGGAAGAGCCTCCTTTTCGTGTCTGTGCTGTAAATGCAAAATGCTCGCAAACTATTTGGCCCGTGTGCTGGAACCTATCAAGAAAGAGGAGATTGTGAAGCGGGAGCGGCCCATCTGACAAGCAAGCTTCCAGGTTGAAGAAAGCCCGCTCGCGCAGTGGTTCAGGCCCGAACTTCTTCGACCGGTTTTACAGGCACGATCCGCGCGACGCGTTGCATGACCTTCTTGTTTTGCTCTGCCTTCCTTAGGTCGTAGGCTGCCTGCAACCGCATCCAAACTTCCGGCGAACTTCCGAACAGACGGGACACCTTCAGACACATGATGGCCGACAAGGGCTTGCGCTCCGCCAGAATGTCGTGAAGCATCTGGCGGGACACGCCCAGAGCTTTCGCTGCGGCCGTCACGGACAAGCCGACAGAAGGCAGGATGTCTTCCTTGATGATCTCGCCCGGATGGACGGGCGGCAGTCCCTTCTTTCGTCCCATGACTTCCTCCCTAATGGTAGTCTTCAAAATCGACTTCCAAGGCGTTTTCACCCGACCAGCCGAAAGTGATCCGGAAATTCCCGGTCACGCGCACCGACCAGCGTTTTGGATCGCCTTGCAGGCCGTGGAAGTGAAAGCCCGCGATGTTCATGTCCTCGGGCCGCTCCGCCACTTCCAGCAATTGCAGGATACGCACGCACTTCCGGATATGATCGGCGCCGATCCGGCGTGTCTTGCCGGCAAGATGAATTTCTTGAAGCCCCTTATGCCGGAAGCCGCCGATCATCGCTTGAGTGTAAATGTTTTAGTTTACAGTGTCAACTAAACAGTTCCCACTGCTGCCGGTGAAAACAATCTCAATCCCGCGCACGGCCGGTTGCCGCACAAATTCCGCCAGCCCGCTCTTGTCGTAAACACTTACCAGCGCGCGTTCCACAGGCACAGAATCCTCCAAAGGATGAAACAAAAACGACTATAGTATGCGCGGGCGCGGGAATCGAAAAGTGGGAACTGCCCCAAATAGCTTCGCCATTCCAAATGCCCGCACCTCCCGTTACACTCATCGTCCATCCTTTGGAGGGCCCATGTCTTTTGTGGACATACTTCTCGGAAAACCTTTAGCGACTTCCGATGAGCGCGCCGAGCAGATCGGGCCCGTCGCGGGAATACCGATCTTCGGTCTGGATGCGCTGAGTTCGGCGGCGTACGGGCCTGAGGCGGCGCTGACGCTGCTCATTCCGCTGGGCGCAGCGGGAGTTGCTTACATTGTGCCGGTGAGCGCCAGCATCATTGTGTTGCTGGCGATCGTTTATTTTTCCTACCGGCAGACAATCGCGGCTTATCCTGGAGGGGGCGGCTCTTACACCGTGGCATCGGAAAATTTGGGGACGTATCCCGGCCTCCTTGCCGCGGCGGCGCTGATGCTTGATTACGTGCTGACCGCGGCAGTGGGAATTTCCGCCGGCGTGGGCGCGCTGGTTTCCGCTGTGCCGCAACTTCAGCCGCACACGCTTGCTCTTTGCCTGGGCATCCTGGTGATCGTCACGATCGTGAATTTGCGCGGCGTTCGGGAGGCGGGCGTGTTTTTTATGATCCCCACGTACGCGTTTCTCGGCTCGCTGTTGGTCGCCATTCTCATCGGCTTCACGAAAACGGTATTTGCGGCTGGGCATCCTGTTCCCGTGGCCGCGCCGCCGGCGAGCGTTGCGGGGCCCGCGACTGTCGCGGTGAGCATGTGGCTGCTCCTGCAAGTGTTCTCCAACGGATGCACGGCGATGACGGGCGTTGAGGCCGTCAGCAACGGAGTGCGCGCGTTCCGCGAGCCGACCGTGCGCAACGCGCAGCGGACGCTGACCGTGATCATTGGGCTGCTGGCAATTCTTCTCGCGGGCATCGCTTACCTGGTTCGCGCGTACGGTATTCAGGCGACCGATCCGGGGCTGCCCGGTTATCAAAGCGTGATTTCGTTGCTCGTCGCGGCCATCGCGGGACGCGGAGTGTTCTATTACTTCACGATCGGTTCCGTGCTGTTGATCCTATCGCTTTCCGCCAACACTGCTTTTGCCGATTTTCCGCGCTTGTGCAAGGCGGTTGCGCATGACGGATTTC
>Ga0310038_10000634_pt1 | contig 28757 bp, 17 predicted proteins | sample Sb_taG_6_FD_200461 | JGI IMG/M metagenome (GOLD analysis project Ga0310038, IMG submission 200461) | Peat soil microbial communities from Weissenstadt, Germany - Sb_50d_4_PS metaG (v2) (version 2) | ecosystem: Environmental > Terrestrial > Soil > Wetlands > Peat | place: Germany: Weissenstadt... | reverse complement strand
TTATCTGCAATTGCGCACCGTCGGCCTCGACAAGTCGCGGGTCTATCGAGTGCGCGATCTCTCTATCGATCGGGCGGCATTTCACATCACGCTGAATGACGGCACCATCGGGTTCACCGAGGATGTCGCCGGGCGCGTCACCGGAGCCTTTTTTGAGGGGGATGGGGAGATCTTGATATCTCCTCCTAACCAGTACGAGCGCGCTTCGATGGCACTGTTCACTGGCGAGGCCATTCTGGAAGAACGGTTCGCCACCGCGTACTTCCGCTTTAATGATGATACCTTCTCCGAGTTGCGGCCGTCCCTCACGCCAGTCGATTGGGCTGAGGCCTTCCTATCGCAGTGGAATGAAACCGCCCGCAATCTTAGCGAAACGGACGCGCTACGCCTGTTGATGACTTTCAGTAAGAATCTCCCTGTCGCCGGCCAGGCAGAAGAAGATACTGCAACCTCAGTTCGAACTGGAAACGGCGACGACCGCTTTCTGCACGCCCGCTTGCAAGGGCTGAGACTGGGGACGTTCGATCTTTATTTCGACGCGGACACGCCGGAGCAAATATGGGCCGGACAGTCAAAGACGGTGGAGGGCGCGAGCTATTACGATGTTTGGACTTCGTTCTCTTCAGCGGAGGCGAACCGGGGGGCGGAAGCCGTAAACGCGACGGTGGGCGAAGGCGGCAAGCCTGATTCCATCGCGATATCTCACTACAAGATTGGCGCCGATATAAGGCCGCCCACTCAAATCGACGCCGAAGCGCTGCTGCAAATGGAAGTGCAGCAGGGTGGTCAGCGGGCTGTTTTGTTCGAATTATCCCGAGCCCTTCAGATTAGGCAAGTGGAAGCGGACGGACATCCGGTTGAGTTCATTCACAATCCGGCAATTGAGGGAACGGACCTGGCAAGGCATGGGAATGACTTGGTCGCGGTTGTCTTCCCCCAGCCCTTGCGGACGGGGCAACGACTGGAACTGCGCTTTGCCTATGACGGCGAAGTACTCTCGGAGGCTGGAGCCGGGTTGCTGTACGTTGGGGCGCGAGGCACGTGGTACCCAAATCGTGGACTCGCCATGGCTAACTTCGATTTGGAATTTCGTTATCCGGCAGCCTGGACGTTGGTGGCTACGGGAAAACGGACGGATGCGAAGTCTTCTCCTGGGCCTGGCGATCGGGGAGCAGAAGGGAGTCTGCCAACGGGGGAACAAGTGAGCCGCTGGGTTTCCGAGCGGCCTATCCCCATCGCCGGATTCGATCTGGGAAAATACGAACGGGTGGTGGCGCACGCTGGAGAGGTGACTGTTGAGACCTACGCAACTTCAGGAATGGAACGCGGATTTCCCAAACCGCCGGTCGAAAGCGTGATTCCGAACCGGCTGTTCCGCGGCGCACCGCGGCAGCCCCCACTGACGGTCGTGCCTCTGCCACCTTCTCCGGCGCGCAATGCGCAAATGGTCGCAGCCGCTTCCGCCCATGCCGTCGATTTTTTTTCGCGCCGCTACGGTCCCTTCCCCTATGGCGATTTAAAGGTAGTTCAAATGCCTGGCGGGTTGAGTCAAGGTTGGCCGGGGCTGATCTTTCTCTCGAGCGCATCTTTCCTTACTCCAGAAGAGAAATCAGAGCTGCACATAACTCCGGTTGAGAAGACGCTCATCAGCCAGGTTATCGCCCATGAGACGGCTCACCAGTGGTGGGGTGATCTCGTGATGTGGAGTGGCTACCGCGATCAATGGCTTGTGGAAGCCTTGGCGAACTACAGTTCGATGATGATTCTCGAAGCGGAAAATCCGACGCAATTTCGTGCGGCCATGGAGAAATACAGAGATGATCTGCTGCAGAAGAACAAAGCGGGGGTTCGATTGATGGAGGACGGGCCCGTGACTTTGGGAACCCGGCTTTCCTGTTCCCAATTTCCCAGCGGATATGAAGTGATCAGCTATGGGCGGGGCACCTGGTTGTTACACATGCTGCGTTCCATGATGCGCGACGGCGAGCGGGCCAGCGGCACCCGCGCGCTGGATGATGGCAAGGCCGGGCAATCGGATGAGCCTTTCGTACGAGCGCTGCGCCGGATTCGGGAGCACTACCAGGGAAAACCCATTACAACCCGCGAGTTGCTGCAGGCCTTCGAGGAGGAGTTGCCTCCTTCCCTGTGGTATGAGCACCACAAATCACTAGATTGGTTCTACGAGGGATGGGTGAATGGAACTGCAATTCCGCGCTTTGAATTGCACGGAGTGAAATATTCCGACAAGCCCGGCTCGACCACAGTCAGTGGCATCATCTTGCAGAAGGATGCGCCCGACAATCTGGTGACCTCGGTTCCGTTGTACGCATCGGTTGCGGGCAAGATGGTATTGCTGGGGAGGGTGTTTGCCGATGGACCCGAAACTCCGTTCCATTTGACCACAACGCCCGGGGCACGGAAGGTCGTACTCGACCCTGATCAGACACTCTTGGCACGACCCCGATAAGCGCAAATCGGGGCATTGCTTCGACCGTTTCAGGACACATTCCCGATAATTACGCTTGTTTTTCCCGAGACGATCATGCATGTCTCCTTCTCAGCTGTTCCTCGAATCAGCACGAATGGCTGACGGTGATGTAACTCGCAGTGGGGTATAGGCCTCTCTCGGTTCTCGCGTGCAGCCCTTCCGGTGGAGATGCGTGTGCATATACGTTGTCGTAGCTGGAGGACAAACAACGTGAATCATGCGCAATTATCGTTGGAAATAATCCCCGGCTCGGTCTCGATCATGGCCGATACCGATGCACCGCGGGGCCAAGGAACTATCCTGCTGGTGGAAGATGAAGCCTTCCTGCGCGAGGTGACTTGCGAGATTCTGGAGTCCGCAGGCTATCGCGTGTTGAAAAGTCGAAACGCGGCGGAAGCCATATCCGCATTTAATGAATGCAAAACCATCGTGCGACTGCTGCTGACGGATGTCGTTCTGCCCGGACAAAATGGCCGCGACCTGGCAAACGATCTGCGGAATGTCTGCCCAAAGCTGAGAATCATCTTTATCTCCGGCTATCCCGAAAATGTAGTCACGCAACACGGGATCCATGAGCATGGAATGTTTTATTTGCCCAAGCCGTTTTCCTTCCAGTCTCTGACTCGAAAAGTGAAGTACGTTCTAGAGCAAAAGGAGGAGCGGCCCTATTGACATGGCTCTCGTTTCGATGGGGCACAATGGGTAAACGTAGCGCCGGTGGCTCGGCGGTTGTTTTCGGGGCGTCACCGCGCTCACTGGCGAGGACAGGATATCCACGCGACCGCCGGCAGGAAGCGGGTGCTACAGGGATGTCAACAGAGCCAGATAACATCTAAGCCCGCCTCTTCTGCGAGTCCTGCAGAATTTGTTGTGGAATCTCGTTCTGAGCAGAACCACCAGCTGCGAAACACCGCCTCTGCGCAGGATCAGAATGTCCACGTCGGGTGAGAAGTTTTTATTGCTTCGCACCCGAAACAGGAGAGTCGCTCACCCCGGGCTCAGGTTCAGGCTTTCCTACGACCACGACATCGACCCGGCGATTGAGCGCGCGACCAGCTTCCGTGTCGTTGCTGGCAATGGGATGATATTCGCCATAACCGCCTGCGGATAGCCGCTCAGGAGCAAAGCCGTACTTCACAATTAGCAGCCGAATCATCTCGGTTGAGCGGGCCGTCGAGAGCTCCCAGTTCGAGGTGTATTGCGGATTGTGGATGCGCACATTGTCAGTGTGCCCCTCGATCCGAATGTTGTATTGACGCTCTCCGAGCAGTGTAGCCATGCGCTTGAAAGCCGCTTGGGAACCCACTTTCACGCCAGAGGAACCGCTGTCGAAGAAACCAGCTTCCCGCAGGCTGATCACCAGCCCTTCATGCCCAACTCGCACCTCGGCTTCGCCGCGCGAGATCTCCGGCGCTAGAGCTTGCTCCAATTCCTTTCGCAGCTCAGAGAGGTCCGGGTTTTCTTGCTTGTGCGGTAACGCAACGACAGGCACCGGCCTGTCGACAGCAAGACTTTGTTCGATCGGGACCGAGCTCGACAGATCAGCGGTTGGATACGCTCCGAGCTGTTGGAAAGCGACCTGAATGGCGGTGGCTAACCGGCCAACTTTTCTTTTGTCCACCTGCGCGGTGGAGTAGTTTACGTACACGTCCACCACGTTAGTGCAGGTATCGAAGGACAAATTCCACACGTGCTCGATGATCATGGCGCGGGTGATTCGCCGTCCCGCATTGCGCATCAGGTATTCCAGCAGAGCAAATTCCTTGCCGGTTAAATCGATGCGGCGTCCCGCCCGCTCGACCCTGCGCTCTACGCGGTCGAGCTTCAAATCCTCCACCGTCAGCACCGATTCCGCCGGCATATGGCAGCGCCGCAGCAGCGCCCGAATCCGCGCCGACAACTCCGAGAACGAGAAGGGTTTTCCCAGATAGTCGTCCGCTCCCAGATCCAGACATTGCACCCGGTCTTCCACTCGGGTGCGCCCGGTGAGCACCAGGATCGGCATGGTCGGCTTGCGAGTGCGCAGATGACGCAGAATCGCAACTCCATCCAGACGAGGCAGGCCGAGGTCGAGCACCACCAAGTCATAGTCGAATTCGCCCGCCATGGCGCGAGCCTGCTCTCCATCATTCGAGACGTCTACCGCGTAATGTTCGGCGTCCAGGCCCTTTTTCACAAAGCTTGCGAGTGCGGAATCATCTTCAGCGATCAGAATGCGCATAAAGTTTCTCTAACCTTCACTGTCTGATTCTAGGCAAGAAGCGGGCAAAGATCGGAGATTCCTCGGCGCACGAAGGGCTCTGCCTTCCGCAAACGGGACCGAGTCGACGGTGGAGAGTGGTTGTCGCTCGCTTTGACGGCGAGTTGGTTGCGGGGTGGGAAATCGGTTGCGGGCGAAGCGGAGTGGGCAGTCCAAAAATAAAGTTTGTCTTCGAATGCTGTTTACTTTCCAGTTAGCTGGGTACCCCCTCCCCCCTGATCTTTTGGAATCATGGAATTAGGGCCACACTACCACCAAGATCTTTGAGGAATAAGGACTTATATGCAAAATATTCCGGACAAAGGAGTTAGAGCTTCTTTGTATTATCTACAAGCTGATGATACAGTTACAGGATTATCTCGATGTCTGCTGGAAGTCAAGCGAAGAATGGGGGAAAGGTTGCGGGCATTCCCGTTTTGGGAAGATCGTTCTGGGCTGACTCCATGTGATATTTTGTCCGCAAGACCGGCCTGAACTGCTCCCCCTCTTCCCCGTCCCGCGGCTTTGAAGCGAGTTCACGATCATGCGATGCAAGCAGCCGTTCTCCGCCGGTAAACCAGCTTTCGGGCACCGGGAGTAGCTGCACTGATCCCGGATCACTTTATTCCATCGCGTCCAGTGGTAGCGGTCCCACGCTGTGGGGTTGTGTTAGCGGTAGTGGTATGAACCAGGGTTGGCAGCCGATCCAGTGAACAAGGCAGATGGAGGACGAGAGAAACGGCGGCTTACAAGGAATTGTGGGTCGGAAGGGGCGATCCGGTGTATGATATCGGCCCTGCGAAGTCTGGGTTCTCCCCTGCGGACGGCGCTAGTTTTCGAGGAGTGAGTTACGGTATGAGTTCCAATCGGTGGATGGGTTCGACGACTCGGCTGCTGGTCCTCGGACTTGCTGCTGTTCTGTTCGCGGATAGCGCGTTGGCGGCTGGGTGGAAAGAGAAAGTCCTCTACAGCTTCCAGGGTGGCAACGATGGGACATACCCTGCAGGTGGTGTGGTTTTCGATCAGACTGGCAATCTCTATGGGGCCACGGGATGGGACGATTCGACTGGCATCGGGACGGTTTTTCAGTTGACCAAGCAGAACGGAATCTGGAAGAACAACCTGCTTTACACGTTCCACGGCAGCGACGGCTCTATCCCAACCGGCGGAGTGGTTCTCGACAAGAGCGGAAATATCTATGGTGGGACCGCCTATGGCGGCACTGGGCACTGCATTCTGTTGGGTAGTGATGTGGGTTGCGGCTTGGTGTATGAAATCTCGCCACCGGCGCGCGTGGGTGCAGCATGGACCGAGACCGTGATCTACAGCTTTCAGGGTGGGAAGGACGGTTACTTCCCACAAGGCGACCTCGTATTTGATAACGCCGGGAACCTCTACGGAGCGACCCAGTTTGGCGGAGGCTTCGGCTCGTGCGATCCGTTTTATCCGTTCTGCGGGACGATCTTTGGGTTGAGTCCGCCAAAGAAGAAGGGCGGGAAGTGGACGGAGAAGGTGTTGTACAGCTTCAAGAACAAGAAGGATGGAGCTGATCCGAACGGTGGCCTGGTGCTGGATAAGAACGGCGCGCTCTACGGCACGACTTTTTGCGGCGGTGACGCGGAATGCCAGAATCTGCAGAAGGGAGATGGCGTCGTATTTCGTTTGAAGCCGCCCGCAATGCGTGGAGGCGACTGGACGTACAAGGTACTGTACAGTTTCAAAGGCTATCCCGGCGATGGAACGGAGCCCAATGGCGGTTTGATCTTCGACGCTCAAGGTACACTGTATGGCACGACAAAAGGTGGTGGCAGCCATGGCGGGGGTACTGCCTACAAACTAAGACGTGTTGCAACCAAGAACCCCTTGTGGCAAGAGAAAGTGCTGCACCAGTTCGGCAGCGGCAATGACGCTATATACCCTGTTGGCGGTCTGGTCTTCGACCCGGCTGGCAATCTGTACGGCGACGCTCCAGGCGGCATCAACGCGAAGGGCGCTGTGTATCGATTGCAACCCCCTTTGAAGAAGGCTGGGCATTGGCGATACGCAATCCTCTACAACCTCAAAGACCTACCGGATGGGTACACGCCATGGTCCAAGTTGACCTTGGACAGTTCGGGGAACCTGTACAGCACTACGATCTCAGGTGGGAACGGGCCTTGCCAGCAAGGGTGCGGGACCGTGTTCGAAGTTTGGCCATAAAGGAAGAAGAGGTTTGGCCTTGTTCAATATGAACCGGGAAGCGAGCAGATCCAAACATTTACGGCGAGGGCAACTATGAATCAAACACTTTTGAAGCTAAACTGGGCACTCCTCGGTTCTTATTTATTTGCCGGCTGTCTGCTCCTAACATTAACAAAGCCCGCTGGGGGACAAGCCCAAGGCGACAATGCGGTTTACAACTCAAGTGGTAACTGTTTAGTGAGTTCACCTTGCATACCGTCGCAGGCCTTTGTCGACGCCAGCGTCCTCTTCCAGACGGATATTTGCTCGACGATATTTGGGATTCTGAAAGGGAGCATAGGAAGCGGATACATATCCGGTGGGGTGATCGACGCACGCGGCATCACAACCCCGCAGACATGCTCTAACAGCCCCTGGTACAACGGCTCGATTTATCTTGCCAATAAACCGGCGACGGTTCTACTACCCGCTGGAACCATCAACATCCCCTCCACCTGGGTTCTGCCCAGCGGTACGCGACTGATCGGACAAGGAGCCGATCTGGCAGGCACCCTCCAGACCGTCATTCGCTGCACGGGCACGCTGTGCACGTCCTCCAACGCCATGATTCAGTTTGGCGGAACCAGCACCTTCGCGTGTTCTCCTTCGCCCTGCACCGGAATCTCGGTCGAGCACGTGACACTTGACGGCGCTAACAGTACGACGGTAACGGGTATCGAGAATGCAAACTCTCAAGACCAGACCTATGTCGATCACGTAACCCTCTGGCAAATCCTGGGAACCGGCTTGTACATCCACGGCAACGCCCAGAACTCCGAGGAGTTCGTTACGGTATGAGTTCCAATCGGTTGGTCCCCTCGATAAGTCGGCTGTGGGTGGTCGCGTTCGCTGCAGCATTGTTTGCGGGTAGCGCGTTGGCAGCGGGTTGGCAAGAGAAGGTGCTCTACAGTTTCCAAGGCTATCCCGATGGGGACACGCCAGCCGGTGGTGTGATTTTCGGCAAGGATGGCAACCTGTACGGCGCAACCCAAGGCGGCGGGAATGGTGCTGCTCCTGGTGCGGTCTTCCAGTTGAGCAAGCAGGGGAGTGCCTGGAAAGAGACCCTCATCTATAGCTTCCAGGGGAAGGCCAACAACGACGGCGACATTGCGACCAGCGGATTGATCTCGGACAAGGACGGGAATCTGTACGGTACGGCAGGCTACGGCGGCGCTGGGCACTGCATTTTCTTTGGCAGCGACGCGGGATGCGGCTTGGTGTACAAGCTGTCGCCTCCGGCCAAAAAGGGAGGCGCGTGGACCGAGACCGTGATCTACAGCTTTCAAGGCAACAAGGACGGCGATTTTCCGCAAGGGGATCTAGTCTTTGACCACGCGGGGAATCTGTACGGGGCGACGCAATTTGGCGGAGGGTTCGGCTCGTGCGATCCCTTTTACCCATACTGCGGAACGATTTTTGAGTTGAGTCCGCCGAAGCAGAAGGGCGGGAAGTGGACGGAGAAAGTGTTGTACAGCTTTAGAAACAAGAATGACGGAGCGGATCCGAACGGCAGTTTGGTACTCGACCGGAAGGGCGCGATCTACGGCACGACGTACTGCGGCGGGGATGCCCCCTGCCAGAACTTGCAATCGGGAGACGGCGTTGTATTTCGCCTGAAGCCGCCAGTAATGCAGGGAGGTGGCTGGACGTACAACGTTCTATACACGTTCAGAGGGAGTGACGGTGCCGGGCCCAACGGCGGACTGATCTTCGACTTCAAAGGCACGCTCTATGGCACAACGAGCGGCGGCGGCAGTCAACAAGGCGGCGTGGTCTTCGCCTTGGCGCCACCCATGAATAAGAGCGCAACTTGGACGGAGACTCCTTTGCATGAGTTTGCTGACGGGCCGGGCGGTGTGTTGCCGGGAGGGCTGATATTAGATTCGACGGGCAAGCTGTTAGGTGTTGCACGTGGAGGAAAGCTTCCTGGCGGCGTGGTCTTTCGTATGACTCAGCAGACAGGGAACAACTGGACCTACGCCGTACTTTACAACTTTGCAGGTCCTCCCGATGGACGTTGGCCTGGAGCTGCGTTGATCAGTGATTCGAAACGCGGACTTTACGGCACGACATTGTCTGGTGGTTCCGGTACCGTGTGCCAGGGTGGATGCGGGACGGTGTTCAAGGTTTGGCCTCGGCAGTAGTTGGAACTCATCGGCGTCTGCAACACGGAATCAGGATTTGTGGCGAGGAGATAACAGGTGAAAACTGCAATGAGAGAAGCATCCAGAATGTTTCCAGGTGTTTTGGCGGTCTTGACCGTTTGGTTTCTCATCCCAGGGATAGCCAAGGCGCAGAACACCTGTCCGTCTGTCGGTGGCAATAACACTATTTGGGGACCTTGTCTGAGTGATCACGGCAACGTTGAGTGGGCAGGCTCACCGGCATTCATCGATGCAAGTCCTCTTCTGCAAGGTGACATTTGCACGACGATATACCGCATCCTAAACGGGACAGTAGGCAGCTACACATCTGGTGCTGTGCTCGATGCTCGTGGTATTAGTGGTTCTGCGCTGACCTGCCCGACGAACACCAGTCCGTGGTTCACGCAGAGCGGCGGTTACCTCGCTAACAAGCCCTCAACCATCCTTCTCCCCGCTGGAACCATCACCATTCCCTACCAATGGATTCTACCCAGCGGCACCCGGCTCATCGGACAAGGAACGGATCTGGAGGGCTCCCAGCAGACCGTCATTCGCTGCTCGGGTTCATTGTGCAGCTCCTCCAATGCCATGATCCAGTTTGGTGGAACCGGCACCTTCGCATGCCCTACTTCCCCCTGTACCGGGATTTCAGTCGAACATGTGACCCTCGACGGCGTTAACAGTACGACGGTGACGGGCATCGAGAACGCGAACTCTCAGGACCAGACCTATGTCGATCCTGTAACCCTCTGGCAAATTCTGGGAACCGGCTTGTACATCCACGGCAACGCCCAGAACTCCGGACCCTACACCAATATCACTTACGACAGCAATAGCGCCTTTGGGGTGGCCCACCCATTCCAAATGCAAATCCGCTAATTCCTCAGCGACACCGCCGGCACGTAGACTCCCTTCAATTCCCGTTTCCACCAGCCTCCAGTGCTTTTTCTTTCCGCAGGAGTAGTGAAGCGATACTGATAAAGCTGAGCGCGAACGTAGCGCGGCGGTCCGTCGGGAAATGGGTTACGGCCAAGCAGCCGCAAGACCTGCGGCGAACCTTGCAGAAGTCGCGCCATGAAGCGAACGATCCACGGGTCGCTCTGGTAGTCGCCGAGGGCTGCGAACCACATCTGCCAGTCGAGGCGCGGCTGGTGTGGCGCGACCCAAGCAGGCCGGCGGCCAAGGTCCCCGGGCTTGTATTTGAATTCATACGCCAGCCAGGTGACCCCATCATTCGATCCTTCGATCACGATCTCAGGACGGGTCGTGGTCATGACCGCAAACAGTCCGTAGCTGTTGATGATCTCGAACGGTGACACGCTTCGCATCGTCGCGTCGGCCAGCGACCAATGCAAGCTGAATGTGCGCGCCACTTGAGCGCCGCCGACAAACAATGCCAGAACGGCGAACGCCCCGCACACAGCCCGGGACCAGACATGTGATTTTTCGTATGTAGCCGCCGAGGTCGCGCGTCGGGTCACCAGCTTCGGCAATACGCGACGGAAAAACGCGTCATCCACTAAGAACAAACAAAAGCCAATCGTGAGCAGATTAAAGAATGCGTAGTTTCCCGTGAGAAGAATTAGAACCTGGAGAACAACGATCGCGCGTGCCGCGACGAACCGTACCCGGCGAGGCGCGAAGATGAGAAAAGGAACCACCAATTCCACGAAAAACACAAATCCAACCGAGCCGAGGTGGAACCACGACGGCAATTGATACATGTACCAGGCCAGTGGAGTTGGCAAGGGCTGGGTTTCATAGTGCACCGGCAGCGTGGTGAAATGGCGCCACGACGGATCTCCGCTGGCCAGTTTCACGGCGCCCGAAAGAAACATCAGGCGGAACAGCAGCCAGCGATACAGCCAAATCACAATCGGAGAGGAACCCAAGAGAATCGCCAGGAATCCGGCCTCTAGCAGCAGAGCATCCCACTGGTAGCCCATGAATTCCTGGCCCGCTGTCACCAGCGAAAGATAGAGCACGAACAATGCGATGCGGAGGATGCGCCAACGCAAGCCGAGCAAAAGCAAAACTGACAAACAGATTCCGCCGATGCCAACCGCTTTGATCATGCCGTCGCCCGCATTCAACCAAAACACGGTTGGCACCTGCCAATACACCGCCCCGTAGTACTCCCGCAGCGACTGCAGATATTCCGCGACCGGCGATATTCCATGGGAACCAATGAGCCCCGCCGCCTGAGCTGCGAAGGATGCGAACGCAAGCAGGTAGACCGCTCCTAGCGTCCTTAGAAAAAGCGAGGTCGCGATGTGAAAAGTTTCAACCTCAATCGGAATTCCCCACAGTGCGCGCGTCCCCCAATAGCAGAAGGAACGATGCCGCGCCACCATTCTGTAAATCAGTTCCGCAATCAGGGCAAAGCCTGGAATATGCACATACAACCAAAGCATCCAGCTTTTTCCAGGCAGCAGGGCGAGCAGGCTGAACACCGCGTGCGCTCCGCTCCGCGCTTCACCGCTGGGCAGGAACAGCGTCACCGCTGAGGCAAAGTCTTTTTGGGGAAGATTGGGAAATCGGTCGCCGATTTCCTGATAAGGCGCGTACCGCACTCGGTCGCCCGTCAGCTGCCGCCAATACTCGATCCAGGCTCGGCAAAATGAACACGCTCCATCGAACACTAGCAGTGGCGGGTCGAGAGAGTCGTTCATATATCGCAAATGCCGAACACGGCTATGAGCTGCCGATCAGGACTCCGGTGGCGAAGACCAGAGCGCCGCCCAGGGCCACCTGCATGGCGGCGGAAACCGTGGGCGTGTCCATGTAGCGATGACGGATCCAGGTGATGACCCCTAGTTCGACCAGAACGACCACGATGGCAACCGTCAGCGCCAAGCGGAAGTTGGGAAGGAGGAATGGTAAAGTGTGGCCCACCCCACCTAAAGCGGTCATAGCGCCGCAGATCAGTCCGCGAACCCAGGGATGGCCGCGGCCGGTAAGGCTGCCATCGTCGGAGAGCGCCTCGGCGAATCCCATGCTGATGCCTGCGCCGAGCGAAGCGGCAATGCCGACCAGGAACGCATCCCAAGGATTGCGGGTGGCGAATGCGGCGGCGAAGACGGGGGCGAGCGTGGAGACGGAGCCATCCATCAAACCGGCGAGGCCGGGCTGCACGATCTGCAGAACGAAAAGGCGGCGGCGGGCGCGCTCTTCGTCTCGTCTCACATCAGGGCGCAACTCTGTCTCCTTCAGTTCCTGGGCGCGGTCTTCGTGAGTGCGCTCTTCCTGAGCCAGGTCATCGAGCAATTGGCGGATGCTGGCATCCTGCGCTCGCGCCGCAGCCTTCTCGTAGAATCGTCGTGTTTCCACCTCGTTGGCGCTGGCTTGGTTGCGCACGACGTCGAGGCCGAGCGGCCGCATCAGCCAAACCGGCCTGCGCTGTACGAAACCCTTAACATCCTGGCGGCGAATCAGGGGGATGTGTTCTCCGAATTTCTGGCGGTATAACTCAATCAGTCTGCGGCGGTGTCCGGATTCCTGGAGGCGCATGCCATCGAAGACGGCAGCGGACGCGGGGAAGTCCTGGCGCAGGCCTTCGGCGAAATCGGCGTAGATGCGTTCATCTTCCTCTTCCAGGGAGATAGCCAACGCGAGAATTTCGGGTTGGGTAAGATTGTCGAAGTTCTTCATGGCGGATAGTGTAATCGGAAGGCGCGATGCTATGCATTACCAGTCAAATAGGATCTTTTCGGCAGGTCAAGATTTGCGCCCACGCTTTTCCCATTCGTCAAGGTCCACGGATTTTGGTCTGGGATTGCCGGGAGCGTAAATGGTATATACCGTTTTAATGCATTCCGCTTCGCCCAAAATCAAGAAAGAATCGAAACGTTTGTACCATCCTTGTGGCGCTTCTGCCAGATCAGGCGCATACGGTCCGGTCTTCAGCCAAGCGTCCAAGTCCTTAGCCATCGGTGCAAGGAACGTGCGTTCATCAACCCGCTTTCGCAGATGCTTACGCACTTCTGGAGGGCAGCTTTTTGGGGGCTTGATTCTAACCGCGGCCATCGATTACCCGATGGCGTCTACGATTTGATCTGCGATGCGCTTGGATTCCTCGGAGCCGGGTTGGGTTTGGTGGAGACGGGCGTAGAGATCGTCCAACTTTCCCAGCGGGCTTTTAGCTGGGGCTTGTGCTTCCGCCTTTTTGGGGCGACGGAGATGTGTTTGACTGCCGGTTGAGGTCCTGCGTTTTTGTTTCGCCTTCATGGTTTTGAGTCTATTGCTGATTTTTCGTGCCGTCAATCGAGGATTTTTCGCCCAGGTCCGGGGACTTTGCCATTTGAGCGGGTCACGAGGAACGGCGGTTGCGGAACAGTTTGTTCTATTTACTCTTCAGTTAACTTAGGTCTACCCCCCTCCCCCTGATCTTTTGGAATCATGGGGTTAGAGTCAGACTACCACCAAAATCTTTGAGTTTAAAGGACTTACACGCAAAATATTCCGGACAAAGGACTTAGGGGTCATTTTTGTCAATGAGACGACATCCCTACAAACATGCTTAGCTATGCGGACAGGCAAAGTCAATGGCAGAAGTGGGGTAGGTGAGGACACATTCCCGTTTCGGGAGGGAAAAATAGCCGAGGTTGCGAAGGGTTGGTGCTAGCGGTGGTTTATGAAGGGTCGCGGCGGTGAACCTCGGTTATCCGAAGTTCACCGCAGCGAGGTTCACGAATCGCACGTTACGGGGTGTACGGGGTGTACGCCCAGAAGGGACCGGTTCCGACGTTGCTAACGGTTGCGCCGTCGATGGCAGTGAAGACGGTCCTGCCGTAGAAGAAGGGCAGTCCCCAGTCGAAGCTGCAGGAACCAGTGCCCTGGCTGGTGCAGGTGTTTGGGGTGCCTTGGGGTCCGGCGAGCGTGGCGAATGCGGCAGTGTCCGGGGGGTTGTTGTTGAAAAGATTGTCAGCATTGTCGACGTTGAAGGCCACGAGGTTGGTTGGCGAGCCGGACGCTCCTTCATTGGTCGCCGACTGAGCGGTCAGCGACGCCGGGCAAAAGAACGAATTGTTGTCCGCACAGACGGTTAAGGAAGACGGAAAAAACAACGCGTTCGAGCCGCTGTCAATAAAGCTGGCGGTAAGGGTTTGGTTGCTATACAGCGTGATGAAGCTATCGTTGGAGAGCGGAAACGCGGTCGCGGTGCTACCCAAAGTGTTGTTCCCCGACGCCGTGTTAATTCCAAAGATCAGGGAGCCACTAACTGTGGCGTCCGCGCTGGCAACTGGTGGAAGCTCGAGAATGACTCCGTTGCTATCCGCGCCGAACAACGTCACCGGATTCGTCACCTGCTGACTTGCGACTATAGGTACCTGCGTGTCAGTTGACGCACATCCCGAGCTGGGACAATCGAAGTACGCGGGAAGGGGAGATTGGACGCTGTTGTCGCAAAGATTGACGGGACCCTGAGCAGTGCAGTCGGTAGGTTCGGGGCCCACTCCCAGGATGCCATTGGCTTCGAGAAGCTGCGGCGTGTTCTCGTTTATCGTACCGCCGTTCGTGCATGCCGTCGGTATACCTGTGTTTGAGCTGCTTATGGTTTGAATGTAGGTTGAACCCGCGACCTCGCCGCCTATCCTGATATCGGCTTGTTGTACCGGTCCCCAAAGGTAGGAGGTATCCAGGAACTGGACGCAGTTGTATATTGTGCCGCCACTACCATCACCCAGGGTAGGAAGAGAAAGCCCTGGAATCATCGACTGCAGAATTCTCAAGCCAGAAGATCCAGTGTCAACCTCAACCTGATCGACAGTTTGACAGGTCTGAGAACCGGGCACGCAGATGGTGACGCTGACAAAAGCGGTGTTGGCGGCGGGGTTCGTGGTAGGCGCAGGCCCGGCGTCGACAGTGAGCGCTGCAACGTTAGGACCGGCGCCGGAAGGAAACACGGTGAGCTCAAGCGTCGCCGTAGCGGCCGTATTCGCTACGGATGTTGCTGTCAGGATCACGAGGGTGTTGCTGGTCACGCTGGCTGGCGCGTTATAGGTCACTGAGGTGGAAGTCGGACTGTTCAACGACCCTACCTGGGGGGAAATGCTCCATGTGACACCCTTGTTGCTGGTGTCGTTGGTTAGCTTCGCAGTGACGGGGACGCTGCCTCCTTGGTTGATCGTCTGTGGGGCTACCGGCGTTAGAGCAATAGTGATTGAGGACGTTTGCACAGCGATCCCCACGGTTGCCATTACGGTGGGACTGGCCACTGAAGTCGCTGTGATTGTCACCGTTGTGGTACTTGAAACGGTGGTTGGCGCGGTGTACGTGACTGAGGTCGAAGTCTGGTTGCTCAGGGTACCAAAGCCACTCGGGGAGATGCTCCAGCTTACGCCTTTGTTGCTGGAATCATTCGCGACCACGGCGGTGACGGTTGTAGATTGGGCAGGATTCAGGGAAGTGGCGCCAGCCGACAAGGTGATTGTAATCGGGACTCCGACTGGCGTATTGTTACCGCCGCCGCACGCCACCAGAAAGGCCAACCCTGCGACCAACACTATCGCTGAAAATGCGCGCACGCTTCCTCCTCTACCGTATGTCATTGGCGCTGACTCCTTGGGGCAACTTTCCCGGATCGAAAGCCCTGCCGGAAAATGTCCGCATGTGGCCCGTGGACTCAACTACCAATCCGGGCTGCTGAATGTATAGCGGGCCGCGACCTCGGTGGGCGGCTCTTTGGGCTTGCGCGGCGTCCGAGAACGTCTGGAAGTAGTTGCCGAGAATCTGCTGGAAATTGGGTATGGCCGGGCCTTGCCAAGCCACGCCAAACACCTCGCCGTCAGGTGAAACATATTCCCGCACTACAGTTCCGGCAGCACCTTTGATCTCATGGAGGGTGAAGCTCGTGCCTTCGGTGGTTTTCAGGGTACCTTTCATCTGCGCCCGGTCTTCCTGAACCGAGGCGACGTCACCGCCCAAGGCGGCCATTGCGGGGAGAGGAAGCGCCAGTATCAGGAGAACAATTCCCATCCATGAGGTCCGGGACGCCGAGATCCGAGAATTTGGTTTCATGTGACTTACTCCGCTTTCTGTAGTGCGCAAAGCCAGTACGGGTTCGTTGGGTTTAAACACAAGAGATGGTGGTAAGTTGCGGTTGCTGGCTAGGATTTGCATCGCGCTCCCCGGGTTGCTTGTGGTTGCGACATTGGCTTGATGGTCTTTCGCGCTACTTGGGGTGCGTGAGAACCGCTCTTCCTTCAGTGCGCGGCGGACACTCTTGTCCGCTTTTGACGATTCTCGAAATGGATGAAATTCAATTCAATTGGGCCGAGATCAAACACCAACCTCAAAAGCGGCGGACAGGAGTGTCCGCCCCACTCTGATTAAATCGGATTATCACATTTTATCCCTTTTATGGCTTGGGTATGTAAAGGGTTGTAAAGTTACTTGACTTTTCGCATTCGCGGTTGCGATTGGCTTGAGCGCGGTCGACGCTGTAAATTGTTAGGCGGAGAAATTGATGTCTACCTGCGGATCGTGTGGTTCGGGAGTGCCTGAAGCGGGCAGATTCTGCTCGTCTTGTGGTGCGGCTGTGGTGGCGGGAAAGGCCTCGGACGAGCTCGCGACCATGGAGTATGTGGACGCGGAGCCCAGGCAATCGGGGCGGGCGTCGTCCGGGTCGGCTGCGAAAATTCCTAGTTCCAAAGCTCCGAGTTCTTCGGGGGCCTTGCTGACCGAAGGCAGATTCCTTCCCGGGCGCCTACTGGCAGGCCGCTATCGCATCATTGCGTTGTTGGGCCGGGGTGGCATGGGCGAGGTGTATCGCGCCGATGATCTTACGCTGGGCCAGCCGGTAGCGCTCAAATTTCTGCCTGAAGATGCGGGCCGGGACGAGACTCTGCTGGAACGCTTCCGCAATGAGGTTCGGCTTTCCCGGAGAGTGTCGCACCCGAATGTTTGCCGGGTTTACGACGTGGGCGAAGTGGATGGGCACACGTTCTTCACCATGGAGTATGTGGATGGCGAGGATTTGGCGTCGTTGTTGCGGCGCATCGGGCGCTTGCCCGCGGACAAGGCTTTGGAGATCGCGCGCCAGCTTTGTGCTGGCTTAGCCGCGGCCCATGCCAAGGGAGTGCTGCACCGCGATTTGAAGCCGGCCAACATCATGCTCGACGGGCGCGGCCAGGTGGTGGTTACGGATTTCGGCTTGGCCGGACTGGTGGATCAGATTCCGGGAAGCGACGTGCGGAGCGGCACGCCGGCTTACATGGCTCCCGAACAATTGGAAGGGAAGGAGGTCAACGCAAAGAGCGATATTTACTCGCTGGGCCTGGTGCTCTATGAAATCTTCACCGGCAAGCGGGCGTTCAGCGTGGAGTCTTTGCCTGAACTGGTGCGGGTGCGCAGCGAATCGGCGCCCAGCAAGCCATCCACGTTGGTGAAAGATCTCGATCCCGCGGTGGAGCGGGTGATCTTGCGTTGTCTCGAGGCCGACCCGGCAAAGCGAATGAGTTCGGCTTTGAGTGTGGCCGCGGCTTTGCCGGGCGGTGATCCGCTGGCGGCCGCTTTGGCCGCGGGGGAGACGCCATCGCCGCAGATGGTGGCGGCGGCGGGAGAAACCACAGGGCTGGCGCCGCGAACGGCGATCATTTGTCTAGCGGTGGCCATCCTGGGTTTGGGCTTGTTTGCGTTCTTGTCTGTGAAGACGATTGGGATGGAGAAATTTGGTCTCGAGCAATCGCCGGAAGTTTTGACGCAGAAGGCAAAAGAAATCGTGAGCCAGCTCGGCTACACGGATAAGCCGGTCGATAGCGCGATCGACTTCGATTACGATACGGATTTCGTGAAGTATGTGGAGAAGAATGACAAGCCGCAACCGCGTTGGGACGAAGTGCTCCCCGGGCGTCCGGCGCCGCTACGGTACCTGTATCGGCAGAGCACGCAATACATGGTGCCAACGGACTTTCATAACTTCCTGCTGGTTCCAGGAATCATAGCGGACGACGATCCACCGCCTATCCTGTCGGGCATGGTCAACCTGGCCTTAGATCCGCGCGGTCGGTTGACATTTTTTCAGGCGATCCCGCCGCAAATGGAGGAGCGCGGGACGCATACGCAAGCGATTGACTGGAATGTGCTATTTCGGCAAGCCGGGTTGGATGCGGCGCGGTTGAAGGCAACGGAGCCAATCTGGACTTCGCTGGCGACGTCGGACACGCGGGCGGCCTGGGATGGGACTTGGCCAGACAGCAACCGTCCGTTGCACGTTGAAGCAGCTGCATTCCAGGGCAAGCCCGTATTCTTTTCGCTGACTGGACCCTGGACCAGACCGGAACGCATGCGACCGGATCCGCCGACGAGCCCGGGACGAAGAGCCGGCAATCTGCTCCTTCTCGGGATAATTCTGCTAGTTATTGCTGGCGCTGCGTTGCTGGCGCGGCGAAATTACATACGAGGTCGCGGGGACCGTCGCGGCGCATTCCGCCTGGCTGGAGTGGTCTTTGCAACGCTGATCGCGTTGTGGTTATGCGAAGGGCACATGGTGGCCACGCCGATTGTGCTTTTGCCCTTTACCCTGGCCATCAGTACTGCGCTTTTTTTCTCTGCTCTGATGTGGATTTTGTATCTTTCGCTTGAGCCTTACGTGCGCCGCCACTGGCCACAAACGCTCGTCTCTTGGAGCCGGCTGGTAATGGGTCAACTTCGCGATCCGCTGGTTGGCCGCGATATTTTGTTTGGGACAATCCTTGGGGACATTTGGATACTTATCTTTCGCGTAGGACGTGCCTTGGAAATGCGGAAAGGCGCAGCCCCTGATACCTTTTCGACGGATTTTCTTGTGGGCGGTCGACACGCGCTGGGGGTGTGGCTTTACTTTATTCCAGCGGCAATCCAAGGAACCCTGCTTTTCTTTTTCCTGCTCTTCGTGTTACGGGTACTGCTGCGGAAAGAATGGCTGGCGGCGATTGTGTTCGTGGCGATATGGGCCACGCTCAAAACTCTAGGAAGCGACTACCCATGGATTGACGGGCCGGGGTGGACGCTTCTCTATGCGGTCGCTGCGGTCGTCGTTTTGCGCTTCGGGTTTGTAGCTTTGGCGGTTGGCTTGTTCGTCACGGATACGTTGTTGAATGTGCCTCTTACTTTCGACCTTTCGGCTTGGTACGCCAGCAGTACATTGCTCCCACTAATGATCGTGGCGGCGCTGGCGGTTTGGGGCTTCTACAATGCGCTGGCTGGGCAAAAATTGTGGAAGGCTGAGCTGTTCAGTTAGAGGCCGCCTTCCAACTAAGTTTGAATTTCAGCTGGCCGCAGGGGCGTGGACGCCCACGCCCACATTGCCAGGGTGGCGGCGAGTTACATCGGTTCACGAATGTGCGGCGTCAACCTGCTTCCACCTCCTCCGCAACTTCGCTGATCGCAATCGGCGGCATGTGGTTCTGACGCAGATGTTGGTTGAGTTGCGGCAGCCAGTTTGTCTTGACGTGGTTCCAGTCCGCAATGCGCAGCTTCAATGCCTGGCTGGATTCGTGGTACAGAGCGATGGCTTGCGAGGGTGCGGCGCGATCGCCGCTCTCGACGACTGCTAATGCGGACGTTAGTCCGGCGCTGGCATTTTCTAGTCCGGCCGTGTTGCCTGCGGGATCTTCATTGCCAGCTAATATCTTTCGGATTTCAGTTTCGAGTTGTGACACTGCGGTTTTCAGGTCCGCGTGATTTCCGCCGAGCTTTTGTTCTAAGTCAGACAATTGTTTCTGCACGGCCTTGATCTCGGCCAAAAGTTGCCGGCTGCTGATGGCCTCGGCAAAAATCTGCCGGCCTAATTGGAGCTGTTGTTCGAGGTCGCGAGCGGTTGCGGGGGATCGCGGATCCATCACGACCTTCAGGGGCTGAGACAAAGCCCTGCCGTCAATGGTGAGGCGCACTTGGTAAGAGCCCGGGACAGCACGCGGTGCTCGGGGAGCTCGATATTCGTCTTCGCTGGATTGATCTGCAGCGTTACCGCCGGGCGTGCCCCAGGCTAGATTCCAGACGAAGCGATGCATGCCGGGAGTGGTCTCGAGGATTTCTGGTTTCGGGAACCAGCGCTCGGCGATCGGACGGGGAGAATGCTTTTGTTCTCTCGTATCATCGGAGGAGAAGCTGCGAACGAGATTCTGCATCTCGTCAAGAACTTCGAGCTTGATGTGCTCGGCGGAGGTCTTGAGGTAGTAATCGATGATGGCGCCGTTGGGAGGATTTTTCGCGGTGGGCTCTTCTGGCGGCAGCGGAGTGCCGAGGAAACCATCGTTGTCGACGCGGATGGCTGTGGCGGGGCGATAAAACCACGAGTGTTCAGCTTTCACGGCGTCGTGCACCTGCCGCAATGGGGTGATGTCATCGAGAATCCAGAACGCACGCCCGTGGGTGGCGATTACGAGATCATCTCCGTGAATGGCCAAATCATGGATTGAAACTGTGGGAAGATTCAACTGCAGCGATTGCCAGTGGTCGCCGTCGTCGAATGAAATGTAAGCACCGAGTTCGGTTCCGGCAAAGAGCAAGCCGCGGGTTTGGGGATCTTCGCGAACCGCGCGTAAGAATGATGATGCGCCGATGCCGCCGGTGATCAGTTGCCAAGTCGCTCCGTAGTCGCGGGTGCGGTAGAGATACGGTCTCCGGTCGTCGAGGCGATGTCGATCCACGGCGGCATACGCTTGTGCGGGATCGAAGTGCGAGGCTTCAATCAGCGATATCCTGCTCCAGTCACCGATTCCGTTGGGCGTGACATCTTTCCAGGTTTTGCCACCGTCTCGCGTCACGTGGATGAGACCCGTGTCGCTGCCTGCCCAGATGAGATCTCCGTTCAGGCTTGAAGGGGCGATGGTGTAGACGACACCGTATCCTCGTTGCTTTGCGTTCTCGACCGTGGGAGGACCTTCGGGTTTCTTATCGCCTAGATGCTGCGTCGATCCAGTCAGATCGGGGCTGATGATTTCCCAATGCAGCCCGCCATCGACTGTCTTCATCACGTACTGCGTGCCCAGATAAAGTGTTTTCTTATCGGAAGGGGAGATCAGCAAGACGGGCGTCCAGGGATCGCGATACTTGCGAGCGTTGATGTCGACGCCAAAATTCGAAAGCGGCCACGGAGTAATGTCCTGGCTGAATGAGGTTCGAACATTGAAGCGCCTCACGTCTCCGTAAGTACCGCTCACATAGAGGATGTTCGGGTCTTTCGGGTCGGGCACAATGTATCCACTCTCGCTGCCGCTTACCGGAAACCAATCACCAGACGTGATCTGTCCGGAGTCAGTGCGGCTGCGAACCGCCGCGCTTCCGCTGTCTTGCTGGGTGCCGTAAACAACGTAGGGAAACTCGTCGTCTGTGATCACGTGATAAAACTGCGCGGTGGGCTGGTTGTACCAGGAACCCCAGGTCTGGCCGTAATCGAGGCTGATGGTTGCGCCCTGATCGGTGCCGAGAATCATTCGCGAAGAATCTTTGGGATCAACCCAGATTTGGTGGTAATCGTCTCCGCCGGGTGCGCCGCGGACGATCGAAATCGTTTTGCCGCCGTCCTCGGAGCGGTACAGGGCAACGTTGGGCAGGTAAATCACGTCCGGATTATTTGGATCGACGGTAATATTTCCAAAGTACCAGGCACGGCTGGTAAGACGGCGGTCGTCGTTCTGCAGCGTCCACGTGCTACCTCCATCGTCGGAGCGGTAGAGTCCGGGTTTCTTGGAGGCGCTGACGAGCGCGTACACTCGCTTGCCATTGGGCGAAACGGCAACGGCCGTACGACCCCAGTCGCCTTCGGGCAATCCATTCCCGGTGAGTAGCGACCATGATTGGCCGCTATCCTGCGAGCGGAAAAGGCCGCCGCCGGGGCCGTCGATCGGCGCATAGGTACTCCATGGCGGACGGTGGCTTCGCCACGTGGTGGCAAATAGAAGCTTAGGATCCTCCGTGGCAATGGCAATATCAGAAACTCCAATGTCTGGACCCTGATCCAGAACTTTGGTCCAAGTGGCGCCGCCATCGGTCGATTTGTAGACGCCGCGTTCGTGGTTCGGCGCGTACGCATGTCCGAGCGCGCCTACGAACACGATGGCCGGGTTTTGAGGGTCCACAACAATGCGGCTGATTTGGCGTGTGTCGCGCAGTCCGATGTTGGTCCAGGTCTGACCTCCGTCCGTCGATTTATAAACACCGTCGCCGGAGGACAAATTGGAGCGAATGTCTGACTCTCCCGTGCCTGCATAAATCACTTTGGGGGCGGACGGAGACACTGCGAGTGCGCCGATCGAGGCTATGGCTTGCCCGTCAAAAATTGGATTCCACACGACGCCGGCGTCGGTGGTTTGCCAAATCCCGCCGCCTACCGAGCCAAAATAAAAGGTACTCGAGCTTCCCGGGACTCCGGCTACAGCGACCACACGACCTCCGCGAAACGGCCCGATCAGGCGCCATTTGAGCCCGCTGTAGAGGTCGGGAGAAACAGGCTGCGCAGTGGCAGAGGTCAAGACGATGAAAGAAACGAAAGTGGCAAGCAAATACTGAAACCTGCTGGCAAACTTTTGCACCTGGTTGGTCCTCACCGTGGAAACATTTAGTGTAGTTGAAAGTTTTGAATTCGCTAAAGTGGTCGCAGCATCCAACGTAAAGTGGCTGGACGACACTTTGAGGCGTCGTCACCGCGCAAATCGAAGCGACCGCGGGAAGTGGAAAAAATACCCGATTGGAACGGAGATTATGGGCGAACCGACAATTGAAGTGTTGTGCAAGCACTGCGGCCAGACTTTTACGGCATTCTTGAAAGAGATGGCGGACAAGAATGCCAGAGTTACCTGTCCATGCTGCGGCACGAATCATAAGAACGGTAAGGACAGCCGGCCAAGCGGTGCGGTGAAGAATTAATTTATCCTTACAGGTGACTACATTTCCCATGACCAGAGAATCCGTTGTAGCAACGTCTTTGCCAACCATTGACGAAATCAAAGATGCGCAGGATTTGGTGTACGCGGTGATGCCCCCGACCCCGCAGATTGTTTGGCCTCTGCTATGTGAGCGGCTGGGAGCCGAAGTGTGGGTGAAGCATGAGAACCACACTCCAGTCGGGGCCTTCAAGGCTCGCACCGCGATTGTCTATGTGGCGGAGCTGTTTCGGGGATCGAAGGGCGTCCAGGGGTTGGTCACTGCGACTCGCGGCAATCACGGCCAGTCGGTGGCGCTGGCCGCGAGGAGGTTCAAGGTACCGGCGCACATCGTGGTCCCGCAGGGAAACAGCACAGAGAAGAATGCGGCGATGCGGGCGCAAGGAGCCGATCTCATCGAGTTTGGCAGCGACTTTCAGGAGTCTAAGGAGCACGCGCAGAAACTCGCGGACCAACACGGCTGGCACTTCGTGCCGTCGTATCATCGCGACATCGTCAAGGGAGTAGCCACCTATTGGCTTGAGTTCTTCTCCGCGGTGGCCGATCTGGATGTTGTTTACGTGCCCATTGGACAGGGATCGGGCATCTGCTCCTGCTGCGCGGTTCGCAATGGCATGAACCTGCGGACGAGGATTGTGGGCGTTGTGGCCGAGGATGCGCCGGCCTATGCGCTTTCGTTTGAAGCCGGGCGCAAGATCGCGGCTCCGGCAACCACGCTGCTGGGCGACGGAATGGCTTGCCGCGTGCCCGATGACGCTTCGCTCGCGGTGGTACTGGAGAATGCCGAGCGCGTGGTGCGGGTGAGCGAAGAAGAAATGCGCCAGGCCATGAAGATCTACTTCACCGACACGCACAACGTAGTGGAGGGAGCCGGCGCGGCGGGGTTGGCGGCCGCTCTGAAAGAGAAGCACAAGCTGCGGGGAAAACGCGTGGGGTTGGTGGCCACCGGCGGCAACGTGGACCATGACGTGTTTGCGCGGGTTCTGCTGGATTGATTCGCGTGTAGAGCGGACACTCTTGTCCGCTCTTTTGATCTTGGTTTTCAATCAGGAGCGATACCCCGAAATCAAAATCATCCCAAGACTCAAAATCAAAGGCGGCGGACAGGAGTGTCCGCCCTCCATGAAATCCAATCTGCGATCTGGCCCGTACTTGATGCAGTAGACGAAGCCGGTCGTAAACCGCTGGGGGCGTGGCGCCGCGCTCCGGTGGTCTAGCCCACGATGCGGTGACGTCTACGAATCTAAATCCCCGAGGAAAACTTTATGAAGCGAATGAAAACGATGGTGGCCTTCGCCATGGCGTGGTTCATGCTGGTTCCGGCCAGCCTGTTCGCGTCCAGCCATCGCGAAGCCCCTATCTCTGCGCTGGACCACTCCGCGGACGTGACTGACTGGTACGCCTTTGTCAGCTACGACCATCCGGACCGCGTGACCATGATTCTCAACGTCGATGGATTCCTGGAACCCTCCAACGGTCCGAACTATTTTCCGTTCGATCCCAACGTTCTCTACGAAATGCACGTCGACAATAACCGGGACGGGATTCCGGACATCACTTTCCAATTCCGCTTCAAGACGGAAATTCGCATGCCCGATGTTTTCACCGGATATGTTGGCGGCATCGCGGGCATTCCGCCGATTACGTCGCTATCGGGCAAGGGTTCCGAAGGCTTGAATCTTCGGCAGACGTATTCGGTAGTGATGGTTAAGAACGGCAAGCGTACTGTACTGAGCGAAGGCAAAACGCTTTACGCGGTGCCGTCCAACGTCGGCCCCCGAACCATGCCGAATTACGACGAATTGTTTAGACAAGGAGTATTTGATCTGGGCAATGACGTACATGTGTTTGCGGGAACGGTCGATGATCCGTTCTTCATCGACTTGGGCGGAACTTTTGACTCCATCAACTACCGTATGGGCGTGGGCGGCATACTGCCTGCGGCAGAGGATGCCGACGACACTCACAACTACGCGGCCGATTCAGTAGCGGGCTTCAACGTGAACTCGATTGTGCTGGAAGTTCCCATCACCATGCTCACGGTGGACGGGAAGATACACAATGCAAATGACAAGGATGCGGTGATCGGTACCTACGGCGCCACGTCCCGCCAACGGGTCACCGTGCGGCGAGCCTCGGGAACCGATGCTGGCCCCAGCCAGTGGCGGCAGGTCAACCGTGAAGGCAACTCGCTCATCAATGAACTGATCATTGGAACTGGTTTCAAAGACAAGTTCAGCACCGACTTCCCGGTCAACGACAAGCAGTTCGCCAATTTCGTACTCAATCCTCTGCTCGCACAACTGTACGGTTCCGTGTTCGGAGTTCCGGTGCCCCCGCCGCCGCGGAATGACTTGCTGGTACTGGTGCAGTACGAGCCTCCGATCTGTCCAGGATGCGGCGCGGGCGACACAGGACCGGTCGCGGACCTGCTGCGCTTGAACACTGGCATTCCGCCAACCGCTATTGGCAGCCAGAAGCGTCTCGGCTTCCTCGTGGGAGACTTGGCTGGATTTCCCGACGGCCGCCGGCCGATTGACGATGTCGTAGATATCGCCTCCCGGACAGTGGCTGGCATTCTAATCGACTCGAAGAAATACGGCGCAGCGATTGGCGACGGCGTGCAACTCAACGATGTGGGCTATGGCACTACGTTTCCGTGGGTGAAACCGGCTCACAGCGGGCGTAACAGCCACCACATTGGCCCCGGACAGAGTGGTTGTACCGGCCAAGCCAATAATATCTGCCCTGTGAAATAACCTGCTTCGTGGCCGCCGGCAAGCAGCGGCGGCCACGAAACTTTTCTCAGAGAATTCACCATTTGAAAGAGAGGAATGTCATGAAACGAATTGCGGCTCTTCTACTGTTGGTTCTGGGCGCGGTTGCGGGATTTGCGCAAAGCCCGAGCGTTCCCGCTGAAACCGGACTCTCTCCCGCCGAACGCAGCATGGTTCAGGCGCAGAAGTTAATCGAGAAAAACCCGAAAGATTTCGAGGCTTACAACGCGCTGGCTTTGGCGCTCTCACGCCGGGCGCGTGAGACCTCCGATGTTAAGTTCTATGCGCAGGCTGAGGAAAGGTTGCAGAAATCGTTTGAAATCGCGCCGGACAATTTTGATGGACGGAGGATTCAGGTTTGGCTTCTGCTGGGCAAACACGAGTTTGCAGCAGCCCTGGACGAAGCGAAAAAGCTCAACCAGAGGATGCCGGACGACGTGATGCTCTACGGCTTTCTGACTGACGCCAACGTAGAACTCGGCAACTATAAGGATGCGGAGACCGCGGCGCAGTGGATGCTCGATCTGAAACCCGGCAATACTCCCGGCTTGACGCGGGCTGCGTATCTCCGCGAGTTGTATGGCGACATCGACGGCTCGCTGGAATTGATGAACATGGCATACCAGTCGACGCCGCCGAATGAAGCCGAAGACGGAGCCTGGATCGTAACCCAGATGGCGCACCTGAACCTGGCCATCGGAAAGATCGACGAAGCCGAGAAACTGTCCCAGCAAGCGCTGGCCATGTTTCCGGGATATCACTACGCCCTCGGCAATCTGGCCAAGGTGAGAATTCAGCAAAAGCGATACGACGAAGCTGTGGAGTTGCTGAAGCAGCGGTACCAGGCAGGCCCTCATGCGGAGAATCTGTACGACCTGGCACAAGCATTGCAGTTGGCTGGGAAGACGAACGATGCCAGCAAGGCGTTTGCGGAGTTTGAACAGAAATCGCTGCTCGAAACCAACCGCGGCGACAACTCCAATCACGAGTTGATTTTCTACTATGCGGATTATGCGAACCGGCCGGAGAAGGCTCTGGAAGTGGCGCAGCGCGAAATCGCACGCCGGCACGATGTCTTCACTTTAGACTCCTACGCCTGGGCCCTGTATGGGAGCGGGCAATACGCAGAGGCGCGAAAGCAGATCGAAGCGGCGCTCGCAGTGGGCGTTCGAGACGGAAAGATATTCCGTCACGCCGGGGAGATCGCGCTAAAATCCGGAGACAAAGCCGCCGCAGAACATTACTTGCGGGAATCGGCCGAATTGAACAGCGTGGGCTCGGAGCAGGCGCGGATTACTTTGGCAAGCATCACGCAAGATGTGCGACGGTAGGATCGAGAGATGCAACGACTGCTCCACATCGTGACCATTGTGCTGCTGCTGGTTGGTTCCGTATTTGCGGCTGAAGAGGCCGACAGCCAGCCAGCAGGTCCGAATCCACCGTCCGCAAACTTCACCCGCCTCAGCTTGAGCGGTCAGGTCGTGACTGGAGATGGAACTCCGATTCCTGGCGCGGTTTTGCAGGCAGGACAAGCAAGCACAACCACAGACCAGCAAGGAAACTTCCGCCTGTCTCTGAGCCCAGGCGACTACAAGTTGCAAGTCTCGGCGCAGGGCCACGCTCCGGTAACGTTGCCTCTATCGATCAACTCGGACACGGAAATCAAAATCCAAGTAGGGGCATCGGCGACAGCCACGGTCGTGGCCAACGCCGACGAAGTGGCTGCCGACCCTTCGACGCGGGTCTACTCGGCGGACGAGTTGCTTGCAGCGAGCCCGGGACTGCCGGGCATGCCGGTTTCGGTGCCGGGGTTCCCGTCTGAAACCGCGTCGGGAGGGGTGAAGGCGCCGCAATATTTTGCCCCCGGCGTGGCGGGCGATCACGGTGAGCCGATCGCCCAGTACGTCCAAATCGGCGACTTTTTGTTTCAGAACAACTTGCCTGCGAACGCGCATGGCAATGGCTATGCCGATCCGAACCTGCTGATTCCGGCGGCGATTGGGAATGTCGCGACCGACGCCGGCGCTTTCGATGTGCGGCACGGAAATAACGCGGTGAACCTTGCGGTCGCTTATGGTCTGCGTCCGCGCCTCGAACCGTTCGCTGAATTTAACGGTGACATGCACGACTACGATCTCGTAACCGGATGGAGTCCGGCGAACCCGCAAACCGGCGCCTGGGTGGGAGTGGAGATCGCGGGTGGAAACGGTTTCCTGGCTCTGCCGGAGGAACGCAAACAATACAAGGTTAATGGAGAACGATCATTCACTTTTGGCCGTCATCAGCTCACTTTGTTCGGGGCAGGCTACTACGGCTTTTCGCACGTTCCCGGGCTGGTGCCGATTGGCGTGCCGGTGCCGGGCGATACCATCGACCCGCGGCAACAGGATCTCACGCATACGTCGTTGTTCGTGGCTAGCGACACTTGGGAAATCTCTGACAAACGACAAGTACAGTTTTCTGGATTTTTTCGCACTTATAGTTTGAGATTGCAGTCAGACTTCGGCGATGGTTTGATCCGCCAGTCGGAATTCCGCACCGTGGCCGGAGGCAATACATCCTTTAACCAACAAATTAATGGGAAGATTTCGTTCAACGTGGGCCTTGACCTCAGGCAAGATGCCCCACGCAATACTGAACTCGCGCGAGCAGATGCAAACGGGGTATTTCAGCCGGTAACGCTGAACAACTTCACCATTGGGGATGTGGCGCCCTACGCTTCCATCAACGGGGCGCTAGCGAAGTTTCTGAGCTATAGCGTGGGTGTGCGAAGGGATGAGATTTTCTTCAATAATTCCGATCGACTATTTCCCGGCAATTCCTATCAGGCCAACACGGGTCTGACTTCGCCGCGAGGCACGCTCGCTTTGCACGCGCCGGGGAAGACTCACATTCCGTTGCTGGCATTCAGTTACGGCGAGGCGTTTCACACCAATGACCCGCGCATTGGACTGGGGCAGAGCCGCGAAACTCCGATTGCAACTTCCCGAGCCTATCAGTTAGTCGCTACGGGGACTGTGG
>Ga0310038_10000628_pt1 | contig 28863 bp, 24 predicted proteins | sample Sb_taG_6_FD_200461 | JGI IMG/M metagenome (GOLD analysis project Ga0310038, IMG submission 200461) | Peat soil microbial communities from Weissenstadt, Germany - Sb_50d_4_PS metaG (v2) (version 2) | ecosystem: Environmental > Terrestrial > Soil > Wetlands > Peat | place: Germany: Weissenstadt... | reverse complement strand
GGCGGCAACTCGCGCAGGTAGAACTCGCCCGGCCGGTAGGGCGCTACCCGGGGGACTACCGCGGTGCGTTCGGCCAGCACGTGCGCGAAGATGGCATCGGCGGCCAGCACGGCTGCCGCCCGGGCGCCGCCGGTCGGCAGGTAATGCACGTCCACGGCCGCGCATACGCCGAACTCCGGGCGCCCGCCGACTTCCATATCTTGAGGATGCCCGAACCTGCGCCACGCATCAGGACCGTCCTGGCAGCTGCACGTGTGACTACAGATCTGGCGGCAAATCTCAATCGGCCGCTCAACAGGAAGAAGAACCGCACGTCGTTCAGCCCGGCCCAGATGTTGAAACATCACCGTTCCCGGTGCCATGGTCCTGCCGCATACTGGTCCGGTGGAACCGGCAGCTGATTCCGTCGGGGGGCAGATCCAGCCTCCCGCGGACCGCCGCGGGCGGGCACGCCGCCCGCAGTTCGCAGGGCCATCCGACCAGGCCCTGCACCGGCTGGCCGGCTGGTATGCGATCGCCCTGCGCCTCGGCGGCGCGGTCTTGTTCACCGCGGTAGCCGTGCTAGCCGCAACGAAGGAGATCTCCGGCTGGTGGCTGGGCGCGCCGCTGACTGCGCTGTGCTTGTGGTCAGCCTTCTTCACCTGGCGGGTCCGGCGGTCCGGGTTGACGCCGACCGTGGTACTGGCCGACGCCGCGGTTATCTCGGCGCTGGCGCTGGCGCAGCAGCACCTGGTCCCGGCCGTGCTGATCAAGGACAGCACGACCTGGATGCTGCCGCTGGCCTGCACGTCGGTGTACATCCTGCAGATCGCACTGCGGCCGTGGCTCGGGCTGCCCGGGGCCGCGATCGTGGTCATCGCGTACGGGCTCGGCGCCGGCCATCCGGCCGATGCCTGGCTGCTGGTGGTGGAGACGATCGTCGCCGCTGGGCTGGTGGCGGTGATCCGCGGCGGCGCCCGGCAAGCGGACGCGATTGTCTCCGCCGGCCTGGAGACCGAGCGGCAGATCCGGGCCGAGGAGGCGCGGCGCGCTGACGAGCGAGAGCAGCACCGCCAGCTGCACGACACCGTCCTGTCGACCCTGACCATGGTCGCGGCCGGCGCCTTTGCCGGACCGTCCCCGGCGCTGACCGCGCAGGCGGTCCGGGACCTGCGCGTGCTGCAAGGGCTCGAGGGCGCCCCGGTCGTGCCGGGCGGGTTGGCGCCGCTGGCTGACCTGAGACCGAGGCTGGAGCGGGCTGCGGCCAGCACCGGTGACCTGGCCGTGCGGCTGAAGCTCGTCCCGGTCACGCTGCCGTCCCCGGTCGCGGATCAGGTCGTCGCCTGCGTCGGCGAGGCGCTGCGCAACGTCGAGCGGCACGCCGGAACCGGCCAGGCGGAAGTGACCGTCACCGGCGGTGCGGGCTGGGCGGTCGTCAAGATCACTGACCGCGGCCGCGGGTTCGACCCGGCCGCTACCCCGCTGTCCCGCAGGGGCATCCGCGAGTCGATCACCGGGCGGATGCTGGCGGCCGGCGGCCGGGCCGCGATCGCCAGCCGTCCCGGCGCGGGCACGACCGTCACCGTGAGCTGGCCCGCATGACCGCCATGCAGCCGACGGCGATGATGTCCGGCCGCTATCAGCGGGCCTTCACCATCGCCGTGGTCTTCCTGGTCGCGGGCTGGCATCTCGCCGGAGCGGGCGGGCAGCTGCTGCATAACCGGTCGGCCTACGGCTCGTTCGCCTTCCAGGGCGCCATGTGGCTGGTCATGGCGCTGGCGATCACGGCCGGGTCGGTCCTGGTGCTGCGCGGAGCGCCCGGCTGGGGCCCGGCCTGGGCGGTGGCCCTGATCGCGCTGGCCGCCAGCACGGCAGCGGCGGCGGCCAGCCCGGCCGGCCAGATGCTGGCGGTCAACTGGGCGTGGGGGAGCGCTGGCTGGACGGGCGTGCTCGTGCTGCTCCGCCGGCGGTTCGCCGAGCTTGCGTGGTTCCTCGCCGCCGAGGCCGTGGCCATCCTGGGCGTGCAGGTGCGGGACGGGCTGCACCGCACCGACCTGGCCGGGTTCCTCGCCGTGCTGGCCTGGTCGACCGGCGCCCAGGTGGCCGTCGCCGCCGGGGTCATAGCGCTGGATGCTGCCGCCGGCCAGGCCGCCACGGCGGCGCGCAGCGAGCACGCCGCGCGCGAGCGGGCCGCCACTGCGGAGGTCATCCAGGCCGCCCGGCACGCCCGCTGGCTGGCGCTGCAGGGAAACGCCGTCCCGCTGGCCGCCGAGCTGGCGGCGGGGACGGCTGACCCGGGCGACGCGCAGGTGCGCATCAGGTGTGCGGTCCAGGCGGCCCGGCTGCGCCGGCTGCTGGCCGAGAGCGATGAGGTGCCCGGATCGCTGGTGCACGAACTGCACGCGAGTACTGACGTGGCCGAGCGGCGCGGGATTGCCGTCGAGATCGAGACGGCCGGGCCGCTGCCGCAGGTGCCGGGCCCGGCCCGGCGGGTGATCACCGACGCTGCCATCGCGATCCTGACCGCCGCGCGCAGCCAGGCGCGGATCACCCTGGCGGCGGTGGCCGCCGGAATCGCCGTCAGCTTCGTCGCCGATACCGGCGCGGTCGTCCGGCTGCCCGCTGCCGGCGAGGGGGTCGCCATCGAACAGCAGCAGGACGGCGGCATGCTCTGGGCGGAGGCGCGATGGAACAGCCGGTGACGGTGGCGATCATCGAAGACCATCCGGTCGTCACCGAGGGGGTGGCGTCCTGGATCCGGTCCGATCCCGGCCAGCGGGTGCGGCTGGTACAGACGGCGCGCGACCTGACCGGGCTCCGCGCCGGGCCGCGGCCGCCGGCCGATGTGGTCATCCTGGACCTGGAGCTGTCCGGCGAGCTGGTCACCACGCAGATCCCCGGGCTGGTGGCTGCCGGAAACCGGGTGGTGGCCTTCTCCGGGCACAGCGATCCGGCGATCGTGATGGAGACGCTGGACAACGGCGCGCACGCCTACGTGTCCAAGGAGGAGGGCCGCGACCATCTGGTCGAGGCCGTGCTGGCGGCTGCCGCCGACCGGCCGTACGTGACGCGGTCGCAGGCCAGGGCGATGCTCGCCGACCAGCGCCCGGCCCGGCCGGCGCTGTCCGAGCAGGAGCGGCAGGCGCTGCTGCTGTGGTTCCAGGGCATGTCGAAAGCATCGGTCGGGCGGCGCATGTCGATCAGCGAGAACACAGTCCGGCAGTACATCGGCCGCGCCCGCGCCAAGTACGCGGCCACCGGGCGGAGCGCGCCGAGCAAGGACGCGCTGCTCGCCCGCGCGATCGAGGACGGCCTGATCAAGCCGGGCGAGATCATGCCGTACAGGTCATTCGCCCGCGCCGCGGCGGACCGCCCCAGCGAGGGTGCCCCGGGCCGGTGAATGGCCCGGGACACCCAAGCCCCCAGAGCTGCCCCCAGGCCCCCCCGGAGCTGCCCCTCAGGCGAATCGGCCGCAGGCCGACGCCGGGCTGCATGGCCGACGCCGCGGCGTCATCAGATCGCGGGCTGGCGCATAGTCAGCATTCCCGATCCAGGGCGACACTGTCATGACGCCCGATCGGGTGACACGACGGCGGGCTGGCTAGCGGCGAGGAAATCCCGGGCGAGCCGGGGCGGCTGCGCGAAACGTATGCCAGCCAGACCGCGGATGTGGTCGTGCCCGGGCCTGGCTTGAAGTTGGCCAGGGCCAGGCTCAGCCCTGTCATCCAGGCATTATCGCGGCGTCTGCGGCATCACGGCAACCCCAGCCGGAACCTGCCAGGCGGCGAATGCAGTAGTACAGTATTTACTGCATTACTGTGGCCCCGGCGCGTGCGGGGGAGGAGTGCGGCCGGCAGTCCGGGCCCTCTCGCCTCCATCCCCCTGGATCGCACCGTGTGGGTCACCGGCGCGGCGGGAATTCACCGGATATGAGCACCGCGACCGCGCGATGTCCAGCCGCGCCCGCGCCACGGCGGCGAGCCGGCGCGTCCACGCGATGACGCTGCCGGAGGGACTGATCTACGTGCCCGGCTTTCTCACCGAGGCCGAGGAACGCGATGTGCCGGCGGTACTGGCGACGTTCGAACTGCAGCCGTACGTGCTGCACGACACGCCATCGCGGCGGCTGGTGCGAAGCTTCGGCCTCGCCCTGGCCGCCGGCGCATACGACGTCGGCCCGGCGGCGCCGATCCTCGCCGAGCTGGAGTGGGTCCGGAGGCGCTGTGCCACCCTGATGGGACGCGAATCCGAGGAGCTGGCGGACCTGCTCGTGACGCGCTACCCGCCCGGCGCGGGGATCGGCTGGCACCGCGATGCGCCGAAGTTCGGCGATGTCAGCGGCATCTCGCTGCTGACCGCGTGCCGGATGCGGTTCCGCCGCGGCCGGCCTCGCGCCTGGCAGGCGACCGAACTCACCCTCGAGCCTCGCTCCGCCTACGTCCTGTCCGGCCCGGCGCGGACACAATGGCAGCACCACATCCCCCCGGTCACGACGGAGCGGCGGTCGATGACGTTCCGTACCCTGCGCCGCGCCGCGGCCGGCACCCGGTGAGCGGGCGGACGCGGGTCGCCGTGCGCGTCCACGCGAGGGCACGCACCGGGCGCCTGGAGCGGGACGGCTTGACGCTCCAGCCGTGGGTCCGCGAGCCGACGTCGGCGCGGCCGAAAACCGCCGGCTGCAGTTCCCCGGGATGCGCCGGGTTTGCGGCCGCCCGGGCCGGCCCGATTACGCTGTCCTGGTGAGCGGAACGGAGCCTGCCGATGGTTAAGGCCAGTCAAGAAGTCCTCAGATGCGCCTATCCGGGCTGTGAGAATGAGCTGCGCCCGGGGGAGGAGGGGGCGGCAGAGCACGGGTACTTCGCGCTGCCGGACCCGGTGACCGGGGAGCCGCGTCTGGCGCTGACCACGTTGCGGTGGCGCTAGGTGCTGGCCCGGCAAGATGGCGGGTCGGCCGACCCGGAGGACCCGGGTCGGCCGGGATTCGCGTTCTGGCGACGCCACCAGCGGGCGGAGGCTGAGGAACGGCTGGCCGAGGCGCGGGCGGCGAAGGCCGCCGCCGAGCAGGAGGCGCGGGCCGCGCGGGAGCAGGTGGCCGCGGCCCAGCAGGAGCGGGACGAGGCGGTGCGCGGCACGGAGTCCCGGGCCGGCGAGGCCGAGTCCCGGGCGGCCCAGGCCGAGTCTCGGGCGGCCCAGGCCGAGTCTCGGGCGGCCGAGGCCGAGTCCCGGGCCGGCGAGGCCGGGCAGGACGCGGCGCGGGCGCGGGAGGCGGCCGAGTCGGCTCGGGCGGAGCTGGACCGGGGCCGCCGGGCCGCGGAGGAGCAGGTGGAGCAGGTGGCGCAGGCCCGCCGGGACGCCGAGCGGGATCAGGCCGGGCTGCGGGCCGGGCTCGAAGCGCAGATCGCGGCGGCCGAGGAGGCCCGGGCCGGGCTTCAGGCCCGTGCCGAGCAGGCTGAGGCGCGGGTGGCTGAGGCGTGGGAGGCGGCCGAGTCGGCTGGGGCGGAGCTGGACCGGGGCCGCCGGGCTGCGGAGGAGCAGGTGGCGCAGGCCCGCCGGGACGCTGAGCGGGATCAGGCCGGGCTGCGGGCCGGGCTCGAAGCGCAGATCGCGGCGGCCGAGGAGGCCCGGGCGGGGCTTCAGGCCCGTGCCGAGCGGGCCGAGGCTGATGTGCGGGAGGCGCGTGCTGCGGCGGCGGGGGCTGAGGAGCGGCTGGGTGAGGCGCGGGCGGCGAAGGCCGCCGCCGAGCAGGAGGCGCGGGCCGCGGAGGCGCGGGCTGCCCAGGCCGGGCAGGCCGGGCAGGCCGGGCAGGCTGAGGCGCGGCTGGCTGAGGCGCGGCTGGCGGCCGAGTCGGCTCGGGCGGAGCTGGACCGGGGCCGCCGGGCTGCGGAGGAGCAGGTGGCGCAGGCCCGCCGGGACGCCGAGCGGGATCAGGCCGGGCTGCGGGCCGGGCTCGAAGCGCAGATCGCGGCGGCCGAGGAGGCCCGGGCCGGGCTTCAGGCCCGTGCCGAGCAGGCCGAGGCTGACAGGTGGCAGGCGCGCATGGCCGCGCGGCAGGCCGAGGCGCAGTTGGCGGAGGCTCGGGAGGCGAAGGCCGCCGCCGAGCAGGAGGCGCGGGGCGCGCAGGCACGGGCTGCCCGGGCCGAGCGGGCCGCACAGGAGCAGGTGGCCACGGCGCGGCAGGAGCGGGATGATGCGGGGACGGGCGCGCAGTCCCGGGCGGCCGAGGCCGAATCCCAGGCCGGACAGGACGCGGCCCGAGCCCAGGACGCGGCCGAACCGGCCCGCGCCGATCACGCTGAGGCTCCCAGCGCCGACCCTGACAAGGCGGCCGGGCAGCCCGCCCGGCAACAGCCCAAGAGCACAACACGCCGCGGCCGACGCCCTCGGGGAAAGTGAGCGGCGTCGCGGCTGCACAGCGGCGCCCCGGACCCGGTTGATCCGGCGCGCGATGGTCTTGACCCGGATCTCGTAGCGCGAGTTCAAGCCCATGTACCGTCCTTCGGTGTAGGTCCGTGGATCTGCACGCCCCGAACGGGGGACGGGATCGGCGTCACCCGAAGGTGGCCTACGCCGCGCACGCGAGCTCAGCCTGATCCCCTGACGAGGAGCGGCGCTGCCGGGCGCTCTCAGCTGGGCAGGCGCACGCACCACCGTCGTTCGGAAAAAGAACTTTTAATCCCGAACGGGCCGTGGTGCTACGGCCTCGGCCCCCGGGCGCCTCGTGAGGGTCTCGCTCACGCCGGCACCTTGGTGCCACGGCCGCCCGCGGATATCCACCGGGCATGTCCACTTCCGGGACGGCTGCTGCGACGGGCGATCCGGTGGGCGTGCACGATGTCCGGGTCGCGCGGGTCGATGGCCAGCGGCTCTTGCCGCCCGCACGCCGATCCGCGATGGCGCTTGGCTCTCTGGATCTGCTTCATGTGAGGCCTCCTTCCGATAGGACTTGCCGCTTGCGCCGATGTCATCGACGCCGGGCAGGTCTGTGAGCCGAAGGTAACGAAGGCCCGGCGTGCGGGGCGTCACCCGAAAGTGGACATGCCGGGTGGAATCTTCCGCGGCGGCGAGGGCACGGGCCTGCGCGGCCGGGAACACGCGCCTGGCTGACCGGCCCGCCTGGGTGCGGGATGGAGGCCGGGCATCCTTAAGCTCCTGAGCTGCAGTTACGTCCAGAACCACAGAACGGGATAGCAAGATGAAGCTATTGACAGATTGGATCCAATATAGGATTCTCAGGCCATGCCGCTCTCCGCCGTTCGGACGCCGGCCGATTGCCTCGCCACGACCTCGGTTGAAGCGTGTGCCACCACGTTGCGTTCGATGATCCGCACTGGCCTGCTGGCGCCCGGCCAGCAGATCCGGCAGGACGCGCTGGCCGCCGGGCTGGGAGTGAGCCGCACCCCGCTGCGCCAGGCGCTCAACGCCCTGCTCGCCGAGGGGCTAGTCCGGCACACGCCCAATGTCGGTTACTTCGTCGTTCGGCTCAGTGCCGCCGAACTAGCCGAGGTTTACCTGGTTCGCGAGGTCCTTGAGGAGCAACTGTTGCGCACCGTCGATTTCGGGAGGCTCGACATGGCCGTCATCAGGGCGCTGGCGGGCGAGGTAGAGAACGCCATGGAACGCCAGGACGTGCACGAAGCCACGCGGCTCAACCGCGACTTTCACTTCGCCATCTTCGACGCCTCGGATCTGAGCATCGTCCGCCGGTTCGTCGCCGGCGCCTGGTCGATGTCAGAGGGTTACCGGTCGATCTACGTCGCCGAGCCAGCCGCCCGCGAGCGCGTCGCCCAGGAACACCGGCGGCTCGTGACGGCCCTGGAGTGCCGGGACCTGGACGAGGTCATGGCCGTCGCCAACGTGCACCGCAGCGCCGCGCGGGACATCGTCAGCGCGTTCATCGGGAAGGTGCAACCGTGAGCGACATCGAGTATTCGGTCGACGAGCACGTGGCCACGATCTTGCTGAACCGGCCGGCCAAGAAGAACGCGTTTACCACCGAGATGATCGATGAGTGGGCGCGGTTCCTGGTCGGCCTCCGTACCGACCGCAGGGTCCGGGCGGTCGTGCTGACCGGCGCCGGCGGTGCCTTCTGCTCCGGGGCCGACCTGGGCGACCTGGCCGAGGAGGTCACGCCCCTCGGCCGCAAGCGGCACCTCACCGACCACATTCACCGGATCGCCTACGCGCTCGAGGACCTGGAGCAGCCGGTGATCGCGGCCGTCGAGGGCCCGGCGGTCGGCGCCGGGATGGACATGGCCTTGATGTGCGACCTGCGGGTGATCTCCGAGACGGCGCGATTCTGCGAGGCCTACGTCAAGGTCGGCCTGGTCCCGGGCGACGGCGGCTGTTACTTCCTTCCCCGGCTGGTCGGCATCGCGCGGGCGCTGGAGCTGCTGTGGACCGGGCGGTTCGTCGAGGCCGACGAGGCCCTGCGCATCGGCCTGGCCAACCGGCTAGTGCCGGCCGGCCAGGCGCTGATCGAGGCACGCGCACTGGCCGCCCAGCTTGCGGCCGCCCCGCCGGTCGCGATCGGCATGATCAAGCGGGCCACCTACCAGTCGGCTCGGGTCGACATGCGGACGGCCCTCAACCTCGTCTCCTCAGACATGGGCATCGTGCGCGCGACCGAGGACTCGAGGCAGGCCATGCAGTCCTTCAGGGAACGCCGCACCGCTGACTATCAGGGCCGGTAAGGCCGGGCCAGGGAACTGAATGACACTCACCGGCATCAGCTTCACACCGACCGAGCTGACCGCCGCCGAGCGGGCGCTGCGCATCCAGGTCCAGGAGTTCCTGGCCGCTGAGTGGCCGGCTGGCCGGCGCCCTAACCTCGGCTTCGGCGGCTACGAGCCAGAGTTCAGCCGGAAACTCGCCGCCCAGGGCTGGGTGGGCATGGCCATCCCGGCCCAGTACGGGGGCGGAGGGCGCACGGCGGTAGAGCGGTTCATCGTCGCGGAGGAACTGCTGGGAGCGGGCGCTCCGGTCGGTGCCCACTGGATCGCCGACCGGCAGAGCGGACCGGTGATCTTGAGGTTCGGCACGGAGGGGCAACGGCAGCGTTTCCTGCCGGCCATCTGCCGCGGCGAATGCTACTTCTCCATCGGGATGAGCGAGCCCGACTCCGGCTCCGATCTGGCCTCGGTGCGGTCGGCGGCGGAACGGGCCGATGGCGGGTGGCGGCTGCGTGGCCGGAAGGTCTGGACCTCGCACGCGCACCGCAACCACTACGTCATCGTGTTGTGCCGCACCAGCCCGGCGGAGCAGGACCGGCACGAGGGACTGAGCCAGTTCATCGTGGACCTGAAGTCCCCGGGCGTAGAGATAAGCCCGCTCCTGCTGCTGGACGGAGGCCACCACTTCAACGAGGTCGTCCTCGACGTCTTCGTCCCTGACGATATGGTCCTCGGTCAGGTCGGCGCGGGCTGGGCGCAGGTCACCTCGGAGCTGACCTTCGAACGGGCCGGCCCGGACCGGTACATGTCCACGTTCCCGTTGCTGCGGCAGTACTTGGCCGAACGGGCCGGAGAGCTGTCCGGACACGTGGCCGCCACCGTCGGCCGCCTCACGGCCCGGCTGTGGGCCATCCGGCAGCTCGGCCTGTCGGTCGCCAGGAGCGTAGACGCGGGCGCCGCTCCCTGGGTGGAATCGGCGCTGGTCAAGGACCTGGGCACGCTGTACGAGCAGGCCGTGACCCAAGTCCTGAGCGACCTGGCCGCCTGCGAGGTGACCCGGGAGTCGGATTCACTGTTCGAGTCGCTGCTGGCCGAGGCGGTGCTGAACGCCCCGTCATTCACCATCCGGGGCGGCACCAACCAGATTCTCCGCACGATCGCCGCGCGCGGGCTAGGAATCGGACGATGAGCCAGGACAGCGGTTACACCGGGACCGGCGCCGCCCGGGAGCAGGCCAAGCTGGTGGCGGAGGTATTCACCGCAATCTGGGACAAGCACGGCGGCCCCGCGGTGCTCACCGCCGCGGATGGCGGAGACTACCCGGCCGGACTCTGGGACCGGCTGGCCGAAGCCGACCTGCCTTGGGTATCGGTGCCCGGGGAAGCCGGCGGTTCCGGCGGCCACCTGGCCGACGGCTGCGCGCTGTGGCGGGCCGCCGGACGGGCCGGATGTCCGCTGCCAATCGGGGAAACCGCCCTCGCCGGCTGGCTTCTGCACGCGGCCGGCCTGACGTCGCCGCGGGCCGCGATGTCAGTCGTCCCCGACCCGGGCGCACTGCGGCTGGAGGAGGCGGGCAGCGGGCTCACGCTGACCGGGGCCGCCACCGGCGTGCCGTGGGCCGCGGACGTCGAGTGCCTGGTCGCCCTGGTGCCCGGTCCCGCCGGTCACTGGGTGGTGTCCCTTCCTCCCTCGGAGGTGACGATCCGGCGCCGGCGCAACCTGGCGGGCGAGCCCCGCGACGCCGTCACCGCCAAAGGAGTCGCGCTGGCCGCGGATCGCGCCGCCCCCGCCCCCGGGTGGCTGGATCCCAGCACGTTCCTGCAGCGTGGCGCGCTGCTGCGGGTTCAGCAGATGGCCGGCGCCATGAACGCCGCGCTCGCCAGGACGATCGCCTACTCAAGCGAGCGATCGCAATTCGGCCGGCCGATCGGCCGTTTCCAGGCGGTCGCCGACATGATCGTGCGGGCGGTCGCCGAGGCCACCCTCGCCATCGCGGCCGCGGACGTCGCGGCCATTGCGCTGGAGGACCGCGGTACCGCCGACGAGGTCGGCTGCGCCAAGCTCATCGCGGATGAGGCGGCCACGGTGGTCGCCGCGCACTGCCACCAGGCCCATGGCGCGATCGGGATGACGCAGGAATACCCGCTGCACCACTGGACGCGCCGGCTGTGGTCCTGGCGGGCCGAGTTCGGCTCCTCCGACTTCTGGAGCCGTCAGGTCGGCACCGCGGTGCGGAGCCGCGGCCCGGATGGGCTCTGGCCCATGGTCTCCGCCGATCCGCGGCCGGCTTCCGGTGGTGTCGCGTGAGCGAACTGCACAAGCTGCTCAGCCCCCGGTCGGTGGCCATCGTCGGCGCCTCGTCGGATCCCGCCGCGCTGAGCGGCCGTCCGCTGGCCATACTGCGCGCAGCCGGATTCGAAGGGCCAGTCGCCCCGGTCAATACGCGCCACACCGAAGTCGGCGGCCTGCGTGCCTACCCGCACATCGGCGCCGTGCCGGGGCCGGTCGACACGGCTCTCATCCTGGTTCCCAAGGCGCACGTGATCGGCGTCCTGCGGCAGTGCGCCGCCGCCGGCGTCGGGCTCGCCGTCGTGTTCACCTCCGGGTTCGCCGAGGAAGGTGAGGCCGGGGCGGAGCTGGAAAGCCAGGTCAGGCAGATCGCGGCCAGCAGCAGCATGCGCATCATCGGCCCGAACGCCGAGGGGTTCCTCAACACTGAGGCCCGGGTGGCCGCCACCTTCAGCCCCGCAGTCGAGGGCAATACCGATGACACCGCGGCGGGTGGTACGGACCACGTAGCGGTCATCTCGCACAGCGGCGGCATCGGGTTCGCCCTGTTCGACCGGGGCCGAGCCGCGGGCCTCGGCTTCGACTACGTCGTGAGCACCGGCAACGAGGTGGATGTCGACGTCACCGACCTGCTCGAAGAGCTGCTGGCCGAGGGGAAGGTCCGCGTCTTCCTCCTGGTGGTGGAGGGTTTCCGCGCACCGGGCCGGTTCCTGGCCGTGGCGGACCGGGTACGCCGGGCGGGCAAGTCCGTCGTCGTCGCCAAGCTCGGCGCGTCCGCCCCGGGAGCGTGCGCAGCCCTGGCGCATACCGCGCACCGGGCAGGCTCGCCGCTCGCCTACCATGCCGCCTTCGCCAGCCACGGGGTGGCGCAGGCCCAGGACGAGGACGAGCTGCTCGACATGGGCATGTTGCTGTCCCGTGCGATCCCCGCGGCCGGAAACCGGGTCGGCATCATCACCACCTCTGGCGGGGCGGGAGTATGGCTGGCCGACGCCTGTGCCCCGGCGGGGCTGACCGTTCCCGAGCTCAGCCCGGCCGTCCAGCGTGAGCTGCGTGCCCTGATGCCGAGCTACGGCTCCCCGCGCAACCCGGTCGACCTGACCGCCGATGCCATCCATGGCAGCGGCCTGTCCGAGGCGCTGGCCTGCATGCTGACTTCGGGCGAGGTCGACGTGGTCGTGCTCATCATGTCCATGGCCAATCCCACCGCCCTGGCCCGCCAGAGCGCTGAGCTGGAGCAGGTGCTGGCGGCCAGCCCCAGGCCGGTGGTCTTGTACAGCTACACCCGGCCCGCTCCGGCCAACCTCCGCCGCCTGGCCGACCTGCGGCTGGCCTGGTTCCCGACCCCGACCAGGACGGCTCGGGCGCTGGCCCGGCTGACCGGCCAGGGCGGCTCGCATCAGGTCGGCGGGCAGCCCGGGGTGATGCCGGCGCAGGTGCTCTGGGCCGACGCCGACGAGCGGACCCGTCGCGAGGTGGCGCAGCTATTGGCCGAGATGGGCGTGCCGGAGCCCGGCTCCGGCCCGGCAGGCCACGACGCCGAACTGGTCGTCCGGCTCGCTGCGGACGAGCATTTCGGGATGGTCATCGCGGTCGCCTCGGCTCCTTACCACGGGACCGTCCAGCGTGTGGCCCTGTGGCCGGCCGCCGGTCAGGAGGCGCTGGAGGTACTCGACAGCCTGCTGCCGCCACCCGCGCGGGCCGCGCTCGCAACGGCGCCACGCGGTAGGCAGCGCCTCGCGGATCTGATCTTCCGGGCGGCCGGAACGGTGGGCCGCGACGGCTCCCCGGTACGAGAACTCGCCCTCTGGCTGGGCCTGCACCCGCACCGGGATGACCCGGTGCGGGTGCTGAACGCGGCCGTGGTCCGCACGGGCGACCAGACATCCGCAGAACGCGCATGCCGGTCACTTCCGTAGCCGGGGTACTCGCTCGGGACCAGCCGCAGCCCCAAGCCGCCTGCGCCTTATCCAGTTCCAGTCACCAGATGATTACCCGGAAAAACGCAATAAGAGGATCAGCCGATTACATGCGGCGACGGCGGGACCCCGGTGTTTCCGGAGTCACATAGGGTGACTTGTGTACGTCATGTGGATTAGCCGGTGGATAACCACCATAAGGCGCGGATAACTCCATTCTTTCTGTGGATACCGTGTGGATAGCGGAGAGACCGGAAATAATTGACTTCAGGCTCTTGCGCGGTGTTCGCGGAGGCAGTAGAAAGGCTTTCACCGTTGGAAACGGGCACCACCTTGGGGGCGACCCCGGGAACGTGGGAGGAGCCGGGGAACCCGGTCCCTCGCACGGATGCCTGGCACCGGCGGGCGGCGCTCGGCGCCAGCAAGCCAGGCAACTGGCCGGACCTGGCGCGGCGAGGCTGGGCAAGGCCCCCATCTCATACATGGGGGCCTTGTCTGATTCTGCCCGGCCGGAACGTCTTGTTCCAGGACCGGTACGTCGGCAACCGCCGGCCTGCCAGCCGCGATGACCCAGGTCACGGCCGGGAGTCCAGGCGAGGCCCCACGCGGCCGTGCCGCGATCGGGGGCAGTAGGCGACGGAAGTCGCCGTCGCGGGCGCCCCGGCCAACTCGGCGGCGAGCATCTGCGGCCCGGGTTCTGGCCCGATCTCATCCGCGTCCGGCCCGGAACCTCGCGCCCGGCCCGGAACCTCGCGCCCGGCCCGGAACCTCGCGCCCGGCCCGCTGCCGTGTCCCCGCCAGCACCCGGCGCGCTGGCCGGCTGCTGCCTGCCTGCCGGCACGGCAGGAGGATTGGTTACCCTGCTGGCTGTGCACAAAGATGTGGATGACTTGTGCGCAACGGCACTGAGCCTGTGCATACGCGGTGGAAATGCTGGGGATTCCGCTGCCTGGCCGCATCCAGGGTGGGTCCTTTACCTGGGAAAAGCACCGGTCGCTCCTGTGCATGCGGAGAAACCCGGGAATTGTCCACATGCCGTGTCGCAATAGATGATAAATGAGCCGAATGTTTATCGCACGTATATCCTGTTGTAATTCGGCATCGGGACCGTGGAAAGACTTACACCAGAGACGGTGAGCCCGGGCGCTTTGAGAGGGGAGCGCAAGCGCGAAGGCGATGCATGCCTACCGGGACACACCAGGCGCTCGCTGATGGCATGCCGGCGTTTCCCGGTACCGGCCCATCGAGCGGTCCGGCCAGCCCGCAGCCGACCGTGCCGGTACCGCTGGAGATAAGCACGCCCCGATGGGCAGCGACCGCCCAGTCCGTCATCCCGCTGCGCTGCCCGTCCTGAGGGCGGTTACCCGCAGCTGTAGAGCGCTTTCCCCAATGCCCAAAGGGAGGCCTGGATGAAGATCAAGGTCCGTTCAGACGACGCTAGCACTCTCCGGGACCACGGCTGGCCCCAGATGGACGACTGGCTGGCCCAGCTCCGCGACGATAGCCGCGGCGAACCGCCCGTCAATGACCACGCCAGAGCGGACGGCGCCGGCCATCCTTGCTCAGAAGCCCTCGCTCAGGCCGATGTCCGCGCCGAGGCCCGCGCCCACACTCAGGCCGACGTCGGCGCACAGGCCCACGCCGAGGCCGACGCCGGCGCCGGGTCACAGGCCCGCGCCCACGCCGAGGCCGACGCCGACGCCGAGGCCGGCGCCGGGGCTACCGAGCGGGCGGTGATCGGCGATCAGCTGCGGATGCCGATCATGTGGTGCGAGATGGGTTCGTGCATCTCCTGGTATACCGATCCGGCCGCGCTCGGCGAGGCCGATACCCGGGCCCGTGCGATCGGCGCCGGCTGGCGTATCGACGCCCTCGGCCGGCTGGCCTGCCCGCGATGCCAGCAGGCCGACCCGTGTTTCTGGGCATCCCGCCCCGTGGTGCCGTGGGACCGGTACATGGCCATCGCCAGGGCAGCCCGGGCTGCCGCGGTGTACGCACCTGTACCCATGGCGCGATGAGATTGACCAGACGGCGATGGCAGCACATCCGTCACACCTGACGGCCGGTCCTGGCTGCCGCTGGCTGATGATGGCCGCGGAGATGGCCGGCCTGGTGAACGGCGACCTGCGGCCGGCGCCGGATCCTGTCCCCATGGGCCGGGCCCGCCCGCCGCGTATCGCTACGCATCTGCTCGGCGCCGATCCCGGATCGGTCCGCGTCGCCCGGGACTTCACCGTCGCCACCCTGCACCGCTGGAGCGCGGCGGAACGCAGCTCCGACATCACGCTCGTGGTGTCTGAGCTGCTGACCAACGCGCTACGGCATGCCGGGTCCGGCGACACCGGGCCCCGGCGTCCGGTCTGGCTCGGCCTGCTTCAGCCCGGGCCCTGCGTGCTGTGCGCGGTCGCTGACCTGAGCAAAGCGGCTCCGGCACCGCAAGCTCCCGGCTCCCTGGCCGAGACCGGCCGGGGGCTGCACATCATCTGTGCTCTCAGCGACCAGTGGGGCTATACGACGCCAAGTGAGACCGGAAAGGTGGTGTGGGCCTTGTTTCACTCACGGCTGACACCGCCGTCCCCGGTCCGGTACTCGCGCGGGCGAGGCCGCGACCGGTTGCCGAACCTGGCAGCTCGGCAAGATCAACCAGCGTGACCTACCCGTCGCCAGCCGGTGAGGATCATCGCCAGTGTCGCGGCCGCCACCGCACCTTCGGTGTGGTGGCCATGACCTCAACGAGGCCGTCGGGGCGTCGCCCTCCGGCCCTCATCCGTGATCACGTGTGGATAACTATCCGATGCCGGTACGGTCGCGATCCGTTCCTGATCTTCCCGCAGCCTGACGGGCCGCCGGCATTTACGCTGGTGATCGGGGGTGGGGCCGCCAGCGCTCGCCCGGCATCTCATCCCACCCTGAGTAATTGCGCAGTTCATCCACATGCTTGTGCACAGCCCCTTACACTCGTGACCTCGCCAGGGCTGGCGTGATAGGAGCGTGCTCTCATGCTGGCCCTGGTAGGAAAGTTCCTCGCCGCGTTGCCGCTGCGCGGAATTGAACCGACACGCCGGTGAGGCGCAATGCGGGTCATCGCCGGCCCTGGCCCCGTAGTGTCCGGATGTGCACGTTAATCATGACCCGCGACGGCGCCGGGTGGCGGCCGCGCCGGCGGCTCCGCCAGGCCAGCAGGAAAGCTGGCCACTACGGCGTCGGCCCATAACGGATGCGGACAGCAGGTTCCCGGCTGGCGGTCTGCCCGCCGCCTCGCTCGAAAGATCCGGCGAAGAGGACACTCCTGTGTACTGGCAGACCGTTCAGGCCATGGCGTCAGGCCGCTGGCGGCGGGACCGATAACGCCCCATTCCTCTCCCACCCGCCGCTAGCCCCGCCCATGTTTGCGGAGGGCACGCCATCCCTGGGTCTTGTCGCCCTCATCCGGTCCGGCCTCGCCCCGGGCCGCTGCCTCCACCTGCTCGGTCAGCTTCTCGGGGCTGCTGGCCGCGACGAGCGTTCGCTTGCCGCGGACCGCGACCCACATGCTTTCCAGGGGATCAAACAGAATGCCCCACCGGGGGAACCTGGCCCGGAGCTTGCGTGTGTCGTCAGCCGCGTGGGCATTATCGTCTGGCATGGCATCCCCCCTACTTGCTGAGGGCCAGCCTTCTTTTCAGCATAGGTCCGGGGAGCCTGGACCGCTGGGGAACGGCCAGATCACCTTGAGCGGCGTCCCGCCGATGCCGCGAGCGCGCGGGTCCTGGTCCCCATCCCGCTCCTGTTAGGACCAACCGGAGAAACCGCTGTCCTACCGTGGGTGTATGACCGCATGGGGCAACCTGCCGCCCGCGCTGCCGCCGCACGGCACAGTGCTGGCCTGGGCGCGAGGCTGCCGGTGCGAAGAGTGCGAACATGAGCACAAGCGCTTCGTGTCCGAACTGGCATTGCGAAGGCCGCTGAGGCTTCCCGCTCGGCCGGAGCCCCGCAAGCTGGATGCCGACACCCTGGCCCGGCTGGAACCGGCGGTGAGCCAGTCTGAGTGCCCGGTATGCGGCGCGCTGCGCCATCAGCGGTGCCGCAACCTGGCGTTCCCCCAGCATTTCGCGCCGACTCATCCTGAGCGCAGAAGCGGCCGGTGACCAAGGGTCCAAGGACCGGCGGCCACGGGCCGCCAGGTAGCCGGGGTCCTGGCCTCTCGACGATCGCGCTGTGATCGCGGATCGCGGGCATGGCCGCGGCGGGATGGGCTGGGAGGGTGATACTGGCCCGGTGAAGCTCAGCAGGCTGGCCGCGGCGGGTGGTGTCGCGGGTCCGGTGCTGTTCACTGCGGCGTGGGTGATCAGTTCGCTGCGTCAGGCCGGTCACTCCGCGGCCGGGGTGCAGCTCAGCGGCCTGGCCGCGCAGGATGCCCGGGATCCGGAGATCATGATGGCCGGGTTCGTGGTGCTCGGTGCCGGGACGGTGGTGTTCGGCGCAGGTCTCGGCCGGGTTACCGCGCCCAGGTCAGCCGGCCCGTGGCTAGTCGTGGTGGCGGGTGCGGCGAGCGTTGCGGCCGGGTTGTTCCGGCGCGATCACATGCTGCTGGCCGGCCCGGGTTTCGCCGGTGAGTCGTGGCACAACCAGGTGCACGATGTGGTCAGCGGTGTCGCGTACGGAGCGATGCTCGCGGCGCCGCTGGTGCTGGGGAGGCGCTGGCGTGGTGATCCGGACTGGGGCGTCCTGAGCCGCCCGGTTCAGGTTCTCGCGCTGGTCAGCGCCGCGGCCCTGGCAGTGTTCGCGTCCGGGGTAGCCGGGCCGTACAACGATGTAGTGCAGCGGATCGCGGTCACGCTCCCGCTGACCGCCGAGATTGTCATGGCGGGGCGGCTGCTCACCTTGCCGGTGACCGGTTCCCCTGCCGGGCCCGGCATCACGCCCAGCCAAGAAACGCCAGTCAACCAGGGCGGCTGAGGTAATGCCCACCGGCTTCTGCCCGATGTACCAGCCCGGACCGGCACGAGGAGCAGCACCGCGTTCCCGGCGGAATCCGGGAGTTATCCGGCGTTGAGGGCCAGCGACCAGGGAGCTGCTGCGTGCTTCCGGGGGACACTGAGGACATGAACCGCGAGCGCGCGGAAACCTACCTGCGGCAGCTGGCAGAGGCCGAACTGCGGCGCGCGAGGACGTTGCCCGCGGCCCGCATTCCGGGCCGGCCGGATACCGCCAGGCTCGCGCTGGTGGCACCGGCGCTGGTGGCCGTGGGCGCTGTCGACGTCGGCACGGCAGATCAGATCCGGGCCGACCTCGAGCTTGCCGTCGCTGTCCGCCAGCCCGGCCAGGAAAACCAGGCCAGGCCAGGTCAGCGCGGGCTGCCGCCGGACGCGCGGAAGCGGCTGGCCCGGCTGATGCACAGCCCTCCCGGCCGGGCCGGCACCGTGGCGCTCCCAGCCTCCGGCCTCAGCACGGACACACCCCGGCCGGCGGGGCACCGGGCATCGTGGCGGGTAGCGCCGGTCGGCCAGGTGATCCCGATCCGGGACCACGACGTCCGCCGCGAGTTGCTCCTGCTGGCTTACCTGCAGTCTGCGGACGGCGCGCGGTTCACCATGGCCGGCTGGCCCTTCCGCCCGCTGACCGCCGTCGATGACCACGGCGCCAGCTACCAGCTCGGGTTCTGCGGCGGGCATGCAGCGGCCGAGCTCCTGCTGCGCCCGGACCCGCCGCGCCATATCCGCTGGCTTGACCTCACCACGACCCCCGGCGAACCCGCCACCCGCATCGACTTGGACCCGCAGATCCCGGCGCCCGACGTCACCGTGACCCGGAACGCACGCAGCCCCGGCGAGCTCCTGCTCGACGTCATCGCCGCCCGGATCCTCTGCAGCGGGGCGGCCTTCCCGCAGGACGACCTCGAGCATCCGCCCGCCGGCGCGGCCGACCTGCGCGCCTTCATCGCCGACGGGCCCGGGGACATCGTCGCCGCGCTGCACATGTCAGGCGCGCTGCCCCCGGCCAGCCCCGTCCCCGGCCAGCTCGCCGGACTGTGCACCAGGATCGGTATCCCCGGCCACGGCATCACCGCGCCACCCGCCGACCTTCCCGAACCGTGGCACAGCATGCTGACCCGCCCCCGCCCCCGCCGCTTGCCGGGGGCGGGACCCGCGCCCGGCATCGCGGCCGCGACCGTGGCCGAGTTGCCCGAGCTGGACGGCGCCCACATCACGATCCTCGGCCTGCACCACTCTACGATCGTCGGCCTGCATAACAGCGCTACGCAAACCATCGTGCACATGCTGGTCACCGGCGTCACGCCAGAGGACGACTGGACCTACGGCAGGGTCGTCCGGCCACTGCCGACGCTGTGGGTCCGCGACAGCGGCGGCCGCTGGCACGCCACCCGCACCAATGGCACGGGCCCGTCGGGGAACAGCGGCGAGGTCATCCTGTGGCTTGAGATCGTGCCCCCGCTGGACCGCGGCACCCTCTGGATCGATGTCGTCGCCACCGGGCGATCGGCCCAGGTCCGGGTCAGGCTGCCGCTCTGCTGGAAGTGAAACCCTTAACAGCGATCCGTCTGGCTGGCCTGGGGCGTTCTATTCCTCCGCCTAGTCTGGAGGACGGCCCTATGGTCCGTTACCTACCTGGTCGTGACGTCCGGCCGTATAAGAATGGAGTCATCTATCGACGGATAAGTCCAGAGAGACAAGCCTGTTTGACCGGCCGCCGACGCCGAGGACTTCGCCCGGCCGGGCTACGAGATGGAGCATGCGCCGGGCGGGCGCCGCGGACTTCGAGCATCGCGTTGAGCCGGGAGCGACGGCCGGCAGCGTCAACGACGAGGTCGGCGCGGATCGTTTCGCCCGCGCCGATCACGACACCTTCGACCACGGGCAGCCGGCCGGGACGCACGACCAGATCGGTCACCGTCGGGCCGGCCCGCACGGTTACGGCCTGCTCGGCGGTCAGCGCCTGGCGGACGGCAGCTTCGTAGACGGGGCGCCGGGAACACAGCAGGGCGTCAGCTGGGCCGTCCCCCAGGTCGACGGGGATCTTCAGCACGCCCCGGGACTCCAGAGACTCCAGCACATCGGGGGCTTGGTCGCGGAGCACCCTGACCGATCGGGCCAGGAAGTTGTGAGGATGCCGTGCCTGGGGCACGCCCGGACGGGGCCCAGCCGGAGAAGAGCTGGTCGGGGCCTCCCCGGGGCGGGTCAGCGTCGCGTTCCACCAGGGCGACGCGATGACCGCGGCGGGCCAGGAGCAAGGTGGCGGCGAGCCCGCCCAGGCCGCCTCCTACCACGATGACATGCAGGTCGTTCGGGTCCACGTGGCTCAGCCTGCGGGTGCCGGTGCTGGGATGAGGCCGAGTTGTTCGAGCATCGCCAGCCGGTCAAAGATCAGGTTGAAGGAGATGTGCTTGCCGTCGCGGAAGCGGAGTACGTGGATGTAATCCACCGCGACCGGCCGGCCGGTGGGCGCGATGTCGCCGGCGGGACTGTGCAGGGGGCCCTGGTGGGTTCCGGTGAAGGTGCCTTCCTCGACGGCGACATCCCCGGCGATGTGCACGCCGTGGACCTGGAGATGCGCATCGGGGAAGGCCTCAAACCAGCCGGCGAAGAACTGCGCGCAGGCCGTCTGTCCCTGGCCGTTGATCCCGCCTGGTGCGCGGAAAACGGCGTCGTCGGCGAGCACGCTGGTGAACCCGTCGATGTCGTGGGCGTTGAAGGTTTCCGTGCCCTTGTCGAACGCCTCGCGTACGGTCATCGCCATCGGTTTCCCTTTCTGAAGGTGATGTGATGGCTATACAGTCGCGCGGACAGCGGGTGGTTCGCTGTAGGGCCGGCACCCTAGTCTTTTCCTGGTGCTAGAACGCGGGCCAGCTGGCTGCGGCCTTCTAGCTGCGCCGGCATGCAGAATCCTGTCGAGAGCCGGTTCGGCACATGGCTGAGCGGAACCCCCGGCATCCAGGGCGGCGGATCTGGTGAGGAGCCGCTTTGTTTCCGGGCTCTACCATTCCACTGGCAGGCTGGTCAGGCCGCCCGTCACCGCATTGGAACGCACCCGCAGCTGCTCTACCGGGACTGCGAGCCGCATCGTGGGGAAACGCGCCAGCAGCTGGCAGAAGACAGCCTGCAGTTCGATGCGGGCGAGCGGAGCCGTTCATCCGTCAGCAGACCTCGTACCTTCTCATAGCCGATAACCAGCCACGCCTGGTCGCCCACCACGGTCCGGACCCGGTGGACCACGCCATCCTGCTGCAGCTGGCGGAGCGATGGCGCTACATCCAGCGGATGGTCCTGCTCGAAGGGCAGCTGAACCGTCATATCCGACGCCTCCTCAGCTCAGCACGGCTCGGCGCGGATCCCCGTCAAGCGCGGCCACCGCAGCCGTTGATTCATACTCGCTCATCCGCTACCGAACGTCGATCGGCCGAGTCGTCCGCTCGTGGCGGCACACGGATCACCTCGATCTGCGCGGATCACCGGCGGCGCTATCGCTCCCAAGTAGCCGTGAGGACCGCTGCCGCCCGTTACCTGGACCACAGCCACTGCAGGGGCGGACGGCCGGCCACGACACCTACCGTCCCGCTGGAGACCCGCGGCCGCTACCCGGCGAGGCGGAGCAGGTAGGCCGTGGAGTGGCTGAGCGTGACGACGGCGGCGGACGGGCCAGGCACCAGGATGACCGCGCCCGGCACGCTGAGCACTGAGCTGGCCTGGCCGTTCCCCGTGTCGAGCAGGCTGACCTTCCCCGCGCCTAGCAGGAGCAGGCCGATACCCGTCCCCGCGATGTCGGTGTCTCTGTCAGAGACCCGCTTCGAGAACACGGGACCCAGCGTCGAGCCCCGGAAGGCGTCGAGGTAGGTGTGGCCGCCCTGGTTGTCGTGAATAGCCAGCAGGTACACGCTTCCAGCGGCCAGCGCCAGCGGCGCGTCGATGTCCACGTCGGCGTGCCTGCGCGTCGATCCGGAGCGCAGAGCCCAGAAGAGGTAGTCGCCGGTGCCGGCGATCCCTTCGTAGTACAGGCCCGCCGAGTCGGCGGCCATGTCGGCCGGGTATGCGTTGTTAACGCTGACGCGGTGGACCGCCCCGGACGACAGGCTGAACCGGTCGACGTTCGCGTACTCGAAGCCGCTCTGGTCTGTCGCCCAGTCCGTAAACGCCCAGACTGTGGTGCCGACGGGGTACAGCCCGGCCGAGGTGACCGTCTCGCTGCCCGGCAGCGTCCAAGTGCGCAGTCGGTGACCATCGGCTAGGGCGTAGGCAGAGACCTTGTTGCCGACATCGACAAAGAGGTCGGACGAGTTCGCCGCGACCGCGAGCACCGGTCCGGACGCTCGCCGCGCCGTGACAGGGGCGTGGTCGCCCTTGACCAGGTAGACGACCGAGCCTTGCGAATAGTAGAGGTTGCCGTTGGGGGCCTCGGTCAGCACGTAACTGAAGTCGGGCCCGAGGCGACCAAGGTCGACCTTACCGGTCACGTGGAGGCCAGTGGAGGCGGCTGGCACGGGCGCTGTGCTCACGGCCTGCGCGGCGGGTGCGATCGCCAGGCCGACCGCGGCCAGGCCGGCGACGGCAGGGAGCGTCACAGTCGGCAGGCCCTTTCGCAGAACGTTCATGACGGACATCAACTGCTCCTTCCGGGCCAGGCAAGACCTGGCCTGGAAGGCACATCAGGTCATACCGACTGGCCCCATCGAGGGAGATATCAGATTCAGCGCTGCCTTATCCGCCTGGCCGTACCGGCCAGCTTCACGCGGCCGCAGCAGGTGGCCCCATCGGGCCGGGCTCACACCAGCCCGGTGCCCCCCCGCCGCGACCTGCTCATCTGGCAGATCAGGCGACCTCCAGAATAACCTGATCTGAGCGTCTGAGCCGACTCCGCATGGCGAGGCAGGATCACTGACCGTTACGAACTCGCGGGGAGACGAAGCGCCCTGCTGAGCGGTAACGTTCCCGGAACGGTCCCGGCGTACCTTGAGATCTGTGAGGGCAGGCACCGTCAGTGAACGTGCCCCACAGGCACAGGTCGGTGGGCGGCGTTCCTGGCTGGCGTCACCAGCGACTGCGAGCGCGCTGGCGGCGCTGGCGGTGCTGCTGGCCGCCGCGGTGATCCCGCTCGGCGTGCTGGCCCGGCAGAACGTGCCGGCGAACTCGGCGCTGCTGGCGATCAGCCTGCCGATGTGCGCGGTGGGCCTCATCGTAGCCCGGCGTCAGCCGGGCAACCCGATCGGCTGGCTGCTGCTGGTCATCCCGGCCGCTGTCCTGCTCGGCCTTGACGCCGGTCCCTATGCATGGCTGGTGTACCACATGGGTTACCGCCTGCCGCTCGGCCCAGCGGCTGTGCTGCTGGAGAATACCTACTGGGCGGTCCTGACCATCGCGCTGCCGCTGGTCTTCTTGCTGTTTCCCGACGGCGTGCTGCCCCCGCCGCGCTGGCGGTGGGTGCTGTGGTCTTACCTGACAGCCGGCGCCGGCCTGTTCCTCGTGGCCTACGCCGGGATAGTGACCATCATCGTCACGCAGGGCGTCCACCTCGACGCGAGCGGCGGCCTCGCCGGGTTCGATCACCCATCCGGCTCAACGGCCTGGGTCGCTAAGGTCAACGCGCTGTTCCCTGCCCTGCTGGTGTTCTGGCCGGTGTTCGCCGCCCGTCTGGTGCTGAGCTGGCGAGGGGCCAGGGGGGACCGGCGGCAGCAGCTGAAGTGGCTGATGGCCGGGTCCGCGGTCGCGGTGGCCGGTTTTGTCATCAGCAACGTGGTCCCCGCGCTGGACCCCGGCGCGATCGCGGTCGGCGTCGGTGTGGTGCTGCCGGTGTGCCTCGGGGTGGCGATCTTGAAGTACCGGCTGTATGACATCGACCGGATCATCTCCCGCACCCTGGCCTACGCGATCGTGACCGGCCTGCTGGTCGGGGTGTACGCCGGGCTGGTGCTGCTGACCACCCAGGTGTTCCGGGTCCACGCGCCGGTGGCGGTGGCCGTCTCCACGCTGGCGGCTGCGGCTCTGTTCAACCCGGTGCGGCGGCGGGTGCAGCGGCGGGTGGACCGGCGGTTCAACCGGGCCCGGTATGACGCCGACCAGACCGTGGCCGCGTTCGCAGCCCGGCTCAAAGACGCCGTGGATCTGGACTCGGTCCGTGATGACCTGGCCAGTGTCGTGCACCAGGCCCTGGAACCCGCCCACGTATCGCTGTGGATCAGCGCACGCGACACGAACTGCAGCTGCCGTAACGTGGGAGAGAATCAGACGCTGGTTCCGCTGCATGAGCGTGTACTCGCGAACGAAGATATCCCTTAAAGCTTCCCTGATCCGTGGTGCGCTCATCTTGTATGCGGATTTCCGCAATAAATAGATATTATGGCAGCCCTCGCTCACTGCGACCCCGCCGCTGCAAGCCCTGGCTGGCCGGATTGGCTATCGGCCATGCCGACTGGGGCAACGAGAAGAAGTTCCTCACACGCTTGAGCGATGAACTGGCCGCAGACGAGTTGGTCTCCGGCTCTAACCGCCACGCCTACCATGAGCGGTTCCGCCGTATCGCCGACCGGGCGAACCTAGCTTGATGCGCATTAGACTATTCGTCGGCCGTTGCCGCCGCGGAAAGGGCCGGCCAGCCAGCCGCGATCAGACCGGAGATCCTGAGTGCAGGGTGGGACCGAACTTGCCGGGCGATACGTCCTTGAGCAGGTTCTCGGTTCCGGGGCCATGGGCGATGTGTGGCGAGGCACCGACCGGCAGCTTGAGCGGCCGGTGGCGGTGAAGGTGATGCGAGACCGGCTCGCCGATCCGCGGCGGTTTCAGCGTGAGGCAAGGATCGCGGCACGGCTACAGCATCCCGGCATCACCGTGGTCCATGACGTCGGCACGCACGACGGCCAGCCGTTCATTGTCATGGAGCTATTGCACGGCAGCGACCTGGCGGCCATCCTGGGCCGGGCGCCTGGCCGGCGGCTGCCCGTCGAAACGGCCGTCTCGCTTATAGTGCAGGCCGCCACGGCGCTCCAAGTCGCACACTCTGCCCACATCATTCACAGGGACCTCAAGCCTGCCAACCTGTTCCACCAGGACAGCGGGTTGCTGAAGATCTGCGATTTCGGAGTCGCGCGAATAGTGGACGCCACCGACGGTCTCATCACGGAGGGCTATGCCATCGGCACGGCTCTTTACATATCACCCGAACAATGCGAAGGAGAAACGCAGATCGATGCGCGCAGCGATCTGTACTCGCTGGGCTGCGTGCTTCATGAGCTGCTGACCGGCCGGCCGCCGTTCCCGAAGGGCAAGGCACGGGAGATCATGAACCAGCACATGAACATACCGCCGGCCAGCCTGCGCACCTCGCGGCCCGACATTCCCAACGAGCTGGACACGATCGTGCTGACCATGCTCGCCAAGAAACCCGACGATCGGCCAGATGACGCCGACGGACTCGCCGCGACCCTGCTGGCAGCCCTGCGCCCTGAAGGGCCCGCAGCCGGTCAAGGCGTACCGTCCGTGCCCGCCACGTCGGCGGGCCCGGCTCCCGCCGCCGACGGGGAGAGCATCATCACCAGGGATCGCCGTCATCCGCGACGAGAACCCAAGGATCCACCGCCGGCAGCACGGCCGCGTGACCGGGTCCTGGTCACAAGCCCTCCGCCGGTGGCCGACCTCCAACCGCAGCTGCAGGTTGCGCCGTCGACCGGTTCGTGGTCGCGGCTCGCGCTCGACCCCCTCGGACGCTGGCTCGCCTCCGCCGACGGCGACGGCACCATCTCGCTGTGGGACGTCGCCTCCGGCCTGCCGGTGCGGTCCTGGCCGGCGGGGGCGTACGTGCTCGCGATGGCGGCCGGCCCGGGCAACCGGCTCGCGGTCGGCGGAGACGACGGCTGCGCGCGGGTCTGGGACATGGAACGCGCGACGCTCGGAGACCAGTTCCATGGGCATGCCGGCGGCGTGCAGGCCGTTGCCTTTGATGACAGCGGCATCCGGCTGGCCACTGGCGATGCCGCTGGGGTCGTTCGGCTCTGGGATCCCGGAAGCCCGCAGCCGGTCACGGCGCGCCAGCCGGCTTACGGCGCGGTGACGGCGCTCGCCTTCGATGCGTCCGGCGGCCGGCTCGCCGCGGCAGGCGAGGATGACACGCTACGGGTGTGGGATGTGGATTCCCCGCATACGCCGGTGCTCCTCGCCGGGCGGCCGTACGGGGAGGAGGTTACCGCCATCGCGTTCGGCCCGGCCGGCCAGCTTGCCATCGGCGGCGCGGACGGCCGGGTCCGGGTCTGGGAGTTCGTGTCGCCCGAGAGCCGGTGGCGGCCCGCGGGTCAGGATCATGACGGCGGCGTCCTGGCCCTGGCGTGGGATGCCGAGGAGGAGCACTGGATCAGCGTCGGCACCGGCGGACGTCTCCGCGCTGGCGGCGGACCACAGCAGCCTGTGGTCGCGCACGGTCGCGTCCGTGCCGCCGCCGTGAGCCCCGGCACCGGTCAGGGTGCGGTGATCGATCACCGCAGCGGGCGTATCCATAGCTTCCAGATCGGTAATCAAGGCTCCCAGCAAGATATCCAGGGATCCGACAACGGCCTCAACGGTGTCGCTTTCGGCCGGGCCGGACGATCACTCGTCATCGGCGGCACTGATGGGGTCCTGTACGTCTGGGACACGCTGCAGCAGACCCTACGGTCCGCCGCCGCAGCGGACTCCGGCATCGGCGCGGTGGCGGGCTCACCGGACGGGCGGCTGGCCGCGGTGTGCGGCGAGGATGGCAGCGTGACCGTCTACCGCATGGGCGATGGGTCCGCCACCGTGATCAAGGCATGGGCTGACCAGTGCCATGAACCCGCGTCTGCCGTGGCCTTCAGCCCCGACGGATCCCATGTGGCGACCGCGGGCGATGCCGTGCGGGTCTGGAAAACCGAGAACGGAGACGCCGACGATGCGCTGCCGGAGCGCGCGCATGCCGCCAGGGCGCTCGCCTATGACCGCACCGGGCGCCATCTCGCGGCCGCCGGGACGAACGGAGCCGTACTGGTCTGGGATGCCGCCAAAGGCGTTCTGCGGCACAGGCTGGTCGGGCACAAGGGGGTTGTGCCCGCGGTGGCCTTCAGCCCGCTGTCCGGGCAACTAGCCACCGCGGGATTCGATGGCACCATCAGGATCTGGGATCCCGATACCGGCGAGCACGTGCACTCCATGAGCGGGTGGGAGTGTCGCGCCAGGGTCCTCGCCTTCAGCCCGGCCGACGGCGCTCTCGCCCTCGGCTGCGCGGACGGCGTGGTCCGGTTCCGTGAGCCGCGCAACTGGACCCAGATCCGTGCCTGGCCGGGCCATGTGCAGGGGATCACCGCGATGTGTTTCGACATGGGCGGCAGGCGGCTTGCGACGGCCGGCCGGGACGGGACCGTGCGCGTCTGGGATCCGGTCACGGGCTCGGCGGAACTGGTACTGCTGCCGCAGCGGGAACGCTGGGCGGCGGCGGCAGCCGACGGTACCGTCCGCGATCACGGCGATGCCGCCGGGCTGGTCTGGTCTGCGGCCGGGCTGACCCGCCAAGCCGCCGGCCCGCACGCAATGACCCAGTGACAGGGGGGAGCGATGAACGAGCTGTCCAGATGCCGGAGGGAGCCGCATGGATAGCCACACCCATCCGGAGATATCGAGCCTTCACTCCCGGGTTTCCGGCGTGGAGTCGTCGGTCTCGAGGCTCCGCAACCGCGTCGACTCGCTCGAGAAGAACCTGCTGCGCCGCGTCGGCGAGCTACAGCAGACGGTCGACGACTTCGTCACCGAATACCGGCGTGACCGCCTCGTGCAGAACGCTCACAATGACCTCGCCGAGGCCAGAGGTGAACTGGAGCAGGAGTTCGGCCGGTACAAGGAGGTGCGCGACCTCGCCTCAGGGATCATCTACGTGGTAAAGAGCGGCTACATAAGCCGGGCCGTCATCCTGGACGTGACCGAGCGGCTCGCGATCCGGACGCCGCGGTACTGGCTGGCCCCGGCGATCCTCGCGGTAGCCGCGTGGCTGGACGGCGACAAGGACCGGTATGCCGAGTCGATCAAGACCGCGCTGGCCCTCGACCACAGCAAGACCGCGCTGTTCATGACGCTCCTGCTCCGAGATCAGGCCCGCAACGAGGACATGCGGGAGTGGATAAGCAGCTACCTGGCCGGGCTCGAGCCGGCCAACCTGCCGACGGACTTCGCCGTCGTCATAGAGGCCGTCGCCGGCCGGACGCTGGGCGTCGACTCCTCACCGCAGCTGGTGCGACGGATGCGGGGCTGGTACGAAAACGCGGCCAGCAGCCGCGACGCCGGAGACGAGGAGATAGGGCAGTGGGAGCGGTACCTGATGGGCTTGGCTCCGGCCGGCGACCACGCCGAGGCCTTCCCCATCCTCGCTCGATCCGCCTCTGAATGGGAGCTCCTGCGGAAGCGGCACGAGGCAGGGACCGCGATCGAAGCGGCGGACCAATATTTCCGCGGCCGTTTCGAAGAGGGTGCCGAGGTGCCGGCCGATCTGGACGAAAAGATCGGCTTGCTGCTCAAGAGCCTGGCCGAAGACCCTGACCCAGCCGAGGACCGGATCCTGCAGCGGATTCGCCGCGCCGAAGCCGTCATCGAGACCCAGGATCAGGCGGCGGCCGAGCGGCGGGTAGCGGCCGAGGAGGCCGACCGCTCACGCGCCCTGAACATCCTGTCGCTGGTCACCCGGGCGGCCTTCCCGGCCGGACGCAGACGGCCACCGGGCATGACCGAGCTGCTGGCGATCGTGATGAGCCAGCACTTCATCAGCGCGGCCGCCGAGAAAATTCAGGGTAGACATCAGCGTCCCACGAGGGTGGAGATCAACCTCGGGCAGCGGCAGTGCAGCTTCTCCTGCGCAACGGACGACGAGACCACACCGGAGGCTCTCCGGCGCCAGGCTGATGATCTCGCCGGGCAGTTCACCGGCCAGATCGAGGCCCAGGCCACCGAGCAGCGCAACAAGCTGCTGCGGCGGGCCAGAAGGCAGATGATCGCCGGGGCGGTGATTTCCGGCGCCCTCGTGGTGACAGC
>Ga0310038_10000627_pt1 | contig 28867 bp, 24 predicted proteins | sample Sb_taG_6_FD_200461 | JGI IMG/M metagenome (GOLD analysis project Ga0310038, IMG submission 200461) | Peat soil microbial communities from Weissenstadt, Germany - Sb_50d_4_PS metaG (v2) (version 2) | ecosystem: Environmental > Terrestrial > Soil > Wetlands > Peat | place: Germany: Weissenstadt... | reverse complement strand
CCCGCTCCGTCGGGTCGGCCCGGGCGCCCGACAGGCGCGCTCTCGGCGGAGTCCCTGGCGGCGGCGGTCGGGGCCACCCTGGCCGAGGGCACCATCGTGGTCGACGAGGGCAACACGTCGGGACTGTTCGTCCCGGCCGCGACGGCGGGCGCACCGCGGCACGACTGGCTGACGCTCACTGGTGGCGCCATCGGCATCGGGCTCCCCATGGCCACCGGGGCGGCCGTGGCGGCGCCGGAGCGGCCGGTGCTCTGCCTGCAGGCGGACGGGAGCGCCATGTACACACTGCAGGCCCTGTGGACCCACGCCCGCGAGGGACTGAACGTGACGACGGTGGTGCTGTCCAACCGGAGCTACGCCATCCTCAACATGGAGCTGCACCGGGTCGGTGCCGATGCCGGCGGCCCGATGGCCCGGCGACTCCTCGACCTCACGGATCCCGAGCTCGACTTCTGCGAACTCGCCCGGGGCATGGGCGTGCCGGCGCGGCGGGTGCAGAACGGCGAGGACCTCGTGACGGCGCTCGAGGCGGGGTTCGCCGAGCCGGGGCCGGCGCTCATCGAGGTGCCCCTGTAGTCAGGGACGCTCCCCGTATCGGCCTCGATTCACAACGGATTCACAACGAAATCAATCCGTCGACAACAAAGAGGGACCTAAGACCCGAATAGGTTCCAACGGCTCTATAGCGCCGGCCCGCAGGCCTGTCAGCATCAATTCGGAACGGCGGTGTGCTCCGTTGGGTGCACCGACAACGACGGATCGTCGGGGAGGCGCAGATGCAAATGGAGATGGACAATCCACTCCACGACACTCGCTCGATTGACGCGGCGCTCGAGCGCCTTCGTCAAGACCTCTTCGGCACTGCGTCGGCACCTGAGGAAGACGAGGGCCCGGAGCCCATCGACTACGCCTCGCTCGAATTCGAAGTCGAGCGGATGCGCAAGCGGCTGGCGATCTGGGAGATCTTCATGAGCTCCATGCGGGATGGCGCCCGCAGCTGGCCCGAGGTGCAGCGGTCTCTGACGAAAGAGGACTTCGACAAGATCGTGGCGATCTGCGACGGCGTCCCGCTGCGCGATCTCCTCCTGGACATGCAGTAGGCGGAGCACACAGCTCACGGACCTCCGCAGCGGACGTCAGTGCCTGGCCCAGCGGCTCTGCCGCTCTTGGCGAGGGCCAGGCGCTTGACACTGCGCACGGAGGCCTAGGAGGGCGCTTGGCCGAGCGGCTCTGCCGCTCTTGGCGACGGCCAAGCGCCCCCGAATGGAGAGGCTGAAGGCGATCGGCGGACAGCGGCATACGGACCAGGTCGCATTGCATCCCCGTTGAGCCCCCCGGCTCGGCGCTCGGTCACGATCCGTCGGCTCGTCGGCCCGGTGACATCACGTAGGAGACCACGATCACCGCCGAGATGTCGGCCAGCACCTTTGTCAGGAGTCGGCGAAATCCACGACGACGGGAGCGTGGTCGGACGGTTTCTGCCCCTTGCGAGCGTCGCGATCGCGGAACGCTCCCGTTGCCCGCTGCACCAGGTCGTCACTGACCAGCACGAGGTCGATGCGCATGCCGCGGCCCTCGTGAAAGTCCCCTGCCCGGTAGTCCCACCATGTGAAGGTGCCCGGATCGTTGAAACGTCGGAAGACGTCGTCCAGGCCCCAACCCTCGACCTCCTGGAGAGCCGCACGCTCGGGAGCGCTCACGTGCGTCGCACCGACGAACGCCGCCGGGTCCCACACGTCGCCGTCGTCGGGAGCAACGTTGAAGTCGCCGCACACGGCGACCGACGAGCCCGACGGACACGTCTCGTCGAGAGTGGCGCGCAGGCGGGCCAGCCAGGCCAGCTTCACCGCGTAGAACTCGTTGTCGAGTGAGCGGCCGTTGGGGACGTAGACGGAGAACACCCGGGTGCCGGCGCACACGGCGGACACAATGCGGCGCCCGTGGTCGTCGTCGGATGTGCCGAAGCCGCGGGTGACGTCCTCGAGGCCGACCTTGCTGATGACGGCGACACCGTTCCAGCGGCCGTCGCCGTCATGGGCGGACTCGTAGCCAAGCTCGGCGAACTCCCTCTCCGGAAACTTGTCATCGGCCTGCTTGGTCTCCTGCATGCACAGCACGTCGGGCTGGTGCATCTCGATCCACTCCGTCACCCTCGGCATCCGCGCCGTGAGCGAGTTCACGTTCCAGGTGGCGAGGCGCATCAGCCCGCGCCCCCGTCGACGATCACGAAAAGGAGGTCGGCCTCGCACGCGGTCTTTCCACTCACCGATGCCGTCCCGTGGCCCTTCCCTGCCCGCGCCGACAGGCGGTCCATCGTCACCTCGAGCTCGAGCGTCTCACCGGGGACGACCTGGCGGCGGAAGCGCGCGCGCTCGATGCCGCCGAAGAGGGGCAGCTTGCCCTCGTAGCGCGGGTCGAGCAGCACGGCGATGCCACCGAGCTGCGCCAGGGACTCGACCATCAGGACGCCCGGCAGGGTCGGGCGTCCGGGGAAGTGTCCGGCGAAGAACGGTTCGTCGGCGGTCAGCTCCCAGTGCCCGCGCGCCGAGACCCCCGGCTCCACGGCGGTCACCTCGGTGACGAAGAGGAACGGCGGCCGGTGCGGCAGGACATCGGCCGGATGCGGCAGTGCGGTCAACGGAGGGAGCCCATCGTCATCGGGGCGGCAGCTTGGCGGCCTTCTTGGCCGGTGCCTTGCTCGCCTTGGCGGCCTTCTTCGCCCCCGCCTTCTTGGCCGCCACCGCCTTCTTGGCCGGCGCCTTCTTGGCGGGTGTGGCGGCCTTCTTCGCGGTCGCCTTCTTGGCCGGCGTGGGAGCCACCTTCTTCGCCCGCGCCTTCTTGGCCGGCGCTGCCGCCTTCTTGCGGGCGGCGCGCTTCTTCTCGGCCGCCGGTGGTGGGAGCGCCAGCTCGGCGACGCGCCGGGGCGGATCGAGGCCGGCCAGCACGAACGGGCGCACCTCCCCCTTCTTCAGCATCTGGCGCGCCTTGGTCGGTGGCGGCGTCCCCATCGCGGTCAGCGGGATGTAGCAGTGCAGCACTCCACCGCCGGGGAGCGACACATCGACCATGGCGCCGTGTGAGGTGAACGAGACCACCTCGCCGTCGACCGTGTTCCCGACTGCGAAGGCGGCGACGAAATTGATGAAGGCCAGCGGCTCGTTCACCGCCGGCGGCGGGGTGGCCTGCTTCTTCTTGGGGCGGTCCCCCTGCTGGGCCGACGGCGTCTGGGCCCTGGCGTGGGAGCCCTTGCCGTCCCCTTGCTTGCCGGCGGGGGCCTCCTTCTTGGCGCTGACGCTCTTCTGTGGAGCCGACTTCCTGGCCGCAGCGTGCTTCTTGGCCGAGTCCCTCGACTTCTGGGGCTTCGGCGGGTGCAGGGCCTCCTCGACGGCCTCGTCGACCGCGCTCGAGAAAACCGGGTCCAGCTTGGCCCGAGGCGGCGGCGGAGTCGTCGGCGTGATGGGCCACGAGGTGTCGACCGGGGCCGCCTGCTTCGTGGCCTTTCTGGCTTTGCCCGACCTCTTGGCGGCCTTCTTGGCCGCCCGGGCCAGTTCGGCGGCCTTGGCCGGGGCGGACTCGGGGTCCTTCTTGGCCCTGGCCTCCGCGGTGGCGGCCCGGCTCTTCGGTCCCCGGATAGGCAGCCGCGGCGTGAAGATCCACCCCACCCCCGGGACTGGCTTCCCGCCGATGAGGCGCCCGTCGTCGAAGAGCCACGGGTGCTCGCCGTGGAATTCCTGGAACGAGTCGTTCGACAGCACGATGGCGCCCGTCCGCTCGGCGATACGCAGCACGAACGCGTCCCCGCGGCCGATGGCACCGGCGGGAGGGGAAATGATCTCCCCGTTGAGCATCGCCTGGCGGACCTCCTCGCGCTCGGCGTCAGAGACGCGGTGCTCGAAGGTGGCGTCGACCACCACGATGATGCTCGAGCCCGGGTCCTCCGCCGCGTACGCGCGCACGGCTTCGTCGAGCTGCTGCAGGCTTGGGAGGGTTCGTCCTTCGGTGGCCAGGTTGGACCCGTCCACCACGACGTGGTGCTCAGCCAATGGCACGTCGCAAGAGATCGGCCTGCTCCAGCTGGTGCAGGGCGGCGCTCCCGATGGCGGGGCTGGCGGACTCGGGGCGGCTCACGTGGCGCAGCCGCAGGCGGTCGGGGAGGCAGGCGTGGAGGCGGGAGTGCACGAACGACCAGGCTCCCATGTTCTCGGGTTCCTCCTGGAGCCAGACGATCTCGGTCGCCTCGCTGTAACGCTCGAAGATGCCTGTGAGAAGTTCCACGGGCCACGGGTAGATCTGCTCCACCCAGACCAGGGCGATCCGGGCCGCCTCCTCGGGCTCGAGCTCCGCCCGATGCTGCTCGGCCTCGTGGCCGACTTTGCCGCTGCACAGCACGATGCGACGGACCGCCGAGGGATCCTCGATGGAGTCGTCGTCGATGACGTGGCGGAAGGACCCCGACTCGAGGTCGGCGAAGGTCGAGCGCGAGGCGTGGGCCCGCAGCATCGACTTGGGCGTGACGACGATCAGGGGCCGCTTCGGGCTCGACAGCGCCTGGGAGCGCAACAGGTGGAAGTACTGCGCCGAGGTCGAGGGGATGGTCACCCGCATGTTGCCGCGGGCGCACAGGGAGAGGAAGCGCTCGAACCGGGACGAGGAGTGCTCGGGCCCCTGGCCCTCGTACCCGTGCGGCAGCAGCATCACGAGGCCGGCGAACTGCCCCCACTTGTTCTCGGCGGCCACGAGGAAGTTGTCGATGATGATCTGCGCCCCGTTGGCGAAGTCGCCGAACTGCGCCTCCCAGGCGACCAACGCCTCGGGCGCCTCCACCGAGTAGCCGTATTCGAAGCCGACGGCGGCGTACTCCGAGAGCAGCGAATCGCGCACGGTGAAGTTGCCCATCTCCCCCGCCGGTTCGAGCTGGTCGGCGCCGATGCGCCGCAGGCCGTCGCGGATGTGGGCCAGCGGGACGTACTCCTCGCCGTTGGAGTAGTCGACCAGCACGGCGTGGCGGTGGCTGAACGTGCCGCGGCGGGTGTCCTGACCCGTAAGGCGCACGTTCACGCCCTGGTACATGAGCGAGCCGATGGCGAGTGCCTCCGCCAGCGCCCAGTCGACATGGCCGCCGGCGACAAGCTCGTCGCGCTGGGTGAACTGGCGCTCGAGCTTCGGGTGCACCGTGAACCCCTCGGGTACCGAGCGGACGACCGAGGACAGGGCCCGCAGCACCTCGGGCGCGACGCCCGTCTCGCCCGACGGCAGGTCCACCGGCGCGGCGTCGGGCGCCGGCAGCTCGGTCGGGGCGAGCGAGGGCTCCCCCCGCACCTCGTCGAGCACGACCTGCAGCTTGGTGTTGAAGTCGTCGAGCGCGGACTCGGCCTCCTCCAACGTGATGTCGCCCCGGCGGACGAGCGTCTCGGTGTAGAGCTTGCGGACAGAGCGCTTGGCCTCGATCCGCTGGTACATCAGCGGCTGGGTGTAGCTGGGGTCGTCGCCCTCGTTGTGCCCGTGCTTGCGATAGCACACGAGGTCGATGACGACGTCCTTGTGAAAGGTCTGGCGGAACGCGAAGGCCAGGCGGGCCGCCCGCACGCAGGCCTCGGGGTCGTCGCCGTTGACGTGGAAGATGGGCGACTGGACCATCTTCGCCACGTCGGTCGGGTACACCGACGTGCGGGCGGACGCCGGCGCGGTCGTGAAACCCAGCTGGTTGTTGATGACGACGTGCACGGTGCCGCCGGTCCGATAGCCCGAGAGGCCCGACAGGTTGAGGGTCTCGGCCACGACGCCCTGGCCGGCGAAGGCGGCGTCGCCGTGGACGAGCACTGACATGCACGGGAACCCGAACGATCCCTCGGCGGCCCCGGCCGGCGTGCCGTCGGTCGGCGGCGACAGCCGGTCCTGCTTTGCCCGCGTCATGCCCTCGACCACGGGGTCCACCGCCTCGAGGTGCGAGGGGTTCGACGCCAGCGTGATCGGGAGGTCCTCGCCGGCGCTGGCGCGGAAGACCCCGCGGGCGCCCTTGTGGTACTTGACGTCGCCGGAGCCCTGCACCGACTCGGGGTCGAGGTTGCCCTCGAACTCCTCGAAGATCTCCTTGTAGGACTTCCCGACGATGTTGGCCAGGACGTTGAGCCGGCCCCGGTGGGCCATCCCCATCACGACCTCGGCCACGCCGGATCCCGCGGCGGCGTCGAGGAGCGCGTCGAGCAGCACGATGGTCGACTCCGCCCCCTCCAGCCCGAACCGCTTCTGGCCCACGTAGCGCGTGTGGAGGAAGCGCTCGAAGACCTCGGCCGCGTTGAGCCGGTCGAGGATGTGGCGCTGCTCCTCGAGGTTGAGGGTGATCGGCTGGCCCTCGACGTGCTGCTGGATCCAGCGCTTCTGCTCGGGATCCTGAATGTGCATGTACTCGATGCCGAGCGTCCGGCAGTAGGCGTCGCGCAACACGTGGAGGATGTCGTCGAGGGTGGCCGTCTCGCGGCCGGCCAGGCCGTCGGCGACGAACTGGCGCGGCAGGTCCCAGATGGTGAGGCCGTAAGTCAGCGGGTCGAGCTCGGGGTGGATGTGCGGAGGCTCGGCATCGAGCGGGTCGAGGTGTGCGATCAGGTGCCCACGCACCCGGTACATGTTGATGAGTGCCTGCACCCGGACCTGCTTGAGCAGCCGCTGGTGCTCACCCTCGCCGGTGCCGACGCCGGCGTTGTTGTCCGGCTGCCAGCGGACGGGCTCGTACGGCACGCCCATCGACTCGAAGAGCGCGTCGTAGAAGCCGTCGGCCCCGGTCAGGAGCGCGGCCACCCGGGCCAGGAACAGACCGGACTCGGCGCCCTGGATGATGCGATGGTCGTAGGTGGAGGTGAGCGTCACGACCTTGCCGAGCCCGAGCTGCGCCAGCACCCGGGGGTCGGCCGCCTCGTACCCGGCCGGGTAGCCGAGCGAACCCACACCGATGATGGCCCCCTGCCCGGGCATGAGGCGCGGCACCGACTGCACGGTCCCCAAGGTCCCGGGGTTGGTGAGCGACACCGTCGTCCCCGCGAAGTCGTCGGGGGCGATCTTGTTCGTGTGGATCTTGCGGATGAGGTCCTCGTAGGCCAGGACGAAGGAACGGAAGTCATGCGTGTCCGCGTCCTTGATGCACGGCACGAGCAGCATGCGGCTGCCGTCGCTCTTCTCCTGGTCCACGGCCAGCCCCAACCCCACGTGCTTGTGGTGGATGACGCCGGGCTTCCCGGTGCCGTCGGCGTCCTCGACGAAGGCCGAGTTCAGAGCCGGCACATCACTGAGGGCCCGCACGACGGCGTAGCCGATGAGGTGGGTGAAGCTCACCTTGGCCCCCGTCGTCCGCGCCAACTGGTTGTTGAGGACCAGGCGGTTGACCTCGAGCAGGCGGGCGGGCACCGAGCGGACGCTCGTCGCCGTGGGCACGGTCAGGCTGGCCTCCATGTTGGCCACGATGCGCGAGGCGGCGCCCCGCAGGACGGTGGCCTGCTCGTCACCCGCCTCGGCGGCGGGAGTCGGAGCCGGGGCGGCGGCCGCCGGGGCGGCGGCCTGGGCCTGGGAGGGGGCCGCGGGCTGGGGGGCGGGAACGGGGGCGGGCCGGTAGTCGGCGAAGAACTCCCGCCAGCTGTCGCTGACCGAGGACGGGTCGGCCAGGAATCGGTCGTACATGTCGTCGACCAACCAGGCATTGGGCCCGAACGAGCCTCCCGCGCCACCGAACTGCGTCATGGTTCAACCCTACCGGCGGCGGTCGGCCCCGGGAGTCGGGTTGGTAGCGTCTGCCCTGCCCATGAGCTATCCGGCCGCCCTCCACGTCACCTCGCGGCCTGCCCCGGCACCGGGCGCCGCGACCGTGGTGTTCGTCCACGGGTCGCTCGACCGGGGGGAGAGCTTCCGGCGGGTGATGCGGCGGCTGCCCGAGCTCGCCACGCTCGCCTACGACCGCCGGGGGTACCAGGGCTCCCGGGGCGGGGGTGTGGTGGACCTGGGCGGCCACGTGCAGGATCTCCTCTCAATTGCAGAGGAGGCGCGCTCGCAGGGGGGCGGCCCCGTGGTCGCCGTCGGCCACAGCCTCGGGGGCGATGTCGTGGTGGGCGCGGCACTGGCGGAGCCGGGGGCATTCGGCGCCATCGGGGCCTACGAGCCCCCCATGCCGTGGCTCGGCTTCCGCCGCAACCGGTCCGGAGAGGCTCGCGCCTGGCCGGCCATGGCCGACGACCCCGGCGAGGAGGCCGAGCGCTTCTTCGCCCGGATGGTGGGCCCGGCGGCCTGGTCCCGCCTCACCGAGGCGGGACGGGCTGATCGACGCGCCGACGGTCCGGCCCTGGTGGCCGATCTGCGCAGCCTGCGCGGCGAGGGCCCGCCGTTCGACGTGACCGCGTTGGCCATGCCGTCCGTGTTCGGCATGGGTGGGCCGACGACGTCGCCGCATCACCGCGCCAGCGTGCTGTGGCTGGGCGAGCACGTCCCCGATGCGGTCGTCTACGAGATAGAGCGGGCCGAGCACGGCGCACACCTGTCGCACCCGGATCACTTCGCCGAGCTGACCCGCCTCGTGGTCGAGCGGGCGGGAGGCCCGGCGGGCCGTTAGGCCGAGGAAAACGGCAACCCGCCGTCCCCCATCGTGGAGGAGTGCGCGGAGGACGGGTGCTTGAGGCGCCGCGACAGCATCTCCTCGTACTCCACCCCCTTGCCCTCGCTCTTCATGCCGGTGACGAGCGGGGAGTTCGAGAGGAACACCGCGCCCATGAACATGACGAGCAGCGAGACGGCCTCGAGCGGGCCGTAGGGCCCCGAGGTCCGCAGGCTGTCGCCGTAGAGGGCGATGCCCAGGCAGATGCTGACGAGCGGGTCGACCAGCACCAGGGTCGACTGGCTGGCGGCCAGGGGCCCGGCGTGGAAGGCGTTCTGGGTCAGGAACAGGCCGAGCAGACCGAAGACGATGACGCCATAGGTCTGCCAGTGCTCGAATATGGTCACCCAGTCGTTCGCCGCGAAGTCGCTCACGACCTTGATGAGGGCGGCGGTGAACGCGAAGGCGATGGCCGCCGCGCTGCCGAACATCGCGGCCTTCCACCAGCGGGGGCCCCACCGCGTGGCCACCACGGTGAGAACGATGAGGAACGTGGCGCTGCCGCCTACGACGATCCAACCCAGGTTGGTCGGCGTCGCGTCGCCGCCGCCGGGTGCGGCGAAATAAAGGAATCCCGAAAGCCCGAACGCGATGGCCGACGCTCCGATCCACTCGCGTGCGGAGATGGAGAAGCGGAAGTACGTCCCGAGGATGGCGACGAGGAACAACAGCTCCATGGTCAGGATGGGTTGTACGACCGAGAGGCGCCCGATGTGCAGCGCGAACGACTGCAACAAGAAGGAGCAGATCATGAAGCCGAAGCCCAGGAGCCAGACGCCCCGCCGGATGGCGTGGGCCATGAGGCTGAGCCGCATCGTCGACTCCTCCGGGGCGTCCTCGACACCCATGCGCTGGAACACACTGGTCAGCGCATTCGAAAGTGCCGCTGCGACCGCAAGGACATAGACCATCGGCTCGCTCAGAATCTACCTGCCGGCTGTCACGGAGCACGCAGTCGGCTCTCAGCTGGCACCCAGGTTCGCCACCCTGCGTCCGATAACCCCCCAGACGCAGGATTCATGTGCCAGGCACCGCTGCGCACCGGATCGGGTCTCCGTCCGGCGCGTTCCCGCAGAAATTCCCGAGGACATGACCAAAAAAAATATGGCAATTGGGTTACGTTTACGAGCAATCTTCCGACATCGAGATGGAGGAAGGGCGGGGGCATCGGCCGTCACCGGGGCGGTCGACGAACAAGGGAGTGCTATGGGACTGAAGGGGCTATTGAAGAGGTCGGCCTTTGCCGCCCTGGCGGCGGGGGCTCTGAGCCTGTCCGTCGTGGCCATCACGCCGTCGGCCAGCGGGGCGTCGACGAAGGCATCCTCGTCCTCGGGCGGGACCGCCACCATGGCGCTCGACGAGAACCTGGTCGGGTTCAACATCAACACCTCGGCCGCCTCGGAGTTCGTCCTGCAGGAGATCATGAACATGGTGTGGCCCCAGGCCTTCATCGTGAACAGCAAGCTCCAGCCGGTCATCAACAACCAGCTCCTCGAGAGCGCGGTCCAGACCAGCGACAGCCCCCAGACCGTCGTCTACACCCTGAACCCCAAGGCCGTGTGGTCGGACGGGACGCCGATCACGGCCGACGACTTCATCTACAACTGGCAGGCCCAGAGCGGCAACACCGCCTACACCGACGTCGGCGGCAAGCCCTATGACGACGCCTCCACCTCGGGCTACAACCAGGTCCAGTCGGTCGTCGGCTCCAACCCCTCGGGTGGCGCCGCCTGCGCACCGGGCAGCACGGCCGACCGCAACGTCGGCCTGTGCCCAAACGGCCGCACCATCACGGTGACCTTCAAGCCGTCCTTCACCGACTGGCGGGCGATCTTCACCGACATCGTCCCGGCGCACATCGCCCGCACCGTCGGCTGGAACACCGGCTTCGTTGGCCCGACCCAGGCCATCTCGGGCAGCTGGTACACGATCTCGAGCTACAACGAGAACCAGTCGCTGGTCCTGACCCGGAACCCCACCTACTGGGGCACGCCCGGCAAGCTCGACAAGATCGTCTTCCAGTTCTTCTCGGACGACAGCCAGCTGGTGCCGGCTCTGCAGAACAAGGAGATCAACATCTTCAACCCGTCGACGGTGAACCTCTCGATCGTGCAGACGGCGAACCAGGTGCCGAACACGACCAAGGTGACGCTGCCCGGCCTGGAGTTCGAGCACTTCGACTTCAACCAGTCCGACCCGTACCTGGCCAAGCTCCAGGTCCGTGAGGCCATCGCCCACGGCGTGAACCGCCAGACGATCATCAACCGCACGGTGGGCGAGATCGCCAAGGGCATCACCCCGCTCGGCAGCCGCATGCTCGTGTCGACCCAGAAGGGCTACAAGGGCACGAGCTACGCCTACAGCTCGAGCACGTCGGCCAACCTGCTGAAGGAGCTGGGCTTCAAGAAGGCCTCGGACGGCTACTTCCAGCCCAACTACGGGCCGCAGAAGGGCCAGGACCTGACATTCACGATCCAATCGACGTCGGGCAACAGCATCCGGGCGCAGACGGAGGAGCTGTTCCAGGCCCAGATGAAGGCGATCGGGATCAAGATCAACATCCAGAACTACGACGCCAGCACGTTCTTCGGGACCAACCTGCCGACCGGCACGTACCAGATCGGCGAGTTCGCGTGGGTGACGACGCCGTTCGTCTCGGGCAACCAGCCCATCTACTGCTCGTACACCAGCACCAAGTGCGCTGAGAACTGGACCCACTCGGCCAACTCCGAGGTGGACTCGCTGATGAGCCAGGGCTCGGCGGCCCCGAGCACGACGCAGGAGATCACGGACTACAACAAGGCCGACGCGGTCCTGTGGCAGAACATGGTCACGCTGCCCCTGTACCAGAAGCCGCAGTTCTGGGCCTGGTCCAACAACCTCAAGGGTGTGCTCCCGAACACCTCTAGCGTCGGCGTCACCTGGAACGCCGAGGACTGGACCGTCAGCGGCTAGCCCGGCGCAACTGGACGCGAGGGAGGGGTCGGCCGTCACGGTCGGCCCCTCCCTCGACTTTCCTCGCACCTAGACTCCCTTCATGTTCGCCTACGTCATTAGGCGCCTGCTGATCAGCGTCGTCGTGTTGTTCTTCGCGACGATCTTCGTCTTCGTCCTCGTCGCCAGCTCGGGCAACCCGCTGGCTCTGCTGCGGACCAATCCACACATCCCCCGCGCGACCATCGTGGCGAGGGAGAACCTGCTCCATCTCAACGACCCCCTGTGGCAGCGCTACTGGATCTGGTTCAGCGGCGCGATCCACGGGAACCTCGGTACCACTATCAACGGCCAGGACGTGGCGTCCGAAGCGATGTCCCACCTGTTCGTGACCCTCCGTATGGTGATCATCGCCACCGTCATCGCGGTGTTCGTCGCGATCTTCATGGGTGTCCTGGCCGCGGTGCGCCAGAACAAGGTCACCGACCACGCGATCACGGTGACCAACTTCGTCCTGCTGGCCACGCCGGTCTTCGTGCTGGGCCTCGCGCTCAAGGAGTTCGTGGCGATCCCGATCAACCAGCACCTGAACACGATCGTCTTCTACACCAACGGGGAGCAGAGCCCCACACTGAGCGGGTCGTTCTTCAGTCGATTGCCCGACTACGCCGAGCACACCGCGCTGCCGGTCCTGTGCCTCATCCTCGTCTCGTACTCGTCGTGGGCGATCTACCAGCGCTCGTCGATGATCGAGACCCTCGACGCCGACCACGTCCGGCTGGCCCGCGCCAAAGGTCTGAGTCAGCGCCGGGTGCTCATCCGCCACGTCCTTCGCAACGCCCTCATCCCGGTCACGACCGTTGTCGCGCTGGACTTCGCCGCCGTGCTCGGCGGCGCCATCATCACCGAGATCGTCTTCGGGTGGCAGGGGCTGGGGCAGTGGTACCTGAGCGGCGTCACCAACCTCGACACGAACGTGATGCTGGCCTACCTCCTCATCACGGCCACCTTCGTGATCCTCTTCAACCTCGCCGCCGACATCCTCTACGGCGTGCTGGACCCGAGAATCCGCTATGCCTGAACCGCTGGCGCAGGAGAACTTCGTGATCCAGACGCCGGAGCAGGTCGGCACGGTCGAGGCCGGTAGCCACACACTGGCGGGGGTCGGTGCGGGCGTCGAGCTCTCGGCCGGGGACGCCCACGGGCTCTCGGGGGAGGCCAAGAGCCAGTCCCGCATCGTCCTCAACCGGTTCTTCCACCAGCGGCTGGCCATGATCGGGCTCTGCACCTTCGCCCTGCTGGGCATCGCCTCGGTGGTCGTCGGCCACTTCTGGCAGTACAGCTACACCACCATCACCAACAACCTCAACGACCCGCCGTCGTGGACCAACCCCTTCGGCACCAACGCCATCGGCAACGACATGTTCGCCCAGGTCATGGCCGGAGTCGAGAAGGACATACAGATCGCCCTGACGGTGGCCGCCATGGCCACGATCATCGGGGTGACGGTGGGCGCCATCGCCGGCTTCTACCGCGGCTGGGTCGACTCCCTGCTCATGCGCTTCGTCGACCTGGTGCTGGTGCTGCCGGTACTGGCCGTCCTGATCGTGCTGGCCAACAAGCTGTCCAAGGAGTCGGACAACTGGCTGGGCCTGGCGATCATCATCGGCCTGCTGTCCTGGACCTACGTGGCCCGTCTCGTGCGGGCGGACTTCCTCTCACTGCGCGAGCGCGACTTCGTCGAGGCGTCACGGGCGCTCGGCGCCACGAACCGTCGCATCATCGTCAAGCACATGCTGCCCAACGCGGTCGGTCCCATCATCGTCAACGCGACGCTCACCGTGGGGCTGAGCATCATCTTCGAATCCACGCTGTCGTTCCTCGGGCTCGGCGTCCAGCCGCCCAACGTCTCGCTGGGGCTGCTGGTCAGCCAGGGCCAGGACTCAGCGACCACCGAATGGTGGCTCTTCGTGTTCCCCGTCGTCTTCCTCATCGTCCTGATCCTCGCCATCTTCCTCATCGGCGACGGTCTGCGCGAGGCGTTCGACCCCAAGAAGAGCCGGGTCAGGGCCTGAGTGACCGAGCCGTCCCTACAGGTCGAGCGTCTGGAGGTCGACTTCCCGACCAAGGACGGCGTCGTCCACGCCGTGCGCGGCGTGGACTTCACGCTGGCGCCGGGCGAGGTCCTGGGCATCGTCGGCGAGTCGGGATCGGGCAAGTCCGTGACCGCGTTGGCGAGCATGGGCCTCCTCCCCAAGAGCGCGGGCGTGCGCGGCTCCATCCGCTTCCAGGGCCGTGAGCTCCTGGGCCTGAAGGAGAAGCAGCTGACCAAGATACGCGGCACCGGCATCGCCATGATCTTCCAGGACCCCATGACCTCGCTGAACCCCGTCTACACGATTGGCTGGCAGATCACGGAGGCGATCCTCGCCCACCAGGACATGTCGAAGGACGCCGCGAAGGAGCGCGCCATTGAGCTCCTCGCGAAGGTCGGCATCCCGAACCCCGCGGAGCGCGTTGACAATTACCCGCACGAGTTCTCCGGCGGCATGCGCCAGCGGGCGGTCATCGCCATCGCAATGGCCAACGACCCCGAGGTGATCCTGGCGGACGAGCCGACCACCGCACTCGACGTGACCGTGCAGGCCCAGGTGCTCGCCTCGTTGAAGACGGCCCTCGCGGAGACGGGGGCGGCGCTCCTCCTCATCACCCACGACCTCGGTGTCATCGCCGGGTTGGCCGACCGCGTCCTCGTCATGTACGCCGGCCGGCTCGTCGAGATCGGAACGGCCGAGGACATCTTCTACAAGCCGTCCATGCCCTACACGCTCGGCCTGCTGGGCTCGCTCCCCCGTCTCGACAGTGACGGCACCGAGCGCCTGCGCCAGATCCCCGGGTCGCCTCCCTCCATGCTCGGCGACCGCACCGGGTGCCCCTTCGCCCCCCGCTGCCCGCTGGCGGCCGAGATCTGCGCCACCACAGAGCCCGGGCTCGTGGTCGTGCCGTCGGTCACCTCAGAGCCGGGCGGCCACCGGGCGGCCTGCCACTTCGCCGAGGAAGTGGGGCGCGGAGACCACGGCGGGGTCTTCTCCGACGGCGTCGTGGACGACGTCGTGGCATGACCGTCTCCGAGGTCGGCACGACCGCGACCACGCCGGCATCGTCGCCCCCGCTACTCGAGGTCACGGACCTCGTGAAGCACTTCCCGCTGCGGGGCGGCACGTTCGTGCGGCACCGGGTCGGTGTCGTGCACGCGGTCTGCGGCGTGTCCTTCAGCATCGCCCCCGGCGAGACGCTCGGCCTCGTGGGCGAGTCGGGGTGCGGCAAGTCGACCACGGGCCGCTCGGTGCTGCAGCTGATCACGCCGACGTCTGGCTCGGTGAAGTTCGACGGGGAGGAGCTGACGAAGCTCGACTCGGGGGACATGCGGCGCATGCGGCGGCACATCCAGGTCGTCTTCCAGGACCCCTTCGCGTCGCTAGACCCGCGGCTCCCCGTCGGTGAGGCCATCGCGGAGCCGCTCTACATCCACGGCATCGGCGACCGGACTGCGGTGCAGCGTCGGGTGGCGGAAATGCTCAAGGTGGTCGGGCTCGAGCCCTACCACGCCAACCGCTACCCCAACGAGTTCTCCGGTGGACAGCGCCAGCGCATCGGCATCGCCAGGGCCCTGGTGCTGCAGCCCAAGCTGCTGGTGCTGGACGAGCCCGTGTCGGCGCTCGACGTCTCGATCCAAGCGGGTGTGGTCAACCTGCTCGACGACCTGCAAAAGGAGCTGGGCGTGGCGTTCCTCTTCATCGCCCACGACCTGTCCGTGGTCCGGCACATCTCCGACCGGGTGGCCGTCATGTACCTGGGCAAGATCGTCGAGATCGGCGACCGCAAGAACGTCTACGAGCGCCCCGCCCACCCGTACACCCAGGCGCTCCTCTCCGCCGTGCCCATCCCGGACCCCAGGGCTGAGCGGGCCCGCCAGCACATCGTGCTCGAGGGCGACGTGCCCAGCCCCCAGTCACCGCCCTCGGGCTGCCGCTTCCGCACCCGCTGCTGGAAGGCCCAGGAGATCTGCGCCACGGACGAGCCCGCGCTCATCGACCGGGGCCAGGGTCACCCCGTCGCCTGCCATTTCGCCGAGGTGACCACGGTCGTCTGAGCGAGTCCCGCTCCAGACCTGCCCGCACCAGGGGAGGTCTCGGACGAAAGCCCAGCTGCGGCGGTGGATCGCCGACGGTCCGTATCCGCGCAGCGCGGTCTGGTGGGCCGGCGAGGGGTAGCCCTTGTTCCGCTCGAAGTCGTAGACCGGGTAGTGGTCCGCGTCCCTGCGCATCAGCCGGTCCCGGACCACCTTGGCCAGGACGGATGCCGCCGCCACCGACGCGCATTTCGCGTCCCCGTCGACAATGGGCCGCACCTCACCTGCGAAGGGGTCGTCGGGATGGCGCAGCAGGTTGACCGGGCCGTCGACGAGGAGGGCCTCGGGCGTCTGCCCCAGCCCGGCGAGCGCCCGGCGCGCCGCCACCCGCAGGGCCTCGGTCATCCCCCACTCGTCGCACTCGGCGGGTGAGGCGTGCCCGACCGCCCAGGCCTGGCACCACGCGCCGACGGCCTCGAAGATCTCCTCACGGCGGGCCTCGCTCAGCATCTTGGAGTCCCGGAGCCAGGGCGGCATCGACCGCCGCGTCACGCGGGGGCGCACGACGGCGACGCCGACGGTGACCGGGCCGGCCCAGGCGCCGCGCCCGACTTCGTCGAGGCCCGCCACGCACTCGTACCCCTGGGAGCGCAGGCGCCGCTCCTCCTTGAGGTCGGGCGTGCAGACGGTCATCGGATCACCGTCGGGCGCACCTCATACCATGGGGGCGTGATTGACGACGGGGGGGATGCACCTGATCCGAACGCACGGTCGCCGCTGCTCCCGGGGACGAAGGTCGACGTGCGCAACCGGTACCAGGGCACGTGGGTGCGTGGCTTCGAGGTCGCCGAGGCGACCGCAGAGGGGTACCGTATCCGCCGCCTGTCGGACGGGAGCACGCTGGGCGAGCCCTTCTCCCGGGACGACGTCCGCCGGGAGCGGACGCGCCAGGGCTTCTGGTGGCACTGAGGCGTCAGGCCTTTCCGGCCTTCAGCACGCCCTCTATGTAGTCGTCGATCGGTATGGCCGAGAGCGTGAGCGTCTTGAGAGTCCCCCGGGAGCCCAGGACCAACGCCACCCGCGCCATGGTGGTCTCGTCGGGGGCGTCGAGGACGGTGCAGAAGTCGTACTGCCCCAGCAACGCCCATTGAGCGACCACGCGCACGCCCATCGCCTCCACCTCGGCGTTGACGGCCTTGAGGCGGTCGGGGTTCTCGGTCAGCGTCGCCGCCCCGTCGGGCCCCACCGTGGAGAGCATGAGGAACGTCGCCATGCGATCACGCTACCGCAGCGGCGGGCCGGCATCGTGGCCTCGGCTCCGGCCGGCCCCCCACCTGCGCCACCCTCAGCGCAGCTCGCCCCGCACGACCTTGCCCAGCGCGTTGCGCGGCAGTGCGTCGACGAGGCGCACCTCGCGCGGGCACTTGAACGGGGCCAGCTCGGCCGCCGCCAGCTCGTCGAGGGAGGCCAGATCGGGATCGCCCACGACATAGGCCACCACGGTCTCGCCCCATTCCGCCGAGGGCACTCCGACCACGGCCACCTCGGCCACGCCGGGATGGCGGGCGAGGACGGCCTCGACCTCGGCTGGGTACACGTTGTGGCCGCCCGAGATGATCAGCTCCGTCCGGCGGCCCCGGACGCTGACGTAGCCGTCGTCGGCCACCGACACGAGGTCACCCGTGGCGAACCACTCGCCGGGTGCGAGCGCGCCGCGCCCCCAATAGCCGCGGCACAGCGACGGGCCGCGCACGACCAGCTCACCCACCCCCTGCTCGTCGACGTCCTCCACCGCGGCCTCCACGCCCGGCAGCGGGAGCCCGACCGAGCCAGGCCTGCGTTGGCCCTCGAGCGGGTTGGACAGGGTCAGCAGCGTCTCGGTCATGCCGTAGCGCTCCAGGACCGCCACGCCCTCACCGGCCAGCCGGTGCCACAGGTCGGCCGCGAGGGGCGCCGAGCCCGAGACGCACAGGCGCAGCCCGGCGAGCTCATGCACCCGGCCCGACGCGGCGAGCCGGTGATACATCGTCGGGACGCCGAAGAACATGGTGCCGCCCGGCGCGGCCTCCACGACCGCGGCAGGGTCGAAGCGGTCGAACACGACGGCGGACGCGCCGGCGGCCAGGGTCCCGAACAGCCCAGCGCACAGCCCGTGGACGTGGAACAGCGGCAGGGTCAGGACCAGGCGGTCCTCTGGCCCCCACGCCCACGCCGTGTGCAGCGACGAGATGCCCGCCAGGAGGGACGCGTGCGTGTGGACCGCACCTTTGGGCTTCCCGGTGGTGCCCGACGTGTAGACGATGAGGGCGTCGTCGCCCGGCTGCAGGTGGCGGTCGGCGCCGGGCTGCGTGCGCTCGGCCTCCAAGGCCAGACGGTCGACGCTCAGCACGGTGACGCCCGGACCGAAGAGGTCACCGGTTTCCGGCCCGTCGCAGAGGGCGAGCACCGGCACGGCGTCGCCCACGACGTGGGCCACCTCGGGGGATCGGGCCGACGGGCTCACGGGCACGAGGACGGCGCCGGCGCGTAGCACCGCGAGAAGGGCCTCGACGGACTCGAGGGTCGCGCGCGCCCGCCACAGGACCCGGTCGCCCGGGCCGACGCCGTGCGAGGCGAGGACGGCGGCCATCAGCGCGGTGCGCCGGTCGAGGTCTGCGCCGTCGACGGCCCGTTCGCTCCCCCACCCGTCGACCAGCACGGGCGAGCCGGGTCGGGCCGCCCACAGCCCCTGCCACACCTCGGGCAGGGTCCGTCCGGGCGCCAGGGGGTTCCGGGAGGGCCAGCGTCCTGGGGACACCGGCGCCCTCACCGCCGGCGACCCCAGGTCATAATCTGGCGGTCATGACCGCTCGCCGGATTGCCATCGTTCCGCACACGCATTGGGACCGGGAATGGTACAAGTCCTACCAGGACTTCCGCCTTGCCCTCGTCGAGCTCATCGACACGCTGCTCCCCCTCCTCGAGCAGGACGCCAGCTACCCCCACTTCATGCTCGACGGGCAGATGGCCGTGGTCGACGACTACCTCGAGGTGCGGCCCGAGGCCGAGGAGCGGTTACGGGCGCTTGCCGCCGCCGGTCGGCTCAGCATGGGCCCGTGGTACATCCTCATGGACGAGTTCCTCGCCTCGGGCGAGACCATCGTGCGCAATCTGCAGATGGGGGTGGAGCGCGGCGCTGCGTTCGGGGGCGTCATGCACGTCGGCTACCTGCCCGACATGTTCGGCCACATCGCCCAGATGCCCCAGATCCTCCGTCTTGCCGGCTTCAGCGACGCCGTTGTGTGGCGGGGCGTTCCGTCACAGGTGACCCGGAACGCATTCGCATGGGAGGCACCGGACGGATCGGCCGTGCGGGCCGAGTACCTGCCCGTCGGGTACAGCAACGGCGCCGCTCTCCCCGACGACGCCAAGGCGCTCGTCCGCCGGACGGCCGACCACATCGACGAGGTCGGGGACCTCATCACCGGTGACCTGCTCTGCATGAACGGGTCGGACCACCTGATGCCCCAGCCGCAGCTGGGGCGCGTCGTCGCCGAGGCCAACGACCTCCAGGACGACTTCCACTTCGAGGTCACCTCACTCCCCGACTACCTCTCCGGCGGAACCACCGAGGGCCTGACGCTCGTCCAGGGCGAGCTGCGCTCGGGCTTCCGGGCCAACATGCTCATGGGCGTCACCTCGAACCGCGTCGACGTGAAGCGCCAGGGCGCACTGGCCGAGCGCGAGCTGGAGCGACGGGCCGAGCCGCTGGCCGCACTGTTCCAGCCGCCGGAGGCGTACCCCTCCCGCCTGCTGGAGCTGGCCTGGCGGGAGATGGTGCGCAACTCCGCGCACGACTCCATCTGCGCCTGCTCGGTGGACGACGTGGTCGACGCCGTGCTGCACCGCTACGCCGAAGCCCGAGCCATTGCGTCCGGGCTGGCCGACCGGTCGGTCAAGGTCTTCGCCCTCTCGCTTGCCGAGCCGGGCATCTCGGTGCTCAACGCGTCGCCCCGAGCCCGGTCGGGAGTCGTCGAGCTGATCGTCCCGGCCGACGGCCCGGCGCCGGCACAGGTCCAGGTGCTCTCCGAGCGCTCGGGCCTGCCCGGATCGATGGTGCTCGACGCCAACACGGTGCGCACGGTGCTCGGCATGCTGCAGGGGCCCAAGATCAGCGAAGACGCCTGGGTGCAGGAGATCAGAATCGAGGACACCGACGAGGGCATCGACGTCACGCTCGCCGTCGGCACCGAGGAGAGGCTGAACGTCCCCATCGCGGAGGCCAAGCAGGACCTCTACACCAGGCTCGGGGCGAACCCCGACGTCATGGTGCGCGTCGCCATGGAGCAGCCGTCGACGAGGAAGATCGTCGCCCGCACCGGCGAGGTGCAGGGATACGGGTGGTGCGCTTTCGAGGCGGTCGGGCTGGAGCATCCCGTCGAGGTGACCGAGCCCGAGGGTTCGGTCGTGCTTGCCAACGGGCTGGTGCGGGTGGAGGTCGACGCGGTCAGCGGGACCTTCGCCCTCGACGGCGTCGCCGGGTACGGCCGTCTGGTCGACGACGGTGACCTGGGCGACTCGTACAACTACTCGCCGCCGCAGCGGGACTCGGTCGTCGACACGCCGGAGTCGGTCACCGTGCGGGTCGACGAGCGCGGGCCCGTGCGCGCCCGGGCCCGCATCACCGCCACCTACGTGTGGCCGGACCACGTCGACGGCTCGTCGCAGGAGCGGGTGGGAGAGCACCGGGTCGTGCTCGACACCGACGTGGAGCTGCGGGCGGACGACCCGGTGGTTCGGGTCACGACGTCCTTCGTCAACCCGAGCGCGGACCACCGGCTGCGCGTCCACCTCCCCCTGCCCGAGCCGGCGCGCCAGTCCCACGCCGAGAGCCCCTTCACCGTCGTCACCCGCGGGCTGACCGCCGAGGGCAGGGCCGACGAGTTCGGGCTGCCGACGGCGCCCTCCAACCGCTTCGTGACGGCCGGTCGCCTGACCGTGGCCCATGAGGGCGTGTGCGAGTACGAGCTCGTCGACGTCGACGGCGACGCCGCCCGGACCCTGGCGCTCACCGTCCTGCGCTCGACCGGCATGCTGTCCCGCCTCGGCATGGCGTACCGGCCCTTCCCGGCGGGCCCCCTCACGCCCGTGGAGGGGCTGCAGATGCGTGGGAAACGGGTCACCCTGCACTACGCGCTCGCCCTCGACTGCGACGACCCGTACGGGCTGGCCGACGACGTGCTCCTCCCGCTCGAGACCGTCTCGAGCCTCGGTGGCGGCACACGCCCGGAGTCGGGGAGCGAGCTGGCCGTCCACGGCGCCGAGGTGAGCGCGCTCCACCGGGTCGCGGGAGTGCTCGAAGCGCGGGTCTTCAACCCGACCGCGCAGGCCGCGTTGGTCTCGTTCCCCGGGCGCTCGGGCTGGCTGGTCGACCTGCGCGGCTACCCGCTCGAGCCGTTCGAGGGCTCGTTCGAGCTACGTGCCTTCGGCATCGCCACCGCCAGGCTGCGCGACGACTGAGCCGGCGCCCCGGTTGGCGGTGAGCAGGCGCTCGCCGACGCCACGCAGCTCCTCGAGATCCCTCAGGACCTCGGAGAGGCGCTCCCAGCGCACGTTGCGGCGGCGGTCGGCGGCGGCACCGGTGCCGTCGGCCTCCTGACCGGGCCGGCCACACCACCACAGCTGCACGCGGCCGAGGTCCTTGAGCAGCCGCGGCCGGAGCGGCTGCGCAGTGAACTCGTCGGGTGCCTCGGCCAACAGCGCGGTGTGGAACTCGTCCGACATGAGGACCGTCCCCGGGTTGCCGATGTTGACGATCCTGTGGGCCAGGTTCACGGTGGGTCCGAAGTAGTCCCCGTCGCGCAGCAGGACCGGGCCGCAGGCCAGACCGACCCGCACGTCGGACAGGAGGTCGTCGTCGGCGTAGGCGTTGGCCAGGTTCAGTCCGATGCGCGCCGCGTCGGTGACGTGGTCGACCACGAACATGACCTCGTCGCCGATCATCTTGACCACCCGGCCCCGCGCGGCCGTGACGATGTCGTGCGAGATCTCCTCGAAGCGCCGCACCACGGCGGCAAGCTCATCGTCGCTCAGGTGCTGGCTGAGCAGGGTGAACCCGACCATGTCGGCGAAGCCCACGGCCAGGATCGGGCTCTGGCCGGGCGCGAGACCGTGGCTGCGCAGCATCATGCTGCGCTGGATACCGGCCGCCACCTGGCGCCGCCACACGAACTCGAGGAGCTTGGCCATGGCGGGGATGGTCTCGTCGGCGATGCTGGCGAAGGCCTCGGCGGACATCACGGGATCCACTTCCGCGCTGATCATGTTGCCGGGCACGAGCTCCGCTTCGGCGATGCGCGCCATGGAGGAGCCGATGACGCGCGCCATCTGCAGCGCCGTGTCGGTCTCCGTGGCGCCGATCGCCTGCATGCCCTGGAAGATGCGGACAGCCTCGAGGTCGAGGTCGGTGAGGGCGCGGTCGTCGTCGTCCACGCCGGCGAAGCCGAGGGCCCGCCAGAACCGCTCGAGCTCGTCGAGGTCGACACCCGTGAGCTCGGCCATCTCGGTCCGCGAGTAGCGGCGGCGGGATGGGACAAGCATGCGCTCCGCCACGAAGAGGTCGATCACGCCGTCCGCCACGGCGCGGTCGATCTCCTCCTCGGTGGCCCCGTGCATCAGGAGGATCTCCTTGACATGGGCCAGCGCGGCGTCGCGGCGGGACCCGTCGTCGGCGTCGGGGAGCATTTCGTAGCCGTGGAAGAGGCCGCTCACGAGGGCAGCCCCCGCAGCAGCGTCTCGTCCCACTCGGGCCGCGATGGGCGGGCCATCAGGTTCGTCAGCGCGTCGGCCGGCGAGCACCGCCCCTCGACGATCGCCTGGACCTGCTCCGCAATGGGCATCTCGACGCCGTGGGCGCGGGCCAGCCCGACCAGGGGCCCGGCACTCTTGATGCCCTCGGCCACCATGTGCATGCCGCTCACGATGTCGTCGAGCGACCGTCCCTCGCCCAGGGAGAACCCGACCATCCGGTTCCGGCTCTTGGGGCTGGCGCAGGTCGCCACCAGGTCCCCCACCCCGGCCAGGCCACCGAAGGTCAGCACCTTCCCTCCCAGGGTGACGCCCAGACGGCCCAGCTCGGCCAGGCCGCGGGTGATGAGCACGGCGCGGGTGTTGTCGCCCAGGCCGAGCCCGTCGCCGATGCCGGCGGCGATGGCCATCACGTTCTTGGCGGCGCCGGCGATCTCGCACCCGACGACGTCGGTGCCGGTATAGGCGCGGAAGGTGCGCGTGTGCACGAGCGCCTGCACGCGGCAGGCCAGCTCCTCGTCGGGGAGCGCGACCACGCAGGCCGCCGGGTGTCCCTGCGCGACCTCGCGGGCGAGGTTCGGCCCCGTCAGGACGCCGGCGGCGACGCCCGGGAGCACCTCGGCCACGACCTGTGACATCCGCAGATTGGTGCCGATCTCAATTCCCTTGGCCAGGCTCACGACGGCCTCCACCCGGTCGGCTACCGGCTGCACCCCGGCGAGCACGGCGCGGAACCCGTGCGACGGCACGGCCATGAAGACGATCCCCACGCCCTCGACCGCCTCCTGAAGCGAGGACGTCACGGTGAGCTCGTCGGGAATCCTGATGCCCGGCAGGTACGTCCCGTTCTCGCGTGTCTCCCGCATGGTGGCGGCGAGCTCGGGCGAGCGCGCCCACAACGACGTGGGATGCGCCGCACCCACGATGGTCGCCACGGCAGTCCCCCACGACCCGGCCCCGATCACCGCCACCCGCTCATCCATTGACCAGACATTACGGCGGCCCCGGAGCGCCTTCTGCGTTCACCCGTACACTGGCTCGGTGTCGAAGGCGACCTTGCCGAGCGCGCGGGACTCGGCGCCGCCCCTCGACGCCCGCCTGGGGCCCGAGGTCGTCCTCGTCCCCGTTAAGGCGTTCCACCAGGCCAAACGTCGGCTCGGCTCCGCCCTGGCGGATCCCGAGCGGGTCCGGCTCGTCCGTGCCATGGCCACGCACGTCGTATCCGCCTGCGTCCCGCTCCCCGTGGCCGTCGTCTGCGACGACGAGGACGTCGCACGGTGGGCGTCGGACCTCGGCGCGTCCGTCATGTGGGAGCCCGGACAGGGTCTCAACGGTGCCGTGCGGGCCGGCGTCGACCGCCTGGCCCGCGCCGGCGCGGTGTGGGTGACGGTGGCCCACGGCGACATGCCCCGGGCCCGCGGGCTCGGTGCGCTGCCCCGCTTCGACGGCGTCACCCTCGTGCCCGACCGCCGCGACGACGGCACCAACGTACTGCGACTGCCCGCGGCAAGCGACTTCCGCTTCGCGTACGGCCCCGGGTCCTTCCGGGCGCACCGGGCCGAAGCAACCCGTCTCGGCCTCGGTGTGCGCGTCCTGCGCCACCCGGACCTGGCCTACGACGTCGACTGGCCCGCCGACGTCGCTGAGCTGGGCGAGCGCCCCTGACCGAAGCCCGGGCGCGGAACCGGGGGCCCGCAGGCCCCCGGTCTCACGTGTTCCGAATGGAACGCATCGCCTAACGGCGCTTTGCCGCCTTGCGGGCGGGCGCACGACGCTTGGCCGCGGTTGCCCGCTTCTTGACGGCCTTGCGCGCGGTTGCGCGCTTCTTGGTGGCCGTCTTCTTGACAGCAGTTGCCCGCTTCTTGACGGCCTTGCGAGCAGTTGCCCGCTTCTTGGTGGCCGCCTTCTTGGCAGCGGTTGCCCGCTTCTTGACGGCCTTGCGAGCCGGAGCCCGCTTCACGGCCTTCTTCGCGGGAGCCCGCTTCTTGGTGGCCTTGCGAGCCGGAGCCCGCTTGGCTGCCTTCCGCGCCGGGGCCCGCTTGACGGCCTTCTTGGCCGGTGCGCGCTTAACTGCCTTCTTTGCTGGGGCCCGCTTTTTAGCTGCCTTTCTGGCCGGGGCCCTTCTCTTTGCGGCTACTGCCACAGGTGCACCTCCCTAGGAGCATGGTCACTGAATAGAGGTGAAGCCTGCGCCACGCCGGGGTCGATAGCCCCACGCCGTGCGCACTGCCGCACCGGATTCACTGTCAATTGCAACGGACGACGCGGTTGCGGTGATGTCATGGACACCGCCGCATCACGCCGTACCGACTTGATTCCCCCGAGTTGCGACGTCGAGCTGACACGCCGCTGCACGGCGCCAGGCGCGCACGAAAGCGAACCGACAACTTTCGTTTTGCGCGCCACACGTCGTTGTGTCGCAGCACATGTCAACCCTCCCTCACGCTTCGGGTACACACATTCTTCTGTTATGAACGTGTCCAGGTCAAGCATACTTTGTTTGCGCGGTCATTTTGCGTTCGTGAGTGACCTTTGATTCACAACCTGCCATACACGCAATTGAGGTGCATGCTGCGCTCGCGCGACGTGGTTGCGCTTCAGTTGTCGCCGCATTCGCCGATATGTCCTATGGAATTCTCTGTTCCCCAACGCAAACATCGCATGCATGGAACACGATGCTCATGGGCATGTCGATACGGCGGATCCGTGCCTGATTTCGACCGCTGCACTGCGTGAGGTCCACCGATGTGCGCGCCACAGCATCTATGTTGGAACCGGCACACACGGATGGATATGGGCCGGCGCAGAGCGCTCGACCCTGGTGTTGGGTCCGCCACGGTCAGGGAAGACATCCTCCCTGGTCATACCCAATATTCTGCTGTCGGACGGACCGGTCGTCTCGACCTCGACCAAGCCCGATGTCATGCGCGCCACGGCGCCCTCGCGCAGCCGCGACGGTTGGGCGTTCCTGTACGACCCGAGCGGTGAGGTCGCCTGCCCGCGCGGCGTCGAGCGCGTCGGCTGGTCGCCGCTGACGACAGCCTCGAGTTGGGACGCGGCCGTCGTGACGGCCGATGCGATGGTCGGCGCCAGCCGCTTGAGCGGGTCACGCGTCGGGGAGCACCACTGGACCGAGCGTGCCGGCGCGCTCCTCTCGACCCTCCTCCATGCCGCCGCGAAAGAGCGGCTCTCCATGCGGGACGTCCTTGCGTGGATCGACCGCCACGATGGAGCCGCCGCGCTCGAAATTCTCTCCTCGGGCGCCGGGGAGGACGCACCGGCAACCAATCTGCTCGGCGGGATCGTGGCTACGGACCCCCGGGAGCAGTCGGGGATCTGGTCCACCACATCGGGCGTGCTGGCCGCGTACCGCACCGAGGGCGCCCTGGCGTCGACCCGCATGCCGCTCCTCAATCTCGAGGAGTTCTGCGCAGGCCCGCACACGCTCTACGTGTGCTCGACGGGACGGCGGCAGCGCCAGTTCGCTCCGCTCGTGGTGGGGACCATCGGCGACGTGCGTGACGCCGCCTACGCCCGGGCCCGCAACGATCTCGGGGGCCCGCCCACCCTCATCGCGCTCGACGAGGTGGCCAATATCGCACCCATTCCCGACCTCCCCGCCATGGTCAGCGAGGGCGCCAGCCAGGGCCTCCTGGTGCTCGCCTGCCTGCAGGACCTGTCCCAGGCGCGCGTGCGGTGGGGTCAGGCGGCGGACGGGTTCCTCTCGCTGTTCGGCACGACCGTCGTCCTGCGCGGCATCGCGGACACGTCGACCCTGCGTGACATCAGCGCCCTGGCGGGCGACCGCGAGGTGCCGGCGACGACGGTCAGCCGTGCCGTCGACCGGTGGGGTCGCATCCGTCCCTCCACGTCCGTCGGGTCGGCGCGGCTGGCACGGCTCCCCGTCGACGCTGTGGCGAGGGGCGCCCCCGGCCGCGCGCTCGTCCTCGGCCCGCACAAGCAGGTGGAGGAGGTCTCGCTGACCCCGTCACACGAAAACTCGCCGTGGCGCGAGCTGACGGCACCCGTGCACGAGCTGGCACGCGGGGACGTGCCGCAGCTGGGCCGTTGACTCAGCGCCCGAGGCCGAGCTCGACCTCGGCGGGAACGCGCCGCCCGAGCCGGGACCGCACCGCCTCGAGATGCCGCGCCGTGCGGATGTGGTCGGCCAGACGAGCCGCCGGCAGCCATGACAGGGCCGACGGCGACCCCGGGGCGCCGAGCGTCTCGGTGGCGCGGTCGGGGCCCCAGCGGCCCCGGTAGGCATCGAGCACCTCCGCGGCGCCGACCCAGAGCGCGTGGTCGGCCGGATTGAGCGGACGAGGCCCGAGCGCGCGCAGGAGGTGGTTCCCCGGAACGACGTCGCGGCGCCGGTGGAGCGGCTCTGCCACGCCGACGGACGCCGCGGGCGCCACCCAGTGGTCGACGAGGTGGCCGAGAGAGGCCGCCTCGATGCCGTGCGGTGCCGCGGCGGCGAACGCGGCCACGACGTCGCGGCGCCGGGCCCCGCCGTGAGGTGTGCGCGAGATGACGGCGGCGAATTGGTGCTCGTCGAGCAGCGGCGGTCCGGGGGGCGGCCGTCCTGCCGGCAGCCCGAGCTCGAGCGTCCCCCCGATGGCTCGGGCCCGCCGCTCCCACTCGTGGGCGAGCTCGGCGTAGGACGTCCCGGGTTCCTTGGCCGGACGGGTGGATGCCCACGCCACGCGGCCTGACCGCACCGAGTGTGCGCCCACATCGTGCTTGCGACGGCGGATGTCGGCGGCGCGTGAGGAGAACTCGCCCAAGAGCTCGGGCGCCACGCCCACGATCTCGGGCGCCCGGTCTGGCGCTCCCGCCCAGCGCACGCCCAGCGCCGCGGCGAGGCCCGCTCGCAGATGCGCGCCGTAGACCTCCGACGCCGCCTGGCGGTGGGCGGCGATCCCGCGCCAGTCGCAGGCGCTCCACCGGCCGTCCGCACCGTGGACGAGGTTCGCCATCACGACGTGGCTGTGCAGATGGGGGTCGCCGTTGCGGTTGACGGCGTGGGTGAACTGCCCGGCGATGATCCCGGTCGTCGGGACCACAGTCCGTTCCGGCCCCGACCGCCTGGCGGCGGTGACCCCGTGCTGCTCGAGGTAGCGCAGCGCACCGTCGACCGCGCCGGTGTGGGCGGCGGGGACACGACGCGCGGTCTCCGCACCCCCGAGGGCGAAGAGCACGCTGGCCGACTTGGGAGCGCTGAACGTCAAGTCGAAGGCCGCCACGGAGACGCGGCCCGAGCCCATCGGCTGCCCGGTCCGCGGGTGCCGGCCCTGGAGCAGCAGTCGGAATGCCCCTGGCTGGAGCGGGCCCTCCAACCCGAGCGCCGCCGCGGCGGCGCCGGTCCAGCGGCCCGGCATCGACACGGGAAGCTCACGGGCGAGGTCGGACAGGTAGTAGTCGGCCGTGCCCCGCCTCACGCCGTGGATCCCGAGCATCCGGCTCCTCTCGTTCGCCCGCAACCCTCCGGGGATGAACGGTCGAGCAGGGCTCAGGCCTTGCGGCGGAGCTCCACGACGGGAATCACCCGCTCGGTGGCCTTCTCGTAGTCGCCGAAGCCCGGCATCCGCTCCACCTGTGCGGCGAAGAGGCGGTCGCGCTCGGGACTGGCGACCGGGGTGGCGACCGCGTCGAAGCGCTCGTCGCCGAACTCGACCTGGACATCAAGATGGGCGAGCAGGTTGTAGGACCAGTCTGGGTTGGTGGGCGTTCCCGCCTTGGAGGCGAACACAAAGAGAGTGCCCTCCTCGAGCAGGCCGACCAGGGGGTTCACCCGCTTCTCGCCCGTGCGGGCGCCCGTCGTCGTCAGCCGCACCACCGGTGCGCCCTCGAACTGACCCCCAACGGCGCCATGGTTGGCGCGGAACTCCTCGATGACGCCGCGTCGTTCATGTCGCGCATGGACTGACGCTACTTCGAACGGGTGGACGGACGGTCGGGCTCAGGGTGCCTCGTAGCGGGCCAGCACCCGGCGGGCCGCGCCTGCGGCCAACTCTGTCAGCTCGGGTGGGCTGACCACGCGAACGGTCGGACCGAGCTGCAGCAGCAGCCGCTCGAACCAGGCCATGCCCGAGACGTCGAGCACCACGTCGGTCACCGTCCCGTCCTGGTCGTGCGCCACCGCGCGCACGGGGACGGACTCGGGCACCCACCGCGCGCCCGGCCCCAGGTGCAGGTGGACCTCCAGTGCGCCCGGGCCGGGTACGAACATCTCCTCCATCGGCCGGGCCCGCACTGCCGCCGGTTCGGCGGGATGGTCGAGCGTGCGGACGGCGCCGATGCGGTCGACCCGGAAGCGCCGCATGTCCCCGGCCCGGTGGCAGTACGCATCGAGATACCAGTGCCCGTCGATGGTGACCACCTGC
>Ga0310038_10000623_pt1 | contig 28988 bp, 30 predicted proteins | sample Sb_taG_6_FD_200461 | JGI IMG/M metagenome (GOLD analysis project Ga0310038, IMG submission 200461) | Peat soil microbial communities from Weissenstadt, Germany - Sb_50d_4_PS metaG (v2) (version 2) | ecosystem: Environmental > Terrestrial > Soil > Wetlands > Peat | place: Germany: Weissenstadt... | reverse complement strand
AGATCAGCCGGAACACTACCCTGGCTAGGTTTTGACCGAGTACAGCCAAACAGATCGATTCTTCACGGGAAGCATTGGAGGATCAACTGATTGGATGGTGTTGCATCGACCGGTTGAACCGGCAGCACTTATCGGAGAAGTGGAGTACTTGAACCCAGATGTCCGGCAAGGCGACTTATCGTCCAAGTGGGATTACTTCGGAGTTGCTTGTCCTCCGTTCCGAGCAACGGCGATGGCCGGTTGGTGACCAATATGGAGCTTGGCATGGCCCGCTCGAATTCTTAGCATACCGACTCGTGAACGCACGTGTAAACAAGAGCGGAGAGGGAGCGGTGGACCCCGTCAACTGCTACGAGGATGCCAACCGTGCCAGCGCGTATGCCACGCTTGAGTTTGCCAACACCTACTACCTTGCGTTCCGCGACTTGCCCGAGATTCTGAGCGCGCATGTAACCGGTCGAAGAGCCCTTGACTTCGGTTGTGGCACGGGCAGGTCGACACGGTTTTTGAGGAGACTCGGGTTCGACGTGAGCGGAGTCGATATCTCACAGGACATGCTGCGGATCGCACGGACGAGCGATCCTTCTGGTGATTACCGCCTCGTACCAGGCGACAATCTCAATCAATTTGCCGCGGGCGCCTTCGATCTGGTGCTTTGTGCGTTCCCATTTGACAACGTTCCCGGAGAAATGAAAGCGAGACTTTTTCGGGACCTTAGAAGGCTGCTGGCGCCCACGGGAATCATCATCAATCTAGTTTCGTCACCGGAGATTTACAGGCATGAGTGGGCTTCCTTCACGACGAAAGAGTTTCCGGAGAATGCGGTTGCACGCAGCGGAGATGTCGTGCGCATTGTCGTGACCGACCACCAGGATCGGAGGCCCGTCCAGGACATCCTCTGGACCGACGAATCGTATCGCGCGGTATACGGGGAAGCAGGTCTCGAAGCGGTGCAGGTGTTTGAGCCACTAGCCAAAGGCGACGAGCCTTATTCGTGGATGAGCGAAACGAAGGTCGCTCCGTGGGTGATCTACGTCTTACGACGTGCTGCCTAGCTCTGGGACTTCACTTGGAAAGTTGGTTGTTCCTAGGGGCACGCGGTCGGGGGGCTCAGAGCGGGACGAAGGATGCGAACGGAAATACGAGAGATGAAGGGTCGTGCGGTGTTCCAGCGCTAAAGCGCTTCTTCAGTTGCGAGGTTTTTTCCCGGAACGCTGAAGCGCTCCTTCCCCCACATGAATGTGGGGGCTGCCACCTGGCCTCAGAGCCCGCCGACTACTGAGCGGATGGCGTGATCGAAATCTGTGTTGCCGTCTAGATATGGTTGCCAGTAGGCCTCTAGGACGCGCAGATAATCTTCCCAGCCGCGGGTGTAGAGATTGTTGCGGTAGGCGTACGGCATGTAGGACGCGGATTTGGTTCCTGCGCCGGGTAATTGCAATTTGCCTTGAGCGGCGGCACGGCGGACCATTTCGCCGGTGGTGTAGAACAGCAGCGCGTGCCACAAATCGCGGGGGATGGGAATGTCGCGCTGGCGGCAGGCTTCGGCGATGGCGTCCTGCACAGGAACTGCGAGAGCGTGCGATGCTTCGTGAAATAGAATTTCGAAACCTGCCAGTCCCTCGTTGCGCGGGTCGCCGCTTGCTACCGTGATGTGCGTCGGATCAAGCGTCGTATAAGCCCCGAACGGACCGCCATAAATCACCACGTCCACGCGAATGGGCTCGCGCTGCCACGGCTTTTCGTAAACGGCAGATAGCTCTTCAGCGAGGGGCAGGCCGATCCGGCGGACTAGCGGCGCGTCGCCGTCAATCCAATCGCGATTCGCGCGGTCGTGTTCGCTCCACCAGCGCGAGCGGTAAATCGGCGCGGCGGCTTCGAGTGCTGCAATCAAATTTTGCTGCAGGCCCGAGGTGCAGGAACTCATCGTGCGGCCCGAGAGATCCGGGCACGTTTCCAACTCCGCCAGGCGACTGCCGATCAGCACCATGCCCTGATCGAAAAGCAAATCGCGATGCGCCATGTTCTTGCGGTAATAATCCACTGCTGATTGCCAGGCGGCAGGCGCATCACCGCGCGCATTCGCATCAGTGGGCGCAGATTTCGCTGCTCCGCCGCCCTGCGAAGTCTGCACTTTTTCCGCAAGGCGCGCTTGCTCGTAGAGGAAGTGATGCAGATTCAGCCAAAAGCCGCTATGAAACTCGAAGATGGGGCGTGGGCCGGAGGTCGCCTCCTGTGCTTCGAGCGGGCGCGTGGATGAGCCTTGCTGCGGAACAGGAGTTTGCGCAAACGCAGGATGCGCCGGAACAGCGCAGAACAGCGCGACGATCGCGGCGGCCGTACCGACGCGGCGCGCTGTGACTTGCCGAATTGGAGTTTCGCAGAGAGGCACCGTAAGAGAGTTGACGCGGTGGGGCGCGAAGCGGTTCCTCACCAGGGTTATTGTACCGTGGTCTCGCGCGCGGGCGGCAGAGGCGAGCCATGATGCGCGACGAGCTTCCATTCGCCCTCGCGCTTCACAAAGATATTTGTGGCTTGCACCAGCGCATCGTCGAAGCCGTCGGCAAAGGCGCTCGTGACTTGCTCGGTGCAGGCGACCCAGCCGACGTCGCCCTCAGCGCGAATCCAGACGGCGCCTAACGCGATTTTCATGCGCCGCGTATTCGAAAATATACGCATGTAGCTTTCGCGCACTTCGTCCCAGCCGAGCAGCAGGTCCCAGCCCGGATGCACGCATTGCACCCACTCTTCGTGCGCCCAGACTTCTTCGAGCGCGGCGAGATCCATGGCTTCGAAGGCGGCGTAGAAACGCCGATTCGCGTCGCGAAGAGCTTGCTCGGAAGTAACGAATGCTAAACCGGTCTCGGCAGGCATAAGGTTGCGCTCGATTCTATACCGGAGGCGGCCGGGCGCGAACCGAATTCGTGGCGGGGTCCGGTAGCGCTGGCGTCACGCCGGCATCTGGCGAGGACGACTGAACTACAGGAAACAGACACGCGCGGACTACGTAAACCAAACAATGCCGCTTGTTCGAATCGACCTTCCGCGCACGATCGCGGTTCTTGCCGACACTTATGCTCGTAAGATGCCGGCGGGACGCCAGCGGTACCAACGGCCGATCTTATTGTTCTGATTTCGGTGAAATTACTGGATCGTCGGTGGTGGCCATGTCGCCGTGCTTATCGGCTCCGTGCAGCTTTCTGTCGGAATCGACGATGAACGAACGCTTGCCGTTTTTGCCGTACTGCTCGGGAGTGGCGGCGACTTCATAGCCCGCCGGATTTCCGTCGCTATCGGAAAGGACGCGATAGCTATAGCGATAGCCCTCGTGCGCGCCGGCGGCCATATCTGCGCTGATTAGATTCGCTTGATCGGGCGAGACTTCATTCTTGGGTGCGGGGCCGAGTTGCGCGAGCGACTCGGGTAATTGACCGAAGGCTTCATGGTAGCGATCGATTGCGTCGGCAAGATCGAGCAGGGCATTGGCGGCGCTGATTTCGTGATTTTGAGCGTCTTGATCGGCCCAGCGACTGGCGAGCTGCGGAACGTCGAACAACAGGATGCCTACCGAGAGCAAACGCCAGCCGCCGGATTCGCGCACTAGGCCGAAATCCGTGGGATCGCCTGCGGCGGAGCGCACGGGAATGAAGGCGAGATTTTCGTGCGCGCGGGTGGCGCCGAAGCGAAGCTCGGAAGTTCCGGCGGATGCTTCGCAGCGGACGACGGTGTGGCCGTCGGCGTCGCTTGAGAGCAGCGGCCGGCCTGCGCTATCGACGAGGGAAAGACGATGGAGGACGGTCATGCGCTGGTCGGCGGGCAAGCTCTTGAACGCCGCCGAATTGTCGGCTGTGAGATAGGTGGAGAATTGCGTGTCGTTCTGCTTGCAAGCGGCGGTGAGCATGGAAGCCAGTGCGACGGCGGGATCGGTTTCTTTCCCGTCTTGCGCGTGCAGCGCCTGCGGGAGGGCGATTGCCGCTAGGAGCGCGATGGCGAGAGCTTTCATCATTGTGGTTTTGTGGCGGAGGATTTTGCGCCGGCTAGAATCGTGGCTAGATTCACGGTGAATTTCGAGCGCGGCATCACTTCGCTGCAGCCCGCTGCTTTGGCGCGTTCTGCGAGTTCCGTTTGCACATGAGAGAGATAGCCGATCACCGGCACCTGGTTGCCCGAGGCGTGCAGGCGCTCGACGGCGTCGAGTGGGTTACTGCGGGCGTTGAGATCGACTATGGCGAGCGACGGCGCGCTGCGCGCGATTTCGGCGAGGAATGCTTCGCCGGTGCCGCAGAGCTTTAGCTCGACGCCGGCGTGGCGCGCGGTCTCCACGATTTTCGATTGGAAGAAAAGATCATCCACGAGTGCGACTACGTCGGCCAAGCACGCCTCCTGTTTTCGCCGTTCATTCTACCTCACCGGCGGCGCTGCGAACTTCTCTGCGCCGCTGTGGCGCTTCCACTCTTGCGGCTTTGTGCGTTATAAAGATTCTTGCGGTTGAGAGGTGCTTATGTCCATGTCGCCATCGCGTGCGGAATATGCTTTGCCGGGTCTGGCGGTGCTGGAGCAGTCGCCGATCATTATTGAGAAGATCGTTCATCTGGCGAGCGACGAGCAGACGCATTGGAAGCCGGCGGCGGATCGCTGGTCGATCGGCGAAGTGCTCGGGCATCTGGCGGAAGTCGAGGTGATGGGCTTTCGCGAGCGCGTGGAGAAAATGGTGGAGAGCGAATCGCCGGCGCTTGAGTCGTACGACCAGAACGCGGCTTACGCCGAGGGGCGATATTCGAGCAAGAAGGCCGTCGAGAATTTGCATACGTTTTGCCACGAGCGCGATCGCTCGCTTTCTTTTTTGCGTTACCTCCCTTCCACCGCCGCTTCACGCTCCGGGAAACACGCGAAGCTTGGGACGATCACCGTTGGGCAGCTGATGAATGAGTGGGCCTTTCACGATCTCGGGCACATCCGGCAGATTTCGGAACTGCTGCGCTCGCGCGCTTTCTTTCCTTACATCGGGCCGTTTCAGCAGTACTACTCGATCCGGCCGTAACTTTCTTCGACCAGACCGGACGCGGCCGGTTTGAATCCAATAGATCGGGATTCGCGTGTTCTCCGGGAGCCAATGATGATTCACGATCTCGCCGCGAGAGTGCTGAGAATTTACGATGAACTGGAGCGCGAATCGCTCGATCTGCATGCGATGTTCGAGTTTACCGAGGCACATTCACCGGAGAAGCAGGAGGAAGTGCTCAGCGCGGTGGCGGAATTGGTCGGCGTCGGGTATTTGCGCGCGGGCGAGGGCGGCGATTTTTATTCGCGTACCGAGGATGGGCGCATCCGGGTTGCCGGGCCGCGGGACGTGACCTTGTATACGCGCGACGGTTGCCATCTATGCGATTCGGCGAAGGCGGCGATGGCGCCGATTCTGAAGGAATACGACGCGCGGCTTCGCGAGGTTGATATTGATGGCGATCCGGTGCTGCGGCAGCGCTACAACGATGATGTGCCAGTGATTTTTGTAGGCTCGCGCGAAGCAGCTCGCCACAAGCTCGATCCCGCAGCATTTCGCCGCGAGCTACAGAAGGCGAAGTAGGCCTCGTGTCCGGATTATTCGCGAGAAAGCCGGGCGCAGCAAGCGGCGCCCCTACGAAGAAAAGGCAACGGCAACGGCAAATGCATATCCCTCACTGCGTTCGGGATGACAGCGTTTCCTTGGAGCTCGACGGAACATGTGCGGAATTTTGAGATGGGGGCGGTTCCTTGGGCGTGCGGGAATACGTGGCGAAGTTTTTTATGATGGCTTCCTCGGAACGGAGCCGGCGGGGACGCCAGCGCTACTTGGAGGCGGCTTCGCGGCGCTTGCGGGCTTCTTCTTCGCGGCGGGCGGATTCGGCGGCTTGTAATTGGTGGAGGATGGCGGCGGTTGGGGCGCTGAAATTGTTGGCGGCCCAGTTGTGGACCATCCAGACTGGGTCGAGGGCGGCTACTTGTTGGAATTGAGATTTGGCTACGTCTTTTTTGTCGGTGCGCCAGGAGATTACGGCGCGAATGGCTGACTGGGTGGAGACGAATTCGGAATTGTTGTCCATGCCGTTGTTGATCGAGAGCGCTACGTCGTTCTCGGCGTCGGCTTGATGGCCATAGTCGGAGTCGACCCAGGCTTTCCACAGGATTGCGGGGCCGAAGTTTGGGTAGGATTGATGCGCGGCTTCTAACTCGGCGAGTGAGTCCTTCAGATTTCCTGCGCGATACATCCACCAGGCCATTTCCGTGCGGAGGGTTGCCTGCCACTGCGGAGAGTAATCGACTGTGCTAAGCATCCTGCGATAATCTTCCATTCCGTAGGGACCGCGGCCGGGCGTTAGACCATCGAGTTGGACATGATCGAAGGACATGATTGTTGAGTCCAAGTCTGGCCGCAGTACCGCTGCAATCAGTGTATCAACCGCCTCTTCGCGATTCGCAACAGAGCCAGAGCGCGCGAGGATTCTGAGATTGTCGTGGTTGGCGTGTCGCTCTGCGGCGGCGATGGCCGCTTTTTCGGCGGCGGCGGCATCTCCGGAGCGCCACTCGGCCAGCGCAAGTCCGTCGAGCGCGGGCTGATTCATGGAATCGAGTTGGATGGCTTGTTCGTAGGTGGCGATGCTTTTCGCGAATTTGCCTTGCTTGTCGAGAGCGGCGGCTTCTTCGGCAAGAAAGATGGGGCGCAGCTCGTAGGCGCGCACTGGCGCGTTTGCGTTCCAGTTGCGCGTGGCGATGATCTGCTCGAGGGCTTGGAGGCGTTCGGAAGCCGGCGGATGCGAGCGGAAATATTCTTCGAGAGATTGAAAGGGGACGCTGGCGAATTCTTCTACGGGCGAGCCCGCGGCGGCGTGCATCTCGCGATCGAGTTTTTCCAGTCGGCGCATCGCATCCACCGCGCCCTTTACGGAATACCCTGCATCATGAACCAGTCCGATGCCGTCGCGATCGGCTTCTGCTTCTTGTTCCTTGGTGTAGCCGGCTTCGTAGAGGAATTGAACGGGTTGGCCGAGACGATAAAGGCTTTCGAGGCCGAGCTTGCGGCTGGCGAGTTGGTATTGAAGGCGGCCGATGGCGTGGCGTTCGTCGACGTGGGAGATCTCGTGGCCGAGGATGAAGGCTAGTTCGTCTTCGGATTCGAGGATGGATAGCAGCCCGCGGCCGATGACCACGTAGCCGCCGGGAAGCGCGTAGGCGTTGACGAAGTAAGGATTGTTTTCGACGCAGAAAGTGTAATGAATGCCGGTGCGCAGGACGTTGGGAGTGAGCGATTGGCCCACCTTGGAAACGTAATCGCGGATCTTGATGAGTTCGGGGCTGTCGTGTGAGCCGCGCGTCATGCAGACGTTGTTGCTCATCTGCGCGCCGACGCGCATTTCTTCCTGATCGCTGATCTGCGTGGCTTCAAGAGGCAGGCGCTCGGCTTCGCGCTCCGCATCGGCGACGAGATAAAGAGCGGGAGCGGGAGTGATGGGAGCGGTGACTTTGTGGCGTTGAAGAAGAAAGAGAACAGCCCCGCCGGCTACCAGGATGACGATGAGTGCGATGCGGCGCGCCATCACAGCACCTTCCTCAGCAATTCGCGATGGCGCGCGTAGAGGAAGCTGACGATCAGGAGCGCGGCCCCCAGGCCCATGAACGAGACGATGCGGCCGAGCTGGTCAAGCGTCCAGACGTCGATGAGCACGATGCGTCCGACGCATAGGAGCAGCAGGATCAAAGCGCACCAGCGATACGAGCGCTCATTCACTCGCAGGGCTACCAGGAACACCACAATCGCCTCTGCGCCCCACGCTGCCGTCAGATAGCCGTGATGTATCTCGGTGCTGAGCAGCCGCGTGATCAGGATTGCAGCCGTAAAGAAAAAGAGGTGGTAAGGATGCCGATCGATCCAGGCAATCCAGGTGCGCACGCGGGCGAATTTCAAATTAGCAGCTACGGGCTTCGCGGGATCTGCGAGGGCCGGAGTGGATTCTTTGATCCGGCGGCTGACGAATGCGAGCGCCAGAAAGATGACCGAGACCGCAGTCACGGTGGCGATGCGCACGTTGGTGAAATGCCACGGCACGCGCTGATAGAAATTGTCAAAGGCGCAGCGCACGGCGGTTAGGACGGTAAATGTGTAGCACTGCAACCGCATCGTGCTGAGCTTCCACCGCTGGCCTAAAGCGTAGAGCGCGGCGGCGAGCAGCGCCCAGGCTACCGCGACCCAGGAAAGAGGCAACTCGAAGCGGGCGAGCGCGGCGATGCCAATGGCGCCGAACCAGAGGAAGGTGGAGCGCCAGAGGGTGGGGCCGGATTTTGAGGCGGCCCAGTAGAAGATGGCGGCTAGGACGGTGACTGTTAGCGTGCGGGATGTTAGCGGGCCGATGTGGGTGGCGGCGTTTAGATCGGCGAAGAAAATTCGGGCGAATGCAGCGATTAGAAGCAGACGGCCTTGACCGATCAGGCCGAGGCCTTTGAATTCTTCGCCGGTTTCAATCAGCGCGACGGCGAAGACGCCCCAGGCCAGCGCCACGCCTGCGTTGGCTACTTCTTCCCAGAGCAAGAGCGAGAGAAGAAGAGTGGCTGAGCCTGCGTAGAGCATGGGGAATCCGCCGAGACGCAGGAAACCTTGCCAGATCTGCGATTGCCGAAAATCGGTGAGCTTTGATTGCGCGAGCTTTGCTGCGGGTGCCGGCTCGGTGGCGGAGCGCGGGGCCATTAAGTAGAAGATCGCAACGCTCGCGGCGACCGTCATGAGCCGCACGCTATAGCCGTAATACGTGGTTGTGCCGGGGATGTTGACGAAGACCAGGCGGATGACGGCGCTGGCTGCGGCGGCGTAGGAGCAGTAGCGCATTACGGCATCGCGGCGGACGCGCGCGACTTCCAGGAGGATGCCGGCGGAGACGGTCCAGAAGAAACCGGCGAGCATCCAGTGCAGGCCGACCCAAGATGCCGCGAGCAGGAAAAACGTGGCGACGATCGGAGAAACGGTGAGGGCGGCGTCTTCGAACGCGTCAACGGTGTCACGAATTAGGCGGCGCCATTCGGCATTGAGATAGAACGCTACGGCAATGAGAAGAAGCAGCCAGCCGAGTCCGTGATCGGGCGGATGCCATTTGTCGAAGCGCGGGCCGAGGTCATTGAAGAATACGTAGACGCAGAGAACTATGGAGGCGGCCCAGCCGAGGCGGCGGAGGTGGCGATCGGCTAGCTTCCAGCCGACGGCGAAGAGCGCTTCGATTTCCACTAGCCAGAGAATTTCTAGACGAGCACCGGAATATTTGTAGGGAATCGCGGCCACCAGCAGGCCTGCGCCCAGAGTAGTCGCAAGCAGGTAACCGAGCTGCCGCTTTTGACGCCGCGCAAGATAGGCAACGATAAGATAAACCGTGCCGGCGAACAGTAGAAAGCGGAGGCGCCATTCTGGATGGAATGATTGTTGGTGAAGAACGACCAGATAGCCGAGCGCATTGAGCAGGAACGATGCCGTCAGCCAGCGCTTTTCGGCGGTGCCTGCATCGGCGCGGAGAAAATAGGAGGCGATGAAGATTAGCCAGTAGATGGTGAGGATGGCGGCGCTGGCGGTGAATTCTGGGAATGGTTTGTGGCCGCCGAGGCGTTGATAGATTTGCGTTAGCCAGATCCAGTGGACTATGTAAGTGGCGATTACGGCGAATGGTTCGATGGCGTACCAGCGGCGTTGGCGGAGGATGAAGACTAGCGAAGCGCCGAGTAGGGCGCTGGCGATTAGCGCGCCGAAGGGGATTACGCTGACGGCTACGCTGAGATAGGCGAGGAGGAAAGCGAAGCCGGTGGTGACTTCGGAATGGTAACGCAGCGAGTGCGCGACCATGGCTGCGGCTACTGCGAAGAGTAGGGCGAAGCCGACGACGGGATCGTCGATCAGGCGGACGCTGGCGATATTGTGCAGGGCGTAGGTGGTGAAATAGGCGAGGGCCCAGCCGCCTCCGAGAACGGCGCGCGCGCCGATGCGATAGCGCTCGTTCCGTTCGCCCAAGACGCCCAGAGCCAGGAAGAGAATGGCGATGCCGTAGCCCAGCGCGATTTTTCCCGCTGGTCCGAAATAGTGCAGGGAATAATTGATGAGCAGAGCTACGCCGATTACGAAGGCGGCGGTGCCGATTTTGTTGAGCCAATTGGTGCCGAGTTTTTCTTCTAGGCTGGCGAGGCGCTCACCGTCGGCGGCTTTTGCGGGTTTCGGAGCTGAAGCGCGCATCGCGGCGAACATCGGCGGGCTTGCTGGTGGCGGAGGAACTGCCGATGCGGGCGGCGGCGAAGGCGGTTGGGCGATCGGTTGAACCGCGGCTGGGAGCTTCGTCGGGATTGCAGGAGCGGTCGGCGGAGGTTGGGCGGCGGGCGCGCGGGCCGGCGCAACTTCCTCGCGCTTCTCGGCGCTCGCCGGTTCAGTGCCCGGAGCGGCGACTGTCGAAGGCCGGGCGCGGAGTTCCTTTACGGCTTGTTCGAGGGCGTAGATGCGGCCGATTAGAGACTGAACGTCCGTCGTTTTTGCCGAATCGCGGGCCAGACGCGTGGTCCGTTTCCAGGTGAGGATGGGAAGTATGAAAATGCAGAAGATCAGCAGAAGGACGATCAGGAACGCAAATGGAATCCAGAAGGACTCGTCCAAGCTGGGTGACCTCGAGAGTGGGCGGAGTATAGCAGATTCGGAGTGGAGTGGGGATTAGAGGACCATTTCGCTGAGTGTGGAAACGTCGCGGTCATTTTTGAATTTGAAGACGTCGCGATGCCGACATAGAGGTCCGCCGATGAGTTTGAGTTGTTGCGGGCGATTTGGATCGTAAGATGCCGGCGGGGACGCCGGCGCTACTTGACAGCTAGTGATCTTCTTGCGGCTCTACGCCTAGGGTTTCGTCGGGGTCGGCGCCGGGGCGGCCTTTTACTCGGTCGTAGACGCTGTAGTGGCAGGTGGAGCCTAGGGCTTCGTTGTAATAGGTGGGAACGCCTAGGACTGTGCGGAGTTCTTCGTTGAATTTGCGGAGATTGACTAGTTGCTCGCGATGGGCCGGGAATTTATGTTCGTCGTGCGTGACCAGGAATTTCTGGTAGCCGGCGTCCCAGAGAAGCGTGAATTGGCCGTTGAGCATGATGGTGGGGAGCTCGGTCATTTGGTAGATGCCTTCACCGGTGCGGCGGAGTTCGGCGCCGCAGCCGTATTTTTCCACGCGGGCGACGCCGCGGGTGTTGCTGACGGCGAAGCCGGCGGGAGGGAGCTTTGCGAGATCTTCTTCGGTGAAGATTTTTTCGACGTACCACATGCTTACAGCATAGCGAGCCAAGCCGCTGGATGTAAATCGCTAAGTACCGCCGGGGCTAACCTCAAGCCGCTTGAGCTTGGCATCTCTGTTACACTTTGATCAGAGTTTGAAGCGCGGGTCTTTCCGACGCATCCAATCTGACAGGGGCGCATCAGTTAGATACTGGCCAGAGGCGGTAGCCTCGCCGTGCCGGGGCATTTCCGAGGGAATTTTGGGCGCAATCAAAAATGCGGTGGCGAGCGATTTGCCGGGCGTGTTGCAACGCGACGCGCGGGAGAATTTGCTCGATTGCATTGGGAATACGCCGCTGCTGCGGCTGGAGCGCATTGGGCGCGAATTTCCGCTCGTGGAATTTTACGGCAAGGCGGAATGGTTCAATCCGGGCGGATCGGTGAAGGATCGCGCGGCGCTGCGGATGGTTCAGGAGGGTGAGCGCCGCGGCGAGTTGAAGCCGGGGAAGACGATTCTCGATGCGACTAGCGGGAATACGGGGATCGCTTACGCGATGATTGGGGCGGCGCGCGGGTATCGGGTGAAATTATGTTTGCCGGCCAGCGCTTCGGAGGAACGGAAGAAGACTCTGCGGGCGTATGGAGCTGAGTTGGTGATTACGCCTGGGGATGAAGGATCGGATGGGGCGATTCGGCGCGTGCGGGAGATTTTTTCCGGAGAGCCGGAGAGATATTTTTATCCCGATCAGTACAGCAATCCCGCGAATGTCGAGGCGCATATGGCTACTACGGCGCCGGAGATTTGGGAGCAGACGCGGGGGCGCGTGACGCATTTTGTGGCCGGGTTGGGGACTAGCGGGACTTTCGTGGGGACGGCGCGGAGATTGAAGCATTTGAATCCGGAGCTTCGGGCGATTTCCGTGCAGCCGGATTCGGCGTTTCACGGGCTCGAGGGAATGAAGCACATGGCTTCGGCGATTGTCCCGAAGATTTACGATCCTTTGATTGCAGACGAGGATTTGTTGGTGCGGACTGAATGTGCTTATGCGATGGTGAAGCGCCTTGCGCGTGAGGAAGGATTGCTGGTGGGGATTAGTTCTGGGGCGGCCGTTTGCGGATGTTTGGAAGTGGCGCGGAAATTGAGGACGAGCGAGCGGGCTGTGATTGTTACCGTGTTTCCGGATTCCGGGGACAAGTATTTGTCCGAGCGATTTTGGGACGAGGCTTAGAGGCGCCGATGTTGAGGATTCGCGAGGAACTTTCGGAACGCATTCGGCAGCATGGGGCGAAGACTTATCCGCATGAATGTTGCGGGGCGCTGCTGGGATCCGATGGCAATGGCGGGCGCGAAGTTGTTGAGGTAGTGTCGCTCGAGAATCAGAGAAGCGATTCGCCGCGGAATCGCTATTCGATCACGCCGGATGACGCGCGCGAGGCAGAGGTGGCGGCGCGCCGGGCGGGGCTCGATCTTATCGGCTGGTACCATTCGCATCCGGATGCGCCGGCGCGGCCGAGTGATTACGATCGCGAACATGCCTGGCCGTGGTACAGCTACGTGATCGTGAGCGTGCAGGAGCGCGTTCCGCGGGAAATGAATTCGTGGCGGCTGGCAGATGATCGCAGCCATTACGACGCGGAAGAAATCGTGATTGATACGCGCGCGAATAGCGCAAAATCGAGCGCGTGAGGGGATTTCAGGGGGAAGTGAAGATGCCAATCAAAGTGATGATTCCGACGCCGTTGCGGGCTTATACGGGGAAGAAGGACAGCGTCGAGTTGCAGGCTCGGACCGTGGGCGAGGCGCTCGCGGCGCTGACTTCGGAATTTTCGGAATTGCGAAAGCATCTTTATGCCGAGGATGGGCGGCTGCGAAGCTTCGTGAATGTTTATCTGAATGATGAAGATATTCGGTACCTGCAGAAGGACAAGACGGCATTGAGTGACGGGGATACGATTTCGATTGTGCCGTCGATTGCCGGCGGGATGCAGTGCACATGGTGTGAACGGTAGTTATGCCGACGAAGGCGGGCGGAGCAAGCCCCGCCCCTACGATCGGATAAGACAATTCACCTGCGAATTTAGAGTAACCTAACCGAACGCGGTTTAGTGCATCGGGCTGGGCGCGTTGGGACGAACCTAGGGAGAAATGGAAATGGCAACGAAGACTGGTCTTACGGCGCGAGTGGGTGGCGTGCAAGCGCTGCCGACTTTATCGAACGAGGAGATTTTGCGTTATAGCCGCCATCTGATCATGCCGGAAATTGGAATGGAGGGGCAGCTCAAGCTGAAGCGCGCGAAAGTGCTGCTTGTTGGGACGGGCGGCTTGGGGGCGCCGCTGGGGCTTTATCTGGCGGCTGCTGGAGTGGGACGAATCGGCGTGGTGGATTTCGATAAGGTGGATTTCACGAATTTGCAGCGGCAGATCATGTTTGGAACTAGCGACGTGGGGCGGCCTAAGATTGAAGCGGCCGGCGAGAGACTCGGCAATTTGAATCCGGAGATTCGGCTGGACCGATACGAAACGGCGCTGACGAGCGAGAATGCGCTGGAGATCATTCGCGATTACGACATTGTGGCGGACGGCAGCGATAATTTTCCCACGCGCTATCTGGTGAACGATGCGTGCGTGCTGCTCGGCAAGCCGAACATTTACGGCTCGATCTTCCGTTTCGAGGGGCAAGCCAGCATTTTCGGAGCGCCGGGCGGGCCTTGCTACCGTTGCCTCTATCCCGAGCCGCCTCCGCCGGGACTGGTGCCTTCGTGCGCCGAGGGCGGCGTGTTGGGAGTGCTGCCGGGAATTATCGGCTCGATTCAGGCGATGGAAACGCTGAAGCTGATTCTCGGGAAGGGCGAGCCGTTGATCGGGCGGCTGTTGCTTTTCGATGCGCTGGGGATGAAATTTCGCGAGTTGAAGTTGCGCAAAAATTCGCATTGCCCGATTTGCGGCGAGCATCCCACGATTACGAAGCTGCTTGATTACGCTGAATTCTGCGGCATTCGCGGCGAAGAGGCTCCGGCAGCCCATTCGACGGTCCCGGAAATGACGCCGCGGGAGCTAAAGGCGCGGCTCGATGGCGGCGATGACATCTTTGTGCTCGATGTGCGCGAGCCGCACGAATACCAGATTTGCAATATCGGCGGGCATTTGATTCCGCTTGGCGATCTCCCGCAGCGCGTGAATGAACTGGACAGTTCGCGGGAAATCGTTGCACACTGCCGCAGCGGTAAGCGCTCCGCCGAAGCCGCGGAATTTTTGCGCAAGGCGGGATTCAAGAAGTTGTGGAATTTGAGGGGCGGGATTTTGGGATGGTCGGATGAAGTGGATCCCACAGTGCCGAAGTATTGATTAAGTGCGGTGGCGTCGTTGAGCCGGGCTCGTGTGGCATTTTGAGACTGAGGCGGTCCGGCTGAAGCCGGGCGCTACGGAAGAGAGGAATTTCGATGGCGGATGTGAAGATTACTGTGCGGCGGAACGGTCCCTTCCGGGTTGAGGCGCCCGAGGGCGCGGTGGAAGTCGTGGACGCGGACGGGAATAAGTACGACCTGACGGGGAAGACTGCCTTTTCCCTGTGTCGCTGCGGGGGCAGCGTGTCGAAGCCATTTTGTGACGGGACTCACAGCAAGATCGGCTTTCAGGCGGCGGAGGCGGCCGTTCGCCAGGCGGATACGAAAGATCCTGCCTCTTAGGCCGCGCGTCAGCACTCTCCGGAGCGCCGAAATCGTGCCGGAGAGGCCCAAAATGGGCTTCCACAGGCATGTGGAAAACAGCGGTAAGCGTGTAACTTTTCTATACGATATGGGTAGCCGCAAGGCCCGCTCCAAGTCGTCAATAGCCACCTGAAAACATAAAGCCAGTGGGGAGTTGACTTTAGGTAGTACTATACGTACTATAGCCTTGGCAGGCTGCGTGCTCTTCATCGTCTGTGGGGGCAGCCTTCAAGGGGTTCTTGGTGGCACGGCCGGGCACATTTTGGGGTGGGTTGCAGAAGTTCCGGGTGGTGATCATCTGGACGATTTGTGCTGCAGCATTCTTGTCCCTCGTCTGGACTCTGCGGTTCTCCAATTACACGACCGATCCGCTGTTTGACACCTACCTGCAGATGGCTGGCGGGTTGGTGGCCTTCACTTTTGCCGCGAATGCCCTGGTTCGATTCCGAGGGACACATGATCGCGTCTGCCTGATTCTGGCGTTCGGCTTTGTGCTGGCAGCTCTCGTGGAAGCCGGCACGGCGATGACGGCATACCACGCCATGGCGCGGTCGGATGCCGGGCCGCAGTATGTTTCGCTCGCGTGGATGGCTGGCCGCACGATTTTGGGAGTGCTTCTGCTGGCCGCGTTGGGAGTAGAGCGGCGGCGGCCGATTGCGCGTGACCCGGGACGAGATATCGCCACAGCGACGCTGCTTGTGGGCGGCGTGGCTTATCTGACCAGCGTGATTTATTTCAGCGTTCCGCCGATGCGAATTCACTCGGCGTCCATTATTCCGCGGCCGTGGGATCTGATGCTCGCGGCGCTGTTTCTATTTTCAGCGATCGGGTTCGGATGGCGGTTGCGACGTATGGAATCGGCGTTCGACCGCTCGCTCTATATCGCGGCAATCTTCAATGTGGGGTGCCATCTGGCCGCGGCGGAATCGGCGCGCGCGTTGGATGCGCCATATATCCTTTCGCATTTCCTGATGGTGGCGAGCTATACGATCGTCCTAGGCGGCACGCTGCTCGACAACGCGCATCTTTTCGATGAAGTGAGCCGGCTGGCGAAGAGCGATTCGCTGACGGGCCTGGCGAACCATCGCCGCTTGATCGAAGCGCTGGAATCGGAACTGCAGCGCTCGGGCCGCACGGGGCGGCGATTCTCCGTTCTGCTGCTCGATCTGGACGGCTTGAAGAAAATCAACGATCGCCTCGGGCATCTGGTAGGCAGCCGCGCGATTCAGCGCGTTGGGCAAGTTCTGAAGAATAATTGCCGCTCGTCCGATACAGCAGCACGCTATGGCGGCGATGAATTTGCGCTGGTGCTGCCGGAGGCGGGCGAGGACGAGGCGCTGCAGGCGGCGGCGCGCATTTGCGATCGAGTTTCGGATGACGGGGAGCGGCCTGTTCTTTCCGTCAGCGTGGGAGTGGCGGTGTATCCGCAGGATGGCACGACGATTGAGCGATTGCTTTCAACCGCAGACAAGAATTTGTATGAGATGAAGGCGCGCGAACACCGAAGTGTGCGTCAGATGCGAATCGTCGCGGGACACTACAGCACCTAACCCAGCCCGCGAGGAGACACGGTCATGTTACTGGGGATCGGGGGAAAGAAGGGGTTCAGCTATCCGCGCGCGGAGCGGCGAATTCCGATGGAAGTTGGCGTGCAGATTTCCGGACACTCGGATCTTCCGGGAGTGGAGACCACGTTTACGGAGAATGTGAGTTCGCGAGGCGCGCGCGTTCTCACCACCCGCCGGTGGCAGTTGAACGATCAGCTCACCATCGCGACGCTCACGGGCGCGTTTCGGGCGCTGGCGCGCGTTGCCTATTGCCAATCGATTCCGAGCGCGGGATTTGTGGTGGGCGTGGAATTCATTCAGCCCGAGGGGCGCTGGGTGGTCGGCGAGGCTTTTTAAGCCGCGGCGAGAATTTCGAAGGCCGTTCGGTTTCTTTGTAAGCTGCTATTGAACGAATCCTACCGTGGTTGGCGGAGTGGGTCCCGGATTTTCGCGAATGGGGCCGAACTGCGCTTCATAGCCCTTGATGTTTTCATTCAGTGCGTTGACCAGGCGCTTGAGGTGTCCGGGACTGAGAATAAGGCTGGCGACGAGTTTGCCCTGAGGCACGCTGGGGAAGACATAGACGAAGTTCAACGTAAATTCCTCGGCGTTGTGATGGACCATGACGAGGTTGGAATACTGGCCTAGAAGTTCTTTTTCGTCGGCTTTGATCTGCACTTGCTGCTGTTTTGGATCTTCCGCCATTCCGTCCTCCGGGATTTCCGAGCGCTAAATATAGCAGAGCGACGCGCGGGCTGCAGAAAAGAGTCATCGATTGGCGACGGCGAGAGGGAAGCGCGTTGACAGGCAAACATGTTAAGTGTAGTTTATATGGGAAGTTTAGCGTAGTTAACATGATGGCTGCGTCTCGTCCAACCGAAGCAATGCCCGGAGCTCTTCCAGGAGCAGCCGCGGTGAACGTTGCCGATGCGGCAAAGAGCACGCGACCGCGCGAGGCCTGGTGGTTTCTCGGCCCGGCGTTCGTCGCGTCGGTGGCGTACATGGATCCGGGCAACTTCGCGACGAACATCGAAGGCGGGGCGCGCTTCGGGTACCAGCTTCTGTGGGTGCTGTTGTGGTCGAACGGCATGGCGATTTTGGTGCAGTATCTGGCGGCGAAGTTGGGAATCGCGACCGGCAAGACATTGCCGGAGAATTGCCGGGAGATTTATTCGCGACCGGTGACGCTGATGCTTTGGATCGCGGCCGAGATTGCCGCGATGGCGACGGATCTCGCGGAATTTCTCGGCGCGGCTCTGGGCTTTTATCTGCTATTCGGAATGCCGATGCTGCCGGCGGCGCTGGTGACCGGCGTGGTGGTGATGCTGATCCTGATGATTGAGCAAGCGGGATTCCAGTGGCTCGAGCGCGTGATCATGGCGTTCGTCGCGGTGATCGGGATTGCGTACGCGTGGGAAGTGTTCATTAGCAAGCCGCAGTGGGGCCCGATCGCGCGGAATGTGATCGTGCCGCATGCGACGTCCTCGTCGATCTACATCGCGGTTTCCATGCTTGGCGCTACGGTGATGCCGCACGTAATTTATCTGCATTCGGCGCTGGTGCTGCCGCGGCGCGAGGAGAACGACCGTCACGAGCATCATCACCGCAAGATGGAATTATTTGATGTGCTGCTGGCGATGAATGGGGCGTGGTTGATCAATTCTGCGATGCTGATCATGGCCGCGGCGGTTTTTTTCGGGCATGGCCTGGCGGTGTATTCAATCCAAGCGGCGCATGAAACTTTGGGACCGCTGCTGGGGAGATTCGCCGGAGGAGCATTTGCGGTGGCGCTGCTGGCGTCGGGAATTTCGTCGTCGAGTGTGGGAACGATGGCCGGGCAGGTGATTTTGCAGGGATTTCTGCAAGTGCGAATCAGCATCTTCACGCGGCGCATCTTGACGATGATTCCGGCGATTCTGGTCATTGCTTGGGGGCTTGATCCTCTGCGGACGCTCGTTCTTAGCCAGGCGGTGTTGAGTTTCTGCCTGCCTTTCGCGATGATTCCTTTGTTGCTGATGACGCGGCGGCGGGACTTGATGGGCAGCCACGTGAATCGGCCGTTGACGACGGTGCTTGCGATTGTGACGACAGCGGTCGTGCTCGGGTTGAATGGCTGGCTGCTGTTCGCGCTCGTCGGCGGGAAAGCCTGAGTTGGCAAACCGAACTGGCTCGACGATAGGGTTGTTTGTGGTTCTCTCGGTGATCGCCATCGCGGCGATCATGTTTGCGGTTACTTCATCAAACTGGACGCCGCCTCCGGAAGCGATTGCGCAGAAGAATCCTTTCCCGCGGACTGAAGCTTCCATTGCTGCTGGAAAAACGATCTATACCGACCGTTGTGCGAGTTGCCACGGCGATCGAGGGGATGGGAAGGGAAGCGAGGCTGCTCGGTACGCTACAAAACCGGCGGATTTTACGAACTCGAAGATTATGCAGCCGATGAGTGATGGCGAGATGTTTTGGAAGATTACTGTTGGGCATCGTCCTATGCCGAGTTTTAAGCATCGATTGACGGAAGAGCAGCGGTGGCAGGTGATCGATTACATTCGCACGTTTTCGGAGCCGCAGCTTTGGTCGCCGGTGCCACATTCGGAGCCTCCGGCGATGCGGTAGCGCGATAGACCCAGCCGCAGTTTTGCCACAGGAAATTCAGAGAAACCGAGGAAGTTGTCGTTCTTGTGCGATCGGGGCGCAAAAAACCGGGCGCAGTCCGCCTAGGCGGACGCCCCTACGGAAGAAAAGGCAACGGCAAAGACAAATGCAGATCCCTCACTTCGTTCGGGATGACAACTACGATGCGTTGTTCCGTTCGCTCGGGATGACAACGCTCATGAGGTGCTCCGCAGAGCGTTTAGTTGACGCTTGAAAGAGCTTGCGCGACTTCGTTCATGTCCGGAACGGTGGGGATGTCGTATTGCTTGAACCAGGCGACTTTTCCGTCCTTGCTGATGATGGCGATGGCGCGGCCGGTGATGCCTTTGTCGGCCAAGTAGACGCCGAATTTATCGGCGGCGGCGCCGCGCGGTTGAAAATCGGCGAGAAGCGGATAGGTGATGCCCATTTTCTCGGCGAAGGCTTTGTGCGACCACGGACTGTCGACGGAAATTCCCAGGATTTGTGCTTCAAGCTGCGCGAAGCGCTTCATGTCGTTCACTACGCAGGCGTGCTCGTTGGTGCAGACGGGGCTCCAGTCGAGCGGATAAAAAACAATTACGACTTTCATGCCGCGATAGTCGGCGAGCTTGACCTCTTTTTGATTTTGGTCCTTCAGCGCGAAATCCGGCGCCGCCGCTCCCACTTGAATTGCCATGATGCCTCCTCAGTCCTCGCACGCAGCGAGTGATAAATGTTTGTTTGATGCGCTGCCAATTCTAGCCGATGCGGCTGGAGGTGACAAACGCACGCGCAGTTTGGTCCTCCCTCAGTTTCTGAAAAGCGGGTCTTTTATTAGACCGGCGGGGTACTTCCCGGCACGCCCGAATACGGGATATAGTCACATCCTAATCGGCTAAAGTTGCCTCTAACATCCAGATGCCGCCCTCTTGAGGCGACAGACTAGGCGGGAATAGAATCCTGGCGCTGTTGGAGGTACGAACTGAGCGGTAGTGGAGGGGGAATCGTGATCGCCGACGAAGCGGGCCGACTAAAGGCGTTGCACAAGTACCGAATCCTGGACACGAAGCCGGAGCAGGCGTTCGATGACCTGACGCTGCTCGCCTCGCAGATTTGCGGCACTCCGATAGCGTTGATTAGCCTGGTGGACGAGGACCGCCAGTGGTTTAAGTCGCGCGTGGGTCTGCAAGTGCAGGAGACGTCGCGGAGCGTGTCCTTCTGCGCGCATGCCATTCAGCAAGAGGGCATTTTTCTGGTGCCCGACGCGTTGGACGATGCGCGCTTCCGCGATAATCCGTTCGTGCGCGGCGATCCGCATTTCCGCTTTTATGCCGGTAAGCCGCTCATGACTCCCGAGGGCGATGCGCTGGGCACTCTCTGCGTGATCGATTATCTTCCGCGCACACTCACGCAGGCGCAGAAAGACGGGCTTGAGGCGCTGCAACGCCAGGTGGAGGCGCAACTCGAACTGCGGCGCAACCTTGATGAACTGCGCGTGGCACTCGAGGGCATCGAGACACTCAGTGCACTGATTCCTTATTGTTCTACGTGCGCGCTCAACATCGTTATTCCCGCTGATGTGGCGGCCATCGGGAAGGTGAGCGCGGGCGTGAAGGAGCTGCTCACGAGCAAGGGATGGACCGGCGATAAGATCATGGAAGTGCAAGTCGCGGTGCAGGAAGCGCTGGCGAACGCGATCCGGCACGGGTGCAACAACGATGCGAGCAAACAGGTGCAATGCTGCATCACGTTTGATGCGAATGGGGAACTGGTGATCGTCGTGCGCGATCCCGGGCCGGGCTTCGACGTGAAGGCCGTACCCAATCCGCTCGACGAAAGTAACCTGCTGAAGGTTAGCGGGCGCGGGGTGTTCCTGATCAACCAGTTGATGGACACCGTGGAGTTTAGCGAGGAAGGGCGTCAGGTATTGATGCGCAAGCGGCCAGACGCGAAGGCGGAGCCGGGCACGGGTGCTTGATGCCGTTCTGCTACACTACCGCGGTTTGGGGAGCCGGTGATTTTCGATGCGACTCCGCGAGATGGTGGAGAAATATTTGCAGCTTGGCGGGGGGTATGGACGCTCCGTTGCGCTGGCCGCGTTTGGACTGACGCGGGCGGAGGCGGAGAAACTTTTTGGCGATTTGGACGAGGATTACCATATCAGCCGCTTTTTTCATTTTTCGCGCGAGGCCGGCGAGAGTTTTAGCATCAATGGATTTCCTCAGACGCACGTGGCTATAGACGCTGAAATTCAGGAAATACTCTGAGCGAAGTTTGGCGTGGCGCGATCGAGAAGCGGGCGCAGTCCGCCTAGGCGGACGCCCCTACGGGGAAATACCCGATCGCCCGAGTTGGTGTTGCCCGCTTTACTCTCCTAAATCCCGATGCTTCGTCTAAGAACTTCAGGAGGATAGGTTGATGAAAGGATTTATTCGATTCTCGTGCGTGCTGACTCTGCTGGCTTTCGCGGGAAGCGCGCGGGCGCAGATTTGGAAGCCGCCGACTTCAATGAAGAAGCTGCCGAATGGATTGACGGTGGTTGTATCGGAAGATCATTCGGCGCCGACTTTTGGATTGTGCATCAGCTACGGAATCGGATTTCGACTGGAGCCCGAAGGCCGCACGGGTTTCGCGCATCTTTTCGAGCACATGATGTTCGAAGGCACGCCGGTGGCGCCGAAAGGGGTGTTCGATCGCGTGATTGAAGGCGGGGGCGGATTCAATAATGGGGATACCCGCTATGATTTTACGGAATACATTGAATCGGGGCCGCTGTCTACGCTTGAGCCTGTGCTGTGGCTCGAAGCCGACCGCATGAAGACGCTCGATTTCTCGGTCAAGAATCTTGATAACCAGCGCAACGTGGTCGAAGAAGAAGTCCGCGTGAATGTGCTGAACCAGCCGTACGGATCCTTTGAGTGGCTCGATTTGCCTGAGAAGGCTTTCGACAAATACCCGAACTCGCACAATTTCTACGGCGATTTCAAAGATCTGGATGCGGCGCGCATCGAAGACGTGCAGAAATTCTACGAGCAATACTATTCGCCGAATAACGCGGTGCTGGTGATCGTCGGTGACGTGAAGCCCGATGAGGTGTTCGCCAAGGTCGAAAAATATTTTGCGGATGTTCACTCGCGGCCAACGCCACCGCGTCCGGATGTGACCGAGGTACCGCAAACGGCTGAGAGGCGCGGCGAGGAGACCGACAAGCTAGCCCGAATTCCGGCGATTGCGGTGGGCTATCGCATGCCACCGCGAACTTCGCCGGATGCCGTCGTGGCTGCAGTTGCGGCTGAACTTTTGCACAACGGCGAGGCTTCGATTCTCTATCAGACGCTGGTGAAGGATAAGCAAGTCGCGGTCTCCGTCTACGGCGGCGACAATTGGCCGCTGGGAAACGCATTCGAATATAACGGCCCGACGCTAATGACTTCGTTCATTTTGTATTCGCCGAACGTGACGGAAGAGCAGCTCGTCACCGCTTACGATGCAGCGATCGCCGATCTCGCAAAGAAGGGGCCTTCGCAGGCGGACGTGGAGCGCGTCGCCGCCAAGATGCGTTCGGATTGGTACGGCCAGCTCGAAATTCCAATCTCCCGCGCCTCAGCTCTTTCTCATGCGGTGCTGATCGAGGGCAACTTCGATAGCGTGTACGAGACGCCGGATCGCGTGGCGAAAGTGACGCCCGAACAAATTCGCAACTTCGCGGCGAAGTATCTCGTGACTACAAATCGCACTCTGATCAATCGCGTTCCCGCGCCGCCTGAGAAGGGCGCCGCTCCTTCCGGAGGTGCGCAATGAAATCGCTGCTGGCTGCAATTTGCGTGTTGTTTTTCGCCGCGGGCGTTCATGCGCAGAAGGAACAACCTTTACCGAAAGAAGTGCCTCCTTACGGGCCGCAGAATCCGTTGGAGGCGCCGGATGTGAAGACCGTGAAACTGGATAACGGGCTGACGGTCTGGCTGGTTTCGAAGCCGGGATTCCCGAAGGTGGCATTTTCAATCTCGGTGGAAGGCGGCCTCGCTGCTGATCCGAGTGATCGGCCGGGCTTGTCCGAGCTGCTGGCGAAGGCGCTCACGCAGGGCACGGCGACGCGCAGCGCCAAGCAGATTGCCGAGGATATCGAAGCTGTGGGGGGCGACCTCAACGCGTTTTCGACGCGCGATACAACCTCCGTGTCGACGAGTGTGCTCTCGTCAAAGACCGAAGCGGCGCTCGAAATCCTGGCTGACGTTCTTGAGAATGCGTCGTTCCCGGATAGCGAAGTGGCGGTGGCCAAGAAGAATGAGAGCGATGCGCTGCGACAGAACGAAGCCCAGCCGGGATTCCAGGCGGGCCGCGCGCTCGCCAAGGTGATGTTTCCCGGAAATCCATACAACGTGGTCTCGCCCACTCAGGATTCGCTCGCGCAGATGACGCCGGCGGAACTGCGCGCCGAGTACGCGCGGCGGTTCCGCCCCGATCACGCCATCGTGGTTGCGGTGGGAGATTTTGAAACGGCGAAGATGACGGCGCTGATTAAAGCGAAGCTCGGTGGATGGAAATCGCCAGCCAGTCCGGCGGTTGCGGCCACGCCGAAGCCCTCCGTGGCGCCGCCTCACGCCATATATTTCATTGCGCGGCCGAACTCGGTTCAGACTACGTTGGTGTTCGCGGCGTTTGGCCCACTGCGCGGCGACGCGGATTATGAGGCTGCAGAAGTCGCCAACGCGATTTACGGCGGGATTTTCAGTTCGCGCCTCGTCGTCAACATACGTGAAGACAAGGGCTACACCTACAGCCCGTTTGCGTTCCTTCAAACCTTGCAATCGGCAGGCCTGGTGCGCACGCAAGCGGACGTGCGTAACGCCGTCACGGGCGCCAGCTTCAATGAAATTAATTATGAGATGAACCGGATGGCCACGACCGATCCGACCGATGAAGAGTTGAGCAAGGCGAAGCGCTTCATGCTCGGCATCGAGGCGATCCAATTACAGTCGCGGGAAGCCGTCGCCCGGGAACTTGCCAATTTGTGGACCAACGGGCTGCCGCCTGACGAAATCGGAAACTATGGAAAGAAGATTGAGAAGACCTCGGCAGCGGACGTTGATGCCGCCGCGCAGAAATATTATCCGGCGTCGCGGATGACGGTCGTGGCGGTGGGCGAGGAGAAGGTGATTCGCGATTCGCTCGCGCCATTTGGCATTCCGATTCAGACTGCGCCGTAGGCTTCAATGCGGCATCGCGAGGCAATGCTTTAGTGGCGCCGGTTGACCCTGAGCTTCGAAGGGCGTCCGTGTTTACCCCGAGGCAGCAGGGGCCGGCATCTTTCGGTCTCACGCCTCGCCACGTGCCACAATTACGCGCGGACTACTCACCCCAATTCTCGAGACCTATTTAATGCTGCGCGCCGCGCATAACGGGAGTCCTCGCCGACATTTGCGGTCGTAAGATGATGGCGGGACGCCGGCGGTACTTAAACTTCGGCTTACGAAATCCTTACATCTCGCTTATCCCTTTCTAATGTCGTCGGAATATCGTGCTAGTGAAGAGCGCTGCGCCCTTACGAGTGCGGGCGGACGCTGCGCGCCTGGCAGGCGCCAAGGAGCCAATTCCCGTGCGATATGCAATTGCAATCCCGGCGTTTCTCGCATGCGGTTTTTATGTCTACGTTCTGATTCAGCTTCGGCGAGATGAAAAGCGCCATAAGTCGCCGGCGGCTCCGAACCGCGGATCCGCTGATAGCCCGCAGCAGCTCGGTTCTTTCACTGCGGTCAGGAAGCCGGGGCAGTCGTTTGCGGAGTGGTCGCGGCTGACCGGTCAGCGCACCGCGCCAGAGGCGGGTCGCACGACTTCCAGGCTGCCGAAGCGCGACCCATCTGCGCCCAAGTCACACGGGATTACATACGTGGAGTTAGCCCTTCCACTGTCGTCTGGAGTCGCGCCAGTCACGGAGAACCGCGAGCGGGGTTACGTAGGCATTCTCCCAAAAAAGATCGCGTAAGCCGGTATTCACGAGGTGATGAGATGAACTCGACCTTGATAACTAGATTTGTGGCTTCCAAGTTAACACGGGCCGATTCCCAGGGCCTGCGTCTACGCAACTACTGGCTTGCATTGCTTGCGCTGGTGCTACTCGTGTCGCCAAAGCCTTCTTTCGGGCAAGCCACGAGCCAGATGGCGAGCGGAGATGATGGCGGCGCAGCTCAGCCGACGCCGGCCGAGATTACGAAAGAACTCGAGGCCATGAAGGCGCGTATCGAGCAACTGGAGGCCGAGCTCAAGACTTTGAAGACGCAGGCCAATCCGTCGGCTGCCGTTGTACAAGGCTCGCCGGCGCCGTCCGCCGCGACGATCGCAACGAATGTATCAGGAGGCCCGTCCACTCCAGCCGCGTCTCCCGATATCAAGAGAGTTCCGACTGCCGAGCTCGCGCAGGCCGAGACAGCAAAGCCTGCCAAGGTCGAGCCGTTCTCGGATGCCGACTGGACGTGGCTGAACGGCAACCCGCGCACGAAGGATATCTTTTGGGATTCGAAGTTCTTCACGCCAGAGATCCGGGCGGACATCAACTACGTGTACGACTTCAACCACCCGACGGATCACTCGATCGGCGGATCGAGCGAGCTGTTTCGGTCGCAGGAAGTGCAACTGGAGCAGCTCGGTGTGGGTGGTGATTTTCACTATGCCAACGTTCGCGCCCGGCTGATGACGCAGTTCGGCATGTATTCCGTCACGACGCCGCGGAATGACCCCAGCCCTGGCCACGGTCAATGGGATCTCCCCGGTGCGTACCGCTATTTGGCGGAAGCGTACGGCGGATATCACATCAACGCGCTGCACGGCATCAACGTGGACGCGGGAATCTTTATGTCGTACATCGGCCTTTTTAGCTACTACAACTTCGACAATTGGGCCTATCAGCCCTCTTACGTTTCATCGAATACCCCATGGTTTTTCAACGGCGTGCGCGTACAGATTTACCCCACGGCGCATTTGAAGATTGAACCGTGGTTCATCAACGGATGGCAGTCCTACGCGTCGGCCAATCACCGGCCGGGTCTGGGGGGCCAGATTAAATGGACTCCGAGACCTTGGATCAACATCATCTCCAACAATTACGGCTTGGGACAGGACGACCTGCTCATACCTAACCGCAAGCGTATCCACACGGACGACAGTGTCGAGGTCAAGTATTACGACCGGCCGGAGAGAACGCTCGATAAGATGGCATTCACTTTCACCGGCGATCTGGGCTGCGAGTATGGTGGCGGCGTGAGTTGCCATGGTGGCACGAAGGGCGGTCCCAAGCAGAGTTTCGTAGGCTACATGCTCTACAACCGCTTCTGGTTCCACAAGGATTTGTTCGGACTAACGGTCGGCGGCGGGCAGATCAATAACCCAGGACGCTATTTGGTCCTCATTCCCCCGATAAACGGAGCGGGCGCCATTTCTGCGGCGACGAGTGCGCCTTACTTCACGGGGAATCCCGGCGACCCTTTTAAGGCGTGGGATACGTCCTTCACGTTTGACTACATGCCCAAGCAATATATTACTTTCCGATGGGAATACGATTATCGCCACGCGAGCGTGCCGTATTGGTCCGGCCGCGGAGGGATCACGCCTCCGGGTGGAAACAACGGCTCGCCAGGATTTTTCGCGTGCAGCAGCGGTATCACGTCGGGGCAAACGACCCTTGCGGCAGCGGAAACAGCATGCGGCGGCGGGATCAGCAGCGTCTGGTTCCCGGATCTTCGCAGGGACGAATCGTTCATCGATTTGTCGATCATGGTCAAATTCTAGCCGGCCCGAGCAATCGGGCCAGCGCGATTCTCAGAGCTGGGCAGCCGTCTGAGCAAACTAAACCTCTTCGGGTTGTTTGCAGTGACCACAATGGTGGCGTGCTACGCGTTAGAACGCCGTCATCGGGCTTTTGTTCTCGCTTTTTCCGGCGCGTGCATCTTGGGCTCGGTTTACGGATTCTTGCAGGGGGCTTGGCCGTTCGGAGCCGTGGAACTAGTTTGGGCGGCGATCGCCTTCGTCCGCTGGAAAAACCCGAAGTGAATCATAAGTCGGCTGCGACGCGGGCGCCAATTCTCGCGATGCTATACTCTCCGCGCATGTTCGCGCGGAAACTCCATGTCGAGATCATCGAGGGCGGCAAAGCGCGCCCGTGCCCTCTCGAATGGCTTGATAGCTTCGCCATGCGCAATTTCACCGGCTCGGCCGAATTCGACGATACGCTCCCGACCGGCGATGGCGAGATCGAGGCCGGATTGGGCGTTGAGCCACAGCGATTGGCGCGGGCAATCGAGGAGTTCCTCAATAAACGGGGGAAGGGAATCGGGAAAAACCTGCAGGTCAAGATCCGCGAAGACTAACTCTGGATTTGGCGCTCACACTCCCGAGGCACAATTTATTCTCTCAAGCTCATTGCATCTTAAGCCTGGAAGGAGTATGAGAAACAGTAGAGAAGGGGGGATCCGAACCGATAAGGCTGATGACTGGGGCGTAGCAGCGGTCATCGCCCTGGGAGTTCGATTCCCCCTTCCTTTTGACGCGCGGCCAGGCACAGCGGTTAGCAAGCAAGATCATCTACAGACGCACGATTCTTCCGAAATTGTCTCTCCCTGCCTGGGAGTTAGATCAGCGCGACTCTTCTTCTGTTGAGGTAACGTGGCGTGGAGCGGTGCGTCGTTCAATGACGGCCTTAATGCTTGGGAGAGCCGCCCGCGCGGCCGCGGCTCCTGCAGCGACCAGGCGGGGAGTCAGGGCGAATCCATCCCAGAGCACGTCGTGAACGTTGGGTTCAATCACCACGTCAGCGATATTCCGCCACGGCTGCTCGTAAGTGCCCTGAATGATCGAAAACGAACGCCCGATTACTTCAATTGTATTCCTCGGCTTTTCCTTCAGCTCGCCCGGTTCGAGATATACGGCGATGATGACCGAAGAGCCCAATCTCCGTGCAGCCTCAGTCGGAACCGCCTCGGTGAGGAATCCGTCAACGAGGATTCGCCCGCGATATTCGACCGGCAAGAATAGCCCCGGATAGGCGCAGGAAGCGCGCAGAGCGGGGCCGATCTCGCCCTCGGTGAAGTAGACGGACTCGCCCTTGATCAGATCCGTCGCCACGATGCTCAGAGAAATCTTCAGCTCTTCGAAAAAGCGGGCGGTGGTGAATTTGTGCAGAAAATTCTCGAGCCGCTCGTTCGACGCCATGCCCATGCGCGAAAGCGTCCAGCGTCCGAAATCGCGAAAATGCGTGCCGGATCCCTGGGCCTCCATCTGATCGAGCGTCGCGCCGCTGGCGTAGCCCGCGGCGATCAGCGCACCGACACTTGTCCCCGCGATGTAATCGACGGGGATGCCTTCCTCTTCGAGCACGCGCAGTACGCCGATATGCGAGATTCCGCGCGCGAATCCGCCGCCGAGGGCCAGGCCCACGCGCGGGCGACCGTCGCCCGGTCCGTACGCGAAAGATCGAAGGCCGCGGACGGCGCTGCCGATCCATTTCATGGTGTTTCCCATCTTCCCAAGCGTCTCTATTTGACAGAGTACCCTAAAGCGGCGATGCTTGGTGCGCGGCGTTCACCTGCCAGTACAGGACTTGTAACGTCCTGCCGTTTTCGGAGCACACAAAGTGACACGACGAATCGAAAAAGCAGCAGTTCTCGGCGCGGGCACCATGGGCTCGCGCATCGCGGCGCATTTTGCCAATGCGGGCATTCCTTGTTTCTTGTTGGATATCGCACCGCGCGAGTTGAATGCCGAAGAGAACGCGAAGGGCTTGTCGCTCGAGAACCCCGCGGTGAGGAATCGCATCGTTCGCGGCGGACTGGAAGGCGCGAAGAAATCGCGGCCCGCGGCGTTTTTCACCGCCGAGACACCGC
>Ga0310038_10000621_pt1 | contig 29099 bp, 27 predicted proteins | sample Sb_taG_6_FD_200461 | JGI IMG/M metagenome (GOLD analysis project Ga0310038, IMG submission 200461) | Peat soil microbial communities from Weissenstadt, Germany - Sb_50d_4_PS metaG (v2) (version 2) | ecosystem: Environmental > Terrestrial > Soil > Wetlands > Peat | place: Germany: Weissenstadt... | reverse complement strand
ACCGCCCGGATACCCAGCTCGCGGGACCACGGCACGCGGCCCCTCTTCATAGAAAAGGCCGCCACGAGCCAGTACAGCCAGAACGCTGCCCATCCGATGGCAAGGACGAGCTCTGCCACATGCATCATGACTCAGACTGCCACAGTGCCTGGCGGTACGCGATGAGGAGTGTTCCTGCACGAGTCCAACAGGACGGTGGTGTGGCTGCGCCACATGCGCTGGTGGCGAAGGTGGCAACTGGCCATCCCCCTCGTCTGGGCCTCGGGTTATGAGCGGGCGAAGGCGCGGCACCTGGTGCCGCGCCAGAATTGGAAATATTGCGCCGGGCCATCGCAGGCCCAGCGGCCCACGATCGTGCCTACGTTCGTCGGGAACTCGATCAACGATGTCCCGCCGGGTGCGTTCCCCTCCCATCCTGGCGGGGTGAGCAGGAAGGACCCGGCCGCGGTGCCGGTCGTCCGGCGGCCCACGTAGGCGAAGTTGTTGGTCCACGCATCGACGAACTGGAGCACGTAATACCGCCCGGCCGCGTCCGGCACCCGCAGCGGCACCGGGCCGCCGCTCACATCGACCTGCGCGATCGAGTAGATCGTGTCGTTGTTGATCGACACGAACCGGTCCTCCGGCCCGGCCAGCCTGGACGCATGGCTGAAGCTGTTGAACGGGCCGGGCGTGATCATCCCCATCTCCGCCTGCCCGCCGGCCATCTGCAAGTCGAAGACCAGCGGGAAGCCGTAAACGTAGGCATCAGCAGCCAGCGCCGCCAGATCATCACTCACGACCAGTCCTCCCGCGTTCGCACTGTAAACAGCATCGTCGCACCAGATAGCGAGGACCTTGACCGCAGGGACCGAGTAAAGCAGGGCAGGGTCACGAGCGAGCGGAAGGCGCAACGTCCGCCGGGCCGGTGCGGGTACCTGATCCGCCAGACGGCGGCATCCAGTGCTGGCTGGCAGGGGCCGCGCCGATGTACTTGCCCGGTGATCACGACCCATACGTCGGCGTCACGCCGCTGAATGGCCTGAACATTACCCGCAGCCCTAACCACAGAGACTCCCGAATACTTACTATACTTCTGGCTGGAAAAGCAGACAGCTTGCGCCGCCATCTTCGATGACCCCGCCGCACTCGTCGCTGCAGTGCGAATAACCAGGGGTTTATGGCTGAAAGGTTCGGCGCAATGCTCTCACGGCCATCGAGAGGCGCCTGAACGCGGATTCTCTGTGTTCGCGGCCGCAATCGGGACCTGGCTTCTATGGAGCGTCCAGGGCAGCTTGTCATCGATAATGGGAAGCCTTCTGGCGCACCGGCCAATCCAGAAGCCGAGCAGGCCCATGACTACTGAACAGATCGGCAGAAGCAGCATGCAATATAGAATAATCACGGCAGGACCCTCCCTTCTTTCTGATGTCATTTTGCGATCGGGGCGCAGCGATGAGCCAGACCTTACTTGCGGCTGACTATCGAAGCCGCGCTTATTCCGGACGCGATTTGGGCTTTCGAAATGGTCAGGTTAAGTGTTGCGCGAAGAGCCGGCCGTAGATTACCTTGAACGGCAAGGATTGCAGGGAAAGCTCGCCGACCGGCCGTCTGATATGTAGCTGCAACGAACTCGCGCACCATCCGGTCTGGGACCGCGAGAACTCGATGAGAAATCCGCTATTTATCCGCGTAATCTCCAAGAACCCGCCATTAATGCCGTAAGCCTTCCCCGTTCTTTCGGTTGCCGCATCGGATATAGCCTTCGAGTAATTAACAGCATAGTAACGGTTCTTAATATAGATCCATTCATCCGCGTCGAAATCGAATGGCCAGCTGCAACGTAGTACTACCATATCGCCTTCGGCGGCAAGCTCGAAATATCCTTGGAGCGAGTATTCATCCTCTGACATTTCCGCACCTTCCGTGTTTTCCGGTAAATAACATGCGGCCTTCTCGCCGTCGTTAGACGGTTGGAAGCACGTGGCATTCACGCTTGGCGTGGAGTTTCCTGCCAAACAAGATCTGCGCGACAGCTCAGAGATTACTGGTTAGCTAACACGTTCGCAAGTCCCACCTTGAGCTAGGAGTATTCATACGATGGCTATGTTGAATAATTCTATTCACTAGATATAGCATGAACATTCAGCCCGGTATGGAAATATTTTTGCTCGCAGTGCCGGGAATATGCATCGATCGAAGGGCCTTGCCATTCTTCTTACTCTCAGCCACGACCTGACTACCCAGCGCGCTTCGGCTCGGTGCGGTGGCGGCCAGGCAACGTGGAGTGCGGGTCGACTGGCCTCAGGATTAGGTCGGCCGGGAGTCCGTACGCGTGGTGACGGAACGGATGAGTCACACCTGGATCCCTCCTGGGCCCGGGCGGGAGGCATCCTGGATATCCTGGGCCCGGGCGGGAGGCATCCTGGATATTGTCCGCTGGCGGTGGCGCAGGCTCAAAACGATAGGCGGCATCAGCAACATATATCGTTGGAGTGCTCGCGGAATAATCGAACTAACATGCTAGGACTAATTCAGTCCCGCCCTGCTTGGCTTATGCAGCCATGGCTCGTATTGAATATACAGAGCGGCTATCTTCCCTTGCGAACATGCAGAGCTGCTGGTAGCGTCGATGTACAGGTTCTCCCGAAGGGAGGCGGCCCGTGGCAGCGAAGCCGCCCAGTGTCGAAGTCCTGAAAGCCGCGTATTTCAAGGCCTACGCGCCTAGCCTGACCCAGCAGGAGATCGCCGTAAGGGCGCGTCTTGGGACGCAAGCGCAGGTCTCGCGGCTTCTCGCGGAGGCTCGGGAGCGTAAGATCTTGCGGGAGGTATTTCAGTTTCCCGATGAGGTTACCGAGGATGTCCGGCGCCAGGTGGAGAACTCGTTCTTCGAGAGGCACGCTGAGCTCGAGGAAGCCCTAGTCCGGGAAGCCCGGCAGCTCAGGGGCGCCCGTGCCGACGGGGGGTCTCCATTCAAGCAGCTACACGTGGTAGCAGCACCTGATCTGGACAAGCCCGGGGAACGCGCGAAGGCGTTTCAATCCTTCGGAATCAGCGCTGCCGAGATCGTCGCTGATTACATTGACCTAGCCGAAATGTGCTGTGTGGCCTGGGGCAGGACAATTGAGGCGACAGTGCGTCACGTGCGGCCACAAAGCGAATCGCATGGCCATAAGCTATTCATACCGATCGCTGGTGAACCGACGAACCACGAACCGAACGGCGTTTCGCCGAGCGATGCAGCGCGTATTCTCTCCGGGGCATGGAGTGATGCTTCATATCTTTCGCTTCGAGGCGTTCAAGCGCGCATCCCCAAATCTGTAGGCGACAGCAAGATCGCGCGCGATCTGGTCGGGTACTCCAACAATTACCGCAAAATTTTTGGCGTACCAGGTTCATCAGAGCGCCCCTTCATTTCCCAGGTTCCCATGATCCTAACCGGTATCGGGGACATCAAGACAAGTCAACGCCAGATTGGCGACGACACCGACCACGCCGACCCATGGTATCTCGAAACGAAAGAGGCCGAAGACCAAAGCGTGCTCAATCTGGCGGTCGGCAACATCGGCGGAGTATGGATTCCCCGGAGCGAAATTCCAGACGAAGATAAGATCAAGGTCGCAGAACTTAACGAACGCTGGCTCGGTGCCCAGCTCAAGGACTTCATCCGCTGCTCAATCAATGCAGATGGCCAAAATCCAGGTGTCGTGGTCCTGGCTGCGGAGCCAGAGAAATTGAATATCGTACTGGAAGCCCTATACCTTGTGAACATCTTGATAGTAAGCAGACAACTCGCACAGGCACTTGCCGACAAACTGTTGCCTGGATAAAGACGCAAAACCCGCGCCCAAGCAGCCCCCTCCGCCCAATGTAATGTCTGACCCCGGGGAGCCCAAGTAAGTCCGGCGATGGCCTTCAGATCAAATCCTTGCCGAGGCCGCGAGGGTTGTATGGGGGGAAGACGTTGGTGAATTGGTATGGACCTCGATGATCTTGTAAAGGAACATCAGGAAGGCGTGCCACGGGTAAGTGGGCTGATTGCTCTCTGGCGAACACTGCAGAGGCTGGACTCTGTGGCCTGGCGGGCGGTACGTGATGACCCTGCGCTACAGTTCGCCCGCTGGCTTGGCGCTCTAGCTGCCATCGTCCTATACGGTCTTCTGCCACACGTCATAGGCAACGCGCCTGTGTACGTGCCAGCCCTGGTGGCGGCTGTACTCCTGCTGCCTGACGCCAAGTCCATCACAGTTGGAGGGCTAAAATTCGATCGACTTCAGAAGGATGTAATCCGGCAGAATGAAGAGATCGCAAAACTCAATCAGCAGATCAATAACTCACAGAAAGTAATCATTGCGCTCGGGCCGGCGATCGTCGATGCCATGCTTGCTGGGAAGATCGTGCAGGGCGAGCAAGCACCTCACGAGTCCGGGACCATTGAGAAGTCCCTGGAATCCTTACAGCCGTTGGGCCTGCTGGCCAGCGTTCAGCTTGCGCCAGCATGAGCGGCTGTGGTGATCGCTCCATCTGCCAGGGGCTTCAGCACGTCACCAGACGGCACGCTGCCCGTGATCAACCGGTGCCCAGGCACCCAAGACCAGGATGATAAACCTGGCTATCCGCGACTATGCCTGACTTCACATAGAACTGGCGGGTTGCTGCGCGGAGGGCGGCGTGGGCCGGCGAGATCGAACGCTGCCGGTGAGCAACCAGATAGGAGCTGAGTGTGAGCGGCGGCCCATTCCAGGGCAGTGCGATCAGGCGTCCGGCGCCGAGTTCGGAAGCGACGCTGATGTGTGCGAGCACGCCGATCATGGTGCCGGCTTCGACGCAGCACTTCACGGTTTCGCCGCTGATGAACTCGCCGGCGATGGCCGGACGCGCGCCGGCGCTGTGCAGCGCGCGTTCGAAGACTCGCCGGTAGCCGCATCCCTTCTCGGTCAGCAGGACCGGCACGCCATCGAGGTCCGCAGGCCCTATGGCCGGTGCGTGAGCCAGCGGGTGCTGCGGGGCGGCCAGGGGTTCGCTGGTCAGGTGCTCGACGCTGAGCGAGTCTGTGGAGGTGAGATTCTCGTCGAGCACGATAGCGGCATCGATGTCGCCATCGGCGAGCGCGTGCCGGAGGCTGGAGTCCAGGGCGCCGGTCGGGTTGGAGCGGAACAGCAGCTGGATCCCCGGGTGCTGGCGGTGGAGCTCGCGAATGACAGGCGGCAGCCGGTACGCGCAGAGCATTTCGGGAGCGCTGACGATCACTGGCCCGGTGGGCTCGCCGGCTTGGCTGATCATGGCCGTGGCCTCGTCTGCCAGCTGGAGGATCTTCCCGGCGTAGCCGAGTAGCTGGCTTCCGGCGTGGGTGAGCATGATGCGCCGGCCGAGCCGGTCGAAGAGCGGCCGTTCGGATCCGCCGGCGGAAGCCGTCCCCTCATGCCAGCTCGCGAGGAGGTCACCGTGAACCGCATCCGCCGCGACGCCGCGCAGCCAGCAGCCAGCAGCCAGCAGCCAGCAGCCAGCAGCCAGGCTGTCGCATGGGCCAGGTTATCCCGCATCGGTCATGCCCAGCACCGCACCGGCCCGGCAGAACCGGCCCGCAAGCACGGTCATCGTTTCCCTGCTGCACAAGCTGATCGCACCTTGTCTGCTGCCGCACCGTGCTGCTCTGTATCCACTGCCGGGAAGACCCGGCCGGGTTCTGGGTCAGCCACAAGAACGCCAAGACCGTACGCCGGCCATGGTGCCTATCCTGCTGCGACGTTCTGGACCGAGACCGTTACGACCTGGTCCGGTTCGGCAGCTAGAACACACCGGGCCGCCAGGATCCGCGCCTCACGGCCGCGGCCAGCGCCGATAGCCGACTCGATGGAGATCGCCGCGGCGTGCGGGATGAGGGTGCCGTCGATCACCAGGCCGATGCTGAAATAGTCGCCGGCGAGAGTGGGTGGTAACTAATTTCGCCACACATTCGCCAGGCGATCGCGCTCAGAGAGTGGTCTGCCTGCTGCTGTCATCTGCTGTGCTGATAAGACGTGCTCAGATTGGCCCTTTCCCCCGGCTGCGCAGTGCGGTCTGCTGATAGCACAGAGTTGTACACCGCGACGCGGCTTCCCTCCCGGAATCACCTAGCCGCAGCAGGTGGGGTTTGCCCGCTGTACCAGGCAATGCGGCCTGGGATGAATCACCGTGGGCCGTTACCCGTGCTGGGGCATGGGTTCTGACCCGCGTTCCTGCGAGCGGCACCCGCCTGGGACAGCTGAGAGTCCTGAGGCGAGCCACTCAGGGCGAACGTCATCTGCCGCGGCACCAGATGGGCCGGGGATCGGGACTTTCGGCCCCGGTTATCCGTCCCGGGTGGTGCATCGCGTGCCGTGGCATGGATGCGGCATCCGCGGGCACCGACAAAATGGAGAAAACCATGGACCAAAGCTACCCCGTGCAGGTGCGGGCTCGCCTGGACGAGCCGTTGAGCCGCTGGCTGTGGCTGGTCAAGTGGCTGCTGGCGATCCCGCACTTCATCGTGCTGTTCTTCTTGTGGATCGCGTTCGCCGTCGTCACCGTCATCGCGTTCTTCGCGATCTTGTTCACCGCGCGCTACCCCCGCTCGCTGTTCAGCTTCAATCTGGGGGTGCTGCGCTGGTCGTGGCGGGTCGGCTACTACACCTACAGCGCCCTGGGGACCGACCGCTACCCGCCGTTCAGCCTGGATGAGGAGCCGGATTATCCCGCCACGCTGGACGTCGCCTACCCCGAGCGGCTCTCCCGCGGCCTGGTCCTGGTCAAGTGGTGGCTGCTGGCGATCCCGCAGTACGCCATCGCCGCGGTGTTCGCCGGCGGCGCTGCCTACACCACGACCGGGGCGTCGGGAAAAACGTGGCAGGGCGATGCCCTTTCCGGCGGCCTGATCGGGCTGCTCGTGTGTTTCGCGGCGATCGCGCTGCTGTTCGCCGGCCGCTATCCGCGAGGGCTGTACGACTTCGTCGTCGGCATGAACCGCTGGGTGCTGCGCGTTGTCGCCTACGCGGCCCTGATGACCGACGCCTACCCGCCGTTCCGCCTGGACCAAGGCGGGACCGGCGCGCCCGCCCCCGCACCCGATGACCCCGCACCCGCATCGGCCGCTTCGGCCCCGGCTCCAGCCCCGCAGGTCAGCTGAAGGGCCATTGCCGCGGCAGCATTATGGCCGCAAGCGCCTCAGTACCGACAGTGCGTAGACGAACAGTGCGGCCACGGCCAGCCAGCAGGCCCCGACCACCTGACGGGCGTTGTACGCCATGCCGACCGTCATCGCCGCGACGATGACAACGGCCGCTATCCACGAGACGGTCAGGCGCCTGACTGCGGGGCGCAGGTGCATGGTGATCCTGGGCGGAAGGGCTTTCATCTGATCTGGTTTCGGTACGGCATATAACAGAAAGATAGCACGAGTGTTCGAGAAATGGCTAGTGGCCGCACGTGCCCGTCGGGCTCAGGCCCGATCGGGTCGGCCGGCGGGCGTAGCCGGATAGTTCCCGGTAGGCGCCGATGGCGGGGGCCGTTTCGCCCTGCGGATAAGCCCTGGCCAGCTGGTGTCACGCCGCGAGCCGTGCAGCCTTACCGGGGGAATATGAGCATCATATTTTCGGACAGAACCGAGAGCCAGTAGTTCATCCGCTCGGCGTTGGTGATGTCTTGCCAGTGAGGAAAGAGCCATGTGGCGTCGGCGAGAGGCAGCCGCCCTTCGACCTGGTGGATCTCCAGTGTGAAGGAGACTGCCTGCGGGGGGCATGCGCTGATGGCTGTTGACACGATGGAGGCCAGGCCGCCTGGTCCGTACATCATGCTCAGGGATCGGCGGCCTCGGTAGCTGAAGGGTATGGGCAGCCGCGTCAGGAAACTGAAGTGATCCCGGAGGCCGGGGACGAGAGGATGCCCATCGTGCAGGTGAAAGTGAACGTGCTTGCCGAGCCGGCCAAGCGAGCGTATGACGTCGAGCACATGCGGCAAGGCGCCTTCCACCGCGTCCTGGATGTCCGCCGCCAGCTCGGGCAGGCGGTCGTCCTCCGGGCTGAGCTTCTTGAGGTCCAGGCCAGGGTGGCGTTCGCCGAACCTGGCCACCGCTTGTCTTAGGCCAATGTGGCCGACGTCGATACAGCAACTGACTCGCTCGGCGTCTTGGAGCCGCTCCGCTACCTCAATGAACCACTCGCGATCCAGTCCGGCGGCGTACTCGAGAAAGACGAGGGGGGCGTCCGGCCGCTCGCAAAGGTAGGCATTTAGTTCGCGCATCGCGGCCAGCAGGCGGTCTGTCTGTGCAGCCATCTCGCGTTTGTCGTGGACGACCAGGCCGGCGACGCGGCCTGCGAAGCGGTCGGCGAATTCCATGACCACAGAGCGGTCCCGCTTGTGCAGCACGTTGAGGCCCCGGCTCAGGTGGACGACGGGCCAGGGCCCACGGGAGGGCACGAACTGCAGGACATGCTCGAGCTGGTCCAGCGTGTCGGCGTACACCTCGGCGGCGGCGCCCATCTGGGCAAACCGGAGCCCAGCGAGTTTGAGCAACGCATCGTCCCCATCGACGCGCTGCTGGAACAGGGCGTGAACGTACCCCGGTACCAGCTGTCCCGCCACGGTTCTCCCGGTGCCGACCTCGCCGAGACCTTGTTCGGTACGATCCATGGCCCTCACTCCACAGCGCCGCGGGTGGTCTTCTCTTCGCTCCGGCTTAACCTCGCATCTCCGGTCAGGAGCAGGCCGGACGGTACTAGGCTGCCCGGGGCAGCTGCTCTGCCGCCAGGGGGAAGCCATCGACGGTGCGCGGCGTGGCCCGCCTTAGCCGCTTCAGCTGTGCACGGGCGCTGTCATGACGCATGCGGACATAGTGGACAATGCCCTCCATCGTCTTCTTCCCATGCCGCAGTTCGCGCTGCCGGCAGCCGCTCTGGTAGACCTCGTCGTTGCTGTATCGACGGCCGGTGAACGGCCGCCCATGAGGTGTATCCGATTCCAGGTAAGCCGCCTGCCGGACCCGGTGCCACAGGCCATCTTCAGAGCGTGGCCCGATCTGCGCGGTAATTGCGCCCGGATTGAACTCGGTATCGAGCATGTACTCCATATAATCCAGGTAGTACTGACGGTAGTCGTGGTTGCGCAGCAGGTTCCGCACGAGAGGGATGTTCGGGGTGTGCCGGTTCACTTTCCCCGGCCAGTCGAGGATATCAGCGTACTGCCATCGTGTCCCGGAATAATCGATCCCCAGGCAGTTGTCGTAGTCCCAGGGTATGAAGTGGAAGTAGGGAGAGTTGACGAAATCTCGGGCTGCTCCCCTGTGCCCCGAGTTATAGAGATAATAATTTGATGGGGTCGCATAATAGTTATCCCAGCTCCCGAGCAGCATGTTGACGGCCGCCCACCGGAGGAAGGCATTGACGTTCATGATGCCGTCAACCGACTCGCGGAAGGCGTCGGTATCGAATCGTTCCTCGCCGCCTGGGACCCCGATGCCGTTGATCGTCCTGATGAAGCTGGCCAGGTCGTCGTACGTGCTGGCCTCGGGGTTGCTGTTGTTGGTCTTGAGGCGGTAGGTGCGCTCCGCAGGTCCCGGGATGAAGTACTGGCGTCCCGAGTCATCGCCATCGGGCCCGGCCCGGTAGGCGAGAGTCGCGCACCCGATGTCGCGGCAGCCGGTCTTGTAAAGGTTTCCCCCGTGGTTCTCACCGAAGTGATCCCTGAGGAACTTCTTGTCGACATGCTCGATGACCGAGAAGAGACCCCTGTAGGTCGTGCCGAAGGCCAGCTTCGCATACGTGTGCCGCGGCGCCGGAATATCAGCTATGCCGAACAGGCGCCAGGCCAGCGCCTCGCGCATCTGCGAAGGATCATTGTACATCGCCTTGAGATTGATCCGGGTCATTCCAGCCAGCTGGTTGGCAGGCCCCGCGGCATCGAGAATTATCCGCCACGACCGCTTTGGCGCGCGCAGTGTGCGGTTTCCGCTGTTTTTCAGCGAGAAAGCCTGCGTGCTGAACAAGGCACCTCCGCCGCCCAGGGCCGGAATGCGCCGGCGCTCGGCCGGGTCGGCCTTCCACACGTCGAGCCGGGCACCGTGGGCGGGCTTCACCGGCTCTGTCAGGACACCGTGTCCTGGACGGAATCCAGTGACATGAAACATGTACATGTCTGCGCCGAAGAACTCCGGCTTCCCCAGCGAAGCGCTGATATAGTCCTCGATCGCCCGCGCGGCGGCGGTGGGGCGCCCCGCCTCATCGAGCAGCCTCAGCTTCGCGGGCTGAGCCGGCCGGACCTGCCCAAGCAGCAGCAGGTCGTAGAGCGCCAGGTACTCGGCCTTCGTTCGCAGCGACGCGCCGTCACGGCCTGACGGCTCCTTGACCACAGTCGCCAGAGCTCTGCTGGGCCCGGCGGGCAGGTCCGATACCATCACCGCCCGCCCCCTGAACATCTCCCAGAACCGGTCCTTGCCGACAGCTGTGTCCATGCTTCCCCCCATGCCTCGCCTGCCCCGGCCGGCGCCGTCAGCAGCGCCCCCAGCACAGCGGCGCTCGCCCCGTACCTGCTCCTGCGGGATAGCTGGGTAGCTGCTTCTGTGAGATCGGAGCGGGCGGCCAGACCGTTGATACACGGTTACGTCGTCTTCGAATCGTTCGGCGAGTGAGCCGATAAGGTAGCGCCGGGAATCGACACCACCAAGGCGAACGTCGCCCGCGTCTACGACTACTGGCTGGGCGGCGACCACAACTTCCTGGCCGACCGGGACCTGGCCCGCACGATCATCGTCCTGGACCCGAACATCCGCACCACTATGCGCGCCAGCCGCGCCTTCCTCGGCCGCGTGGTGCGATTCCTGGCCGGCCAGGCCGGCATCCGCCAGTTCCTCGACATCGGCCCCCGGAAGCTACCTCGTCATCTGCCACGCCTGCCGCCCAGCACGCGCATCACGTCATCGCCGCACCACAGGTTCTGAGGACTCCGGCACGCGACAGTAGTGCCAGCGCTGTGGCCCGTGCCTGAGGCGGAGCGGAGCCCCGGGCGCCGTGGGGGGGAGACGGTGCAGCCGGGGCCCCACCCCTGACCCGGCTCACTGCCTGCCCCTCGGGCATCTTGTGGCCGGGCTTCTCAACAGCATGCCCGGGTCGAAGCGCGTTCAAAGGGGAAATGTCCTATGTTCTCAGCCGAGAGCATCATCTTGCCGGGAGGGCTGCCGTGAGCGCCGTCTTTGAGCCTGCCGAGACCAAACCCCATGCGGGAACGAACCGGGTAGCCCGTAACCAGGACTTCAGTAAATCCCGGCTGCCGGGTCTGGCGCGGCGCGGGCGGACGTAGCAGCGAGACAGCAATTCCCCGAAAGCGTAGGCGGTCGCTCGGAAAGCTGCGGCAGGCAACTGGTGAAACGAAATTGTGGCCTGCGCCGAGCCGGCGGGGCAAAATGGCCGTGTGACGTCCGCTTGGTCCACAATGTCTGGGATGCTCGCCCTGCGCGACACGGATCCGCGCGAGGTGGGTGTATACCGCTTGCTCGGCCGCATCGGGGAAGGCGGGCAGGGCGTTGTGTTCCTGGCTGTGGGTCCTACTGGAAGCCAGGCGGCGGTCAAGCTTCTGCCGCCAACCACGGACCCGCAGGTCCGGAGCCGCTTTCTGAAGGAGGTCGCTGCCGCGCAGCGGGTCGCCCGGTTCTGCACCGCGCAAGTCCTGGATGCGGGAATCTTCGAACGGCGGCCGTTCATTGTCAGTGAATACGTCAGCGGGCCATCGCTGGTAGAGGTCGTCGAGCAGCTCGGGCCTCGCGGCGGCGCTGCACTCGAGCGCATCGCCGTCGCAACGCTGACCGCGCTGGGCACAGTGCATGCCGCCGGGATGGTGCACCGTGACTTCAAGCCCGGCAATATCCTGCTCGGGCCCGACGGGCCAGTGCTGATCGACTTCGGGCTGGCGGCCGTTCCCGGGATGACCACCATGGGCCCTTCTGGCCAGGTCACCGTGGGAACTCCGGCGTTCATGGCCCCTGAGCAGCTGGCCGGGGAGCGGGTGACCGCGGCGGCCGACATGTGGGCGTGGGCTGTGACGATGGCGTTCGCGGGTACCGGTGAGCTGCCCTTCAAGGGCGAGTCGTTGACCGCCACGGCGTACGCCATTCTTCATTCCGAACCAAAGGTGGGCAGGCTTCCCCAACCACTGGGCTCGCTGGTCCGTCGCTGCCTCAGCAAGAACCCAGCCGTCAGGCCGTCGGCCCGCGGCGTGCTCGGCGAGCTGGTGGCCGCCGGAGCGCAGCTGGTGGGACCGATGCCGCCAATGGCCTCCGGTCTGGCTACGGATGAGGAGAGACCCAGCTCACGGCATGCTGGCCTGATCGGCGCCCGGCCGGGGTTCAGACGGCCGGCGCGGCGCGGGAGTCGTCGCACCCGGCGGCGTCGGCGGGTGGCTGTGGTCCTGGCCGCGATTCTGCTGGTCGCCGGGGCCGGCGTGCTCGCCTTCAATCTGCCCCTGCGCAGCGCATTGTCCGACCAGCTAGCGGGCAACCCTGCTGGGACCAGCCCGGGACTCACCGCCGAGGCTGCGGCCAGAACGGCGGCCATCAAATGGATCCTGCACCAGGTCAGCCCCGCCGCGATCGTGTCATGCGATGCCCAGGTATGCGCGGATCTGGCCGGCAGCGGCTTCCCGTCCTCGAGCCTCTCGACGCTCGAGCCTGGCTCGAACGACCCCCTCGGCTCTAGCCTGCTGGTGGTCACCGACACGGTCCGAAAGCAGTTCGGCGACCGTCTGGGCGTCTACGCGCCGGCCACCATCGCGAGCTTCGGCACGGGAAAGGCCGAGATCGACATCAGGTGGCTCTATCCCGACGGCGCCGCAGCGTATTACGGCGCCCTGCCCGTGGCGCTGCGCGCCAGGAAGACTGCCGATGCCCAGCTGCTGACCAACAGCAATATCAAGTTCTCCGCCACGGCCAGGGCACAGCTCCTCAGCGGCCAGATTGACCCTTGGCTGCCGCAGCTCATGGCCATCATGGCCCATAGCCATCCGCTGGACATCGTGGACTTCGCGAGCCAGTCGCCTGGCGGCGGACCCGCCAGCCTCCTGCGGTGGGTGGACTTGGCGACGACCGTTCGGGCGGCGCACCTCACGCCTGCGGCATATCTCGGCTGGATGCAGTCGTTCATCGGCACCCAGCGAGCCGAGTACCAGCCTGTCTGGGTCCAACAGGTCACGCTGCGTACTGGCCAGGCCGTGCTTAGGCTCGGGTACGGTGCGCCGAGCCCGCTTAGCTAGCCGAGATCCGGGGCTGGTACTGGCATCGCCCAGTGACCGGTACGGCGCGCGGCGCAAATCCGACGGAGCCGGGCCGATGTCCGGCTGCGGGGCCGGAGCGCCCTTGCGCTCCCCTCCTCGTGTGCGCGAGGACGCCACCGGCCCGCAGCGCCGGGCTGGGCTCACCGCTTCGGGTCACCGGTGCTGCCCATCAAGCCTCCAGGCCTGGGTCACCGCCCTGACTCCGATGGATCCAGAAACTGGCAGATCTTGGTACGTGTAGGAAGAAATAAGAAACATTCTGCCGACTTAGGCACTCTAGGGGAGCACAGACAGGAAGTAAAGAGCATGGATAAGATGAGCTAAGAAGAGAGATGCAGATCCGTGCCGTTAGCCGCCCGCAGGAGAGCTGGACTCTTCTATCTTCTTCGGGTAAGGATGGTCACCTAACGGGCGGCGAGACGGGCGGCGGGACGGGCGGCGGCTCGCGGGAAGGACGGTCACATGGCCGGTGAGGACTGGCGGCGGCTCGCCGATTACGTCGTCGCACGCCGGGTCGAGCTAGGCATGCGGGACAGGCGGGCCTTTGCCGAGGCGACAGGGGTAACCGAGCGAACGCTGGGGAAGCTCGAGAACGGCCAGCGCGTTTCCCCCAGCACGCTCGGTATGGTCGAGAACCGGCTCGGCTGGGCCCCGGGTTCGTGCCGGCGGATACTGGCAGGCGGGGAACCAAACGTGGGGTCGCCGGACCCCGGGCACGCCGAGTATGAAGACCCGACGCTGTGGCATATCGCGAGCACCCCCGGGCTGCCCCCCGACGTGGTTCGCGGCCTCGTCGCCCTCGCCCGGACCTGGCGGCAGGGCGACGCCGGCCCAGACTAGCAGGCCACCACCGTCACCCGGACGGGTGTGGTGAACCACCGCCCGTTCTGATGAAAAGATCTTCAAACCGAACGGCTAGTGGTGCGTGCCCCGCGGATCATGACCCCACCGCGCCCGGCCCCGATGTGGCCGCCGCGCACACCGAGGATAATGACAGACCGGTGAGTCCTGTGGCACGGCCACGGCCGAGATCCGCCCGGACCGGGACCTGAGCACGCCCGGGCCGCGCGAGGCCTGGGCCGCCCGTGACTACCCGAAGTTTCACGGATGGGGCCGGAGAGCGTGACGGAATTGGGCGAGGGAGCGTGGTGTCGCAATGCCGTGGTTTCCGGATTTCGTCAGCGCCGTGGAGCTGGCGCGCAGGCAGAGCCGCGCCGCGGGTCGGGCTGATCCGGTCGCGCAGTACCTCACCGCGCTGAACGAGGGTGACACCCACCTTCTGGAGGACGAGTGGCCGGGTCAGGTGGTGATCTACGATCCCCGCGCGGGCGAGGTCCGGGGCCACCGGCAGGTGCGGCGGTTCGTCAGTCACAACCTGTCCTGGCTGGCCGGCCTGCACGCGCGGACCGAGACCGTAGCCTGCACCGTGGCCGGCGGGCGGGCCGTGGTCGAACTGCTGGCGCACCTCGACCACCGCGGGCGGGAGCTGGCCTGGCCGGTGGCGGTCGTGGCCGAATCCCCCGACGACTTCTCGGTGGTGTTCCGCACCTACTGCAGCCAATGGCCCGTCGACGAGCGGCGCCACGTCCGGCCGCCCATCCTCCCGCCCAGGCCCGCCCACCCCGGTGACGTCGTCGGCCGCCACCAGGCCGGGCTGGCCGCCGGTGATGCCGAAGCCGTGGTGAGCACCTTCGCGCCGGACGGGTACTTCCGCGGCCCCTTTGGCCCGCACGACGCCTACCGCGGCACCGACGAGCTCCGCTCGTTCTTCACCAGGTGCTTCAGCGCGGGCGGCGGCATCGGCCTGCAGGACTGCGCGGTGACCGATGACGGCGTGCGCTGTGCGCTGGAATACAACTGTGTCCGCTGGGGCAGCCACGACCTGCCGCCGCAGGCCGGCCTCGGCGTCTACGAGCGCGGCCCGGACGGGCTGCTGGCTGCGGCCCATGTCTACGACGACATCGAGGCACCCGCCGGGCTCTGCGAGGCACGGCCGCTGGCGCAGTCGTAACCTCGTGGGCAGCAGCCGCTGTCCTCCTCATTTCGGCAGGCTTGCCATCTGCGCGTTCATGGGCCCGGCCGGCGGCGGCATGTCCGCGATCTGCATGCCGAGCGCCATCAAGGCCGTGTCGTAGATCCCCGAGAAGCTGGGGAAGGGCTGGATCGTGTCACTCAGCACCTCGAGCGGGACGTGTGCGCGGATAGCCAGCGTCGCCTGCTGCATCCACTCCCCGGCTTCGGGCCCCAGCGCGTAGGCGCCGGTCAGCCGTTCGCCGTCGGACAGCAACGTCAAGAACCCGTTGGACTCGGCGTAGGCGTGCGTGTAGGTGGCGGTCTTCGGCACCTCTGACACGGGCGCGGTAGCGCTGTACTCGGCCTCAGCCGCGCCCACCGCGGCGGCCTGCGGATCGGTGTAGGTGACGCGCGGAACGGCCTCATAGTTCGCCCGGCGCGCATCGCCGGCGATGTTCGCCGCGACCACCCCGCCCTCGTACTCGCCGACGTGAGTCAGCGGCCAGATGCCGTTGACGTCGCCGATCGCCCAGAGCCGCTCGCCTGCGCGCAGGTGCTCGTCGACCGGGATCCCGTGGGGGCCGGCCTGGACGCCGACCGTCTCCAGCCCGATCCCCTCCACGCGCGGGCGCCGGCCGGTCGCCACCAGCAGCCGGTCGCCCCGCAGCTCGGTCCCGTCCTCGATGGCCAGCACGTACTCCTGCCCCTCGCGCCGCGCCGCGGTGGCGTGCTTCCCGAGGATGAGCTCGATTCCGTCCCGGCGCAGCGCCTCGGCCAGCGCCTGGCCCAGCGGCGCGGGCTCGCGGGGAAGCACGCGGTCGGCGCCCTCGATGAGCACCGCCTCGCCGCCCAGACGCCGTACCACCTGCGCCAGCTCGACCCCTGCGGACCCGCCGCCGAGCACGAGCAGGCGGCGCGGGACCGCCGTCATGCTGGTCGCCTCGCGGGTGCCCCAGACGCCCGGCAGCTCCCGCAGTCCCGCGATCGGCGGCACGATCGGATCTGAGCCGGTCGCCACGACGACGTGCTCCGCGGTGTGGCGGACGCCCCCGACGTCGACCACGCCGGTCCCGGCCAGTCGGCCCGTGCCTCGCAGCAGGTCGATGCCCCGGCCCGCCAGCCAGCGCTCCTGGCCGGCATCGGAGTAGCCCGACACCATGAAATCCCGCCAGGCCAGCGCGGCCGCCACGTCGACCTGCGCGCTCGCGCCGGCCTCCCGCGCGCCGTGCACCGCCTCCCCCGGACGCAGCAGCGTCTTCGACGGAATGCACGCCCAGTAGGAGCACTCGCCACCCACCAGCTCCCGCTCCACCACGGCCACGCGCAGCCCGCGCGCCGCCAGCGCCGCAGCGCAATGCTCGCCCGGCGCCCCGCCGCCGAGCACGATCACGTCATAGTCCCTGCTCGAACTCATCGTTTCCCTCCGCCGGTTGCTAGTGAGACCGAGCCCATCGCGGCCCGACGACGATCACCTCTTCGCTTACGTCGGCAGCTCCGTCCCGGCCTGCTCCGCCACCATGTACCGGGCATACCAGTCGGGCCAGTTCGCGTCGGCCTCGCCGATGCGCTTCTCGTGCTCGCCGTGGGCGGCCGACGCGCGCCGCATCGCGTCCGCCAGGTCGCTGGCCGAGGCGAACGAAGTCGCGGCCTGGTCGACGCGCCCGGGAAGGCGGGTCGTGACTTCCTGGAACAGCCAGCTGTTGCCGTCGGGGTCGCTGAACGAGACGAACGAGCCGTAGCTGGCATCCTCGGGCGCAGGGCCGCTGGCGCGGCCGTTCGTTCCGTCCTGATGGAACCGGGCGCCTGGCGCCCCTTCGTGGAATACCTCGCTGGCCTGCACCCCGCGGGCGACGAGGTCGTCGCGCGCCGCCCCGATGTCGGAGACGATCAGGTACAGGTGCTGGGCCGAACCGGGTGCGGCCGACGTGAGGCCCGTGCCGAACTGGATCGAGCACTCCGAGCCCGGAGGCGTGAGCTGGACGATGCGGAAGCTGTCACCAACGGCGCGGTCGGCGTCGAGTCTCCAGCCGAGGCTGCCGTAGAACTCCTTCGCACGGTCGACATCCGAGACGGGGATGACGACCACCTCGAGCTTCTCGTCCACGATGCCGGCTCCTCTCGCTTTGATGTCGGTGGCCTGTGCCACCGGGGCTGGTCCTGACATCTACCCTGGTGCCGCGCACCGCCAAAGTCCACAAGTCTCATCAGACCACTCGGGAAACTCTTGTAGCGGGTGTCGTTAATCCGTTGCCGGCCGCCACGCGCATCGCGGATGATGGCGGCCATGGCCACGACCCGGCGAGCCGACATGTTCACCGCGGACGGCAAGCCGTCTGACGACGACCCGCGTGAGAACGGGCCAAGACTGGGCGACGAGCGCGTCACGCTGATCGAATCCCTGCGCTGCCAGCGCCTCACCCTGGAGATGAAGTGCGCGGGTCTTGATGCGGAGGCTATGGCGCGGCGTTCCGTCGAGCCGTCGACGATGTCGCTCCTGGGGCTGGTGCGGCACCTGGCCGAGACGGAGCGTGCGGCGTTCCGGGTGATGATGGCGGGCCAGGACGTGCCCCGGCTGTTCGGCTCCGGTGACGCCGATTTCGATGGTGCGGTTCCGGACCCCCAGGTGGTGGCGGAGGCCTGGGACGCATGGCGTGCGGAGGTGGACTTCGCCACGCGGTTCGTGGCCACGGCGCCCAGTCTCGACATCACCGGCGACGACCCCCTGAATCAGCATGGCAGCGGTGGAGGGCCGATGTCGCTGCGCGAGGTGCTGGTCGGAATGATCGAGGAATACGCCCGCCACATGGGTCACGCCGACCTGCTGCGCGAGCGGATCGACGGACGCATAGGCCAGTAACGGTCATGGACAGGGCGCGCCGAACCCGTTCGCCGTGCGTGGTTCAGCGTTCGCCCGGCAAAACCCCTATCCGGGCAGGAAGTCCAGCAGAAGCTCGTTGACCGTATCGGGAGCCTCCAGCTGCACCCAGTGGCCGGGGCCGTCGATGCGTTCATAGCGCCAGGGCCCGGCCACGTTCTGGGCCGAATCGGTCATCTGCGTCTCGGTGAGGGCCATGTCACCGCTGCTCCATATCCCCATGGTCGGCGCCTGCACGGCCGGCAACGCCACGGGAGGGGCCACCCAGGACTCGGGAGGCACGTTGGCCCGGTACCAGTTGAGAGCGGGCGTCAGAGATCTCGAGGCCTCGAGCTCGGTGATGACGGCCTCGGAGTCAGGGTGGCGGGCCCAGGAGCGGAAGTTGGCCCAGTCGTTGTCGCTGAGCCACTGCTCGGCGACGCCGGCGAACTGGAACAAGAGCATGTACCAGGACTTCTCGCGCTGTTCCAGCGTCCGCCGAAACGTCGACGGGTGGCCGACCGACAGCACGGCGAGATGATCAACCCGGTCAGGAACCAGCGACGCGAATACCCATCCCAGCGCCGCTCCCCAGTCGTGGCCCACGACATGGGCTCGCTCCGCCCCGGCATCGCTCAGGACGGCCATGACGTCTCCCACCAGCGAGGGAAGAGAGTACGAGCTAGCCGCCCCGGGCTTGTCCGAGCGCCCGTAGCCGCGCAGATCAGGGACGATGACCCGGAACCCGGCGCCGGCCAGGACCGGGACCTGATGGCGCCACAGCCGTCCCGAGTCGGGGAAACCATGCAGCAAGATCACCGGCCGGCCCGTTCCGGTCACGTCGTACTCGATGCCCGCCTCGCCTGTTTCGGCTCTCACCAATCCGCTCCTAATCGCCGGCCACGATGGACAACAACTCGGCCCGGCTCGGGGCCGGAACCGGCTCGTCACGCCACCCGCCGCCCAGGGCGATGACCTTATCCAGCAAGCCCGGACGGGCCACTACCTCGGCAGCCCGGCTCAGCACCATGGCGACGCCGACGAAGCCCCGCAGGCAGTCGGGATCCTTGAAGGCGGCCGAGCGGAAAGCCTGGCTGACCTCCCAGCCGGGATCGGGAGGCCGGTACTCGCCACCGCCGATGAGAGCATCGATCTCCGCCAGACGGTGACGGTCGGCCGCCAGCGTGTCGCGGTACCAGGGCTCGACCATCTCGGCGGCGGCGTGGTGGAAGGAGCAGGCGAACTCCCAGGGATCGTCGAGGCCGGCCGCGGCGATCGTGTCGCGCAACAGCACGGCCTGCAGCATCCCGATCGAGGCGCCCCTGCCCACCGTCGGATTAGAGCACGCCCAGGCGTCGCCCGCCGCCACCACCCCAGTAGCCACGGGAGCGCCGTCGACCATGAGGTTGCGATGGCGATCCTCGATCCCGGCCATCGCGACCACCCGGTCGTCAATCGGCTGCCCGTCCAGCCAGTGCGCCACCAGCGGCAGGGACCGGACCGCCTTCTCCCAGATCACGGCGTCTGCCAGGCGACGCAGCGCCTTGTCCTTGGCGCTGGCCACCAGGGTGACGCTCCACGTGCCGTTGTCGGCCGGCAACGTCAGAGCCGAGATGGTGCCCAGGTGCATGAGAAAGCCCCCCAGCGCCGGGGGAATGCCGCCTGCAGAGTGGAAGTGCCGACCGTAGTAAATGAAACCGCAGTCATCGAGCTCATCGTGGGGGGGCCGGGATCCGATCGCCTCGAGCCACCGGGGCAGCGGTGAGCGCCGGCCGGTCATGTCCACCACCAGATCAGCGGCTATCTCCTCACCCGTGCCAAGCCGAACCCCGGCCACGTGAGGCACGCCGCCGTGAGCTGAAGGCCCGCTGACGAGCCCCGCGACGGCAGCGCCTCTCCTGATCTCCAGATGCGGAGTCCGGCCGGCCACCGACGCGACGGCTGCCTCCACCACGCATCGCCGGCCGGAGATGCATTCGAACGCGCCATCGTCCTCGCGGACAGGACCCCTGAACGCCTCTGGGGCATCAAGGACAGGGTTTGGGCGAACCGCTCCCGCGGCGACCAATTCCTCCTTCACCTCGGGCAGTTCGGAATCCAGCAGGCCGCGATAGCGGGCCAGGAAGAAGTGCGGAAGCCGGAACTGGTTGACCCCCTTACGCTCCCAGGTGCCCCAGATCTCCTCAGCCCCGGCCGGCGGCGCCTGGGCGTCTCGTTCCAGGACCGTCACCTCGTGGCCGTCCCCGGACAGCAGAAGCCCCGCACCAAGGCCCACGACCCCAGCCCCGACAATCACGATCCTGGCCATGGCGAACCGGGCCCCCTCCCTGAAGGCGACCAGAGAAGCATATACTTGCCCGCCCGCCCCGGCCTGCGCGAGCGTGGCTGGTTAGCCTGGTGCCGCGGATGGTGTTTAATAGGTGGTGGTTGTAGTCGAAATTCGTTACGTGTACCTGCGCCTGCGAACTTCCGACAGCGGGCGCCGGAGTACACGGCCAGGTCTTCCCGGCAGGCTGGCGGTCGCGATAACCCGGGGTGCACGCACGTGCCACCCGAACGATCGTCTCTACAGGAGAAGTACATGGCTGAAGGCACTGTCAAGTGGTTCAACGCCGACAAGGGCTACGGTTTCATCGCCCCCGACGACGGAACCGCCGACGTGTTCGTTCATCACTCTGCCATCCAGGCTGACGGCTTCCGCAGCCTGCAGGACAACCAGCGGGTCGCCTACACCGCCGGACGCGGACCAAAGGGCCCCCAGGCAGAGGAAGTCCGCCCGCTCTGACCGCCAGCGGACCGGGCCGGGCGCCTGCTGGCTGCCCGTCCCGGTCCGCCTGCGCCCTCTCTCGGCGCGATTACTTCAGCCGCTGCCAGCCGAGCGGGCGGATGCGCTCGGAGGTAACGGGGATACGGTTCCGGCGGCCAGGGCGATCATGATCCCGATGGCTGCCGCGGCGAGCAAGGTGAGTACCACGCCTCGGCGTAGCAGCAGCAGCAGGACCAGGGCGCCGGCGAGCACCGCGTACTGCCATGGGTGGGTGAGTGCCCGGGTAAGGGTGATGGCGGAGCCGAGTATGGCGCCGATCGCGGCCGGGCCCGCGCCGTCGAGGAAGGCACGGGCGCGCTGGTTGCCGCGGATCTGCTCGAAGCGTGGCCCGCCGAACAGGACGAGCAGGAATGACGGGGTGAAGGCGACCGCGGAGGCGAGGAGGCCGCCGGCGATCCCGGCGGCGGCATAGCCGACGACGGCGACGGTCTGCACGACCGGGCCCGGGGTGATCTGGCCGAGGGCGACGGCGTTGAGGAACTGGGCTCCGGTCATCCAGTGGTAGTGGCTGACCGCGTCGGCCTGCATGAGCGGGATGATGACGAAGCCGCCGCCGAAGGACAGCCCGCCGACCTTGAACGCTTCCCACGCCACGGACGCCAGCACCCCGCCGCCGACCGCGAGCACCACCGGAGCGGCCAGGACGCCGCGGAGCTTGGGGGCGGCGTCCGCGCCGGTGCCCGGTCTGGCGGCGGACCGGGCCGCCAGCTCGATGATGCCGCAGCCGAGCAGGACCAGGACCAGCCAGGCGCCGATGACCGCGGCGGCCGCGAGCCCGGCGGCCAGGTAGATCAGCCAGCGGATGGTGGCGCCGCGGTTGCGCCAGCTGGGACCGAGCAGTGACCAGCCGGCGTTGACCGCGACCGCAGGAACCGCGGCGCCCGCACCGGCCCCCGCGCCGAGCACCCACAGCGGCGGGGAGCCGGCCACGAACAGCACGGCCAGGGCGAGGATGACGATCAGGCCGGGGACGATGAACGCGGCGCCGCCGATCAGGGCGCCGAGGCGGCCGCGCAGCCGCCAGGCGCAGTAGATGGCCAGCTGGGTGGAGGCCGGGCCGGGCATCAGGTTGCACACGGCGATGGCGTCCTCGAACTCCCGGGCGTCCAGCCAGCCCCGCCGTTCGACGCAGAGCTGGCGCAGCAGCCTGATGTGCGCCGGCGGGCCGCCGAACCCGATGCACCCGATCCGGCCCCATTCCCGCAGCACGGTCCGCAGCGGTACCCGCGGACCGCGCTCCGCCGAGGCCGCCGCAGCGGGAGCCGTTGGCCCGGATTCGCTCATCACGGCTTCACGGCTGGTCCCTGCGCACACCGTGATAATAAATCAAACGATATTGATGCATCCTTCACCGGTGCGCGTTGATCCCGGATCCGGCAGCGCAGGCTATGGCGTTTCCGGGCCGCCCTGACCGGGGAACCATATATCGGTATTACGCCCGGCCATCAGGCCGAAGCCGAGCAGGTGACCGTCCCTGGTGCCGACGTAGACGCGGCCGTCATCGGTGGCGGGGACGGTGAACTTGCTCGCCGTCCCGATCGGCGCTGACCACAGCGGGGTCAGCGTGCACGGCGCCGCCGCGGTGCAGGTACTCGGCGGCACGGCCCGGTAGGCGGAGAGGGTGCCACCGGCGCCGCTGCTGTCGCTGGCTCCCACCTCCCAGACGATCGCCGAGGACGGGTTGGCCCCGTAGGACGTCACGACCGGCGAGCCGGAGGTGTAACCGAACTTGACCGAGCTGGTGGCCACCGTGTGCGGCACCGGTATCCCGCCGGGGGTGTGCGTCCAGCTCATCTCGCGCAGGTAGTCGTTGATGCCCACGTAGTAAAGGAGGTCGTGGGCGGTCGCGCTGTCGGCGCGGGTGAGGGTGGTCCTGCTCGCGAACGCGGCGGGGTGCCCCCGGGCTGAAGAAGTCCTGCGCCGCCAGCGAGGCGGAGGCTGGTGCGCCCGTCCGGGCCGGGTCTACGATCTTAGACCGCAGTGGTCTCCAGCCCGTTGCCTCGCCCACGTCGGCAGAAGCCGCCAGGCGTCACGGGGACTGGCGGGTGATCCCTTCGCCTGTTCCCGCCCGAGGGGAGTCTCGATGGCGCTCTACATGTACCAAGCCTCCTATACCGCGAAGTCGATGGCGGCTCAGCTCACGGAGCCGCAAGACCCCGTGGAAGCGATCAGGCCGACACTGGAGGACCTGGGAGCCACGCTCTTGGTGGCTGGCTTTCCGTTCGGCGAGTATGACGTGCTGGTCGTGTATGAGGCACCCGATGACATGACCGCTGCCAGCGTCGCGATGGCAGTTGCCGCCGAGGGCGAGGTCAAGTCGGCCAAGACCACGCGACTGCTCAGCGGGCAGGAATGGCTCGAGTCGTTGCGCAAACGCAGGATTGTCAACATGCGGAAAGCGCGCTAGCCGCACGGCGACCCGCTGAGCGACCCGACGGCACTGTGGCGCGTCTGGCGAGTCGCCTGATCCGCCGCCGCGGGCGGCCGGGCCAGCGGATCAGACGGAATGCAGGCCGGCTGCGGTGAACGCCGCGCGGGCCCGGCCGATCTGCTCCGCAGTCGGCGGGTTCACGTCTGCGCACGGATAGTCCAGGCGCAGCGCTTCGTACTTGGCCGCACCGAGCTGGTGAAACGGGAGCACGTCCACCCGTTCCACGTTGCCCAGGGACGCGGTGAACCGGGCGAGGGCGGCAACGTTGCCGGGGTCGTCGGTCCAGCCGGGGACCAGGACGAAGCGCACCCAGACCCGCTGGTGGCGGGCGGCGAGCCGGCGGGCGAACGCGAGCGTCGGGGCGATGCCGCGGCCGGTCACCCGCTGCGCGATGGCCGGGTCGAACGACTTGATGTCGAGCAGGACCAGGTCGGTGGCGTCCAGCAGCGCATCGTCAGCGCGGGCGCCGAGGTAGCCGGAGGTATCGAGCGCGGTGTGCAGGCCGAGTTCCTTCGCCCCGGCCAGCAGGGCCCGGGTGAACGCGGGCTGCAGCAGCGGCTCGCCGCCGGAGACGGTCAGCCCGCCCCCGGCCGCGCCGATGAACCGCCGGTACCGTGCCGCCAGGGCGAGCACGTCGGCCGCGCTCATCCGCTGCGCGGTCCGCCCGAACCAGGTATCGGGGTTGTGGCAGTACACGCACCGAAGCGGGCAGCCCCCGGTGAACACCACGAACCGGGTACCCGGGCCGTCGACGCCGGTGGAGATGTCCCAGGAGTGCACCGAGCCGGTGACCGCCCCCGCGGGAGCCGCGGGGGCCGCGGGCGTCTCGAGCAGGCAGGCGGTCATCGTCACACCGACTCGTGGAAGGTGCGGTTCACGACGTCGAGCTGCTGCTCGCGGGTGAGCCGGACGAAGTTGACCGCGTACCCGGACACCCGGATCGTGAGCTGCGGGTAGCGCTCGGGGTGGTCCATCGCGTCCAGCAGGGTGGCCCGGTCCAGCACATTGACGTTCATGTGGTACCCGCCGCAGGTGATGTACCCGTCGAGAATGCCGACCAGGTTGCCGACCCGCTCCGCCCGGGAGCGGCCGAGCGCGGCCGGGGTGATGCTCTCGGTCAGGGAGATGCCGTCCTCGGCGTGGCTGTAAGGCAGCTTCGCGACCGACAGCGCGGCGGCGACCAGGCCGTGCCGGTCACGGCCGTTCATCGGGTTGGCCCCGGGCGCGAACGGCTCGCCGGAGCGCCGGCCATCCGGCGTGTTGCCGGTGTGCTTGCCGTAGACGACGTTGGAGGTGATGGTCAGCACCGACTGGGTGTGCAGCGCGCCCCGGTACGTCTCGTGCTGGCGGACCTTGTCCATGAAGGTGCGGACCAGCCACACCGCGATCTCGTCGGCGCGGTCGTCGTCGTTGCCGTAGGCCGGGAACACCCCTTCGGTGCGATAGTCCACGATCAGGCCCGTATCGTCGCGGACCGGCCGCACGGTCGCGTACCTGATCGCGGCGAGCGAGTCGGCGGCGACCGACAGGCCGGCGATGCCGCAGGCCATCGTGCGCAGCACGCCATAGTCGTGCAGCGCCATCTCCAGCCGCTCGTAGGCGTACTTGTCGTGCATGTAGTGGATGACGTTGAGCGCGTCAACGTAGGTCTTGGCGAGCCAGTCCATCATCGTGTCGAACCGGGCCGTTACCTCGGCGTAGTCGAGCACGTCCCCGGTCAGCGGGGGCAGGGCCGGCCCGACCTGGGCGCCGCTGTTCTCGTCCCGGCCGCCGTTGATCGCGTACAGCAGTGTCTTGGCGAGGTTGACCCGGGCGCCGAAGAACTGCATCTGCCTGCCGACCTCCATCGCCGAGACGCAGCAGGCGATCGCGGTGTCGTCCCCCCACCGGGCCCGCAGCAGGTCGTCGGACTCGTACTGGATCGAGCTCGTGTCGATGGAGACCTGCGCGCAGAACCGCTTGAACCCCTCGGGCAGCGTCGGGGACCACAGCACGGTCAGGTTCGGCTCGGGCGCGGACCCGAGGTTGTAGAGCGTCTGGAGGTAGCGGAAGCTGGTCCGGGTGACCAGCGGACGGCCGTCGCGGCCGATGCCGCCGATGGTCTCGGTGACCCAGGTCGGGTCGCCGGAGAACAGCTGGTCGTACTCGGGGGTGCGCAGGAACCGGACGATCCGCAGCTTGATGATGAAGTCGTCGATGAGCTCCTGCGCCTCGGTCTCGGTGAGCCGGCCCTCGCGCAGATCGCGCTCGAGGTAGATGTCCAGGAACGTGGAGGTACGTCCGAGTGACATCGCGGCGCCGTTCTGCTCCTTTACCGCGGCGAGATAGGCCAGGTACAGCCACTGGATCGCCTCCCGCGCGGTGGCCGCCGGGCGGGTGACGTCGTGACCGTAGGAGGCGGCCATCTCGGTGAGCTCGCCCAGCGCGCGGATCTGCTCGGCGAGCTCCTCGCGGTCGCGGATGACCTCGGCGGTGGACGGGCGGGCGTCCAAGGCCGCCTTCTCCGCCTGCTTGGCCGCGATGAGCCGGCCGACGCCGTACAGCGGCACCCGGCGGTAGTCGCCGATGATCCGCCCGCGGCCGTACGCGTCCGGCAGACCGGTGATGACGTGGGCACGGCGGGCGGCCAGCACGTCGGCCGGGTAGGCGTCGAACACACCGGCGTTATGGGTCTTGCGGTACCGGGTGAAGATCTCCCGGACGGCCGGGTCCAGGTGGTAGCCGTAAGCGGCGAGGCCGTTTTCCACCATCCGCAGGCCACCGTTGGGCATGATCGCGCGGCGCAGCGGCGCGTCGGTCTGCAGCCCGGTGATCAGCTCGCGCTCACGGTCGATGTAGCCGGGGGCGTGGCTGGTGATCGACGCGGGAGTGCGGGCGTCGACGTCGTAGACGCCGCGCGAGCGCTCCTCGCCGAACATCGCGGTCAGCTGCGACCACAGCGCACGGGTGCGCTCGGTCGGGCCGACCAGAAAGGCCGCATCCTCGGTGTACGGTGTCACGTTGGCCTGGATGAAGTCTCGGACGTCGATAGCGTCCTGCCAGCAGCTGCCGGTGAAGCCCTGCCACGGGTCGGCGGCGACGCCGCCGCCATCGGTCCGGACCGGGTCCATGGTCGCGCTCACGTTCTCTTCCTCTCCGCATCGAACCCCGCGGTACGTGCTGAACTCTTTTGCTCTGACTTTGAACTTATCGCGGCGGTGGGCCGCGCACGCAGGGCCTTTTGGGCCCTATTTACCGACCAAGGGTGCCTGATGGCGCCGGCCTTTGGCCCTACCAAGGACACGGACTGCTGGCCTGAAAGTAAGAAGACCCGGAGACAACAGAACGAGCGCGGAACCTGAGCCGACGACGCGGCCGGAACGCGTCCATACTGGTCAGATGCAGCCCGAGCCTGGTTCCCTGGCGGAGTACTTCGACGGCTGGTACGCCGACATGACCTCGGCGCCGGCCACGGACCAGATCCAGCAGCGTCATCTGGGCCTGCCGCCGCACCTGCTGTCCACCAGCCTGCTGAGCTGGGACGGGATCGCCGAGGCCGTGGCCGCGCTGCGGCTGTCTCCCGGCCACGCACTGGTGGATCTGGCCTGCGGCCGCGGCGGCTACGGGCTGGAGATCGCCGCCCGCACCGGGGCCCGGCTGGTGGGCGTGGACTTCTCCGCCGAGGCGGTGCGCCAGGCCCGCGCGCAGGCACGGCGGCTGGGCCGGGCCGCGAACTTCCGCATCGGCGACCTGTCCGCGACCGGGCTGGAGACCGGGTCGGCCGACGCGGTGCTGTGCGTCGATGCGATCCAATTCGCCCCGCACCCCGGTGCCGCGTACGCCGAAATCCGGCGGATCGCGACATCCGGCGGCCGCGTCGTGCTGACCTGCTGGGAACCCGTCCACCCCGGTGACGAACGGGTGCCCGAACGATTGCGGCAGGTCGACCTCCAAGCAGGGCTCACCGCAGCCGGGTTCCAGGACGTCCGGGTCCGCGATCGTACCGACTGGCGGGCCCGCGAGCGCGCCATGTGGCAGGAAGCCGTGGCGCTCGACCCCGGCACCGACCCGGTGCTGCGCTCATTCCACGACGAAGGCCTGCGCTGCCTGCAAACCTTCGACCTGGTCCGCCGCGTAATAGCCACCGCGACCGCACCTTAGATACGGACTTCTGCCAGCGGGCTGGCCCAGTAGGACCCGCTCGGGCCGGGAGATTACGCACTTCTGGTACGAAGGAGAATAGTGGTCATGGGTAGCGTGCCTGCCGACCCCGCGACCGATAGACCGCGGGAGTGGCTGGCGTTGCCCGGCGGGCGGATCCGGCCGGTCGTCTCCGTTCCGGGGCCTGGCGGTATCGCCGAGCTGCTGGCGTATGGCGCCTGGCTGGCCCGCCTGCGGCCCGCCTGCCGGTGCGGCAGGCCTCGCCTTGGTTCGGGCCGGACCTGCGGGAGCGCGCAGTGCGTAGCCCAGCTCCGGGAACAGGAGGCCGGCCTTTAGCCTGGCGGACTTTGGCGAGTGCGGCCGTCGCCGCGGCCATCTAAGCCGGCGGGCAGCTACCGGCGGCGATGTCCTGCTGCCATCCGGTCTTGTCCAGCGCATACTCCACCTCGCCGAACTGGTCGCCGTCGATGGGGTAAGGCCAGGGCTGATGGAAGGTCCGCACCAGCTGCAGGCCCGCCTTCTCCATGACCCGGCGCGAGGCTTGATTGACCGCCATCGCCTCCGCGACCACGCGCTGCACACCGTACTCGGTGAAGCCCTTGCGGATCAGCGCGCGCGACCCCTCGGTGGCATATCCCTTGCCCCAGGCTGACTTGCGCAGCCGGTAACCGAGTTCGGCCTCGCCGGGAGCGGCATCTTTACGCGGCCGGAAATGGAACCATCCCAGGAATTCCCCGGTTGCCTTCTCGATGGCCGCCCAGAATCCATAGCCCTCATACCGCTGGTAATAACCGAGGAATGCCGGCAGGACCTCATCCTGGATCTCCTCGCGGGACGTGGGTATCCCGCCGGTGACAAAGCGCATGACTTCGGGATCGGCATCCAGGTCCACTAGGCTGTCCGCATCGGCCATGGTGAACTGCCGCAACACCAATCGGTCCGTCTCAAGGAAAACCTGCATCGTCCGGTCCTTCCGATACCGCCACACTAGCTTGGTACATTCATGCCGCGGAAGCTGTTCTGCGGGCCCGGGAAACGTAAACGAAGGAGCACCAGATGACCAGCAATGCACGCCCGGGGACCCGGATCCTGGGCAGCCTGCGATCGGGGCCACGCTGACCGCTGACGGCGGCCAGACCATCCTGGTCATCGAGGTCCGGGGCATGCCGCTGGACAAGATCGCCTTCTATGGGGCCGGGTGGCAGATCCACGCCGAGAATCTCGCCGCCTGCCTCGCCGGGCGTGAGCACGGGGACACCGGCGCGCGGTGGGATGAGCTCGTCCCTCCCTATCAGGACCTGGCGGCGGACGTCGGCTAGAGACCAAGGATCCCCACGCCGACTCGGGGAGCACGGCATAGCTGACGGTATGTGACAATCTCAGCGTAGGCGGAGGCGGCCGGGAAGGAGCCCTGACATGTCCCAGACCCTTCCCCCGCCGCGGTTCGACCCGTTCGCGCCCGGTTTCACTGACGACCCCTACCCGCAGTACGCGGCGCTGCGCGCCGCGGCGCCCATCTATCAGCATCCGCTCGGGTTCTGGCTGCTCACCTGCTACGGCGACGTCTCCTGGCTGCTCCGGGC
>Ga0310038_10000611_pt1 | contig 29415 bp, 20 predicted proteins | sample Sb_taG_6_FD_200461 | JGI IMG/M metagenome (GOLD analysis project Ga0310038, IMG submission 200461) | Peat soil microbial communities from Weissenstadt, Germany - Sb_50d_4_PS metaG (v2) (version 2) | ecosystem: Environmental > Terrestrial > Soil > Wetlands > Peat | place: Germany: Weissenstadt... | reverse complement strand
GGCTCGTACGGCCCGTCCGGTTCTTATGGTCCGGCTGGCTCGTACGGTCCCGGTGAGTCGTCGTACGGGCAACCCGGCCCGTACGACCGGAGTGGTTCGCGCAGCCCGTCCGGGTCGTACGGTCCGCCCGGGACGAACGACCATTCTGACCAGTTGGCGCTGCCTAGTCCCTACGGCCAGTCTGGCCAGTACGACCAGAACGGCTGGAGCGGCCAGGACGGCCAGGACGGCCACTACGACTTCTTTGGCGAGGCCCATCCTGGCAACGGTGCAGGGTCATCCGGACAGACCGATCCGCACCTGGCACTGGATCCTCCGGCGTCGGCGAGCTACCGGGAGCTGGGCGACGACGTTGGCCCCGAGCCCTACCTGCCGCCGCAGCCCTACCGGCAGCGGGAGCCGTCCGCTGACAACGGGTCTTACGGTCCGGCCGACGGCTACGGCAGCACCGGGTCAGGTGCCGGGCCAGACGCGCTGAACGGGCACCGCGCTTTCGGCTCCGACTCACTCGGTCGGGCCAGCTCCTTCGGTCCGGCAGATTCGTTCGGTCCGGCCGGCTCCTTCGGTCCGGCTGATGCCGTCGGTCAGGCGGGCTCCTTCGATCCGGCCAGCTCGTACGGTCCGGCCAGCTCTTACGATCAGGTCGGCTCGGATGACCCGGCCTACGGCACCTTCGGGCGGCCAGGTAGCGACGTCGATGGCGGACCGTCCGGCCGCCGGGGTCGCCAGGATGCCCGGTCAGCCGGGCGCGGGCAGTCGCCAGCCTCAGCCGGTTATTCCGCCTGGCATGACGATCGCGAGGACAGCAGTGACTCCGAAGGTCATGGGGACGATGACGACTGGGATGATGACAGCAGCAGCGGCAGCGGCCTGCTCTCCCGGTTCGGCCGGGGTGGCGGTGGCAAGATCGGCCGCGGCCGCGGCCGCGGCGGCCGCCCCCGCAGGCTGCGCGGCAAGGTCGCCCTCGTAGCCTCGGTGCTTGCTGTCGCGCTCGTGCTCGGCGTCCTGACCAGTTACGGCTATGACCGCATCCACAGCTTCATCAACAACCGATACGGCGACTACGCCGGGCCTGGCACCGGAACCGTTCTGGTGGTCGTGCCGCCGGGGGCCAACCTGATCTCGCTGGCGCCGATCCTGGTCAAAGACGGTGTGATCATGTCCCAGCGGCCGTTCATCAGCGCCGCCAATGCAGCCTCGAACTCGTCCAGCCTGCAGCCAGGCACCTACAAACTGCACTACCACATGAACGCGGCCCTAGCCTGCAGCCTGCTGCTGAATCCCAAGTCCAGGACCAATGCCCAGGTCACGATCATCGAAGGCCTGCGAGCCAGCAATATCGCGCTGCTGCTTCACCAGAAGACCGGCATTCCGACCAACCAGTTCCTGCAGATCATCGAGCACCCGCCCGCAGCCCTTGGGCTGCCGAAATGGGCGGGCAAGACCGCCGAGGGATTCCTGTTCCCTGATACCTACATCCTGCTACCGCACCAGAAAGCGCTGGCGATCCTGCAGATGATGGTGGCGGAGTTCAACCAGAAGGTCGCCAGCCTCAACCTGGTGAGCGCGGCTGCGGCGGTCTTCACCAGTCCGTTCCATGTGCTGATCGTGGCCAGCATGGTCCAGGCCGAGGCCGGCACCGTCAGCGACTTCGGGAAGATCGCCCGGGTGGCCTGGCACCGGCTGAGTTTGAACATGCCATTGGATTTCGACAGTACGGTCTTCTACGGGCTGAACAAGTACGGCACCGCGGCCACGATCGCGGAGACGCACATCGACACCCCGTACAACACCTACCTGCATACCGGTCTGCCGCCTGGCCCGATCGACAGCCCCGGCCTGCTCGCCATCGAGGCGGCGCTGCACCCACCGCACGGTCCCTGGCTCTACTTCATCGCGAACGGCGATCACGGCCATAGCACCTTCTTCAACACCTACGCGCAGATGCAGCAGTGGGAAAGGACGCACGGCTGAGCGGTGACCGCAGGAGCGTGCGAGCGGCGGTTCTCGGTTCGCCGATCGGCCATTCGCTCTCACCGGTGCTGCACCTGGCCGCCTACGCGGCCCTCGGATTGACCTGGTGGCAGTACCAGGCGATCGAGTGCGACGAGGCAGGCCTGTCGGCCCTGCTCGACTCGTGCGGGCCGGACTGGGTTGGCCTGTCGCTGACCATGCCGCTGAAGCGGACCGTGTTGCCGCTGCTCGATCGGCCGGATGCCCTGGTCACCGAGGTCGGCGCGGCGAACACGGTGATCTTCGCGGCAGCCCAGCGGCTAGGTTACAACACCGATGTTCCTGGCATGGTCCGCGCTCTCGCAGAGCGTGGCCTCGGCAGCAGCGGCGGCTCAGCCGGCGCCGCAAAGTCGTCCGAGCGGGCGTCCCAGGTACGGCCGCCCCCCCTGGCAGAGTCCGGCGTGACCCGGTCCGGTCCGGCGGCTGCCGTCGGTCCGGTGCTGATCCTCGGCGGCGGCGCTACCGCCTGTTCCGCGCTCGCCGCCATCCGGGACCTCGGTGCGCGATCAGCGATCGTGGCGGTCCGGGATCAAGCCCGGACCGCCGAGCTGCGCTCCGCGGCGAGCAGGCTGGGTGTATCGATCACACTCCGAACATTGGCACCAGGGGGGCTCGAACCAGCCGACCTCGCTGCTGCGCGGTTGATCATCTCCACCGTGCCGGCTGGCGCCGCCGATTTTCTTGCGCACATTTATCCGGCATCCGTCCGGCACCCGGCCGCGGTCTTCGACGTCGTCTATCATCCCTGGCCGACTCCGCTGGCTGCCGCTGCCCAGCAGGCCGGTGCCGTCGTGATCGGCGGCTTCGACCTGCTGCTGCACCAGGCGGCCGCTCAGGTCGAGCTGATGACCGGCAGGCCAGCCCCGATGGACGCCATGCGCCAGGCGGGCCTGGATGAACTGGCCAGGCGGCAAGCCGCGGTCTGAGCCTGGCGCGGCAGGGCATCGGCTCGCCAGGGCGGCGGACAGATGCCACTGGTCGGGTGGATGCGCTACGCTTACGTAGAGAACTTAGGTCCGGTACCACATACCGGGCAGCAAGCGGAGGACCACCTCGGCCACCTCCCACCTTGCCAGCGAATACGCACCTGACGTGCGGCACTGCTGGCGGGTAGCGTCGTCGACAGCCGCGAGGCTGAAGGGCGAGCCAGTCGGCTTCCGGGTCGGCTGGCCAGGGCCGGACGAACCGTACCGTCGGAATAGGCGCCGGTACGGCCGTCGCGTGGCGGACTCAGCGTCGGCGGATGCCGATGGCTGCCGTCAACGCGTCATGGTGGCCCCGCATGTTCGCCGTGCGGGGCCTTTCGCGTTCCGCACCGCGGCAGGCATGGCCTGACCGGGATAGGCCCGGGTCAGGGAACACGTGACACAGGAGGTCACATCAGCACCGAACCTCGAATTAACGAGCGTATCCGGGTACCTGAGGTACGGCTTGTCGGCCCGTCCGGCGAGCAGGTCGGGATCGTCTCGATCAACGATGCGCTCCGGCTGGCTCAGGAGTCAGACCTCGACCTGGTCGAGGTCGCGCCGATGGCGCGGCCGCCGGTCTGCAAACTGATGGACTACGGCAAGTTCAAGTACGAGTCGGCCCTCAAGGCCAGGGAGTCGCGCAAGAACCAGGCGCAGACCGTCATCAAGGAGATCAAGATCCGCCCGAAGATCGACCCGCATGACTACGGCACCAAGCGGGGCCATGTCGAGCGCTTCCTCCGGCAGGGCGACAAGGTCAAGGTGACGATCATGTTCCGTGGCCGCGAGCAGTCCAGGCCGGAACTCGGGTACAAGCTGCTTCAGCGGCTGGCCGTAGACGTCGAGGAGCTTGGCTTCGTCGAGTCGCAGCCGAAGCAGGACGGCCGCAACATGATCATGGTGATCGGGCCGCACCGGAAGAAGTCTGAGACCAAGGCGGTGCGAGGCCCGGAACGAGCCAGCGCCAGGGCCGCGGCGCCGATGACTGCCCACCCGGCAGACGCGGAGCTGACGGCGGAAGCAGCCGCGGTCAGCCGGTCGGCTGCACCGTCGGCAAGCCAGCCAGCAAGCCGGAGGCCGGCCGGCCAGGACTCTGCGGGCCAGGACTCGGCAGGCCAGGACTCGGCAGGCCAGGCACCAAGCCAGGCACCGGCGGGTCAGGGCTCGGCAGGCCAGGCAGCAAGCCGGCAGCCAGCCGGCCAGGACTCGACGGTCCAGGACTCGACAGGCCAGGACGCGGCGGGCCAGGAACCAGCGGCTGACTCAGCGGCCGCGCAGGCACCAGCAGCGCCGGCTCCCGCCGCGCCGAGGCCGACCGCGACTAGGCCGCCTGCACCGGCGGGCGCGGCCACGGCTGAGCCGGCCAGGTCGGCAGCGCCGAAACCTGGGCCGACCGGCACTGCGGCAAGGCCCGCTGCGCCGAAGCCGTCCGCGCCGACGCCGGTTACTCCCAAGCCGGTCGCTCCTAAGCCGTCCGCGCCCAGGCCAGCGGCCAAGCCGAGCGCGCCGAGGCCGTCAGTCGGCAAGCCCGGTGAGGCGAGGCCAGTGCCTGGCCCGCGCGCCAGGGCGGCAGAGCAGGGCGCCACCGGCGCCGAGCCAGGGAGCTGACCGGCCAGCGCACGACAACGCGGCAGTGACGAGGATTACCTCGCCAGACAACGACAGGACGCGTGCCAGATGGCACGCCAGGAACGAGGGATGCGGCGACATGCCGAAGATGAAGACGCACAGCGGCGCCAAGAAGCGGTTCCGCGTGACGGGAACCGGCAAGATCATGCGCCGCCGGGCGAATCGCCAGCACTATTTCGAGCACAAGCCGAGCACGCGAACCCGCCGACTGGCGAACGAAGTGACGCTCGCACCAGCCGACCAGAAGAAGATGCAGAAGCTGCTGGGCAAGTGACCCGGTCCGCATCAAGGGAGTCGAACACATGGCACGCGTAAAGCGGGCGGTCAATGCCCATAAGAAGCGCCGGGTTGTCCTGGAGCGGGCTAGCGGTTACCGGGGCCAGCGGTCCCGTCTCTATCGCAAGGCCAAGGAGCAGCAGTTGCACTCCTTGACCTACGCCTACACCGATCGCAAGGACCGCAAGGGAGCCTTCCGCCGGCTGTGGATTCAGCGCATCAACGCGGCGGCCAGGGCGCAGGGTATTACCTATAACCGGTTCATCCAGGGCCTGAAGATCGCCGGGGTAGACGTTGACAGGAAGATGCTTGCCGACCTGGCTGTCACCGATCCGAAGGCGTTCTCGGCGCTGGTTGAGGTGGCGCGCAAGGCGCTGCCAGCTGACGTGGACGCACCGCGCGTGGCCGCGGCCTGAGGCACGAACCGAACCGCTGGCTGAGCGGCCGTGGCTGGGCTAGCCGGCTCCAGGTCGGCCAGGGTCAGGGCCGCGCGACAGCTTGCCAAGCGAGCCTTGCGGGAGCGATCCAGGCTGTTCCTTGCCGAGGGCCCGCAGGCGGTTCGGGAGGCACTGCGCCGGCACGACAATCCGGGCTGGCCCGGTCTGCCCAGCCAGCGCGGTCAGCCCGGTCAACCCGGCCGGGCGGGTGACCGCGACGCCAGCGGACTGATCACCGAGCTGTTCGTCACCGAACCGGCCAGGTCGCGGCATGGCGATCTGGTTGGCGCGGTCGCGGCAACGGGCGCTGTCGTGCATGAGGTCAGCGGCGACGTGATGGCCGAGCTGGCCCAGACCGTGACGCCGCAGGGCCTGCTCGCCGTCTGCAGGTTCATCGACGTGCCGCTGGCCGAGCTGATTTCGCCCGGGCCGCGGCTGGTGGTCATGCTCGCGAACGTCCGCGATCCAGGCAATGCGGGCACGGTGCTGCGTACCGCGGACGCGGCCGGCGCGCAAGGCGTGATCTTCGCCGATTCCTCGGTGGACCCGTACAACAGCAAGTGCGTCCGGTCCTCGGCCGGCTCGCTCTTTCACCTGCCAGTCGTGCTCGGCGTCTCGGTAATTCAGGCGGCAGCCGCCCTGCGCGGAGCTGGGCTGACCGTGCTCGCGGCCGACGGCAGTGCCCGGCAGCGGCTCGATGACCTCGACGGCGCCGGTCGGCTTGGGCTGCCGACGGCGTGGCTCTTCGGCAACGAAGCCTGGGGGCTTCCAGCCGACCTGATCGCACTCGCCGACGACGCGGTCGCCGTGCCGATCTACGGCCGGGCGGAGAGCCTGAATCTGGCGGCCGCAGCCGCGGTCTGCCTGTACGCGTCAGCTCGCGCGCAGCACCGGGGTGCCGCGGAGCCCGCCTGACGCGCTAGGCTCTGATCACGTTGCGTCATTGCGTTATCCAGGATCGGGTCACCGGTTGGTGGCCGGCGACGCAGCACAGGCGGCTGAGGGTTAACCCCCGGACCCGAAGCTGCGGCATCGGCGCGCCGGGGCAGCGGGTCGGCGAAGGCGGCAAGTCCACGGTGGACAGGATCGTGCTTGGACAGGCGAACGTGGCCGGCGTGACCGCGGCTGCCCAGAGTTCCCTCACGGTCGGCTCGGCAGCGCTGAGTCGCCCGGCTGGTTCAGCGGACCCCAGTGGTCCGGTGATCGCGGCGAGCCGCGCCCGTGCGATAAGCGCGGGCGGGCGGGCGGACCGGCCTGCGCAGGTCCGAAGCGGCGCGGCCACCGACTGCCTGGTCAGTGCGGATGAACTACCCGATGGTCTGGTCGTCGCCGACTCCTGTGGCCGGGTCATCATCTTCAACCGGGCAGCTGAGCGGCTGACCGGTATCCCGGCGGCTCGGGCGCTCGGCGAGCAGCTGAGTGTCGCCCTGCCGCTAGCCGACCACGAGGGCCGGTGCTGGTGGCAGCTGTCGCGGCCGTACGACGGGCTGTCGATCAGGACCAGGCACCCGGAACGGACGCTCTACCTGACCGACGGCACCGAGCTTCTGGTCAGCGTCGGCTACGTGCGCGAGCCGCGGCGTGACGGTCCCCGCGCTGGCTGGCACCGGGAGCGTGGCGCGGTGCAGCGACTGACCATCACGCTGCGCAGCGCCGAGCAGCGGGCCAGACTCGAACGCACCAGGGCCGACCTGGTCTCCACCGTCGCGCACGAGCTGCGCTCCCCGCTGACCAGCGTCAAAGGCTTCACGGCCACCCTGCTGGCGAAATGGCCCAGGTTCACCGATGATCAGAAACGGGTCATGCTGGAGACCGTTAACGCCGATGCCGACCGGGTCACCCGCTTGATCACCGAGCTGCTTGACGTGTCCAGGATCGAGGCAGGCCGGATCGAGGTGCATAGGGAACTCGTCGATGTCGCCGCACGTGCCGCCAACATCGTGGCAGGCCGGGTAGCGGCCGGCGAGGACGCGAGCCGGTTCCTGATCGAGGTGCTAAGCGAGCCGCCGGAGACCTGGCTGGACGTCGACAAGATCGACCAAATCCTCAGCAACCTTATTGAGAACGCGGTCAGGCACGGTGCTGGTACGGTTACTACCGTGATCGAGTCGGCGCGAGTCGCGGGAGCGCCTGGCATCGCGGTTGCCGTCAGGGACCAGGGCCAGGGCATCGCGCCTGAGTTCGCCCCCCGGGTGTTTCGCCAGTTCTGGCGCGCGAAGCGACGCGGTGGCGCCGGCCTTGGCCTGTTCATCGTGAAGGGTCTGGTCGAGGCGCACGGCGGTACCATCACCGTCGCGGCTGCCCCGGGCGGTGGCGCCGAGTTCCGATTTACCATGCCCGCCGGCCTGCCAGATCACTGCTGAGCAGATCTGCGCTGACGGCGGGCGCACCGGGGTCTGCGGTTAGCGGATTAAGCGTCGAAGGCGCGGTCCGCCAGTCAGGCGGCGCAGCCGCTGCCGCGCTGATCACCCGCTTGCGACTCCGGCAGGAACTCGTGCGAGCCGTTAAGGAAAGATCGTGGATTTGCCGCTGGCAGTCATCCGGTGAGCAGTAGGAGAGCAGGACCAATGTCCGCACCGAACAAGACCTATGATCCAGTCCGCGTCGCCGCGCTGGCGCCGGCCGAGGTTGAGCGCATGACCGCTGAAGGGCTTGCCGCGATCACCGGCGCGAAGGACTTCGACGAGCTCAAGCGAGCCCGGCTGGCTCACCTGGGCCGGGAGGCGCCGCTTACCCTGGCGAACGCCGAGATCGGAGCGCTGCCACCAGAGGCGAAGGCCGAGGCAGGCAAGCGAGCTGGCGAGGCGAAGCGTCGGCTGAGCGATGCGTATACGGAACGGCTGGGGGAGCTAGAGGTCGAACGCGACAGCGAGGTCCTGGTCACCGAGACCGTTGACGTGACCTTGCCGTGGAACCGGTCGGCGGCCGGGGCCCGCCATCCGGTGACCACGCTGGCCGAGCGGATGGCCGACGTGTTCGTCGGGATGGGTTATGAGATCGCCGAGGGGCCCGAGGTCGAGGCCGAGTGGTACAACTTCGACGCGCTGAACTTCCCGCCTGACCACCCGGCGCGGGAGATGCAGGACTCGTTCTATGTCGCCGGGCCAGGCGGCGTCGGCCACTCCGGCCTGGTGCTGCGGACCCACACCTCCCCGGTGCAGATCCGGTCCATGCTGACCAGGCCGTTGCCGCTGTACGTGGTCAGTCCGGGCAAGTGCTTCAGAAGCGACGCGCTTGATGCGACGCATAGCCCGGTCTTCCACCAGATCGAAGGCCTGGCCGTGGACGAGGGCCTGACCATGGCCGACCTGCGCGGCGCGATCAACACCTTCGTCGGGGCGATGTTCGGCGAGGGCCTGCGGACCAGGCTGCGACCCGACTTCTTCCCGTTCACCGAGCCGTCCGGGGACGTGTCCGTACAGTGCCATGTCTGCCGTGGCGCCTCGACCCTGCCGGGCGGCAGCCCGTGCCGGGTGTGCAAGTCGCAGGGCTGGATCGAGCTCGGCGGCTGCGGGATGGTCAACCCGCGGGTGCTGATCGCCTGCGGTATCGATCCTGACCGGTACAGCGGCTTCGCTTTCGGGATGGGCATCGAGCGCCCGCTGATGGTCAGGCACGGAGTGACCGACATCAGGGACATGCTGGACGGCGACGTCCGGTTCAGCCGGGCACTCGGAATGGAGGCGTGATGCGGGTTCCGCTTTCCTGGCTGCTTGACTATGCCGCGCTGGCCGAGCCGGTCGATCCGGACGAGGTCGGCAGGCGGCTGACGGCCATCGGTCTTGAGGTGGAGGCGATCGAGCGCGTCGGGCAGGACATCAGCGGCGTTCTCGTGGCCCGGGTGCTTGAGATCGAGGAGCTGACCGGGGCCAGGAAGCCGATCAGGTACTGCCGGGTGACCACCGGTGGACCTGAGGCTGAGCGCCAGGTGATCTGCGGTGCGGTCAACTTCGCGGTGGGCGACCTGGTGCCGCTGGCGCTGCCCGGAGCCGTGCTGCCCGGCGGTTTCGAGATCAGCGCCCGCCAGGCCTACGGCCGGGTGTCGGATGGGATGATCTGCTCGGCGGCCGAACTGGCGGTATGGGATGACCACACCGGGATCATGGTGCTGCCGCCCGATGCGCCGCTTGGCGCGGATTTCGCCGCTTACGCCGGGTTGCGTGACGTGGTGTTCGAGGTGAACGTGACGCCGGACAAGGGGCACGCCCTGTCCATCCGCGGGATGGCGAGGGAGCTGGCGACCGCGTTCGGCGTGGACTACATGGACCCGGCGGACCAGGGCCTGCCGGTCGGAGTTGACGACATCTCAGCGCAGGTTTACCAGGCCAGCATCGCCGACCCGGACGCGTGCGACCGGTTCGTGCTGCGCGAGGTGCGCGGGATCGATCCGGACCGGCCCACGCCGCTGCCGATCCGGGTGCGGCTGGCCAGGGCAGACGTGCGGAGCGTGTCGCTGGCGGTCGACGTCACCAACTACCTGATGCTGGAGCTTGGCCAGCCGCTGCACGCTTTCGACCGGGGCGAGCTGAGCGGACCGATCGTGGTGCGGCGGGCCCGGCCAGGTGAGCAGCTGGAGACGCTGGATCACGTGGTCCGCCAGCTCGATCCAGACGACATCCTGATCACCGACTCGTCCGGCCCGATCTCACTGGCCGGCACCATGGGCGGGCTGGCTACCGAGGTCAGCGACACATCGACTGACCTGGTCATCGAGGCGGCGCATTTCAACGCGCCGAATGTCGCCAGGATGAGCCGGAGGCACCGGTTGTTCAGCGAGGCGTCGGCCAGGTTCGAGCGCGGCGTCGACTACGAGATTCCGCAGCGCGCGTCGGCCAAGGCCGCGGCGATGCTGGCTGAGCTTGGCGGCGGTACCGTGGTTCCTGGCTGCTCCGTCGCTTCGGCGCCAGTGGATCAAGTCCAGATCGTGATCCCGGCCGACCATCCGGACCGGGTAGCCGGGATGAGTTACGGGACGCCCACGGTGATCCGGCGGCTGCGCGAGGTCGGCTGCAAGGTGAGCCAGGATGGCGATCTGCTCGCGGTGCTGCCGCCCTCCTGGCGGCCTGATCTGACCGACCCGAATGATCTGGCCGAAGAGGTGATCAGGCTAGAGGGCTACGAGCAGATCGGAATCCGGATGCCGCGTGCCGTTGCCGGGCGGGGCAGGACCGCGACTCAGCGGCTGCGGATCGCGATCGGCCGCGCTCTCGCGGGTGCCGGGTTCGTGGAGGTTCCGAGCAGCCCGTTCGGGTCGGCGGCCGATTTCGACCGGCTGCAGCTGACCGCGAGCGATCCGCGGCGACTCGCGGTCACGCTGGCCAACCCGGTCAGGGATGAGGAGCCGCTGCTGCGCACCACGCTGCTGCCTGGGTTGTTCCGCGTCGTCGGCCGCAATTCCGGACGCGGATTCGCTGACCTGGCGCTGTTCGAGATCGGGTCGGTCTTCCGCACCAGGCCGGGTCAGTCAGCAGGGATTGGCGGGCTCGACGGACCCGGCGGGTCCGGTGGGGACGGCGGGTCCAGTGGGAACGGCGGGTCCAGCGGGAACGGCGGCCCGGACGGCCAGGCCGGGCATAACGGCACGGACCGGCACAGCGGCACGGACCGGCACAGCGGCACGGACCGGCACAGCGGTACGGACCGGCACAGCGGCACGGCCGGGGCCGGCGGATCGCGGATAGCGCCGATCCTGGCTGTGGACCGGGCACCAACTCCGGACGAACTTGCACTCCTTGATGCGGCGCTGCCCGACCAGCCGCAGCTGATCGCGGTCGTGCTGACCGGTGAGCGCGATCCGGCCGGCTGGTGGGGCGCCGGGCGTCCGGTCAGCTGTTACGACGCGATCGAGGCCGCCCACACAGTGCTGAGAGCCAGTCGGCTGCGGTACGCGGTCCGGGCCGGCCAACGCCAGCCGTGGCATCCAGGGCGGTGCGCGGTATTCGAGCTAGAGCCTGCCGCGGGCGAAGACGGGCAGCCAGGTACCGCCGAGCCGGTGCTCGTCGGCTACGCCGGCGAGCTGCATCCAAGGGTCATCGCGGCGTTCGGGCTCGCGCCACGGACCTGCGCGATGGAACTCGACCTATCGGCCATCGAGCGAGCCGCCGCCGGACTTGCCCCGGCGCCAGCTCCGGTCATCTCCGGTTACCCGGTGGCGACCCAGGATGTGGCCCTGGTGGTCGAGCAGGCGGTTCCTGCCGCTGAGGTTGAGGCGGCGCTGGCAGCCGGCGCGGCGACGGCGGATGCTGGAGTGCGGCTCGAGGACATCCGCCTGTTCGACGTGTACACCGGTGAGCAGGCCGGGCCTGGCCGCAAGTCGCTCGCTTACACGCTCAGGTTCCGTGCGCAGGACCGGACGCTGAAGACAGACGAGGTGACCGCAGCCAGGGATGCAGCGGTCGCCGAGGCGGCCAGGCTCACCGGCGCCGCGCTGCGCGGCTGAGCCCGAGCCAGGACGGCTACGCGGGGACGGGCAGGACGGCAAGAATCTCGTCACCGTCTTTGACGCACTTCGATGCGTTGCCGGTCTTGAGCACGATTGGCGTAGCGAATCCCTGGCAAGTCCAGCCGTTGATCCGGATTGGCCCGCCGCCGCCGTTGCCCGGTGCCTGGCCCGCCCTGATGGCCTTGGCGTAGTCCTGCTCGATCGTCATCGCAGTGCTGCAGGAGACGTGACCCTTGGCGACGTCGACGTCGACCGGGACGTTCGCTGCGGATCTGGTGGTGCCGCAAGAGGTAGCCGTGGTCCCGGTCGAGGTACTGCTCGCCGTTGGGTGGCCGCCACCGGCCGATGAACTAGTGCATCCGGTAGCCAGACCAAGGACGAGGGCGGCAGCAGCGGTGCGGCCTAGCCGGGTGCGCGGCCGCCCGCTGGCACTGCCGATTAATCCGCGGGGGCGCATAACCTCTCCTTCCTGCGCCTCACATCATGCCGCCAGGCACCGACTTTCCGGAAGCCGAACTTGCGCAACGCTGGTGTCGGCTGTCAGCGACCGGACCTGGCAAACGGATTTGCATATTGAAACATCGTCGCGCATAATAATTCATACAGACGGCTGGGGGCAGCTTCTTCTGGCGCTGGCGCTGGCGAGGTTGGTCGACGGGAGGGTCATGCGGGTCGCGGTGGCCGGCGCGAGCGGATATGCGGGCGGTGAGCTGCTGCGCCTGATCGCCGGGCACCCAGACCTGGACCTAGTGGCCGTCACCGCGGGCAGCAGCGCCGGCCAGACGGTCAGCGAGCTGCACCCGAACCTAGCCGGCCTGCCGGGTCTGGCGGAGCTGACCTTCGAGCCGCATCAGGCTGCCGACCTGACCAGCTGTGAGCTGCTGTTCATGGCACTGCCTGCAGGCCAGTCGGCTGCGCTGGCCGGAAGCGTTCCGGGTCCGGTCAAGATCGTCGATCTCGGGCCGGACTTCCGGCTCGCGGCCGCGCAGGACTGGACCAGGCACTACAGCGGCGCGCACGCCGGCCGCTGGGTGACTGGGCTGCCCGAGCTGCCGGGCGCGCGAACGCAGATCTGCTCAGCGAGCCGGGTATCAGCGCCCGGCTGCTACGCCACGGCAGCGATCCTGGCGCTTGCGCCGCTGGTCGCCGCTGATCTGGCCGAGCCCGAGGATGTGGTGGTCGTGGCCGCCTCAGGTACCTCAGGCGCAGGCCGGGCGCTGCGCGCTGACCTGCTCGGCAGCGAGGTGATGGGCTCTGTCTCGGCCTACCAGGCTGGCGGGGTGCACCGGCACACCCCCGAGATCGAGCAGGCGCTGGTCGAGATCTCCGGTCGCGGCCGCGTTTCCTTCACCCCGGTGCTAGCGCCGATGCCGCGCGGCATCCTCGCTACCTGCACCGCGCGGCTGACCTCGGCGAGCATCGACACGGCAGCGCTGCGGGAGGTGCTGACCAAAGCCTATGCGGACGAGCCGTTCATCTGCGTGCTGCCGGATGGCCGATGGCCGAGCACGGCTGCGGTGGCTGGCTCCAACGGCGTGCACGTGCAGGCAGCCGCCGATCCGCGGTCCGGTCGCGCGGTCATCGTCACTGCCATCGACAACCTGGGTAAGGGCGCCGCCGGGCAAGCAATCCAGAACGCCAACCTGATGCTCAGCCTGCCCGAGACGGCCGGCCTAAGCTCGATCGGAGTCGCACCATGACGGTCACAGGACCACGGGGATTCCGCGCGGCAGGTGTCGCGGCGGGACTGAAGCGGTCGGGTAAGGCCGACGTCGCGGTGGTGCTCAACGACGGGCCCTGCGCCGCCGTCGCTGGGGTCTTCACCTCGAACCGGGTCAAGGCGGCACCGGTGCAGTGGAGCCAGCAGGTAATCAAGGGCGGTCAGGTTCGCGCCGTCGTGCTCAACTCAGGTGGCGCCAACGCGTGCACCGGGCCGGCCGGCTTCGATGACACCCGGCAGACCGCTGCGCACCTGGCCGCCATCCTTTCGGTACCGGCAACCGAGATAGCGGTCTGTTCCACCGGGCTGATCGGCGACCGGCTGCCCATGCACCAGCTGCTTGCCGGGGTGGATGCCGCGACCGCGTCGGCGTCGGTTGGCGGCGGGCAGTCCGCGGCGAACGCCATCATGACCACCGACACGGTGGCCAAGACCTGCTGCCATAAGGGAAGCGGATATCTGATCGGCGGCATGGCCAAGGGAGCGGCGATGCTCGCCCCCGCGCTTGCCACCATGCTCGTGGTCCTGACCACCGATGCTGACCTGCCGTCCGACCAGCTCGACCTGGCGCTGCGCGACGCGGTCAGGACGACCTTCGACCGACTGGATTCCGACGGCTGCATGTCAACCAACGACACCGTGCTGCTGCTGGCCAGCGGCGCGGCTGGTGCCAGGCCAGGGCTGACTGAGTTCACTGCGCTGCTCACGGCCGCCTGCGCTGACCTCGCCGGGCAGTTGCTCGCCGATGCGGAGGGCGCCAGCAAGGCCATCTCCATCGAGGTAACCGGCGCGGCGAGCGAGGACGACGCGGTCTGCGTCGGCCGGGCCGTCGCCAGGTCCAACCTGCTCAAGTGTGCGCTCGGCGGCCAGGACCCGAACTGGGGCCGGGTTCTTGCCGCGGTCGGGACGACCAGCGCCGTATTCGACCCCGATCAGCTGGACGTGGCGATCAACGGCGTCTGGGTGTGCCGGAACGGTGCCCCAGGTTCGGACCGATCCGGCGTGGATCTCCGGCACAGAGAAGTCACGATCACCGTCGACCTTCGGGCCGGAGACAGCTCCGCCACGATCCTGACCACCGACCTGACCGCTGCCTACGTGCACGAGAACTCGGCGTACTCGACATGACAGTTGCCCAGCATCAGTCCGGCCCAGCGGCTCAGGCTGGCGCGCTGGTGCAGACCGGCGCGTTGGTGCAGACCGGCGCGTCGGCCCATGCCGGTGCATTGGCCAAGGCCGCCACCTTGATCGAGGCATTGCCGTGGCTTGAGCGATTCCACGGCCAGATCGTGGTGATCAAGTTCGGCGGCCACGCCATGGCAGACGACGAACTCAGACTCGCGTTCGCGCAGGACATCGTGTTCCTGCGGTACGCGGGCCTGCGGCCGGTGGTCGTGCACGGCGGCGGCCCGCAGATCAACGCTCACCTGGACCGGCTTGGCATGGAGACGACCTTCCGGGCCGGGCTGCGGGTCACCACGCCAGAGGCGATGGACGTCGTTCGGATGGTGCTGACCGGCCAGGTCAACAGGGACGTGGTCGGGCTGATCAACCAGCACGGGCCCTTTGCGGTCGGGATGTCCGGCGAAGACGCTCACCTGATGACCGCCCGCCGGGTGCAGGCGACCACGGCGGACGGCGAGACGGTCGACATCGGTCAGGTCGGTGAGGTCGAGTCGGTGGACCCAGGCGCGATCAGTGCCCTGATCGCCGACGGTCGCATCCCGGTGATCTCCAGCGTCGCCCGCAGCGACACCGGCGAGGTGCTCAACGTGAACGCGGACACCGCAGCCGCCGCACTGGCCGTCGCGCTCGGTGCTGCCAAGCTGGTCGTGCTGACCGACGTGGCCGGCCTGTACGCGCACTGGCCCGGCGACGAGGGCAGCGGCCAGGGAAGCATCAGGGATCGCCGGCCGCCCGAGGTGATCAGCGAGCTCAGCGCCAGCTCGCTAGCCGCGCTACTGCCACAGCTGAGCGGCGGCATGATCCCCAAGATGGCCGCGTGCCTGACGGCCGTCCGTGGCGGAGTCCCGCAGGCGCATGTGCTCGACGGGCGGCTGCCGCACTCGGTACTGCTTGAGATTTTCACTGATTCAGGGATCGGCACCATGGTGGTGCCCGACGGAGCGGAGAGGACAGCATGACCGCGACGCAGCTTCTGCAGGACCGTTATGCCGCAGCCGTCATGCCGACCTACGGCATGCCGCCGGTAGCCCTGGCGCGCGGCAGCGGCTGCGTGGTCTGGGACGTAGACGGCAAGTCCTACCTCGACCTGATCGGCGGGATCGCGGTCAGCTCGCTCGGGCACGCCCATCCGGCCCTGGTCGCGGCGGTAGCCGAGCAGGTGGGGCGGCTGGCGCACATCTCGAACCTGTTCCTGCACTCCGGACAGGTCGCCCTCGCGGAACGGCTGCTCGGGCTGCTCGGAACAGATGGCCGGGTCTTCTTCGCCAACTCGGGGACGGAGGTCAACGAGGCGGCGATCAAGCTGGTCCGCCGCAGTCAGGGGACCGGCCGGCCGGTCTTCGTCGCCGCCGAGGGCAGCTTCCACGGCCGGACCATGGGTTCGCTCAGCCTGACTGGCAAGAACTCGATCCGGGAGCCGTTCGCGCCGTTCGGGGTGGACGTACGGTTCGTGCCCTACGGCGATGCGGACGCGCTGACCTCGGCGGTCGGGCCGGATTGCGCGGCGGTCTTCCTCGAACCCTGCCTTGGCGAAGGCGGCGTGGTGCCGGCCCCGGCTGGCTACCTGAAAGCCGCTCGTGCCGCCTGCGACACCGCTGGGGCGCTGCTGGTGCTTGATGAGATCCAGAGCGGGCTGGGACGGACCGGCGCCTGGTTCGCGTTCCAGCGCGAGGGGATCATGCCGGACGTCGTCACGCTGGCCAAGGGGCTCGGCGGCGGCCTGCCGATCGGGGCGTGCATCGGCGTCGGACAGTTCGGTTCCGCCCTCGCCAAGGGCGATCACGGCAGTACCTTCGGCGGCAACCCGGTGGCCTGCGCCGCCGCGCTCGCGGTCCTCGACACGATCGAGCGAGACGGGCTGCTCGACCACGTTTCGGAGGTCGGCGCCAGGCTAACTGCTGCGATCGAAGCAGTTGACCATCCGCTGCTGGCCGGCCTCCGCGGTGCCGGGTTCTGGCAGGCCATCGTGCTCACCGAGCCGGCCGCCGCCGCCGTCGAGGCGGCAGCCCGGCAGGCCGGGTTCCTGGTGAACGCGGTCCAGCCGAATGCGATCAGGCTCGCCCCGCCACTGATTCTGAGCGCCGCGGAGGCCGACTCCTTCACTGCCGCATTGCCAGCCATCTTGGCGGAGGCCAGCGGGTCGGCCGGACCGGAGGCGTGATGGACAGGTCAGCCGGCGGCTCGCCAGGGCTGCAGGACGCTGCAGAACCGTCCGGTTCACCAGGCTCGGCTGGCACCTCCGACCCGGCGCCGCCCCGCCAGTTGGCGAACAGCGCGGGCAACGGCGGAGCCGAGCGGGTAAGTCCGGCGACCAAGGCGGCGCGGCATGGGCAGATCGTCGGGATTCTCGCCCAGCCCGGCGCGCTGGTGCGGTCCCAGGACGAACTGGCCGACCGGCTGGCCGAACTCGGCGTCCGCGTCACTCAGGCGACCCTGTCCCGTGATCTTGAGGAACTCGGCGCCGTTCGACTGCGCGGACCAGAAGGTGCGCTGATCTACGCGTTGCCCCCCGATCATCCGGCCCGGCTGGTTGAGGCCGAAGGCACCGTTGGCGGCGACAGCGCGGTCCGGATCCGCGGCCATGCTGCGCACGGACCTGCCGCGGCCGCACCTGACGGGCTCGCCGGACTCCTCGCCGGACTGGCGAGCGGGCGGGCTGGCGGGCTGGCTGGCGGCATGACCGGGCTGGCCAGGGTCGCCGCCGAACTGCTGCTCTCAGCGGAGGCGAGCGGCAATCTGGTGGTACTCCGCACGCCGCCGGGGGCGGCCCAGCTGCTCGCATCCGCGATCGACCGGACCGCGATGCCTGCCGTACTCGGAACCGTCGGCGGCGACGACACCGTGCTCGTGGTGGCGCGCGACCCGGCAGGAGGCAGTGAACTGGCGGAGACCCTGCTGCTGCTCGCGGAGCGGCGGGTCAGGTCGGCCAGCGAAAACCAGTCAGGTACTTACGGGGAAACTCACAATCAGGAGGAGTTGTGACGCAGCGGGTAGTGCTGGCCTATTCAGGCGGCCTTGACACATCGGTGGCGATCGGCTGGGTCGGCGAGCGGACTGGCGCCGACGTGATCGCCCTGGCAGTGGATGTCGGGCAGGGCGAGGACACCGAGACGATCCGCAAACGGGCGCTATCCTGCGGCGCGGCTGAGGCTCTCGTGGTGGATGCCAGAGCCGAGTTCGCCGCCGACTACTGCGTGCCCGCCTTGCGCGCGAACGCCCTCTACATGGACAGGTACCCGCTGATCTCGGCGCTGTCCAGACCGCTGATCGTGTCGCATCTGGCCAGGGTCGCCAGCGAGTACGGGGCGACGGTCGTCTCCCACGGCTGCACCGGCAAGGGCAACGACCAGGTCAGATTCGAGGTCGGCGTGGCCACTCTGGCGCCCGACGTGAGCGTGCTCGCCCCGGTCCGCGACTCGGGGATGACCAGGGACAAGGCGATCGAGTTCGCCACGGCGAAGGGGCTGCCGATCGACGTCACGGCGAAATCGCCCTACTCGATCGACCAGAACCTATGGGGCCGGAGCATCGAGACCGGGCACCTGGAGGACATCTGGGAGGCGCCGCACTCCGATGTCTACGGGTACACCAGCGATCCGGCCGCGGACCGCGGCGCTGACGAGATCACGATCAGCTTCGCCGACGGCATCCCGATCGCGATCGACGGCCGATCGCTGACGCCGCTGCAGATCATCTCCGAGCTGAACGCGCTGGCCGGCGCGCACGGCGTGGGCCGGATCGACATGGTGGAGGATCGGCTGGTCGGGATCAAGAGCCGGGAGATCTATGAGGCACCGGCCGCGATCACGCTGATCACCGCCCATCAGGAACTCGAGAACGTGTGCCTGGAGCGCGACCTGGCCAGGTTCAAGCGGATGGCAGGCCAGCGGTGGACGGAACTGGTCTACGACGGCCTGTGGTTCTCGCCGCTGCGGCGGTCGCTCGAGGCGTTCATGATCGAGGCGTCCAAGCATGTCACCGGCGACGTCCGGGTCCGGCTCGAGGGGGGTCGTGCCGTCGTCACCGGCAGGCGCAGCCCGGTCGCGCTGTACGACTACGGACTGGCCACCTACGACACCGGCGACGTCTTCGACCAGGCGCTAGCCAAGGGTTTCGTCGAGCTCTGGGGCCTGCCCAGCAAGATCGCCGCCGACCGCGACCGCAAGGCCGCAGCGGTCGGGTGAAACCCAGCTGCAAGACTTGGCCGGCTGAGACCCGGACTCCTTCGGCGGGCTGAACGGAAACCTAGCTGCGGGTGGGACGGGCCGAGGTGATCCGGGCAGAGGCGTTCAGCCACTGCCCGGAGTGCCTTGGTCCGGACCGTCGCCTTGGTCCGGACTGTCTTGGACCGGCGGGTGCCGGATCCGCTGCGCATGGCAGAGTCGGGTCTGGGATTTGTTATGCCTAAATGCTTGATGGGTGAAGGTGGCGATTGTGAGCGAGGAGAGTACTCCACCGGTGCGGCTGTGGGGCGGACGGTTTGAGTCCGGGCCCGCCGAAGCGCTGACCCGGCTCTCGGTGAGCGTTCAGTTCGACTGGCGGCTGGCGCGCTACGACCTGCTCGCCTCCCGCGCGCACGCAAGGGTGTTGCACCAGGCCGGGCTGCTCGATGACGGTGAGCTCGCCAGGCTGCTCGGCGCGATCGACGAGCTCAGCCGGGACTGCCTGACCGGCGCGTTCCGGCCGTCTGCTGCCGACGAGGATGTGCACACCGCGCTGGAACGCGGCCTGCTTGAGCGGGTCGGCTCCCTTGGCGGGCGGCTGCGGGCCGGGCGCAGCAGGAACGACCAGGTCGCCACCGACCTGCGGCTGTACCTGCGGGACCAGGTCCGACAGGTCGCGGCGCGGCTGGCCGAGCTGCAGACCGCGCTGATGGACCAGGCAGAAAGTCACCTCGCGGATCCGCCGACGCCCGCTCCGGGAATGACGCACCTGCAGCATGCCCAGCCGGTGCTACTCGCCCATCAGCTGCTCGCTCACGTGCAGGCGTTCGTTCGGGACGTGGCGCGGCTGCGGGACTGGGATCGGCGCGCGGCGATCTGCCCGCTCGGCTCGGGCGCGCTGGCCGGCTCGTCGCTGCCGCTTGATCCCGAGGCAGTCGCGGCCGAACTCGGATTCGACGCGCCGGCCGCCAACTCGATGGACGCGGTTGCCGACCGGGACTTTGCTGCCGAGTTCTGCTTCGCCGCGGCATTGGTCGGTGTGCACCTGTCCAGGCTCGGCGAGGAGGTCGTGCTCTGGACCTCGCATGAGTTCGGCTTTGCGGAGATCGGCGACGCTTACGCGACCGGGTCATCGATCATGCCGCAGAAGAAGAACGCGGACGTGGCCGAGCTCGCTCGCGGCAAGGCCGGTCGGCTGATCGGCGGGCTGGCTGGACTGCTCGCGACCCTGAAGGGGCTGCCGCTGACCTACAACCGCGACCTGCAGGAGGACAAGGAGCCCGTCTTCGACGCGGTGGACACGCTGCTGCTCGTGCTGCCGGCGGTGGCCGGCCTGGTGAGTTCGATGAGATTTGATGTGAAACGGCTCGCCCGTGCGGCTGCCGCTGGCCATGCGCTCGCGACCGACCTGGCCGAACTGCTGGTCAGGCGCGGGGTGTCGTTCCGCGAGGCGCATGAGTCGGTGGGCCATCTGGTCGTCTGGTGCCAGGTCAATGATTGCGAGATGGCCGAGGTCAGCGATGAGGACCTGCTGAAGATCTCGGAGCATTTCACGCCGGACGTGCGGTCGGTCCTGTCCGTGGCCGGGGCACTCGCCGCGCGGGACAGCGTCGGCGGGACGGCGCCGAACCGGGTTGCCGAGCAGCTCGCTGCGCTCAGGCTGTCCGTGGCCGGGGACGCGGCGTGGGCCGCATCAGCGTGAGCGCGGATCGCGCTGGACCCGGCTCGTCAGCGCGCGGTTCCAGGTCGGTGGTTCATGATCGTGGAGACTTTTGTGTGCATAGTGCAGTCAACTCTCCACGATCGCCGAGCGCGACGCTGCCGCGAGAGTTCTTCGCGCGGCCGGTGCTCGCGGTGGCACCCGAGCTGCTCGGCTGCGTGCTTGTGCATGACACCGAGGACGGCCTGGTCGCCGCGGAGATCGTCGAGGTCGAGGCGTACGCGGGGGAGGCCGACCCGGCGTCGCACGCGTTCCGCGGCCAGACGGCACGCAACTCGGTGATGTTCGGCGAGCCCGGACACGCCTATGTCTATTTCACCTACGGCATGCACTTCTGCGTGAACCTGGTCTGTCAGCCGGCCGGGGTGGCATCGGCGGTGCTGCTGAGGGCGGGCCGGGTGATCGAGGGCATCAGCCTGGCCACCGTGCGAAGGAGCGGCGCCAGGGTAGGCGCGGTTGCGGGCCGGGAGGCTGATCTGGCCCGGGGTCCGGCGCGGTTCTGTCAGGCTCTCGGCATCGACCGGCGGATGAACGGAGCCGACGTCTGCGAGACCGCTTCGCCGCTTCGGATTCTTTGGCCAGCCGATCAGGGCACGCCGTCACCCGGCCAGATCAGCTGTGGTCCGCGGGTGGGTGTCAGCACCGGCGCCGAGGTAGCTTGGCGGTTCTGGATCACCGGCAATCCCGCGGTCTCGGCTTACCGGCCGCACGTTCCGCGCCGGAGGACTGGCGGGGTGCCTTCCGGTCCTGCCGCTTCGCGTGGCCGGGGCTGACCAACCAGCAGCGCGGACGGCTGGCGAATTCCGTTGCCATTACCGATCCCGCAGATGGGAGTATGCAGCGGTGACCGACATCATTGACGACCTGATCTGGCGCGGCCTGATCGCCGTCTCCACTGACCTGGATGATCTGCGCAATGCCCTGGACGCGAGCCAGGTCACGTTGTACGCCGGATTCGACCCGACCGCCGCGAGCCTGCACATTGGGCACCTCGTGCAACTCCTTACCATGCGTCGGCTTCAGCTTGCCGGGCATCGGCCGATCGGCCTGGTCGGCGGCGCCACCGGGCTGATCGGGGACCCAAGCGGCAAAGCTGCTGAGCGGGTGCTTAACGAACCCGATGTGGTGGCGGGCTGGGTCGAGCGAATCAGGGGTCAGGTCGGCCGGTTTCTTGACTTCGACCCCGGTCCTGCCTCAGCCCTGTTGGTCAGCAATCTGGACTGGACCCAGGGCCTATCGGCGCTGGCCTTCCTGCGCGATATCGGCAAGCACTTCCCGGTCAATCAGATGCTGTCCAGGGAGACGGTCCGGGCCAGATTGGAGGCAGGCGGAATCAGTTACACCGAGTTCAGCTACCAGATTCTGCAGGCCAACGACTTTCTTGAGCTGTACCGGCGGCACGACTGCACACTGCAAATCGGCGGCAGCGATCAGTGGGGCAACCTCGTGTCCGGTGTGGACCTGATCAGGCGCGTCACAGGCAATACGGTGCACGCGCTGGCCACGCCGCTGATCACCAAGCCGGACGGGACGAAGTACGGCAAGTCCGAAGGCGGCGCCATCTGGCTGAGCCCTGAGCTGATGAGCCCTTACGCGTTCCACCAGTTCCTGCTGAACCGCGCCGATGCGGAGGTTCCCGGCCTGCTGCGGGTGTTCACCTTCCGGTCCAGGCAGGAGATCGAGGACCTGGAACGGGAAATCGCCGAGCGACCAGCGGCCAGGATCGCGCAGCGGGTGCTGGCCGACGATGTGACGACGCTCGTGCACGGGGCGGAGGAGACCGCCGGCGCCGCGGCCGCCGGCCGGGCTCTATTCGGTCACGGCGAGCTGCGGGACATCGATGAGCGCACGCTGGCGGCCGCGCTGGCCGAAGTACCCAATACCACCATCGAGGTCGCCGCCGGGTCCGCCGGAGTAGGCGGGCCGACCGAAGCTGCTGGACTGCCGCCGGTCGCTGACCTGATGGCTGCCTGCGGAATCGTGCCGAGCAAGTCGGAGGCCCGGCGGGTCATCGAAGCAGGCGGCGCCTACGTCAACAACGTGAAAGTGCTGCATGTCGATGCCGCTCCGCAGCCGGGCGACCTGCTCCTCGGCAGGTACCTGGTGCTGCGCCGGGGCAAGCGAAATGTGGGCGGCGTGGCAGTCGGGCCCGCCGCAGCACGCGGCCGAACCCAGACTGCGGCTGGCCGTGCCGCAGCTGACGGTCTTGGGGGTCGTCCGATTTGACATGATCGGACGACTTCCCTAATGTTCGTAACGGCCCGCTGCGCACCGGAAGGTCCTGAGCCTCGGCGGCGGGAGCCCGCCCAGCAGACACCCTCTCGGTTCCGTCGATGCATGCATCGGCAGGTCCGTGATGGGACTACACTGGATGACAGTGAGTAACAGTACAAGACGAAAACTGTTAACGAACTTGACAGGAACTTGACTGCCCGGTAAGTTAGCAGGGTTGCCCCGGATGGAGTTGCGAGACTCTGTGCGGTGAGCGTCCGCTCCTTGAGAACTCAACAGCGTGCTAAAAGCCAGTGCACATGCACATACCCCGTCATAAGGGAACTGTGCCGCAAGGCGCAGTGCCCAGACGGTAATTGCCAGATCGTCTCCACGGCCCGGTCTCGACCGGATTCGTGTAGACATCTCTTCAGTCAGCAGACCGCTAGTTCAGACCTTTAGGGGAATGGCTGCGGCTGCGGATAGACATTCAATGGAGAGTTTGATCCTGGCTCAGGACGAACGCTGGCGGCGTGCTTAACACATGCAAGTCGAGCGGAAAGGCCCTTCGGGGTACTCGAGCGGCGAACGGGTGAGTAACACGTGAGCAACCTGCCCCTATGCTCTGGGATAGCTTCGGGAAACCGGAATTAATACCGGATATGACCACGGTCGGCATCGGCTGTGGTGGAAAGATTTATCGGCTAGGGATGGACTCGCGGCCTATCAGCTTGTTGGTGAGGTAACGGCTCACCAAGGCGACGACGGGTAGCCGGCCTGAGAGGGCGACCGGCCACACTGGGACTGAGACACGGCCCAGACTCCTACGGGAGGCAGCAGTGGGGAATATTGCGCAATGGGCGAAAGCCTGACGCAGCGACGCCGCGTGGGGGATGAAGGCCTTCGGGTTGTAAACCCCTTTCAGCAGGGACGAAGCGAAAGTGACGGTACCTGCAGAAGAAGCGCCGGCTAACTACGTGCCAGCAGCCGCGGTAACACGTAGGGCGCAAGCGTTGTCCGGAATTATTGGGCGTAAAGAGCTCGTAGGCGGTCTGTTGCGTCCGCTGTGAAAACTCGGGGCTTAACCCCGAGCCTGCAGTGGATACGGGCAGACTAGAGGTAGGTAGGGGAGAATGGAATTCCCGGTGTAGCGGTGAAATGCGCAGATATCGGGAGGAACACCGGTGGCGAAGGCGGTTCTCTGGGCCTTACCTGACGCTGAGGAGCGAAAGCGTGGGGAGCGAACAGGATTAGATACCCTGGTAGTCCACGCCGTAAACGTTGGGCGCTAGGTGTGGGATCCTTCCACGGATTCCGTGCCGCAGCTAACGCATTAAGCGCCCCGCCTGGGGAGTACGGCCGCAAGGCTAAAACTCAAAGGAATTGACGGGGGCCCGCACAAGCGGCGGAGCATGTTGCTTAATTCGACGCAACGCGAAGAACCTTACCAAGGTTTGACATGCAGGGAAAAGCCGTAGAGATACGGTGTCCGTAAGGGTCCTGCACAGGTGGTGCATGGCTGTCGTCAGCTCGTGTCGTGAGATGTTGGGTTAAGTCCCGCAACGAGCGCAACCCTCGTCCTATGTTGCCAGCGGGTAATGCCGGGGACTCATAGGAGACTGCCGGGGTCAACTCGGAGGAAGGTGGGGATGACGTCAAGTCCTCATGCCCCTTATGTCTTGGGCTGCAAACATGCTACAATGGCCAGTACAAAGGGTTGCGAGACCGCAAGGTGGAGCGAATCCCAAAAAGCTGGTCTCAGTTCGGATTGGGGTCTGCAACTCGACCCCATGAAGTCGGAGTCGCTAGTAATCGCAGATCAGCAACGCTGCGGTGAATACGTTCCCGGGCCTTGTACACACCGCCCGTCACGTCACGAAAGTCGGCAACACCCGAAGCCGGTGGCCTAACCCGTAAGGGAGGGAGCCGTCGAAGGTGGGGTCGGCGATTGGGACGAAGTCGTAACAAGGTAGCCGTACCGGAAGGTGCGGCTGGATCACCTCCTTTCTAAGGAGCAGCTGGCGCGACCCTGTGTTGTAAGACACTGTGGTTCGCGTCCAGAGCCATTTCCCGGGCGAGTGTCCCGGGATGGTAGCTCTTATGTGGAGCACTGGTTATTCGGTCAGCTCAGAGCTCAAGCCAGTTAGTACGTCCTCGCGGACGGAAAGGTGGTGGCGGCGACGGCCTGGTCGAGCACGCTGTTGGGCCCTGAGGGAACGGTCGTCTGGCCAGCCCTTATCAGGACCGGCTCGCCCCGCCGCGGATGCGGAGGTGTGCGGGCCGGGACCGCCCGTATCTTGAGAACTGCACAGTGGACGCGAGCATCAATTGTAGTCGCCAAGTTAATAAGGGCACACGGTGGATGCCTTGGCACCAGGAGCCGAAGAAGGACGTTGGAGCCTGCGATAAGCCCCGGGAAGTCGGCAACCAGACATTGATCCGGGGATTTCCGAATAGGGAAACCTGATTGGGCGTAATTGCCCATCACCCCTGCCTGAACACATAGGGCAGGTGGAGGTAACGCGGGGAAGTGAAACATCTCAGTACCCGCAGGAAGAGAAAGCAACCGCGATTCCCTGAGTAGTGGTGAGCGAAAGGGGAAGAGGCCAAACCGATCACGTGTTAAAGCCGGCAGGCGTTGCGTGGTCGGGGTAGCGGGACCGTTCAGCCAGAGCTGCTGATCTGGCAGAGAGTTACAAATCGTCTGGGTAGCAGAAGACGTTGGAAAGCGTCGGCATAGCGGGTGATACCCCCGTACGCGAAACTCAGACGACTCTCGAGCGGTATCCCAAGTAGCACGGAGCCCGTGAAATTCCGTGTGAATCTGGGGGGACCACCCCCTAAGCCTAAATACTCCCTGGTGACCGATAGTGAACCAGTACCGTGAGGGAAAGGTGAAAAGCACCCCGGTGAGGGGTCGTGAAATAGTACCTGAAACCGTGTGCCTACAAGCCGTGGGAGCGTTCTGGCTTCGGCCAGAGTGAAGTGACCGCGTGCCTTTTGAAGAATGAGCCTGCGAGTTACGATATGTGGCAAGGTTAACCCGTGTGGGGTAGCCGTAGCGAAAGCGAGTCTGAATAGGGCGTCTGAGTCGCATGTTGTAGACCCGAAGCGGAGTGATCTACCCATGGGCAGGTTGAAGCGCGGGTAAGACCGCGTGGAGGACCGAACCCACCAGGGTTGAAAACCTGGGGGATGACCTGTGGGTAGGGGTGAAAGGCCAATCAAACTCCGTGATAGCTGGTTCTCCCCGAAATGCATTTAGGTGCAGCGTTGCGTGTTTCTTACCGGAGGTAGAGCTACTGGTTGGTCTAGGGGGCCAACAAGCTTACTGAAATCAGCCAAACTCCGAATGCCGGTAAGTTAGAGCGCGGCAGTGAGACTGCGGGCGATAAGGTTCGTAGTCGAGAGGGAAACAACCCAGATCACCAGCTAAGGCCCCTAAGCGTGTGCTAAGTGGGAAAGGATGTGGAGTTGCAGAGACAACCAGGAGGTTGGCTTAGAAGCAGCCACCCTTGAAAGAGTGCGTAATAGCTCACTGGTCAAGTGATTCTGCGCCGACAATGTAACGGGGCTCAAGCACACCGCCGAAGCTGTGGCATTCGCGTGATAACCAGGCCCATACTCGGTATGGGTCCAGGTGCGCGGGTGGGTAGGGGAGCGTCGGGTGGCGAGTGAAGCGGCGGAGTGATCCAGCCGTGGATGCCACTCGAGTGAGAATGCAGGCATGAGTAGCGAAAGAGGGGCGAGAAACCCCTCCGCCGAATGACCAAGGGTTCCTGGGGCAGGCTAATCCGCCCAGGGTAAGTCGGGACCTAAGGCGAGGCCGACAGGCGTAGTCGATGGACAACGGGTTTATATTCCCGTACCCGCATAAATGCGCCCATGCTGAATCTGGCGAAGCTAAGCACGTGAAGCAGCGGATCCTTCGGGACGAGCTGCGGATCGTGCGACCCAGACCGGTAGTAGGCAAGCCGAAGGGGTGACGCAGGAGGGTAGCTCTACCGGGTGTTGGACGTCCCGGGGTAAAGGTGTAGGGCGATGTGTAGGCAAATCCGCACATCATGTGCCTGAGGCCTGATGCCGAGCCGACTAGGCGAAGTGAGTAATCCCATGCTGCCAAGAAAAGCCTCGCGGTTAGTGTTTATGCGGCCCGTACCCTAAACCGACTCAGGTGGTCAGGTAGAGAATACCAAGGCGATCGGGTGAACTGTGGTTAAGGAACTCGGCAAATTATCCCCGTAACTTTGGGAGAAGGGGAGCCGTGTCTGGTGATGGGACTTGCTCCCTGAGCTAGATGCGGTCGCAGATACCAGGGGAAAGCGACTGTTTACTAAAAACACAGGTCCGTGCTAAGTCGCAAGACGACGTATACGGACTGACGCCTGCCCGGTGCTGGAACGTTAAGGGGAGAGGTTAGTAGCCTTCGGGCCGCGAAGCTTTGAACTTAAGCGCCAGTAAACGGCGGTGGTAACTATAACCATCCTAAGGTAGCGAAATTCCTTGTCGGGTAAGTTCCGACCTGCACGAATGGCGTAACGACTTTCCTACTGTCTCAACCACAGACCCGGCGAAATTGCACTACGAGTAAAGATGCTCGTTACGCGCAGCAGGACGGAAAGACCCCGGGACCTTCACTGCAGCTTGACATTGGCGTTTGGGACGTCTTGTGTAGGATAGGTGGGAGACTGTGAAGCAGAGACGCTAGTCTCTGTGGAGTCAACGGTGAAATACCACTCTGGTCGTTCTGGATGTCTAACCTAGGTCCGTGATCCGGATCAGGGACAGTGTCTGGTGGGTAGTTTAACTGGGGCGGTTGCCTCCTAAAAAGTAACGGAGGCGCCCAAAGGTACCCTCAGCCTGGTTGGCAATCAGGTGTCGAGTGTAAGTGCACAAGGGTGCTTGACTGTGAGACAGACATGTCGAGCAGGAGCGAAAGCTGGGACTAGTGATCCGGCGGTGGCATGTGGAAGCGCCGTCGCTAAACGGCTAAAAGGTACCCCGGGGATAACAGGCTGATCTTCCCCAAGAGTCCATATCGACGGGATGGTTTGGCACCTCGATGTCGGCTCGTCGCATCCTGGGGCCGGAGCAGGTCCCAAGGGTTGGGCTGTTCGCCCATTAAAGCGGTACGCGAGCTGGGTTTAGAACGTCGTGAGACAGTTCGGTCCCTATCCGCTGCGCGCGTAGGAGACTTGAGAGGGGCTGTCCCTAGTACGAGAGGACCGGGACGGACAAACCTCTGGTGTGCCAGTTGTTCTGCCAAGAGCACGGCTGGTTGGCTACGTTTGGAAGGGATAACCGCTGAAAGCATCTAAGCGGGAAGCTCGCCTCAAGATTAGGTCTCCCTCAGGGTTAACCTGGTAAGGCCCCTAGCTAGACTACTAGGTTGATAGGCCGGAGGTGGAAGCACGGCAACGTGTGGAGCTGACCGGTACTAATAGGCCGAGTGGCTTGGCTTCTACTTCAAATCCTGCTTGCGTCCACTGTGCGGTTCCCGAGGTGCGGTCGGTCTCGCGGTTCCTGAGTTATCGGCTCGGGAAGCGCGAAGGTACACATCTCCATAGTGTTTCGGTGGCCATAGCGAAGGGGAAACACCCGGTCCCATTCCGAACCCGGAAGTTAAGCCCTTCAGCGCCGATGGTACTGCGCGGGGGACCGCGTGGGAGAGTAGGACGCTGCCGGACATCTTCCGCTGAGGGCCGTCACCACCAGGTGACGGCCCTCAGCGCATGCCGGGTGGGACGCCGCTGGGCATCCTCCCGCCGGGAGCCGTTACTGTGAGTTGATGCTAAAAGGCGTCTCTGCATTGCTCTGGACGCCGATCTGCCGGTACGCGCGACTTGCAGCGGCTTGGCATTCTGGAGCCAGAGGCCGTAACCGCGGCGACTGTCTGGGGCTGGCCGGTGCGCGCCTGCGGCGGTCTGCGTTTTCATAGATGGAGAGCATGAGTGGTGGGTAGTACTGGCGGACGATCTTCTGGTCGCGCGGCCGGTGATGGCCGGGACGGCGACGGTGCAGGCCGCGCCAACTCGCGCGCCGGCCGGCGGCGCCCGCAGGGCCGGGGCGCGACCGATGCGGATCCGAACGCTGCGGGCACTGGCTCAGATGGCACGTCCGACGGCGTCGGCGGAGGATCTGCGGGTGGTAGGCCGGCGTCGGGTGGCCGGTCGGCGCGAGGTGGTCGGCCCGCGTCGGGTGGTCGGCCGGCCTCAGGTGGTCGGCCGGCCTCAGGTGGTCGGTCTACGTCAAGTGGACGTACTGGTGCTTCAGGCAGGTCAGAAGCTGGTGGCTCCGGGCCATCCGGCGGTAGACGCAGCGCGGCGGGCCGCGCGCCATCCGGCGCTGAGTCAGACGGCAGGCAAGCAGCCAGCGGCGGCGCCGGCTCGGGCGCTCGGTCGGGCCGTAGGCCAGCAAGCAAGAACGCGGACCGTTCGGCGCGGCCCGAAGTACCGCGATCCTCACGCGGGGAAGGAGCCGAGAGAGCCCCTCAGCAACGCCCATTCAGAAGCGCCGAACCTGGGCCACAGCGCTGGGGAAAGTCAGCAGGGCAGGCGGCCGGACCGCGGGTCGCGAGGTCCGAATGGGCGGAGAGACCTCGCGCGCCGCGCTCGGGTGAGTCGGCCCGTCCGGGTTCGAGTACGGCAGCTG
>Ga0310038_10000606_pt1 | contig 29510 bp, 31 predicted proteins | sample Sb_taG_6_FD_200461 | JGI IMG/M metagenome (GOLD analysis project Ga0310038, IMG submission 200461) | Peat soil microbial communities from Weissenstadt, Germany - Sb_50d_4_PS metaG (v2) (version 2) | ecosystem: Environmental > Terrestrial > Soil > Wetlands > Peat | place: Germany: Weissenstadt... | reverse complement strand
CCACGGAATTACCAGTGAGCGCCGATCTGGAGAACGGCTTCGGAAACGGCCCCGAAGTCGTCGCAGAAACCATCACGTTTTCTGCCTCTGCGGGAGCGGTCGGCGGTTCGATCGAAGATGCAACGGGACGCTCGGATCATCCCGTCTACGAGATAGAACATGCTGTTGACCGAATACGCGCCGCCGTGGAGGCGGCGCGTGCCCTCCCTTTTTATTTCACCTTAACCGCGCGTGCGGAGAACTACCTGCATGACCGTCCCGATCTTAAGGATACGATCACTCGATTGCAGGCCTACCAGGAAGCAGGCGCCGATGTTCTGTATGCGCCAGGGCTCGCCAGTAAAGATGATATTGCCGCCGTGGTCAGCTCATTGGATCGTCCTGTGAATGTCGTGATGGGACTACAAGGGATTCAGCTAAGTCTAGCCGAGCTGTCGACACTTGGGGTCAAGCGAGTCAGTGTAGGCAGCGCTCTCTGTCGCGCGGCGCTAGGCTCGTTTCTTCGCGCGGCTCGGGAAATGCGGGAGCAGGGTACCTTTGACTTCGCAAAACACGCCGTCAGCCCCCGAGAGATCAACGCCGTGTTCACGTCATGATTTTTTGTCTGATTTGAAGGCGATCAGGGATAGGCGCCCGATGAAGAAGATTGGCATTGTTGGTGGCGTCGCATGGCAATCGACAGTCGAGTACTACTCAGAGCTCTGCCGGAAAAGCGAGCAGTGGCACGTTGCCAAGAATCCGAGCGAGGTGGCCCATATGCCCGAGATCAGCATCGAGTCGTTGGACTTGGCGAAGGCCATAGCTTATCTCGGTTCTGATGATGACGAACGTTCGTGGACACAGTTCGACAATTACCACCACGCTGCTCTGAAGCGTCTGGAGGCAACCGGTGCTGATTTCGCACTTATCGCTAGCAACACGCCTCATCATCGCTTCGAATCTATTGTCGATGGCATCAAGATTCCTGTTATTAACATCGTGGACGAGATGGCAAAGGAAAGTGTGCGAATTGGTGCGCCCCGGGTTCTGCTACTAGGCACTGCTCAAACCATGGAGTCTCCGAAATTTTGCGCAAAGTTTCAGCAATATGGGATCAAAGCGCTTGGGCCAGAGAGTGAGAAGGCGAGGTCGATGACCACTGAGTTGATTCGGGATCTTCAGCAGGGTGAGACCAAAGACGCAGCGCTCAGGTTGAGCAAGATTGCAAAGGTCTCTTTCCAAGCTGAACCAGCATCACCGCGGCCGGCAGTGTGTCTGGCGTGCACCGAATTACCTCTCGCGTTTCCGAATATGAAAAGAATGTCGATATTTGAGTACGAAGGAGTCCTCTACATCAATTCAAGCCTCGTGCACATAAACGCTGCCTTCGAATTCGCGGTCGCGTAGTTGACAATAGACGTGTCGCATTGAAGAGCCCGTGACGGCACTTACACTGACAGATCGGGACGACGTGCTTGCCGTCGTGCTGGGCTCTGGGGTGATTTTATGGGAGCCTGCGTCCGACGTACGACACAAGGCAATCTTTCAGTTCGAGGGATGGCCGAAAGTTCGCCTCAAGGAGGGGCGAACCGACCCCGGCGGTTCGCTCTGGGTCGGGTCAATGCAAAACAACGTGAATCCCGACGGCTCCGCTTGTTCGATCGAAGGCAAGCATGGCCTTCTCATTCGTCTCGACCCCGATGCTCGCGTAAGCGTGCACAAGACGGAGATTGGCATCTCCAATACCCTGGCCTGGAGTCCCGACGGTCTCCGTCTTTATTTCGCCGACACGCTAGCCAACACGATTTGGGCGTATGACTACGACCCGGCTACACGTAACATCGGAAATGAACGGCCCTTCTTTCAGCACTTCGCGCGCGGACGCCCGGATGGTTCGACCGTCGATGCCGAAGGCTATCTCTGGAACAGCCGCTTTTCTGGCGGGTGCATTGTCCGCGTCGCGCCCGATGGCCAGGTTGACCGCGTAATTGAAATGCCCGTGCAGAACATTACAACGTGCATTTTCGGCGGCCCCGATCGAAAAACTCTGTACGTCACCACGGAAGCAGCCGGAGCGCCGCCAAGCGACAGGTTGGCTGGCTGACTTTACGTCATTCAGACTGCGGTCAGCGGCTTGCCCGAGAACCGATTCTGTGTATTCGGCTCATGACCTAGCTAAGCTAGGTGGCCTCACCCTCGTAACGCGACAAGCCTCCGTTACCACGTAAGCGAGGTGATCGAGTCCGGAGGAAGGACGAGCCTCAATGCGCGGGTGCCGAGCGTCCACTGCACCTGCTGTTCAACCACTGTTGCTGTTGGTAACCACAAGCACATTGCTGCCATCCGTATTCGTGGCCGCAACATGCTCAATACCGGGCAAGTCGCCCCAAGAGGCGAAAATGTGCGCCCCTTTTTGTATTAGCTTTGAGTAATGAGGAAAGGCATAGTAATTCCCGCTGTATGAAAGTTGCTGTGTTTGGGAATTGATCGAGACGAGCCCTCCCGGTCTGTCGGGACGCGGGGGAACTGTGATGTCAGGTTTTCCCTTTTCGTCGAGGAGAAGGTTCCAGACGCAAATCAATCGAGCCCAGTTGCGAAGCATGTTCGTGAAAGTACTCGACCATCGGGTCCAATCCGTCCCGAACAGAGGACGATTCGACGACATTTGTTCTGCCGGCTCAAAAAGGTGAGCCGGAGGCCCCCTCCGTAAAGTACATGTACTTTTCCGGAAACATGTCATGCACGCGGGTCATGGCTTCCGGCGCTCCTGCATAGGAGTGCCAGGCGACCCCGTCCACGTACTTATATACTGCCGAGTTGCTCAGTTCATCCACGACCCGGCCCCAAAGGTCATAGTTGTTATCAAGAATCCACATTTTGGTGTCCAGCGAGGCCTGTTCTATGGCGGGGGCCAAATGCTTCGTCATGAAGCCCATTTCATATTGCTGCCCCCATAGCGTGGCTGGAAAATGTCCGTCCTGGTTTGTGTCCACTTCGTTGTTGACGGTGATCGCCTGAACCTTTACTCCGTCGGCGGCATAAGCCTGGAGAAATTTGATGAAATATTGCGCAAGGGAAGAAAACCAGCGCTCGCGTATGGACCCGCCCCACATAGATCCACCGGCTTTCATCCATCCGGGAGGACTCCAAACGCACGAGAACAGACAAAGGTCCGGATTGATCTCCCCTGCCTCTCGCAGCGTGTGAAGGATCCACTGGCGGTCATGGTCAATGCTGAACTGCTTCAAGTCAGGATCAGGTTCGGGGGTATCGTCATAGCTGTATAGTGCGCTTGGGGCCGGTTTTGCTCACGCCGCGTCATCGTGCTACTCACTTCTTCAAAGTACGTTCGAGATTACGTTCGCATGCAGATACCCAGCCCATGACTCCGAAACCGCCCACGTAATAAACGTCCACCACCTTCATGCGGTAAAAGAAAAAGTCTTCAAAATCTACCCAATACTTGCTGTTTACGTGACGCTCGAGGTAGAGTTTGCGAGCCTCGGCCAGCTCGATGTTCGGTATCGGCAGAACATTTCCTACTAGCGTAACCCTCGATGCGCCGAGCGGTTCGCCGTCGGTGTCCTGCTGGGTAATCAGCAAACTCGCGCGGGGGTCGGCCCGCAAGTTCTGCGTGTGCATGGCCATTGTGCTAATAAGTGAAGATGGGACAGCCGTGGTCGTCCAGCCCGTAGGGCATCAGGGAGCCGAACGGGAACCCTGGCCGTTTTCGCGACAGGGTGGAGAGGCTACCCATGCGGCCCAAATACACCAATGTACGCGCACGCTCAGCGAACGTGGGCTCGGGGACCGGAGGCTGATCACTCGCTGGACCAGGCCCCGCATGTTTTCTGCTGGATGAGGTCGTCAACTTCTCTCCTATGTTTCTTCGTCGGGCGGACCTGTTGCGCCGGCGAGATCCTGAGGCTTGATCTTCTCGACATTGAACTTCGCTACACGCTCGCGCATTGTCTTCAGAACATCTTCGAGAGGTGGAGGTTCACCCTGGATCCATCGCAAAGGGTTGATCCGCGCCACAACAAACGAACGCAAGTACGGGCTGACCACTCCGCGTTCCTTTAGCTTCTTGACTACCACGGCGACCTTGTCCTCGAGCTCCAGCACCATAGCGGCCCGCTTCTCGTGATGCTTAAGTGCGGAGCGCAATGGTTCGTCGCTAAAGGCCTCAAGGCGCCGAAGGATCGGATGGTAAGCACCGCCACCGAAGCGTGCGATTCGCTCGTAGCACACACCCAAAGTGACAAGCGCGGCCTGATCGAGGTAGAAGGCAAATCCTGATTCGGGTCGCCCACCATCCTCGTCGACCAGGCCACGGTAGATGCGGATGACTTCCAGTGAGCGCTCTTTTGAGGTTATGTGCTTTCTCGGTGTTGAGAGCCAAGATTTGCCACGCTATCTCGCGTTCCGCGACGACCAGAGCCGTGATGGACTTTGCCCCAAAGCGGCGCATGGCCTCAAGGCGATGCCGGCCGTTGGGGGTCCAGAAGCCACTGTCGGGCGCGACGACAGCGATGATCGGGTCGAGAAAACGTCCGGTCTTAATTAATGACGTCGGCCAACCGTTTGTGGTGAGCGTCGGAGAGATCGCGTTGAAACGGCGTCGGCTCGATCTTGTCGATGGGAAGAATCGAGAGCAAAGTCTGATGTCCACCCAGAGGGTCCTTGTAGAGGCCCACCACGCAGCCCCCAGCCTTCTCGACCGCTTTCGCGGCTTCCGCGGCGGATCCTTCTGGTTGTTCTACCCGGCACTGTGCCGGCTCGAGGCCCTTGGTGCCGGCCTTGGCTTTGCGGGGACGTCGTTGCGCAGGTGCGCGCTTTGCCATTCAGAGACTCTACCTTATCTGCATCTGCGGCGGGTCACTGGAGGTTGTGGGCTGGTCTAGATAATGCTGGGCGTTGCCCTTGGTGAACCAGAACCAGGCTGTCCTTGGTTTGGCAAAAGATCGGACCTTCTCCTAGCCAAACCGTCGGCCCGGGCAGTCAGTCAAAACAGCGGTTTTGCTACGATGCCCCTGCCTGTTTGGGCCCCGAGAGGGTGCCAGATACGGCGATCAGCGCGGAGCAAGTCCCCGTCGAGACGCTGACTTGATCTCCGATCCGGACGTGGCGGGCTCTTCGATGTTGTCGTGTACTGTGAATTAAGCTGTGGAGAAATAAGGAAAAATTATACGTCTATTCACTAAGCGTCAACAATTCAACGGATTCCATGCTGGGTGGGCGCGCTCGTGACTTTCAGACATTGCACCGAAAAGCGGCATTGACAACCTTGAAGTAAGTGTTTAGGGTGACACGCGTCGACGGCTGAAAGGGTTGGCTAAATTAAACTTTTGCCAGTCCGAAGTAGGCTGAGTGATCAGCTCGGCGGGGCAACCCGAAGAGCAGCCAGACCTGAAAAAACCGACCGCTCTGCGAGGGGCAGTTGGGGTTTGGGACCGCGAAAGCGACGATCACATCAAGGGCTGTGACGGTGCATGCCTCCACGCTGTTGGCTCCCTCGCAGGAGCTGGTGGCTAGAGCATAACCAATGTCACAGCCTTTACTTTTTCCCGGCTTTCTCCGTTGCCGCAAGGCTGGTCTCCCAGAATATATTCCTGCCCCGAGATCTCCTGTTGGCAACGCTCTTCCCCCTTTCAACAAGAATTGGGAACGACCGTCCAAACAAGACTTGACTGGCTCCATCTGCGAGGCCTTAACCGGTTCGCTCAAGGAATGGTTGCTAGTGTATTTGTACAATACGGAGAACATGGCAGTGACGATTGAGATGCGGGATATGGGTGACCCTCAAGCGCGCAGGGAGATTCTTGCGGTGTCGAACACATGCTGAGTGATGCGGGGGGAGAGTGGCGCGTGTCAATTGTAGGGTCTCGTGCAAATGACAACTGGGAGCTGAAAGTGGAAGGACCCCGGGGATTCGAGCGTTCGTACACTTTGGTTGGCGAAGCTGGAGAGCACGGGCCTGAGGCAATACGGAACTTGCTCACTAAGCTGCTGCCCCCGGGTGGGCGATGATCGACCATGCCGGTTGGCGTTGCCCTGAGCCGAGGCAGACAATCGCAGGACTGGCTAGGTTAGTTCCTCGAGACGGTGGAACCAGCGATGAAGAAGATTCCCAATTCGAGTCGTTGTCTCAGCGACCATATTTCGCGCGCGTTGAACAAAATTAGGAAACCAAGCACCGCTGATGAAATTACCGAGTTGGTCAATCGTGACCTGGAACTTGAGGACCGCCCTTTCCAAGCAAAAGACATCGCGGAGTGGTTACGAAAAACCGAGGACACAGCCTTGACACTGTATTGGTCAAGGGCTCGTCCCCGAAAGTAAGGGCCACTCCGCTGGTACCTAGGCTCTGGGAATACCAGACTTAAAACTACGCAACCGCAACTATCTTGCGGAGCCCCGGATCCCATCTAGAGAATCAGAGAATCCACTCGCCGTGTGAGGAGCCGAAGCGCGCGCCCACCGAGTCATTCCATCCTGCTAGGATGGTCCTCCGAGGGGGTAATACATGCTAAATCTGTCGAACGTAGTTAGTCAGCTACATGCACAACGCAAGCACCTCCAATCTGAGCTCGGTCGCCTGGACGCAGCAATCAATGCCCTTCGGGGATCAGACACCAGCAACGGTTCGGGGGACAATTCGAGTTGCTTCTTCCCGACCACGCCGCACCCTGTCCGCAGCAGGTCGTAGGGCGATTAGTCTCGCACAGAAAGCACGCTGGGCGAAGCGAACTGCAAATGGGCGGGCAGGTAAAACGAAGCTAAGCGCACGATGTCAGCAGGTGCTCGTAGAAAGATCGCAGCCGCCCAGAAGGCGCGATGGGCAGCGTGGAAGGCGAAGCAGAAGAAAGCGGCCTAGACAACTGGAAGCAGCATATTGCACAACGGCCCGCCCAGGCAGATTAGCCGAGGCGGGCTTCGGTGTTGGTGGAGAACAGAGCCTCGTTCGTTAGCAAAATGACTGTCTCGAAGAGGTAACCAAGAAATTGCCCACTGAGCTTGACCGAGGTAGCAGGAACTCATGCAGTGATGAGACCGACCAACCGCCGATCAGTCGACGGCCCTCGCAATCCATTGATAACCCAACCTACTGCTGATTCGAGTGCGCCGGAAGGTGCCTGTTTCGCTGTTTCCGGTCTGAATATTTCAGGAAGCCCCAGTAAACCTCAACTGCCTGCGACGAGCCAGGACTCCGAAGCCGTCTCTCGTCAAAACCTGGAGATGACGAAAAATCCTCTTACGGATAGGCACGAGATGCCGGCCAACAGCGGACGTTCCTCTACGTACGCGCCAGGCCCAACGTATGCATCTCTTTCGTTCTTCTCAGCACGGATGCGATGACCGGCTTCAGTGGCAGCGAAGAACGAGAAACCGAGCGCAAACCCTGGGGGCTCTCATTAGTGCAAGGTCAGAGAACTTGGCCTTCAATTATTTTTGAGCGTGATTAGCGACTTTGAAGAATCTCATGGGCCGGACCATGTCTGTAGCCACGTCGAAACTCGTTACCCAGCCGCTGCTGTCGCGATTGAAGTGCATCAGGAACTGGCCTTCACTGATGTCGCCAATGAATCCATCCGGGAAAGCAATCTCCACTTCCTCATCTTCTGTCATCCATTGCTGGCGGACGAGTTTTCCGTTTTGGACGACCAATGTCCACGTGGCACGCAGCTCGTCGTTGGCATACGATCCAGGGTAATCCGTGAGATGCGACGCATTCAGGGTAGGCCCTTTGACAGCTTCGTAAGGCACTTGCACGCCAGCTTCAAAAGCCTCCAGTTGAAAATTGCCAGACTTGTCAGCGCGAAAAATGTACCTGTCTTTGTGTTCCAGATCGGGTTCCACGGCTTCAAATTCCCCGTTGCCGACCGGCAGCAGATCGTATGTCATTCCAGTGGCCGCCAGAATTAATAGATCATCGCGCAGCATGAACTTTCGGAGGGCCCCGTTTTTCTGGTTCCAATACGTTCCCACATACTGTTTCAGCGTGCTGGCTGGCACACTGGAAACACGCGTCGCAGAGGCGACCTTCTCTGCGCGCGCGAATTCGTCCCCAAGATAGATATCCGCGACTCGCTGGGCCATGGTCATCGGACTCATGCTGCCCACGCAATTGCAGGTGACCAGCGTGGAAAAATGCTGATCGGGAAAGCGGCTCAGTGCCGCACGATATCCCACCCATTCCCCGCTGTGATGGATCCAGTTGAGTCCGCGGTAGTGATCGAGGAAAAGGCCCATCGCGTACGGAATTGACTGGCCGGTATTGAGAGTTCCGGGCGCGGTCAGCTGGCGAATCGCGTCTGCGCCGCCGACGATCGGGTGATCAAAGTTGTTGGCCCATTTTGAGAGGTCCTCCACGGTGGTCATGACCGAGCCGTCGCCGACCTGCTCGAAGTTGCTCATGTCCATTTCGAAGCCGCCACCCTGGTGCGGTGCATACCCCGTGGCCCGACGTGGCACGATCATGGTGTGATCGTCGTGAAAATGGGTGCTGGTCATTCCGAGTGGACCAAAGATTCGATCCTGCGCAAATTGCCGCAGTGTCTGTCCTGTAATCCGTTTTACGATCTGCGACATCAAGAAATAATTCGTATCGCTGTAAAGGAATTCCTCGCCCGGCTTGAAGTTCACGCCCTTTTGCCGAACGATCAAGTCCATGGCGTCGCGATCAGTGGTGAGGTCCGCTTCTGGTATCCCTTCAAGATCAAATAAGTCGTCGTAGTTGCGAAGCCCACTGGTATGGTGCAGCATGTGGCGAATCGTGATTGTCGACCCATAATCCGGCATTTCGGGGAGGTACTTCCGAATGTCGTCGTCTAGCGACAATTTGTGGTCTTGCGCCAGCAGGAGGATGGCCATCGCAGTGATCTGTTTCGACACCGAGCCGATATCAAATACAGACTGGGGCGTGATCGCCACCCCGAGCTCCAGGTTCGCCATGCCGTAACCGTGCTCGTAAATGATGTGCCCATCTTTCACGACGGCCAAGGCGCAGCCAGGCGAACTGGTCGTGCTCCATTCGGCGAAGACGCGATCCACTTTGTCGGTGACTTCTCGTTGCGCCGAGGAAGTTGTTCCGGCAACCAGCAAATACAGTCCAAGCAGGATAAGCGCAACGCGTGTCATAGGCTATCTCTTTAGAAGCTGAAACGCATCGCGAATTGCATCACTCGCGGGCTGGTTAACGTAGACGTGTAATAGCCGAAGCTGGAGCTGTTCGACAGGCTCAGATTTCCCTCGGCGTTGCTTCCGGCGATGGGTTCCAGGGCCGCCGCATCGAACCTTACCGAGTTCGTTACGTTGAAGGTTTCCCAACTGAATCGCAGCGCGGATGATTCGGTAATGTTCCAAGTCTTTCCCAGGCCCATATCGATGCCGAAGTACCCGGCACCGCGGATCAGATTCCTTTGGCCAGACTCGCCAGGATAAGCGTAACGGAACTGAGCGATCGCCGACGCAGTGGAATCGCAGCACGGATTCTGGAAAATGTTGGGACTGCCGTTCACCATGAATGTTCCACTCTTCGGCTTCGGACCGATAAGAACCGCATTGGCCGTGTTCTCCCAGTTCGTGGGCCAATAATTCCCGTCGTTCACGGTTGTCGGGAAACCGCTGGTCATCCGGAAGATTCCGGTGAGTTCCCAGTTGCCGAACATCGCATCGAGTGCCCCATGAGTGGCGAAACGTTTTCCTTTTCCCACCGGCAACTGGTACATCCAATTCGCATTGAATTGGTGGGTCGCATCGAAGTCGGACACCGCACGGTTTTGATTCGGCGACCAGGTGTTCATGATGTAACTGGCGAACCCGCCGCCGGCGACACCGGAACCGCCTTCGTATTGATTCACCCGCTCCGCATCCGACCCCAAGTCGATCGACTTGGAGTACGTATAGTTGAAATCAAACTGCAGCCCGGCTGCCATTCTGCGCCGCAGGCTTACTTGCAACGCGTTGTAGCTGCTGTTGCCCATCGTGCTCCACACATAGAGCGAGGAAAACTGCGGAGCCCAGAACTGGAATGGCTGGGTAACTCCATTGACTGTGGCGCAGGCGGGAAATGCCGCACCCGTAGGATCGCAATACCAGTCAGCCTGGATGAGTTCCGTAGTCATGTCGATGCCGCCATTGCAGGCGAAGATCTCGTACATGTTTTGGGTAGCCGTTGGGCTCGCCGGAGGCGTCCCCGGGGCGCAGGTGATCGTCGGAGTCTGGCCGGCTACAAGAGGAAACAAATTCTCAAAGTAAGGAATCTTCGCCATGTTCTGTACAGGAGTGGGATTGTTGCTTTGCAAAGTAGTCGCGAACTTTCTCGTCGCGGTATATAGATCCATGCCCGACTTTGGATCCCGCAGATTCAGGGGCTGCGCTACATCCAGCTGTTGCAGCAAACGATGGCCGAAACGCCCCACATAAGAGGTCTCCAGGACAAATCCCCGGCCAATTTCGCGAGTGAAAGAAAGATCAACCACATGGGAGTACGGAGTCTTCAATCCATTGTCCAGGCCCCAACTGATCGACTCTCCTCCGGTTCCCGGTGTGGACGGCGGTGAATACGGAAAACCACCAGTCGGTGCCGCCGGCTGCAGCAGACAAGGGGGAGAACCGCAACCGTTGTACGTGGCTGGAACATTGTACAGAGAACTAAACCGCGGCGATTGATCCGGCGTCACCAGACCGGCAGGGTCCCCAATGATGCTCGTCAACCCAAACGAGCCCATTCTATCGAAACTGTTGATTACTCCTTCGCCAAAGTGGTCGAAATAAATTCCATAGCCGCCTCGGATCGAACTCTTGTTCGATTCGCCGAATACTTTTCCCAGCCAAGTGTCTTTCGAAAAATTAGGAGACCAGGCGAACGCGACGCGGGGGGCAGCATCTTTATAATCCCAGTTCCAGATCGGCGGTTTACCGTTGGCCTGACCTGACAGCGCAAAGCTCAGTAACGGCTGGATGCTTTGTCCTTGTGCCATTCCGATGTAGCGATTCCGAAACCACTGACTGATGCCCGGAACCGGTGCAACTTGAGTACCTGTCGTCTCGTACGGAGGCTGCAGCAAGCTGTAGCGCAACCCGAAAGTCAGCGTCAGATTCGGCCTGACCCGCCAGGCATCCTGCGCGTAGAACTCGGCCTCATGCGCTCGAAAGTGGCGCGGAACCATTGCGCCTTCCGGCAAAAGCGTGAAATTCTTGGTTTCCTGGTAATCTGCCGTCACTTCGGGCACCATGCCTGTCAATGCACTAGCTGCCAAGTCGTAGGCCGCAGAAAACGATCCCTGTCCATTCGACGCGTACGTGCCCAAGACCTCCGGGAAGCCAAGGGAGGCGAATTGTGGGGCGCCAGGATCCAGGCTGGTCCCGGTTCCCGAGATCCCGCCGGCCGCAAGCCACGTCGGATTCGACGAGCCGGTGATAAACGATTGCGCATTGGATTGCCGAAGGTTGTTGATGATCCTCAGGTTCGTCCCGAACTGGAAGGTGTGCTTGCCTTTCGTCCAGCTGAGGTCATCCACTAAGTTGTGCAGGGGTACCTGCACGTTGGTGGTGGGCGACTCTCCGGCCGGGTTGGAAATCCCCCCCGCATAAAAAGAGATGTACCCTTGGGTTTGCAGTCCTGCCTGTCCAAGCCCCTCGCGGATATATCCGTAACGGAAATTGTTGATCAAGGAATTGCTGATGACCGCGGTGTAGCCAGCCGCGAGACCTTTCCCGTTACTGGTCGAAATCTGGTCGGGGGGCTGGCCTGGGAATTGTGACCCCCTTGTTGTCAGGTGATCGTTTTGCAGGTTCCCACGAAGGAACAGGCGCTGATTGCCGTTCGAGGTCAGGTTGTAATCCAGTTTAACGATGTACGTGTCCAGCTTCGCCGGAGTGGGATCAGCGAACGTATATCCTGAAATATTCAGGCCATCGCCCACCGTGGGATCGTTCGGCAACGGGTAACTGTTGAAGACCGTCAGCGCTGATGGATCAACCCCGGGGCCTTGTGGACAGTTCCCCAGTCCAAAGCAAAAAGGATCCAGATTCGCGAGATCGGTTTTGTTGAGCGTGAACAGACCACTCGACGGACATGTCGGATTCTGACCGTTATCACACTGATAAGTTAGGATGCCGCTGCGGAAGCTGGCAGATGGCACAAACCTCGTAACAATTGCCGTTTCATGCGTCCGCTGGCCCTCGTATGTTGCAAAGAAGAAAAACCGATTCTTGATGATCGGCCCACCGATTGAACCCCCGAATGTATTACGCACCAGATGCGGAGGGACGTTCGGATTGCCCGCCTCCAACTGGGCTCGCTCATTAAACCAGCTGTTGGCCTCGCCGATATTCGAACGATTGTATTCATAAAGGGATCCATGAAAATGATTAGTTCCACTCTTGGTCACCAGGGACACTTGTGCGCCGGAGGAGCGACCGGCCTCTGCGTTCGAATTGGTGGTCGTGACGCGAAATTCCTCCAGCGAATCCAGCGTGGATCGTAATGCACCCTGGAAGGCATACCCGAGAACAGGATCATTGTCGTCTAAGCCGTCGACCGTAATATCCGTCTGATCGCTGCGCGCGCCGCTCACTGCTCCGCTGCGACTGTCCGCGTCTCGATTAATGTCCGTACTATTGCCCGTGTAGAGCACGCCTGGCTGCAAGCTGAGGATGGAGACGGGATCGCGGCCCTCGAGCGGCAGTGTCGTCATCTGGTCCGCGGTGAAGGCATGGCCGATGCTGGCGTCCTCAGTATTCACCAGTGGGGCCTGGCTCATAACTTCCACTCTCTCTGCCACGGTTTGGACCTGCAATGCTTGATTGAGAGTGGCGGGCGTATTCACCAGCAGACGGACATTATCCACGCGCAAGGTGCCGAACCCGGGCGCCTTAATGGTGAGCGTGTACGTAGCTGGCGGGACTTCAAGAAATTGGTAGAACCCGCGATCATCGGTTTTGGTGGTTCGAGAAAACGCGGTCGCGGCGTTTGTAATCGTCACTTCCGCTCCCGGAACCACCGCTTCTTTGGGGTCGACAACAGTGCCGCGCAATGATGTAGTGGAAGTTTGCGCCCAACTCAACTCCATCCCAAGAACAACAACAACCAGAATTATCAACCCGATTGACCGCTCGCCCATTCTCATGCCGCCCACCTCTTCCCAACCGCAGCCGGTCACGAACGTGACAGGTTGGAATATGCACGCCTTATAGTGAACGGGCGCAAGGGCTGTCAAGGACTAAATGCAAGACCAGCATTGCAAAAACCGCACTGGCACAGCGTATTTTCGGATGTCACAGATGTGACAACCCTCTTGACATTTTCCATGTTGCTGATTGATGCTTTACCGTCTTTGTGGCAGACCGCACGACAAGCCGGCGTTCGATCGCGCTAAGCTGGCATGAGCGCATCAATAACCTCTCTCCAAAACGACAGGAACTGGTCCGTCCGGTACTTGAAGATCCCCGGAGTTTCTTGTTCTTGAGCATCCGGGCAATGGCGGAAAGACTACGCACGGACACAGCCACGGCGCTGCGCGCGATCCGCGGGATGGGTTTTTCCGGCTACCCGGAGTTTCGCCGGTACCTGCACGAGCTGACGATCGCACACGCAACATCGCTGGACTCGATGCTGGCGAGTACTACCCCGAATTCCGACATTCCGTCCCACGTCCGTGACTCGCTCGAGCAGGATCAAAAGAACTTCATTGGCTTCCGCAACGCGCTGAACACGAAACAACTGGCAAGGCTCGCACAGCGTATGTGGTCGGCGCGACGGATCATTTTGCTGGGCGGCGATTTAGCGTCGGCCCTGGTCTTCTATCTTGAACACCATCTCGTGGTCTTAGGTTTGCCTGTTTTTTCGGCCACGAGCCCCGGTCGGGTAGTCCACCTGGTCCGCACCACCGGCAAGAAAGATCTGGTGCTGGCAATCAGCTTCCATCGAGCCTTGCGGCAGACAGTGGAAGGCATGCGCCAAGCCAAGGCGAAGGGTGGATATTGCGTCGGAATCACGGATACGTTTGTTTCACCGATCGCTCGCTTTGCACATGAGTGCCTCATTGTTTCAGTCGAGACCTGCCATTTCGGAGACTCCTACGTCGGACCGATGGCATTGATGAACGTACTGCTCGTGGCTTGCGCCAACTATCGTCGTGGATATGCTCTGGCACTAGCTCGGGAAGCAGCGGAGGAGCAACAACGCGGGTTCCGCTGGTATGAGGAATGAAGGAGAGTTTCTAACCAGGACTTTGCGCCATGCGAATTGAAAGGATCACTCTGCGAGAACTGAAGATGCGATTGAAGGCCCCGTTCGAGACCAGTTCGGAAGTCACTTGGGATCGGCGGGTCCTGTTGGTCGAAGTGGGTGTGGACGGACTCCATGGGTGGGGCGAGATAACCGCCGCCGAGGATCCTTACTACAACGCTGAAACCACGGATACCGCCTGGCACATCACAAAGGACTTTATCGTTCCCTTCATCATCGGAAGGACTGTTGACAGAGCTACGGACATCGGAACTCTGTTGGATCCGATCCGCGGACACGAGATGGCCAAAGCGGGACTGGAGAACGCGGTCTGGGACATCGAAGCGCAGCAAAAAGGGATCCCCTTGGCGAAATTGCTTGGCGGAACGCGACAGGAGATCTCGTGCGGCGTTTCTATCGGAATTCAGCCCTCAATCTCAACCCTTGTGGCGAAGATTGACTGCGAGTTGCGCGCGGGGTATCAGAGAATCAAGCTCAAAATCAAGCCCGGTAAAGATATTGAAGTCGTAGCCGAGGTTCGACGCCAGTATCCAGATATCACATTGATGGTCGATGCCAACTCGGCATACCGCCTCGACCAGCTGGAGCTACTCAGGGCGTTCGATCAATACGGGCTCCTGATGATTGAGCAGCCTCTTGCCTGGGACGACATTTATCAGCATTCCTTGCTGCAAGCCCAGTTACGGACTCCCGTCTGTCTCGACGAGTGCATTCACAATCCTTCTCATGCTGAAGCCGCGATCAGGCTGGGCGCATGCCGAATCATCAATATCAAGCTGGGACGTGTGGGTGGACATACGCGGGCCAAACAAGTACATGACGTCAGCATGCGGCATTCCATCCCGGTGTGGTGCGGGGGAATGCTGGAATCTGGAGTAGGCCGCGTCCACAACATTGCCATGTCTACGCTCCCGGGGTTCGTACTGCCGGGAGATGTTTCCGCCAGCCAGCGATATTGGGATGAGGACATCATCGAGCCTGAAGTCGAGGTGGGAGTTGCGGGCACGATACGAGTGCCGATGACCCCAGGTCTGGGGTATGGCATTCGCAGAAAACGAGTGGAATCGCTGACAGTTCGTCAGGAACATTGGCGCGCGTGAGCGGATGTCTTGTGTGGTCGTCTAGCCGACACGCGGTTGTTTGCTCGACGAGTGAGAATTCTGTCTATGAAACGTATGCGAAATATCCTGGTCTTGATCGCTCTTATCTTTTGCGCACGAATTGGGAGAGTCCAGACCGAAGCTCAACTTCAGCAAGAAGCAAAGCAAGTCGCAGCATCCGTGCTCGCAGGTCCGTCCGTGGAGAAACTAGAGGAACTTTGCGATCATTTCGGCGCGCGGCTAACTGGAACGGCGGCCTACGATCAGGCAGCCGAATGGGCAGCGGCTCAATTTCGAGCCGCGGGCATCAAACATGTCAGATTCGAGCCGATTACACTTCCCAATGGCTGGCAACGCGGCTGGGCAGAGAGCTACCTTTATTCTCCAGTCCAACGCAGACTACACGTTGAATCCGTGAGTTGGACTCCTTCCACACCCCGCGGTGGAGTAAAGGGCGAAGTCACAGTCGTTTCCGACCTTTCGGAAACTGCTCTGCGAGCCCGTGCCTCTTCGATCAAGGATCATATCGTCCTGTTCGACACCGCGCAGACTTTTGCAGACGGTTTCAACAAGACATACGCGAAGCTGATTGCCTCCTATGCGATTTTCAAAACTCTTGGGGCGCAAGCTCTCGTACTTCCCGATGCCGTTCCCAATAACGTGCTGGGCGACTGGCTCGACATCGACAACGGCGAGGGCGAGATCCTGCCTCTGCCAATCGCCGAAATTGGCATGGAAGATGCATTCCTCATCCGGCGCCTCTTAACAAAAGGCCCTGTGACGATCGGATTTTCTTACCAGAATCACATTTCCGGTCCAGTTTCTTCCAGCAGCGTGATCGCGGAGATCCGTGGAAGCGACAAGGCCGACGAGTGGATCCTCGTGGGTGCCCACCTCGACTCCTGGGACCTGGCAACTGGCGCGCAGGACGACGGCACCGGTGCCATCATGATTCTCGAGGCCGCTCGCGCCATTGCTTCCCTGTCGCATCCTCCGCGGCGAAGCATTCGCTTTGCTCTCTGGACGGGAGAGGAACCCGGACTGCTCGGGTCACGATCGTACGTGAAAGTGCACGAGAAGGAACTCGAACACTGTGTGGCGGTGGTCAATACCGACAACGGAGCAAGCCGGCCACGTGGCTGGGTCGTCGAGGGTCGTGAGGATTTGAAGGCAGTTCTGGCGGAACTAGCCCCGGTCTACTTGAAGGAATACGGAGCCGACCAAATCTCGCTCGAAACCACTTTCGACACAGACCAGGGCCCTTTCATGCTCCATGGAATTCCATCCTTCGATCTCTGGGTTGATGATGCGCCTTACAACGCAGTTCACCATAAATCCAGTGACACGGTTGATAAGGTTGACCCGGCATATTTCAAAACAGACGGCGCGATCGTAGCCGTCATGGCCTACGTCATGGCGCAGAGAGAACAGGCGATTGCGCCCCACTTAAATCATGCCGCCACAAGCGAAATTCTGAAGAAGGCCCAACTCGACGGATATCTGATTGCTCATGGAGACTGGCAACCATAAGAGCGTGTCGAATCGCTGAGGGACAGGGACAACGTCAGGAGCATTGGAATGGGTGACGCACCCTCGAAGACTGCGAGAACCGGCCACCTCAAGGCCAACGCTCTTTCCCTGAGCGATGCCATCATCCTGGGACTGGCCAGTTCCGCGCCGGCGCAGACCATGGCCGTGGCCTTGCCCGCCTTGGTTGCGGCGGTCAACTATGCCGGCCTGCTGCCTATAGCGTGCGCGTTCGTCCCGATGCTGGGCATTGCGCTTGGCTATCAGAGACTCAATCGCTGGGATCAGAGCGCTGGAGCAACCTACACGTGGGTTTCGAAAGCGCTCCATCCTTATTTGGGATTCGTGGCCGGTTGGATGATCCTGATGTACTACACACTTGGTACAACCAGCATGACTGTTCCCGCGGGCACATACACTCTTCAACTCATAGCTCCGAGCATGGTTAACAGCAAGCTGGTGGTGGTTGCCGTCGGTGCGGTTTGGAATATGGTGGTGACTTTTCTGCTGCTCGGAGGAATTGAAATTGCGGCTCGTTTTCAGAAGAGTTTGGCCGCCTTTGAGTATTTGGTGCTCTTCTCTTTCGCCATTCTCGGCATAAGAGCACTTGTGTCAGGCCAGGCCGCGTCACCAGTGAACTCTGCTTGGTTCAGTCTGTCGGGAGCTGGAGGGGCGAAGGGATTCTTCGCGGGAACCCTGGTTGCGGTGTTCATGTACTCTGGCTGGGATGCAGCGATTTATGTCAACGAAGAAACCAAGGATAAGGAAACCAATCCTGGCCGTGCTGCGGTAGCCAGCGTCATTATTCTGCTTTTCGCATATTGTCTGATCACCTTTGCTTACCAGGGTGTTGTGAGCAGGACCGCTCTCCAGGGCTCTGCAGGAAATTCACTGGCGGTTATTGCGGACCGCCTGCTGCCGGGGCCGAGTTCTCTGGTGCTGAGCTTGGTCGTGTTGCTGGGGACGGTCGCGTGCCTGCAGGTCGCTGTTGTTTCCTCATCAAGGCTGGGATTCGCCATGGCGGAGGACCGCGTGATGCCGGCCTTCTTCAAGATCATCCATCCGCGAACCGGCAGCCCCTGGGCGGTCACTCTGTTCATGGGCGGAGTCAATCTGGTCTTCCTCTTCCTGACTGCATTCGAAGCGGGAGGGACGCGTCAGGTGCTGTCGAACATTGCAGGTGCCCTCGGTATCATTGCATCCCTTTTCTATTCTCTAACGGCGATTGCTGCTGTTTGGCAGTCTCGAGCTGTATTGCTGAAGGACGCCGGCAATTTTGTTCTCGGAGGTCTCTGGCCGGCACTGGGAGCGATTTCGCTTCTTACCCTAGTCGTGGAGGCGGTCTTGACTCGGGCGGTTTCGCCCGCGGTGCTGTGGGCGGGACTTGGCGCCGCCGCTGTAGGACTGCCTATCGCATTGGGGATCCACTACATTGGAAAAGTGCCGCTCTTGGACGGGTCGGGCGAACGACAACTGGAGAACCTATGATCAAGGCTGTACGCGGAATCTGGCAAAGGTTTGAACTATGAAGGTGGAGAAGGGTCTGGCGGGGCTCAAGGGAACTTCAGGTTCAGCGCGGCTTTTCGCGCAGGCACAAGAATTGATCGCCAGCGGGGTGAACAGTACCGCCCGCGCTCCGCGTTCCGGATGGTCGCCTTACCCGCTCTTTGTTGACCGCGGAAAGGGATCGCGGATCGTTGACGTCGATGGCAACGAATTCATTGACTACTTACTGGGACTCGGTCCGATGCTTTTGGGCCATCGCCCCGCGCAGGTGACCAATGCGGTGGTCGATTTTATCAGCCGGCGGGGAACGGTGTTTGCCTTGCCTGTCGCCGAGGAAATCGATTTGGCGCGCAAGATTATTGAGGCCGTGCCCAGCGTTGAGCAGGTGCACCTGGCAAACTCAGGCACGGAAGCAGTCCTCTACGCGCTCCGCCTTGCACGTGCTTACACGCGCCGGAAAAAGATTATCCGCTTTGAAGGCATGTATCACGGATTCTCGGACGCTGTGTATTGGAGCAAGCATCCTCCGCTCGAGAAGGCTGGACCCGACTCCCGACCAATTCCGGTTCCACAAGGACCGGGGATGCCGGACGGGTTGGAGACCTCGCTGATCGTTTTGCCCTGGAACGACAGCGAACTCTTAGAACGCACGATTCGCGAACGCGCAGAACAGATCGCCGCCGTGCTCACCGAACCCATCATGTGCAACACAGGCTGCATCCTACCGCAACCGGGTTATCTCGAATTGATGCGAAACTTGACACGGGAATTGGGTATTGTGTTGATCTTCGACGAAGTCATCACTGGGTTCCGCGTGGCACTGGGAGGAGCGCAGCAGTATTACGGCGTTACGCCGGACCTCACCGTGATGGCCAAAGGTTTTGGAGGCGGGTTCCCGGTCGCCGCGGTTGGAGGCAGGAAAGAAATTATGCACCTAGTCGCGGATGGAACAGTTTCTATGGCTGGAACCTACAGCGGCAACGGCATCGCGGTTAGCGCCGCCAATGCCACGCTCGACTTCTTGATGACACCAGGTATTTACGAGGGACTGTTCGCCAGGAGTGAACGGCTGATGCTGGGCATCCGCGAACTCTTGGATTCGGCAGGGTTTCAGACCAAAGTTGTCGGGGTCGGACCCCTCTTTCAAGTATGGTTTACCGACTCAGTGATCCGCAACTACCGTGACGCCGTTCATCACGCTCGGAAAGATGTTTTTCGGATCTGGTGGGAAGAGATGATGAAGCGAGGCGTGCTCTTTCACCCGGATGCCTTCGAGAATCTGTTTGTCTCGTTTGCCCACAGTGAGACGGATGTGGAATGCACCTTGAAGGCAGTGGAGGAGGCACTACCTGCAGTGAAACGGAGAATGCGATGAAAGTCCCACAGGCCTCGGCTGGCCTGTCACGCGCAACGAAACCAGGAAATACGGAAGCAGTGAGGACAGGAGGAGTGGATCGAACCTCGTGCGTGCTCGGGATCGATTTGGGGACCTCTGCCCTCAAACTCGTCGTCGTTTCTCGTGACGGCCGGGTGATGGCGACCGCACGCCAGACATACGCCACAATTTCGACCTCGGAGGGTCAAGCGGAACAGGATCCCGATCATTGGCTGAGAGCGTTGTCCCTCGCTGCAAGGGAGATCAGGGCTCGGTTGAGAGGAAAGGTCCTGATTGAAGCGGCGGCGCTCACCGGACAAATGCCAACGCTAGTGGTGCTGGGTAGATATAAGCCGATTGCCCACGCTATTACATGGCAAGACAGCCGAGCAGATGAGTGGGGAACCGAGAGAGTCGATGACCATCTTCGCCGTGAGATCTACCTGAAAACCGGAGTGCTCATTGATGGCCGTTATCTGGCGCCGATGTTCCAGTTCCACTATCGGTCGAAACGGCAGAGAGCAAAACTCATCCTTTCGGCCAAAGACTTTCTCTTCCATGTTCTCACTGGATTGGCGACGACCGACCCATCGACCGCCTCCGGATACGGCTTGTACAACTTGTGTAGGAACGCCTGGGATCCGGAGCTGTGCAATTTCTGGGGCGTCCCTGTGGAGCACTTGCCCTGCGTCAAGAGCTCCTCATTCAGCGCACCACTTAGCAAGCGAGGGAGCCAATTACTGGGTTGCAAGCCGGCTATACCCGTGGTGCTGGGATGCGCCGATTCTGTTGCCGGCACACACGCCATCGGTCGCGGCCAAGTGGACTCGCACACAGCCACTGTTCTCACGGGTTCGAGTACTGTGATTCTGAAATGCAATGTGGAGCCGCGATGCGATAGCCAGAACAGATACCTTGTGACACCCCTAGCGGTAGATGGCACGTATGGCCTTGAGGCAGATTTGCTGGCGAGCGGCTCGGCACGTGAGTGGGCAGCAGGTGTACTTGGGGGCGGGAACCGGAATACACAGAAGTCTATTTGGGATCTCGCTTATCGCGTCAACCCCGGTGCAGACGGACTTCTCTTCGCTCCCTTTCTTGCGGGCGGCGAACAGGGGATTCTGTGGAACCCGCACCTTAGAGGAACGATAAGTGGACTGACACTGACACATGACGGCGCGAAGATTGCCCGTGCGCTTCTGGAAGGCATGTGTTTCGAGATTCGACGCTGCCTGGAGGTTTTCGAAGAGGAAGCGCCTTTGTCCTCTGCACGCCTCGCGGGATGGATGGCCGAAATCCCGCAGCAGTCCCAATTGCTTGCAGATATTCTCGGACGACCGGTGCACGCCTTTCGACTCAGTTCAGCTTCTGCCGTCGGAGCTGCGCTTCTCAGCGGTCTGATAGACAGCAAGAAATACTTCCAAAACACCAAGGCGATCGTCTTCAGGCCATCTAAGCAGAGGCACTTATACAACGCACTCTACGTAAAATACGCTGCTCAATTTCCAGCGGCCGCTGCCATCGCGACGCCTGAGTAGTTGGTCCCGGATTGGCTGGACGAACTACCGCTGGCACCTAGGACCAAGGGCAAAATAAAGGCTCTCAAGCATCGTCTGTTCGAAAAAGCGACGTTCTGGGAACTGATTCCAGTTGGTCGGCAAAGCTTGCTTCGCAATCGCAGCGGCCGCTTGTTCGATCTGACTGCGGTCGAATGCGGCGTCCCGGTCGGCCTCAATGCGAATCACCGCGACAAGCTTGGCGCGGTCGTGAACAAGAAGCGACTGGAAGCGGGGACGGATAGCAACATCATCGCCGTGAATATGGATCGTACCGGCTAGGAATGCAACTGCTGTGCTTTGCGGATTGATGAATCGCAGACCCTCCGGCCTCTCCCAGGCCCACAGCACGAGCGGAGGAAGCACTCTCATCCGATCAGGGTTTCGGAAAGGTGATTGTTCCGATCGAATGGGCACGAGCATTAGCAAACACACGAGGATGCTTGTGGTTTTACGCATCGATCCTGCTGCCACATTCTCCGCCATCGCGGAACGGAAGGACATTGCAGTCACCAGTGGCCTGAGAGAACAACTAACATAACTCCAGGACGGCGGCAAATATTGACCGAGATGCGCGCTTCATGCCACGTTGCCTTCCCTGGGCATCGTGGATTGCTATCGCAAGCAGCCTGCAATCGATGGAAAGCGACAGAACCAAGACGTTGGAATCGGAGCGCTGACACTTATGTCCGTGCTCCGACGCCCTCTCCTACCGGCTCGGTAGCCTGTTTCCGGAGCGCCCAAACTCACCGCCCAGGAAACGGGCTAGCGAGAGCGGCGATCGCGATGCTTTCCCACGGGGCATCGCATGGCCGCGAGATCGGCACGGGAGACGCGGTCGCCCCACTCTCACGATTTGGGCCCGGATCGCAGGCCCTTGAAGTGATCCCAAGATAAGCGTTGTCGACGATTAGGGAGTTGGGCGAGATTCCCGCTCATTCAGTGAGGATCCGCACTAGATGCATGGAACGGTACACTACACGCAGCCAGAACGATCTCTGGCCACATGTCGTAGAACCCGGGCGGCATGGGAGCAGTGGGCGAACCACAGAACGAAGCAATGTGGTCGTCTACGAGGTCTACGTCGCTTCTGGAGGCACGATGACATTGTCGATTTTGTGGCGAGTTCTTTACTGGGGCTGGGTTGCCTCGGAGATTCTCGTTGGCGTAGCGACACGGACCAAGCGAAGCAGCGGGAACGTGCGCGACCGGGGATCGCTCGTGATCCTGTGGATCGTGATTGCGATGAGTATGACGGCGTGCTCTTGGATCAGCGAAACGGGGCCGCAGAACATGTTTGGCGCGGCGCACTGGTTGAAGACCGCAAGTGCGATCCTAATGTTGGCAGGGCTAGGGACTCGGTGGACGGCGATTGTCACTCTTGGGAAGTCGTTCAGTTCGAATGTGGCGATACAGGATTCGCAGAAGATCAAGAAGACCGGACTGTATCGTTTCGTGCGGCACCCATCGTACCTGGGATTGTTGGTGGTGTTTCTTGGGATCGGGTTGCACTCCCGCAATTGGATTGGGTTCGCTGCGGCACTCGTGCCAACGACTGCGGCGTTGCTCTACCGGATTCATATTGAGGAAGCCGCGTTGAGAACGGTGTTCGGCGAAGAGTATGTGGTGTACAGCCGGGACACGAAGCGGTTGGTTCCCGGATTGTACTGATCCAAGCATGTCGACGTCCGTCAGAATAACCAGCGCAGATAGGAACCGAAAGACACAACCGCAGCCAAGAGCTCAAGCGCTGTCAGAAGGTAATCTTCGTACTGTTTCCCGGATGCGAGGTGCTCGACCTTGCGGGTCCTCTGCAGACGTTTCACGAGGCGAACGCGTGCGGTGCGCGCTACCAGATCTCGCTTTCGGCTACCTCGCGACAAATTGACACAGCACAGTTACTCTCGGTAGCTGCATTGCCAGGTCTCGGAAAGATGTGGACGCGGGTGACCTGATCGTCGTGTCTGGCCACGATATACGGCGGACTTTGCCCTCAAGGGATTCCTATTCCTCCGGAACTGGGTCACCCTGGGCTGAGCGGAGCAGCAGGTCAAGTGCGGAGCCTCGGGATACAAAGTGCCGCTGCTGGTACTTATAATGCTATCCCGGGTGTGGGCGCAGAACCTATCGAATTAGGGATTACCGCGACTGGGACCGTCGCGACACCTGTTGCCAAACTTAGCACCCAAGTCTTGAGCAACGTTGCGTTCGGCGTCGGAGTCGCGAAGTTCGCGTTTGACCTCACCACTTTTGCAATCGGTTTCGTTAAGTGTGGATCATGACCTTCGATCTAACCGAAATCCTGATGCCGCCAGTGCTGGCGCTCATTTTCTTACTGTTTGCCTTGCTGTACGGGCGTCTTATCAGAGGAAGCCGCACATTTACCGGCTTCATGAGGGTCCTCACTGTTTATGGATGCATATAGTCTTCGGCATGGGATATCTGGTCCTCGCTGCTAATAAGTTCCGGCTTCCAGATTGGATGTGGGTGGCAATGATAATTGCCTGGGCCATGCTCCTCGCGGCTCTCGCTTGGTGGCGATCTGCACGCGCCCCGGCACAGAAGCCGTAAAGGCTCGCGTTTGACTTTCCACAGTCGCGTACGGATGCCTTTTTGGGTGCCGCTAAAAGCTTCGACATGAACCTTCTGGTTGGTCTGTCAGTTGCCACTGGCCTCGCGCTGATCGTTTTGCCGGTGACTTCGCTGTACAGTCGGGTTCCCAATGGCGGTCATTCGCTCAACACCTTCAAAAAGGAAGCTCCTGGGCCATGCGTTATGTTTGCCCTGGGGATGGTCTATATGATGGCGCTCGTGTCCGGTCTGCACTGGCCGAAAGAGATATTGTTCCCGGCGATTGGTAGCTGGGGTTGTGGCCTGGTGGCGTTGCCGACGAGAGAAGCGAAAAAACGCCAACGAGGGTGCGGTCAAGGTCCGTTTTCCTTAGAGTTGCCGTCGCCTGGAAATTTGGCGGTTACCAGCTACCTCGAGGGGGCGACGCTCGGCAGCTAAGGAGCTTCCTGAAGCCCCCAGTAACGCAGCGGTGGCGAACACCTCCATACTCGTTGCGGTCGAGCCGGTCCCGATATCGAAGCCGGCTTCACGTGGGACCAAGCCGATTGATTCAAGGTTCGTCAGTCTAACTCTCATCTCCACTGGCAGCGCCTTCGCTGATTTCTACGCTACGCTGTTCGCCAGGCAAAATTGGCTTGCGGGCAAGAACGGCGCCTGCAACGAGGAAGCGAGGAAGTTCAATCTACCTCTCTGTACGGCCCTCACCCCACGGTCGGACGCACCCATGGCGTCGCTTCCTTGAAAAGCGTCGGAGCTTTGCTGCCGCCCACTACCTGCGCAGGCATGACAGCAAGTTGTGGAGTCTGCCGTTCGTGGCAAATTCCGTCACAACCCTGCAAGGCGTCACCCAAAACATGATTGCGTGCAACTAAAGAATTCCTCACTCCGGAATTCTCAGTTGATGGTAAGGCTCAACCCGAGAGAGTGTTGCAACGTGCCGGATGCTCCCGAGACACTGATCGTGTACGTCCCGGGAGCAATTGTGGTCCCGGTTTGTGGTTCGATACTGGAAACTCCGGTACATGCGGGCATGAGAATCAACGCTGCAATGCCAAGAGCGAGGAGAACACGGACTCGGAGTTTATTGGTCCGGCTCCTCGACCCTGCAAGAATCATTCCGAACAAACCAAGTCCCTGCAACTGAAACCAACCCGCGTAGACCGGGTTGCTGCGCAAGGGTTGCGGCGGAGTCGCTCGTGCTAATACTCCCGTGGTGATAGTAATCGTAACTGTTGCCGCGTTCCCGCCCGGAGTTACGGCGTTCGTCGAAAAGTTGCAGGCGGCTTGCGCCGGCGCGCTGCAGCTTAGGTTGACTGCATTGGTAAACGCTCCCCCCAGTGGAGCGACGGTCAGAGTATAGGTTGCCTTTGATCCAGCTCCTACAGTTTCGCTGCTTGGGGAACTTGCCAGACTGAAATCTGCGCCAGTTCCGGTAAGGCTCAACGCTTGCGGACTGTCTGAAGCGCTGTCGCTGATGCTCAGGGTCCCGTTGCGGGCTCCGGCGGAGGTTGGTGAGAAGGTGATGTTGATTGCGCAGCTGGCTCCCGACGGCAAGGTGGCTGGACAGTTATTGGTCTGGGAGTAGTTGCCCGCCACCTGGATGGCGCTGATGCTCAGTGTAGCGTTGCCGTTGTTAGTCAGAGTTACTGCCTGCGCGCCACTTGTAGTCCCTACCTGCGAACTCGGGAAACTCAAACTGGCGGGGCTGAGGGCGACAACGGCGCCGGAGCCCTCGCCGCTCAAGTTGATGACATGGGGCGCTCCCGCTGCGTCATCCTGAATCACGACTGCTCCCGAGCGGAGACCCACCGCGGTGGGTGTAAAAGTAACAGAGAATGTGCAACTGCCGGCCGCCGGCACGCTCGTGCCGCAATTGTTCGTTTGCGCGAAGTCTCCGTTGGTCGTAATCGATGAGATGGACATCGAAGCACTGCCCATATTGCGGAGGAGCACTGTCTGCGGCTGGCTCGTCGAGCCAACCTGCTGAGTCGAGTACTGCAGAAGAGAAGGACTAACCGAATAGGCAGGCGCGGCGCTCGGCCCAATCTTGAGCACAAACGCGTCGGCGTTACCTCCTGGAGTAGTTTGGAAAGCTGAGGGCACAACCGGGAAGTCGCTGGAGAGGGTCTGACCGGCCACGTAGAGATTGCCACCGGCATCGACCGCCAGACCCGCCGGAAACTCGTCTCCAGTACCGCCCAGGTACGTCGCAAAGAGTTGCGTGCTGGCGATTGGATCAATCTCGACGAGCAATAGGTCACTCCCGTTGGTATAAGCCTCGATGCCGTTCGCCAATGCAAACGAAGATCCCCACGTGACCGATAAAACGTAAGCGTCATTGTTTTGGTCGAGCGCGATGGCTTGCGGAAAAGCGACATTGTAAAGTCCCAGGAAGGTCGAGTAGGACAATGTCGCTCCCGTCGGATCGAACTTAGTGACGAATGCGTAGCTGCATCCACCGAAAGAGACGCTAGGGTCACAGATGCTGGTGGAAGTGACTGGAAAAGTGCCGTCGCTCGGAGCCTGGCCCGTGACGTATGCCGAGCCAGAGCTATCCACTGCGATGGCCGCTATTTCTGCGGATGCTCCACTTGCCCCGTAGAAATACGTGGAATAGCCCAAGCTTCCTGAACTGTCGAACTTGGTGACAAAACCAACCATGGCATTCTGGGGTGCTGAATCGGTGGTGAGGTAGGCGCCCGAAGTGACCGGAAAATTGTAGGTGTTGGTGTTCCCGGCAACATATGCGTTGTCGTTGGCATCCACCGCGACTCCAGTGATAAGGCTGAAGGGCGCCGGCCAACACGAACCCTGAGAACAGGTTCGGGCAACATTTGAATTGCCGCCCAGAAACGTCGAGTAGACGAGAGATGACCCGTCAGGTGCGAACTTGGTCAGGAAGCCGTAGACTCCGTAAAGCCCAGCCTGGTTGGGAAAGACTGCCGGCTGGTAAGCGTTGGCCACGGGAAAATTCGTCGACGAGGTTGTGCCGGCAACATAAACCTGTCCCAACTCGTCGATTCCTACACCGGATGGCTGATCCCACCCATTGCCTCCCAGATAGGTTGAATACAAAAGACCGGATCCGTCCACGGAAATCTTGGTGAGGAATACGTTGGCGGACCCCGCAAGAGCGGCTTGGTAGGGGTTGATGACGGGAAAGTCGCTTGATTCTGTCTGCCCCGTCACGTACACGTTGTTTTGCGCGTCCAGCACGAGCGCGTAGCCCCAATCCTGGGCGTTGCCTCCGATGTAGTCGGCGTACACGAGGGCCGATCCACTAGCATCCAGTTTGGCGACGAAGGCGTGATTTGCTCCCGCTGGGAGCGGGCCCAGAGTTGCCAGAGGAAAATCGATCGAGTCCGTGTACCCTGCGATGTAAACGCATCCCGCACTGTCCACCACGATTCCTGAAGGCTGGTCATTCCCGCTTCCGCCCAGGTATGTTGAGTACAAAAGTACAGGGTCGATCACCAAACGTTTTCCCGGGTTGTACGGTGCAAGTTGAAAGGCGACATGAGTGGAATCTTTTAGGATGTACGAGCCAGATACAGGAACTTGCTGGCCGCCCGATTCCTGGTAGACGCTTGGGCTTTGGAAATGTACCTCACCGTCGCCCGTCGCCAGAACCAGATTCCCCTCCGCATCTAGGTGAATCTGCTTGGCGCCTTTGATCTCGAATTGAATCCGACGAGGGTCAGATCCAGCTGAAACAATGAAGTCGTATTCCAATTGCCGTTGGCTTCCGTAATAGACCAGATCGATTCCGGGGTAGACATTCTGGTAGCGAATTCGGCCGTAAGCTGGCACGTTTCTGTGCCACTTCGCGGGGTCATTGCCGATAAAGTAGTTGATTCTACCGGGCTGCGGATCTTCACCCACGAGGGTTGGATTCGGCGTCGCACCCACCAATTTGAACTGCAAGGATGTATTCGGCCCCTGCGTTGCTGTTTTGGTGCCGGCCACCGGGGCGGACGTCTGTGCACCTGCAACGTTAGATGGCCGCAACGAAAGGACCATTCCACCGACGGTCAAGAATGCCGTGTATCCCTTGCCACGCGAGAAAAACTTGACCTGAGAATCGGTCTGACCTTCGTTTACTTCGAAGGTGAGTGGCAGCGTGCCGTAGTTTGCAGAGATCCGCGGTCGTTGTTGCGCGCTCGATTGCTCCGCCGCTTGCGCCGTCCCCGCCGGCGGCCACACGCCAAGCAGTGTGCTTCCCAGGATCGTTGCCAGAATGGTCCGAGCCAGAGCATTGAAGCGCATTTGAACGTTTCCTCGCTTCTGGAATATGCATGGCTCGTGCCGAACTGCAGGATCTCTGGACAACCCGTAAGCTACCTATAATGTGTCGCTTAGGAGGCGTTGCATCGCTCCAGGCAGAGCTGTCTCGAAGGCCTCTTGTCCGGGTTTCGGAATCCTGTCCGGTTGTCGAGCACTTTGCGGATCGGTGAGACCCGAAGTGCACCAGAAGCCCATTCCGGTGGCCCTGCGAGGTCGGTTATTTGGAGGTCGAGGCGGTGGCTTCTGCTGGAAGGTGAGTAGCTGGAGCGTGGTTTCTCATCAGCAGTTCCGCGATTTTTTCGCAACTGGCGGGTTTGGAGAAGAAATAGCCTTGAGCCAGTTCGCAGCCAATGTGCTTCAGCATTTCCACCTGTTGTTGGGTCTCGACGCCCTCGGCAACGACTTTCAAGCCGAGACTATGGGCCAGCATGACAACGATACGAACGATCTCGTAGGTTTCCAGATCGCTGTCCATGCGGGAGACGAAGGCTCGGTCGATCTTCAAAGTGTCGACGGGGAACCGCTGCAGGCGGCTGAGGGAAGAATAGCCGGTTCCAAAGTCGTCGATGTTCAGACGAACGCCGAGGGCTTTTAACTCGGCGAGAACGACCGCGGAACGGTCGGCGTCAGCCATGGCGATGGTCTCGGTTATCTCCAGATCGAGACAGCTGGGATTAACACCGGTTTCCCACAGGATCTGTCCGATTTCGGAGGCCAACGCGGGCTGGGCGAATTGTTTGGGAGTGATGTTTACGCCCAGGGTGAGCGGGGGATCGGAAGGAAAGAGCTCATGCCAGGTCCGCAGCTGCTGGCAAGCCTCCCGAAGCAGTTGGCGATTCATGGGCAAAATAACGCCGATCTCGTCCGCAACGGCAATAAACTCGCCCGGCATGACAATGCCTTGGGGGCGCTGCCAGCGGCTGAGGGCTTCGAACCCGACGATCTGATTATTGCGCAACGACACAATAGGCTGATAGTGAACCAGGAACTCCCCCAATTCCAGAGCCTTGCGCAGGTCAGTCTCAAGCTGCAAGCGCTTGAGCGCGTTGGTGTGCATGCCATTGTCGAAGACCTCGCAGCGGGCCTTACCGGTATGCTTGGCACGATACATGGCGATCTCGGCATCGCGAAGCACGTCCTGGGCCTCGGTACCGGCAGCGCTGCTGAAAGCGATACCGATGCTGGCGGTGATGACGATCTCGTGACCATTCAGATTGAAGGGAGTGGCTAGTCTCTCCTGGATGCGCTCGGCCACTCGGACCGCGTCGCTAGGATCGTGGAGGTCTTCGGCGAGCACGGCAAACTCGTCGCCGCCAGGCCGGGCCAGGCTGATGTCGCCTACGATGGGCTCTGCC
>Ga0310038_10000603_pt1 | contig 29539 bp, 18 predicted proteins | sample Sb_taG_6_FD_200461 | JGI IMG/M metagenome (GOLD analysis project Ga0310038, IMG submission 200461) | Peat soil microbial communities from Weissenstadt, Germany - Sb_50d_4_PS metaG (v2) (version 2) | ecosystem: Environmental > Terrestrial > Soil > Wetlands > Peat | place: Germany: Weissenstadt... | reverse complement strand
AGGGCGTAAAGAGCGTTATGCAGAGCGAAATTATCCAATTTCCGTTCGCGCCCCTGTTGAATCACTTGCCGGGCTTCGTCAAACCGTTGCAGCGCCATGAGCGAGTTGGGGATATTGACGTACGGCGGAACAGTATTCGGCTCCAGGCGCAAGGTTTCCTGATACTCGCCGATGGACTTCTCATATTGCCCCATGGCCGAGTAAATCACGCCCAAATTCGTATACGGAATAAAATTTCGCGGGTAGCTGGAAATCCACTCCTGATAAACTTGCGCTGATTTATCGAGCTCTCCCGTAACGTACTGATAATAGGCCGCAGAGATGCTCAGCTTTTCGCGTTCGCTGGCGTGTTCGCGGAGCTCGAAGGCTTTGGTGAAATACTCGGCGGCGCGGCTGGACTCGCCCATATTGCCATAACTCGTTCCTATTGCCGTATAACCCATGGCGAAGTTGGGATCGAGCTCGATGGCGCGCTGTTCGTAAGGCAAAGCAGCGGCGTCGCCTTTCTCGTTGCGAATCTTCCGGCTGGTGCTGAAAGCCTTGAGCGCGTCGAGCGAGGACGTGGTCGCCTCCGCCAGAGGCACATCGTACTTCTGCACTGTCGCCAGCGATTCGCCGAGTTGCTGGCGCAATTTCGACGTGGCATCGCTCAGCGCGTCGAGCACTTTTTCCTTCGACGCCGCGGTCACCTGCTCCTGCGCCAGTGGTTCGCCACTTTGGCAGTTCACCGCTTTTAACGCCACCACGTACTGGCTGCCAAGATTGCTGATCGATCCCGCGATGTAGGCTTTGCCGCTGGCGCGCTGGCAGAGCTCGCTGGCGATTTCCGGAGTCAGCGGCGTATTGCGGGGCCGCGACATCAATTGCAGCGTCTCCGCGACTTTGCGGTCCGGCAGTACGTTGAGGAACGGCGATTGATTGAGCGCCACGCTGAGAGCGGTCTTCAGCGTTTCATCGAACACTGGATCGCCGGTGGAATTGGCGAAATCCGCGAGCACGACTGTGTCGCGTTCCGTAAGCACCGGCTTGCTGCGCTCTTTGAACCACCAGATTCCCCCAGCAATCAAAATAATCGCAGCGACTGCGATCGCGATGCTCTTGTAGGGGAGTGCCTGCAGGCCCTCCCGCTGTTCGGCCCCTGCCGCCGGAGTTGCTACTCCCGCCACGCTTGCCGAGTCCGGCCGAACCGCCGCTGCGCTAGAACCCGAACCGCCGGCACGCACCTCAATCGTCCCGGAAACCTGCGCCGCCGCAACTCCGGTCGCCGCAGGCACCACATTTGCCGACGAACTGCCCACTGTGGATATGTTTCCGGATTGTCCTTCGCGCCGAAGCCGTTTCAAATCCGCGCGCATGTCGGCGGCGTGCTGATAGCGCGTTTCGCGATCTTTCTCCAGTGCTTTGGTGATGATGTCTTCGAATTTCGGCGGCACGTCGGGATTGAAACGAATCGGCGGAATCGGAGTCTGGTCGAGAATGGACTTGAATATCACGCCGGTCGATTCCCCGCGGAACGGCGTGACGCCCGTGGCCATCTCGTAGAGCACGACGCCAAAACTGAAAAGGTCGCTGCGTGAGTCGAGCTCTTTCGCGCGCACTTGCTCGGGCGACATGTACGCCACGGTGCCGATCGCACTGCCTGGACTGGTGAGATGCTCGGGAGAGATGCCGGCGCTGTCCTGAGTTGCAGCGATGGAGTCCGAGGATGCCGCCGACATGGTCTTGGCCAAACCGAAATCGAGAATCTTGGCGTGGCCGCGAGTGGTGACGAAAAGATTCGCGGGCTTAATGTCGCGGTGCACGATGCCTTTGGCGTGCGCGGCGTCGAGCGCGTCGGCTATCTCGATGGACAGCTCCAGCGTTTCATCAATGGGCATGGGCTTGCCGTTGATGCGGTGCTTGAGAGTTTGCCCCTCGAGAAACTGCATGGCGATGAACGGGCGTCCATTCTCCTCGCCGATTTCGTAAATCGTGCAGATATTGGGATGATCGAGCGCAGACGCGGCCTTGGCTTCGCGCTGGAAGCGTTCGAGCGCCTGGCGATCCCGGCCAAGTTCATCGGGGAGAAATTTCAGGGCGACGAAGCGGGAGAGCTTGGTGTCCTCGGCTTTGTAGACCACGCCCATGCCGCCACCGCCGAGTCTTTCGACGATGCGGTAGTGGGAGATAGTGCGGCCGATGAGCGATTGCGGTTCCGCCATTCCGCCGGATTCTATGGTTCTTGTAGAAGTAAGTCAACGAATGGAGATAATTCGCGATAGCGCAGATAAAAGATGCCGGGCTAAAAGCCCGGCGCTACATAGGCACATCACGGCGCTTGAGTGACGGCCAAAAACTACGCAAATAAAAATGGCGCGGCGGACCGCAGGAGGCTGCTGCGCCGTCTGGCGGTCCGCCGAAATGCGGATTGCGAAACTTCTCTTAGCTGGCTGAACTCGAAGCGACCGTGCTGCTCTTGGCCGATTTCGAGTAGGACTTCGAATCTTCGCCTTCGCCGGACTTCTCGATCTCGATGGAGCCTTTAAAGTAGGCGCCGTCCTCGATCATGATGCGGGCGGTGGTGAGATCGCCGACGACCGAGCCGTCTTTCTTGATCTCGATGCGGTCGCGGGCCTGCAAATTGCCCTTCACGTTGCCGAAGACGACCACTTCGCGTGCGATCACGTCGGCGGTGACTTTGGCGGTAGCTCCGACGACCAGCTTGCGGTCATCCAGGTGGATCAGGCCTTCCACGCTGCCGTCAATATGAAGATCTTCGTTGCCGGAGATCTCCCCCTTGAAGTGCAGGCTGGATCCAAGGCGCGCGGTGGCGCCGCTGGTACCTGTTGCAGAAGGATAGCTCGTCTCGATAGGACTCATAGTTCGTGCCTCCACAGGCGGCGGTGCGCTCGCCGTGCTTGGATTGAAATACTCAGGTGCGGACGGCTTCGGCGGCTCCGGTATGTTGCTGGCCGGCTTCGCCGGATTGGCCGGCTTTTTGTCACCCCACATGCCCCCTCCTCAGACCTTGAAACCAGAAGACAGACAGACTGAACCACATGTGTGACTGGGGAGTTTCAATCTAGACCTGTGCGGGGCCGGAGGCAAATGCAAAATGGTACAGGAGTTTCCACCGGCGCAACTGCCTGTGGAAATACGTAGGGGGATGGGACAGGCGTATTACCGCAGAGACGCAGAGGGCGCCGAGAAAACCCCGCTAATATTTACGGAGGACGCCGATTACACGGCCCTGGATGCGGACATCGGCGGCTGGAACTACGATTGGGGACATTTGCGAATTGGCTGGCTGCAGGCGGACTTTGCCGGGGCCTTCGCGGTAGAAGCGCTTGAGCGTGGCTTCATCGCCGCCTACCAGGGCGACTACGATGTCGCCAGAATTTACGACGTGGGTTTGCTCCACGACGATGAAGTCGCCGTCGAGGATGTGATCGTCGCGCATGGATTCGCCTTTAACCTGCAGGACGAAATTATTCTGGCCGCGGGTGAAATCGGCGAGAGAGAGCGATTCGCGATCTTCGATGGCTTCGACCGGGCGGCCGGCAGCGATGCGGCCGAGAAGAGGCAGATCGGTGGCGCGGCGGGCGATGACTGTCTCGGAAACGGATTTCACGAGTTGCGTAATTTCGATCGAGCGGCTTTGGTTGTATCCGCGGCGGACGAAGCCTTTCTTCTCGAGCGTGGAGAGATGCTTGTGTACCGTGGCCAGCGAAGTCAGTTTCAGCGCGCGGGCGATTTCTTCGAAGCTCGGCGAGTAACCGTTCTTGTTCATGAAGGTTACGAGGTAGTCGAGAACCTGCTTTTGGCGCTTGGTGAGGGTCATGGACGATTGACTCCTTAAATTGCACTCCACTCTAGGCGAAGAGAAGGCGAAAAGTCAAGTCCAGGATTACTCGGCCCAGGCTAGATCTCCCAATGTGCGGCGCGCGGCAGAACTGACGTCCGAATCGGCTCGGCGGCGTGTTAACGCGCCTTTAATGTTTCTGTGTTAGATTGGCGCAATCTTGAAGCACGGGCACGGCCGCGCCATTCCGCGGCCGAGGACTGAATCCCTCCCTCCATGCGCAACGGTGATCTAACTCGACTGCATGACCTCATCCAGCAACTGGATCTGCTGCGCGCGGAAATGTTGAATCTGGAGGCTGAGGGCCTGACGGATGAATCGGATGTTCATCCAGAGCACCGCGCCAGCGCCAGGAACCTGCTGCACTATCTGGCTCTCCGCCGCCACGATATCCGCGAGATGCAGGAGCAGCTCGCTGCCTTGGGACTTTCCTCCCTGGGTCGCACAGAATCGCATGTCATCACCGCGCTGCACTCGGTGATGGACGTGCTCGCACAGCTCACGGGAACGGAGGGACCCGTGCGCGAGCTGATCGAGCCTACGGTCGCGCCAATTCAGGGCCAGAAGTTGCTCGAGAGAAATACGGATGCGCTCCTGGGTGGCGCTCCCGCAGGACGTAAAGTGCGCATTATGGTGACGATGCCCTCCGAAGCAGGCGCCGACTACGAGCTTGTTCGCGATCTTGTCCTCAATGGCATGAATTGCATGCGCATCAATTGCGCTCACGACGGGCCGGAGGCTTGGTCCGGGATGATCCGCAACTTGCGCCGCGCCGAACAGGAAACGGGCAATAAATGTATGGTTTCGATGGACGTGGCCGGGCCCAAACTGCGTACGGGCCCGATTGAGGGCGGTCCGGCGGTCGTCAAGTATCGCCCGAAGCGGGATTCTTACGGCCGCGTCGAATCGCCGGCGCGAATCTGGCTCACGCCGGAATCCAAACCCGAGGCTTCACCGTCGGTTGCAACTGCCGCGATTCTGGTTCCAGGCGACTGGCTATCACGTCTTGCACCCGGCACCCGCATCCGATTCACGGATACGCGCGGGGCGCGCCGATTCATGACCGTCACAACTGTTTCGAGCGACGGCTGCTGGGCCGAGGCTTCCCGCACGGCCTATCTTGCGCCGGACGTGGTGCTCGAGGCCGTCGCCGACGAGGGCCACGCGGACGAGACGGACAGCGTCCGGTTTTCGCGCGTCGGTCCCGTCCCCTCGGCGGTGCAAACGATTCGGCTGAAGAAAGGCGACATACTTGTCCTCACGCGTTCGCTCGAACCGGGCCAGCCGGCAAAGTACGACGACAAAAAGCAGCTCGTCAGCCCGGCGCATATCGGCGTCACGTTGAGCGAGTTTTTTGATTCTGTGCGGCCGGGTGAGCCGATCTGGTTTGACGACGGAAAGATCGGCGGAATTATCGCGGCCGTCGCTCACGATCGCGTGGAAGTTGAGATCACGAGCGCGGCGGCCGCGGGCGCAGAACTCGGAGCTGAAAAAGGCATCAACGTTCCAGATTCCCATCTGCGCCTCGGGTCGCTCACGGCGAACGACCTGAAAGCCCTCGAATTTATCGTGCAGCACGCCGACATCGTCGGCTACTCGTTCGTCCGCAGCGAATCGGACATCCGGGACCTGCAAGCCCAGCTCGAAAAGCTCGGCGCCGGAGAAATGGGGATCATTCTAAAAATCGAGACCCGGCAGGGATTCGCGAATCTTCCGCGGATTCTTCTCGCGGCGATGAGAAATCGGCGGGTCGGCGTCATGATTGCGCGCGGCGACCTGGCGATCGAATGCGGCTACCAGCGACTTGCCGAAGTGCAGGAAGAAATTCTCTGGATTTGCGAAGCGGCGCACCTGCCTGTTATTTGGGCCACGCAGGTTCTCGAATCGCTCGCAAAGGCGGGGATACCGTCGCGCTCGGAAATCACCGACGCGGCGATGGGCGAGCGCGCCGAGTGCGTGATGCTCAACAAAGGCCCATACATCGTGGATGCGGTGCGCATCCTCGACGACATTCTCCATCGCATGCAATCCCACCAGGAAAAGAAGCGCTCCATGCTTCGCAAGCTTCGCCTCGCTTCTGCCTTTTCTGCCTCGCAGCCGCGGTAAGACGTCCTCCGCCGGCAAATTCGTAGTGTCGAACGCAGCAGAAGCGTACGATGCGAGAGGCAGACGCCCAACTCGCGAATTCCAGCGAGTCAGATTTGCTTCGGAGGACACCATGTCGCCGCGTACAGTGTTTCTAAGCAGGCTGATCGGCCTGTACATGATTCTCGTGTCGGTATCCATGGCCGCGCATAAGCAAGCGACGGTGGAGACGGTCACTGCGCTTGTTCACAACTCCCCGTTGGTGTTTGTCACCGGGATCATAGCAGTTGTCGCTGGGCTCGCAATCATCCTCGGCCACAACGTCTGGTCAGGTGGAGCGCTGCCGGTCATCGTCACTCTCGTCGGCTGGGTGACGCTGATCAAAGGCGCACTCCTCTTGATTCTGTCGCCGGAGGCGGAGTCTGGATTTTTCCTCGCGGGGCTGCACTACGAACAGCTTTTTTATGTCTACCTCGCAATCGACCTTCTTCTCGGCGTTTATTTGACTTATGCGGGATTCAGGTCAAGCGCGCGCTAAGAAGACCGCGCGATTTCCTCAAACCTCGGCGATTGATCGTTGTTGCTGAAGCTAGCTTTCAGGCTTAGCACGAGCTTTTTCCTGTACCGAGGCTCACCCGGACGGCATATTTGTTGAGACACGCTGAGCCTTTTGTGGCTCGAAAGCGTCTGTAAATGTTAGTTCGGGTAATGTTTGCGGCTGGGGCGGCGCGGTGGGAGGGTGTGGTGATGGGAACAATTTTGCAGGATGTGAGGTACGGATTCCGGATGCTGGCGAAGGCGCCGGGATTTACGGCGGTGGCGGTGCTGACGCTGGCGCTGGGCATCGGGGCGAACACGGCTATATTCAGCTTCATCAATTCCATGCTGCTGGGCGAATTGCCGGTGCGCGACGCGAAGTCGTTGGCGCTGCTGCGTTGGGGCGCGCACAAGGAACCGAAAGCCAACATGATGTTGAACTACGGCGATTGCAAGAGCGCCGGCGGATTTCTAGCGCCGGGCGCAAGCAGCGACGCGGGCGATTGCACGTTCTCGAAGCCGTTCGTGGAAAAAGTGGCGGCACAGAAGGATATTTTTTCGGGTGTGGCGGCGTTTGCGAGCGCGGGGCAATTGAATCTCACCGGCAACGGGCCGGCCAGCGTGCTCAACGGACAATTCGTGAACGGAGATTTTTTCTCGACGCTGGGAGTGCGCGCGGTTGCCGGGCGAGCGATCGGGCCGACCGATGACGTCGCGAACGCGCCGCCGGTGGCGATGCTGAATTACGGTTTCTGGCAGCGCGACTTTGGCGGATCGGAGGACGTGATCGGGCGAACGATTCATCTCGACGGCGTAGCGTTTACGGTGATCGGAGTTGCTGATGCGAAGTTCATCAGCCTGACGCCGGGAAATCAGTACGACGTGTGGCTGCCGTTCGCGGTGGGCGGGCAAATCGCTTCGGGATTTACGCCGCGCGCGGAAAATTCCGGCGCATGGTGGGTGGTGATGCTGGGCCGGTTGCGTGATGGTGTGACGATCGGGCAAGCGCAGTCGGCGATGCAGGTGCTGTTTCAGAACGAAATGTTTCACGGCGAGCAGCCGAGCTTCGACGCGCAGGATCAGCCGCAGTTGACGCTGGTGCGCGCGCAGGAAGGGCTGGTCGGAGCGCGCGCGCGTTACGCACAACCGCTGTACGTGCTGTCGCTGGCGGTTGGAATTGTGCTGTTGATTGTATGCGCGAACGTGGCGGGGCTGATGCTGGCGCGATCGGCGGCGCGGCGGAAAGAAATGGCGGTGCGGCTGGCGCTGGGCGCGGGAAGATGGCGGCTGGTGCGGCAGATGCTGACGGAAAGCGTGTTGCTGGCGGCGATCGGCGGCGCGCTGGGAATTGCGTTTGCGCTGTGGGGGGTGCGCGCGATGGTCGGAGTTCTCGCCAGCGCGAATCGCACCAACCGATTTCCATTTGAGATTGCGGTGGACGCGCGCGTGCTTTTGTTCACGGCGGCTGCCGCGCTGCTGACGGGAGTTCTATTTGGGCTGGCGCCGGCCCTTCGCGGAGTGCGCGTCGATTTGACGCCGGCGCTGAAAGAATCGAAGCAGTATGCGGATCCGATGCGCGGGAACAGGCGCTGGCTGTCTGTTGGGAATGCGCTGGTGGTGGTGCAAGTGGCGCTGGCGGTGGTGGTGCTGGCGGGCGCGGGATTGATGGTGCGCACGCTGCAAAATCTGCACGCGATCGACCCTGGATTCGACACTCGCAACGTGCTGATCTTCAACGTGAATCCGGAGCTGGCCGGCTACAAGGGGGCGGCAGTGGACAATCTATATCGCGACCTGCAAGGGCGGCTCGCGGGAATTCCAGGCGTGACGGCGGTAAGTTATTCGGGCATGCCGCTGCTGAGCAATGCGCGCATGATTACTGCCTTCCACCTCGCCGGAACGCCGAAAGATCAAATTTCGCGCGCGGATATGTTTCCGGTGGGCCCGGACTTTTTCGCGACGCTGCACATGCGTCTGCTGGCCGGGCGCGATTTTCAGTCTTTGGATTTTCAGATTGCGGCGGCGGTGCGTGCGCGGCAGATGGAACAGATGATGATGATGCGCGCGCCGGCTGGAGGAAGAGCGTCCGGCGTAGCGGCCGCACAAGCGCCGCATCCGGCGCAGGGTACTGCGGAGGATGAGCCGGTTCCGGTGGTCGTGAATGAGTCGTTCGCGCGCAAATATCTGGCGAGCGGAGAGCCGATCGGGCAGCGCGTCGGTCAGCAGGAGGCCGACGAGCAGGGGCCCGGCGACGCCGGTTATTTGGTGGTGGGACTGGTGAACGACGCCAAGTACAACGACTTGCGCCGGGAAATTAGTCCGACGATTTACATTCCCAACAGCGGAGGCGGCGTGACGTTTGAATTGCGCACCGCGGGCGAGCCGACTGCCGTTGTTGCCGCGGTGCGCGAAACGGTGGGACAGATGGATGTGAACTTGCCGCTCACTGGAGTGCAAACGCAATCGCGGCAGATCGATTCGCTGCTGTTTCAGGAGCGGCTGATCGCGCGGCTCTCGAGCTTCTTCGGCGCGCTGGCCATGACGCTGGCTTGCATCGGGCTCTATGGGCTGCTCGCTTATGAAGTGGATGGGCGCACGCGGGAAATCGGGATTCGTATGGCGCTCGGCGCGCAGCGTGGAGATGTGCTGCGTCCGGTGGTGGGGCAAGGGATCGCGTTGGCGATTGCGGGCGCCGTAGTGGGAACGGCGGCGGCGCTCGGCGTGACGCGATTCCTCTCGACGCTGCTTTTTGGCGTGAAGCCGACGGACCCACTTACGTTCGCGGTTGTCGCGGTCGTGTTGACATTGGTTGCGCTCGCCGCGTCTTATATTCCGGCGCGGCGCGCGACGCGCGTCGATCCGATGGTGGCGTTGCGATACGAATAGCGTAGCGTTGATTGAATCGTGCGGCCCGGGAAATCGGCGCGTGCCGGAAATCGCAATCTAATTCCGAGTCGAATTTGAAGAGCTGGAGCTGGTGCCCGACTTCGGCTCTGGCGGCTTTTCCTGTTTCGCGTTGTCGTAAACATAGCGGATGCTGATGGGACCCAGGCGGCCGCCATCGTAGTGGACGGTTTCGTAGAGTTGTTGGGCGCCGGGTGCGGCTTCGAAAGTGCGCGTGACTTTGCCGCCGCGCGGGCCTTTTTCCTCGGAAACCAGACGGTAGTCGTCCCACTGCGCGGACCGCTCGTGGTTCGAATCGTCCTTGGATTTCTGGATTTTTCGGCCGTCGGTGAAATAGACACGCTGGAAATCTTCTGCATCCGAGGTGAGGTCGACCTCGGCGTCTTTTTGAGAGAAGTTCAGCGTTTCAGGGGAATTGAGGGCGACTTCGAGTTTTTCGTGGTCGGCTTCGCTATCGTCGCTGTTCGCGCTTCGCGACCTGCCGCCACCACCTCCGCCCCCTCCTCGTCCGCCAGGGTATCCGCCGACGCCTCCGCCGGGATAGCCTATTCCGCCACCGCCGCCCCAAACTCCACCGCCGTTGCCACGGCCGTTCCCGCCGCCATTTCCCCCGCCGCCATTTCCTCCTCCGTTCGAGGTGCTGCGGCTGGCTCGCGCGTCCTGAATCTTTCTCGCCGGGTTGTCGCTCTCGCCGATGTTCAGCTTCCACGAGCCGGTGATATCTTTTCGCTGCGGCGGCGACTTCGGCGCGGGCGGCGGCGCGGCAGGTTGAGCTTCTTGAGACGCCGGCGAAGACTGAATCGGACCCGGCTCGGCCTGCGCGCGAGAGCGCGCGGGAAATGCGAGTTCTGCCGCACCAAGGAATGCACAGATTACTAGGACCCGCCGCGCTTTTCGATGCATCGTGACCTCGCTTGGCACCGGGCTCCGAATGCGATCAGAGCGCTCCGGGCGCGCCACTCCTTACCGATGCAAGGGACTTTCCGAAGGATGCAAGCCAGAAGCAAGAGAAGATGCGGATTGCGCGGCGCGCGTCGATCCGATGGTGGCGTTGGGTAAGCATAGCCCGGCGGCGATCCTGAGCTGTCGCCGGGCTCCCGTGGCGGCCTTAGAGGCTGACTCAGATGAGCATCAGAATTCGTAGCGCAGGTCGAATTGCATGACGCGCGGCTGAGTCAACAGGCTGGTGTAGGTGCCGAAGCTGCTCGGCGTCTGCGTCAGCGAGGTGAGCAGCGATGCGCCCACGCCTTGCGCGTTGAAGCGCGTCAGGTTCGGCACGTTGAATACCTCCCAGCGGAATTGCACGGTGTGGTTTTCCCACGGCAATCTCCAGCGCTTTCCCAGGCTCATGTCCAGGCCGGCAAATCCATCGCCACGCAGGACATTGCGTGAGCCCACTTGGCCCGGTAGAGGGATTGTAAAATCCGACTCTGCCGACGCGGGGTCGGCAAACACGCTGACACTCCCGTTTCCCTTGAACACTCCCGTCTTCGGCTTGGCAGTCTCCTGCGTGATCGCCGTGAGGAACCAGTTGGTGGGCCAGCGCTGACCGCCATCCACGCTGAATGGGAATCCGCTGGTCCAGCGGGCCAGTCCAGTGACCTGCCAGTCGCCGATGAAAGCGTTCAGAACTCCGCTTGCGTTTCCGGCCACGGCCCGGCCTCGGCCGAATGGTAGATCGGCGATGAAGTTGAGGTTCATCTGGTGAGTCAGGTCAAAGTCGGAGGGCGCGCGGGCCAGGTTAGGGGAAAAGTCGTTCGCGAGGCGGGTTCCGACGAGACCGATATTTTGATAACCATAAACTGAGAACCCTACGCGCGAGGCGGCCGAAGTGATATCCAACGACTTGGAAAACGTGTAATTGAAGTCGAACTGAACGCCGTGGCTGAATTGTTTTCTCAGACTAGCCTGGAATGCGTGATAGCTGGAAGAGCCGATGGAGCTCCATCCATACATCGAGATGGCCTGGTTGCTCAGAAAGTCGCCGGAACCATTGCCCAACAAACCCGGCGGGCCGTTGAAGAAATACGAGCCGGAGCCGATGTTGTCGCCTACTCCGCCGTAGAGGTCTACATCCGCGATTCCGACGATTTCGTCGCCGATCACAGAAAGAGCCGGGTTGTAAAAGTTGTCGAAGACGGCGCGCAGCAGGCTATCCGTTGGATTTGCTGCTGGGAAGGGGACGGGGCCTGTCGAGGGAAGTATGTCCTCGTAGTAAGAGGCGCCCGGCCGAAGCGCGGGCAGCATGTCCACCCAGTATTGCGCGGTCGGACCAACCATCGCGGCGGTAACCGTGGCGATTTGCGCTTCCGTAACGGAGCCCTGATAAAAGTTGTTGGGCGCCGGCTGATTAATCAAAGCGAACTTCCTGGCCAACGTGGAGAGCGCGGATGCTGCTGCGTAGTAGTCGATTCCTGTCTTGGGATCCACGATATCCAGCGGCTGATTCAGATCACGCTGCGTGAGCAGGCGGTGCCCGAAGCGGCCCACGTAGGAGAATTGCAGCGAGAATCGCTGGGGCAGTTCGCGGCCGATCGAGAAATCAACGGCATCGGCATGGGGAGTCTTCAGCGTCTCGTCATTGCCCCACAAGTTGGCCTCGGCGGCAATGTTGGGAACCTGCGGAAACGAAGGCGGAGGCGGATCAAGATAGAATTGCACTCCATTCTGATTAAACTTGGGGATGTTGTTGATCGCGGCGAGACCGTTGCCCGCGGCAATCCGGGGCAAGTCCTCGGCGCTCGTCACCCCAACCGTGCAACATGTGTTCTGCAAAGTAGTGGTCAATCCCGCCGCTCCAATTTGATCGAAAGAGTTCAGCAGGGCGAATCCTGCGCGGTCGTAAACACGGCTGTAGCCCGCGCGGATGACGGTCCTGTCATTCTCGCCAAAGATCGTTTTAAGAAGGCCGCCTCCAAAACGAGGCGAATAGGCGATCGAGACTCGCGGAGATACGTCGGTCTTTTCAAGATTGTAGAAGCCGGGGCCGTGATTTGCGGGACCCGAAAGGTTGAACTCGATCTGCGGCTCGGAGGTGTAGCCCTCACCTTTTTTCATGTTCACGACGTTCTGATAGAACTGCTTGCCGAGGCCGAACGTCGAAGCTGTCTGTAGGCCGTTGGTCTCCCAGGGAGCCGGGAAGAACGACCAGCGCAAGCCGTAGGTCAGCGTCAGGTTCGGCTTAATTCGCCAGGTGTCCTGCGCGTAGAACTCATACCAATCCAACCCGTAACGCCGCTTTACGGGAGCGCCCTGGGGCTGCGTGACGCCGTTGCGGTCGAGGTTATAGTTCGCGACGACATCCGAGATCATGCCGAACAAGGAAAGCAGCGGCCGGTCGTACTGCGTTGCGGTCAGCGGTTCCGGCGCGCCGACGTTCGTTGGATCCAGCGTACTTGTGGTTCCGGCAAAACCAATCGGGGACGTCCAGTTGGTGGTTCCTAGGCCCAAAGAATTGGAGTGCAGAAAGCTGGTGCGGGGATCGCGCGCGAGACCCACCGCGGCTCCGAACTGCAACGTATGAGTCTTTTTGGTCCAGGAGAGATCATCCAGCAAGTTATGCATGCCGACGATGAAACTGTGGCTATAGACGATGCCTTGATCCAGCCCCAGAAAAGTGTTCCACGGCAGGTTGGTATCACCCACAATGCCGAAGCTCTGCCGGGTGTACCCCCAATGGAAGGAATTGGCGAGACTCGAGCTGAGAATCGCGGTGTAGCCGAGGGCAAACCCCTTGCTGTGGTCCGCGGTCGATTCCTCGGGGGCATCTCCCGGAAGGAAGGGAGCTCCCGGGTTCCGCAAATCTTGCAGCGCCCCGCGCCAGAACAGCGTGTGCGCGCCGTTGGCGGTCAGGCGGTAGTCGGCCCGGGCGATGAACACGTCGTTGTCCAGTGCGGTGGGCGCACGGAAAACGAAGCCGGCATAGTTCAGCCCATCACCGGCTGAGGGATCGTTCGTTACCGTCTTGCCCGCGCAAAAGGTCGTATCCAGATAGCCGGTGTGGCCGACCGGATCGAGCATGGCGGGATCAATTCCAATATGAAGCGGATCGAGGTTCTTTAGGTCCGTAGGCGTGAAGGTTGTCACGCCGCCAGTCACGTCCTGATACCGGAAAATGCCCTGGCAGAGCGAGGGCGTGGGAATCACACGCTCGGCACGCTGCTCTTCCCTCTCGCGCGTGCCCTCGTAATTGGTGAAGAAAAAGAATCGGTCCTTCTTGATCGGCCCACCCACCGACGCGCCGAAGATATTGCGATTCAGTTTCAACGGCTTATTGGGAGCGCCGATGTTCCCCTCCGACTGCTTCACAAGGTAGTCGTTGGCGCTGGTAATGGTGTTGCGCAAGTCCTCGTAGAGCGAACCGTGGAAAAAGTTCGTGCCGCTCTTGGTGACCAGAGCTACTTGCGCCCCGGAGCCTTGTCCTTGATCCGCGCCATAGTTGGTGGTGGTTACGCGAAACTCCTGAACGGAATCCTGGGTCACCGGAAGGACGGAAGTAAAAGCGTATCCGTTGGACTGGTCGTTCACGTCCACGCCATCGAGCGTGGTGTTGCTCTGATCACTGCGCGCGCCATTTACGGCGCCGTTGCGGGTGTCCTGGTCCTTGTCTCCGATGCGATTGCCGGTGTAGACCACTCCGGCTTGCAAGCTCAGCATATCGGGCACATTGCGGCCCTCAAGGGGAATATCGCGTACCTGCGTTTCGTCAAAGGAATTTCCGATCGAGGCATCCACCAGGTTCAGCGCCGGCTCTTCCGCGGTGACTGTCACCGTCTCCTGGCCGCCGCCGACTTTGAGTTGCACATTTACCGTCACTGGGGTGTTCACCAGCAATTGCAATTCTTTCTGCTCGTATTTTTGAAAGCCTTTCGCAACAACTTCCAGCGTGTAGGTTCCCGGAGGTAGAAATTGAAATTGATATCCGCCGTCGGAAGCTCCCGTCGTGGCGGTACGTACGATCTTCGAATCGGGATTCGTCAGCGTCACCGAAGCCCCGGCGATATAGCCGCCGGAAGGATCGGTCACGGTGCCTCGAAGCGAAGTGGTGGCTTGACCCCAGACGACGTTCGCGGCAATAAGTTGCGCGAGCACCGCCAGAGTCAAAGCCACGGGCTTTAAGTAACTGGTTCGCGAAATGAAATGGAAACGGCCTGCTAGTTGCGCGGTGCGGATCATAAGTTCTCCTCCGCTCAGAGATTCGTATTTTTCAGGGCCGTAGGAACCGTGCGAATCAAACCCTACTAAAATTGCGCAAGGCTACCTACAGTCGGAAAAGGTGTCAAGCACCATTTTTCAATCGGTCGCAGGCGGATTTTACCGGTCAGCGTGATGTGTGTGGTTCGGAGAAACTCGCACGAAAAAGACGAAGAAGGACGTCGAAATCCGCCAGATTGCTGTTCGATGACCATCGATCGGAAACCTATGAGGCCATAAAGTGCGCGATGTGCCGTAACGGCGCATAAATCCTGATGATACAGACTATAAGTAACGGGACATGCTGGCGTTTCTTTCGCGCCGCGTCGGCGTGCTTGTGGTATCGTTGATTATTGGGGAAGGCGAGTTGATTCGCGCGGATGGGCTGTTGGGCCGGTAACTTCCCTGCCCCAGGTTTTTCTCCGAGCGTTCCTGCCTTGTGGCGTGGTTCGGCGGCAGCTTCGTGGCATGGGCCGTCCGAGTCCGTTTCGCGGGCGGTGCCGGAGAACTAGGACATAGTAATTTCAGGAGTTAGCGAGTCATGTCGACAGTAACGGGAGTTGGCGGGCCAAGTTCTAAAAAACGGAAGCGGGAGATTTTGCAGAAGGCGGTCATTCGCTTCTGCGGCGATTCCGGCGATGGAATGCAGATTACCGGGAATCAGTTTACGAATACGGTGGCGCTCTATGGCAACGACCTGGCCACTTTTCCGGACTATCCGGCTGAAATTCGCGCGCCTGCGGGTACGCTGCCGGGAGTGAGCGGATTCCAACTGCAATTTGCCTCGGGCGAGGTGTACACGCCGGGCGATGCGGTGGATGCGCTGGTGGCGATGAATCCCGCGGCGCTGAAAATGAATGTCGCGGACCTGCGTCCGAATGGAATTCTGATCGTCAATAGTGACAGCTTCGGCGAGACCGACCTGCGCAAGGCGCAGATGACTTCGAATCCGCTCGAGGACCATTCGCTGGACGCGTTCCGCTTGTTTCCTGTGGAGCTCGAGAAGCTGACGCGGCTGGCGCTGCAGGAATTGGGCCTCGACGCGAAGTCGATGGACCGCTGCAAGAATTTCTTCGCGCTGGGAATGTGCAACTGGCTTTACAACCGGCCGATGGATTCGACCTTCCGCTGGTTGGACGATAAGTTCAAGAAAAAGCCGCTTCTTTCGGAAGCGAACAAGCTGGCGATGAAGGCCGGATATTCTTATTGCGAGGCCACCGAAGCATTTCAGATCAGCTACGAGATTCCGCCGGCGAAATTGTCGCCGGGCACTTACCGGAACTTGAGCGGGAATCAGGCGCTAGCGATTGGATTTGTAACCGCGGCGCAGAAGGCTGGGTTGACTCTGTTTCAAGGATCGTATCCGATCACGCCGGCTTCGGATATTTTGCACGAGCTATCCGAGTACAAGAATTTTGGCGTGATCACGTTTCAGGCCGAGGACGAAATCGCGGCGATTACTTCGGCGATCGGCGCTTCGTATGCCGGAGCGCTGGCGATTACGACGACTTCTGGCCCAGGGATGGCGCTGAAGACCGAGGCGATGGGGCTAGCCGTAGCGGTCGAATTGCCGCTGGTGATTTGCGACATTCAGCGCGGCGGGCCTTCCACCGGATTGCCGACCAAGACAGAGCAGGCGGATTTGCTGCAGGCGCTTTTCGGACGAAATTCGGAGGCGCCGATTCCAGTGCTAGCCGCGTCGTCGCCCGGTGATTGCTTCTGGGTCGCAGTCGAAGCGAGCCGCATCGCGCTCAAGTACATGGTGCCGGTGATTATTCTTTCGGACGGTTACCTCGCCAATGGCGCCGAGCCGTGGCGGATTCCGGAACTGAGCGAGATTCCGGATTTTCCAGTGACCTTCACGACCGATCCTGCCGGATATAAACCTTATTCGCGCAATCCGGAAACTTTGGCGCGGCCGTGGGCGCTGCCCGGAACGCCGGGGCTCGAGCATCGCTTGGGCGGGCTCGAGAAGCAGGACGGGAGCGGCAACATCAATTACGAGCCATTGAATCACGAGACGATGACCCGTCTGCGCGCGGCGAAGGTGGAGGCTGTGGCACAGGAAATTCCTGACGTGGTGCCTGTGGGCGATCCTGAGGGCGATCTTCTGATCGTGGCCTGGGGCTCGACTTATGGGCCGATTACTGCGGCCCTGAAGACGCAGCGGGCTTTGGGTCGAAAAATCGGGCATGTGCATTTGCGTCACCTAAATCCGCTGCCGCGGAATTTGGGGGAAGTAATTGGACGGTATCACCGCGTGCTTGTGCCTGAGATGAATATGGGCCAGCTCTTGTGGGTCTTGCGGGCGAAATATTTGGTGGATGCGATTGGCTACGACAAGATTCAGGGGCGGCCATTCAAGCAGGCGGAGATTGAAGCGAAGATTGAGGAAGTGCTCTCGCAGTAGAACAGTGCGATGAATTGGATCCGAGCGGGCGAAGAAAATGCAGATTCTTCGCTGCGCTCGGAATGACAACGTGAAGAGAAAGTTCGGACCCGGGAGAAACTAGAATGGCAACGGCTACGCTTCCGCCACTGACTAAGAAAGATTTCCAGACTGACCAGGAGGTGCGCTGGTGCCCTGGTTGCGGAGATTACGCGATCCTTTCGGCTGTGCAGTCCGTGTTTCCTGAGCTGGGGATTCCGCGCGAAAAGTTCGTGGTGATTTCGGGGATCGGTTGTTCCAGCCGATTTCCCTATTACATGAATACCTATGGATTTCACACGATTCACGGCCGCGCGCCTGCCGTAGCTACCGGCGTGAAATTGATGCGGCCCGATCTTGAAGTGTGGGTCGCGACCGGCGACGGCGATGCGCTTTCGATCGGCGGCAATCATACGATCCACATGCTGCGCCGCAACGTGGGATTAAAGGTGCTGCTCTTCAACAACCGCATCTATGGACTGACGAAGGGGCAATATTCACCGACATCGGAATTCGGGAAGAAGACAAAATCCACACCGTACGGCTCGGCGGATCGTCCGTTCAATCCCATTTCTTTGGCGATCGGATCTGAAGCTACTTTCGTGGCGCGGTCGGTGGATGTCTTTCAACAACACTTGCGGGAAACTTTGAAGAAGGCCGCAGCGCACAAGGGCTCCGCGTTCGTGGAGATTCTTCAAAATTGCAACATTTTCAATGACGGCGCTTGGTTCAATTTGACGGAGAAAGATGCGCGCAGCGAGCACGTAGTTCAGCTCGAACATGGCAAGCCGCTGATCTTTGGGAAGAATCGCGACAAGGGAATCCGGATGAAAGGGTTCGATCTCGAGGTCGTGCAGCTCGGGAACGGCATCACGGAAAACGATCTGCTCATTCACGACGCGCATCATCCGCGCGCGGCTTATGCGTTTATGTTGTCGCACATGGAGCATCGCGAAGGATTCCCGACGCCCATTGGCGTGCTGCGGTCCTACGACACTCTGCCGCGGTATGAGGATGTGGCCAACTCGCAGATTGCCGACGTGATTGCCAAGCGCGGCAAGGGCGATTTGGAGAAGCTTTTGCGCGCTGGCGACACTTGGGTAGTGAAGTAGTTTTTGTAGCGCCGGCGTCCCCGCCGGCATCTTTCGATTAAACATCACGTTAGATCTCAAAATCTAACGCGGCGCAACCTCGATCCAGCGCTACGAGCTCGTGTTTAGCGCACAAAGTATCCAGCGATTCGAGTCCGCGCACACGATCGACCCTCGCCGACATTTGTGGTCGTAAGATGCCGGCAGGGACGCCGGCGCTACTAATTCTTATCGCCTAGGCCGTGTTTGTAGCCGCACTTTTTGCAGTCCGTTGGCGGCTCGGTATTGTCCACGCGGTGGGATACGGGCTTCACGGTTTTCAAGTACGCAAAGATTGCTGAAAGATCCTCGTCGGTCATCCCCTTGTAGTAATTGTACGGCATCAAGTCGTTGAGTTTCCTCGCGCGGACTTTTCCTGTTCGCATCACTTCCCGGAATAGATTTTCGTCGTAGTAGGAAATTCCGCTGGGATCGGAGGTGATGTTCGCTGTCGCCACCGTTCCCCACGGGCCGGACATGGCGAAGCCACCGGCGAAATCCATACCGGCGATGGGCACCCCGCGTTTTGTCGGCGTGTGACATTCGTTGCAGGCAGCCAGGCGCACGAGATAAGCGCCACGCGCTGCAGGCGTGGACATATCAGGAACGGGAACCGGCGCGGTGATCGGTTGCGGAACAACGCGGATGAAATATCTTACCGGAATAAAGATCTCGGTCTCGGGGAGAGCATGACGTACCGGAGGAAGCGAGCGCATGTAAACGACTATAGAAGCAACGTCTTCGTCGGACATGGAGCGGTAATTCGGGTACGGCATGATCGGAAACATGGCGCGGCCTTCGCGGGTCACGCCCTCGCGAATGGCACGCGCGATTTCGTCGTCGCTCCAGCGGCCCAGGCCGGTCTCGGGATCAGGTGTCAGGTTCGATGCGACGAGATTGGCGGGCGGACCGTCGATGGGAAAAAGCTGGCCCGAGCCTTCGGTGCCCTCGATGATCGGATCGCCTTCGACGGTCATGTCGTGCTGTGAGTGGCAATCGGCGCAGGAGGATACGGAACGAAAGAGATATTGGCCGCGGGCCAGGCGTTCCGGAGTGCGCTCAAACTTGCGATTCGTCGCGGCTCTCATGCTTGGGCCGATGACGGGTCGCCAGCCCACAGTGAAAGTGATGGCCAACGCGAGAACGATGACAACGATGATGATGGTGGTGTACGCGAGGAACTTGAAAAATCGGCGCAAAGTCGTTCTCCTAGTCAGGCTCGGATGCGATTGCGGCTATTCTCGACAAAATCGCAACGAAGTCAATCCGTCGATACGTGAGCTAAATTCGAGAGAGCAATCAAGGATTTGCGGGGCCGGATGGAATCCGCGGAGACGGCGCGGAGGCAGGAGGATTTTGCGCGAGGATCGTGCCCGGCGCCGGGAAAAGGCCGATGGCGTGATCGCGCGCGGCGGCGAATTCATCCCAGTCGCGCTTTGTGACAGGATCGCTTGGCGGCAACGGCAGCCTCTCGAAATTCAGAAATTCGCCGCGGCGCTGGATGCGGAAATCTAGATGCGGGCCGGTGGCCAGGCCGGTCATGCCGACAAGTCCGATGCGCTGCCCTTGCTCGACGCGCTGGCCCGAGCGCACCAAAATGCGCGAGAGATGCATGTAGTAAGTTTCGTAGCCATTGGTGTGCTGGATTTCAATTAAATTCCCCGCCCCGCCCTTTGGTCCCGCGAAGACAACTTTGCCATCGCCGATAGTTTGCACCGGCGTGCCGGCGGGCGCGCCGTAATCGATTCCCAGATGCGGCCGGTATTCTTTCAGAATCGGGTGAAAGCGGCTGTTGCTGAAATGCGAAGTAATCGGCGCGGCGAATTTTAGCGGCGAGTGCAGGAAAGCTTTCTTCATGGATTTGCCGTCGGGCGTGTAATAAGCGGCGTTGCCAGCAGGATCGTGAAAAAGCACCGCGCGATAGGCGCGGCCACGATTAACGTATTCTGCGGCGAGAATTTTTCCGTAGGAAGCCAGCTCGCCGCTGGTGAGCTTCTTTTTCTCAACCACCACGCGGAAAGTATCGCCGGGGCGCGGGTCGGTATAAAAATCAAGATCCCAGCCGAAAATCTCCGCGAGCCGCATGGCCAGTTCAGGCTTCTCACCGGCTGAAGTCACGCCCTCAAAAAGCGAGCCGCGAATTTCGCCGGCAACCCCCGTCTCTTCGGTCGTTGAAGGGATGGTGGCGATCTCGGAATGGAAACCGCTGCCGTCCGGAGAAATTCGCAGCACACGGTCCGGATCGATCGAGTAACGGATTTCGCGAAGTTCGCCGAGCACCGAGCGGCCGACCGAAAAGCGGTTTCCCGCACGCACGTGGCGGAGATCGAAAACGCGCTGCGCCGAAGCGATGGCGCGGCCGGCGCTCGATGGGCTGATGCCGATTCCCTCGAGCAGCGCGGCGAAGGACTGGCGCGAAGGCACCACGCTGGCTGTAAAGAAAACAACTTCGGTCTGGATGCGGTGGGCTTCGGTGCGCGCGCGCTGCACTTCGTCGGCGAAGTTTTGATCCGAAGCGGTGAGCTGATCGAACGAATACCAAGCCACACCGGCGCCGGCGGCGACGAGCACAACCCACAAGAAAATTCTAATGATGCGGAACATTCCCCCCAGCCACGCCCGCGGAAACCGGGCGAAGCGTGGAGCATAACGCAGGGAATGGAACTCGCGGAACAAGAAAGTTTGAATCTGTGTGCTCGAAAGTTACGGTGCGAACCAACCGCCGCCGGAATGCGGCTGCGACGAGTTCCTCAGAAGTGCGTAAGTCTAATTTTTCGATCGCGGAGCGACTTTTCGATTTTGTCGAGTAGATCGCTTCCTTCCAGACCTGCGTCGTGCGCCGCTTGCGCCAGAGCGCCGTCGAGACGCGAATCATTCAAGGCCAAAAGTGAATCGAGGGCCGCGGCGCGGGCTTCCTGCGGCGCGCCCGGCTCGGCGAGAAGCGACGCGAGTTGATCGCGGATGTCGGCGGCGTTCGCGGCCGGCAAAGCGGCGAGATTCCCGGCCGCGCGGGCGGCGGCGGTGAGCATCTCTTCATTTCGCGACGCGAGACCCGCGCGGACGAGATCGAGCCCGCGCGGATCGCGCATATCGCCCTGGGCGATGAGCGCCGACGGAGCAAGCGGATTCTTCGAGTCGCGCGCCAGTTGCAGGAACTGCGTGGCGAATCCCTTTGCGTCCAAACGACCGAGAGCGCGGACCGCGGCGGTATTCCATCCGAGGTCGTTGCTCGTCTCAAGAATTCTTCGCAGCTCGGGGACGGCGCGGGGATCGCGCATGGCTGCGAGTGCGGCGATGGCTTGCTCGAGCAACTCGGGCTCGGCCACGTGCTCGATAGCATAGGGATAGCCGTCGCGAATTCCGTGATGGCCCAGAAATTCGGCCATCTTCAATTTCTCGAGCAGATCACGCTCCTCGCGCAAGTGCGGCTGCAGTGCCGTAGCCGCCTCGTCCGTATCGACGCGCATCAGCGCCTCTACCGCGTTGTGCCAGGTTTCGGGGTCGCCGCGATTCAGCATGTCTGAGAGAGGCGGAACAAGCTGCCCGGCAGCCCGATGGCAATCTGCGTCCGTCGCCGCGCAAGAATCGGCGACGCGGAAGCATGCTTCTGCGAAAGCATTGTGCTCTGTTTCGTCGAGAGCGAGCTTCGAGATTTCCAAAAGTGCAGGCGCGGATGCGACTGGCCGCGTATCGTCGAGGGCGGTGATGTCATTTGCTATGCCCAGGCCAGCATCGAATTTTTTGTGAATTCTGCTCAGGAGCTCGAACGATCCACTAGCTGGATTAAAGCGAAACAAACTCCATTCGGCGGCACGTTGAACGGCTGGCGCGCCATCAAGCGGCATCTGACGCAGCAATTCGAGGATCCCGCGCTGCTGGCTTCCGATGCGCAGCTCGCCGACGGCGTGAATTCGCGCGGCTTGTTCCGCAAATGTCGACGATGCGGCTTCTTCGAGCTGCGCCCTCGCTCGTTCATTCTGCACAGCTTGCTGACCCGCGCCTCCCAGAGCCTCAATCGCCGCGAGCCTCGCTGAATAGTTCGAGTCATGCCGGTCGAGCGCGTCTGCGAGTGCGGCTACGGCTTTTTCATGCAGCGCAGCTTGATCGAGATAGTCGGCATCAAGCAATGCGCGGATTGAGTGGGCGGCCTGCGCGCGAACAGTGGGAGATGCATCAGCCAGAAGCGGAGCGATGGCATCGATCGCGCCGGGCGTTTGCGCAGCGAGAAGCGAGCGCCGCTGCAGCGCAGTGAGGAGCGGAATCGCTGCTGCGCCTTTGCGCCCGCGAAGCCCGTCCAGAATCAGCGAGACGGATTTGGCGCGATCTGCGCCGGCGTTGACATCGAGCAGAGTCTTGACCGTCGCGAGCAGCGGGTCATCCGGAACAACTAACGGCGGAATCGCCTGATCGAGGCTCGAAGACGGTTGCGTGACGGCATAGCCCTCGCTTGTGCGCCCGAGAATCAGCAGCCGCAATTGCCCGCGCGCGATGCGCTGCCCTTCCGGAAAATTCCAAATCCCCAGATCGGCGCTGTTCAGCGTGAGCGTGTCGCGGGAGAAAACACCTTTGAGGACATGCACCGGCGTGAACTTGAATTGCAGCAGAGTGGTTTCGCCTTTTCCGCCGGAGGAAATTTTGATTTCGTCGACGTCCTCGACGCGCGCCGCCATGACGAGCGTGGCGTTTCGCAAGGGCTGTTCGAGATCGAGGCCACGGAACCATTCGTCGCGCGCGGCGCGCGCCGCGGGATTAACCGCGAGTATCAGAAGTACGAGCCAAGTCGCGGAAACTCGGAGAACATTCCATCCCCTCGCGTTGGGGAATCCCATTCTGGACCTCGCCCCGTCGGCATGCTGATTGTTCGAAGTGCATTCCCTACGACGAGCAAGACGCGCAACGAGGCGAAACTGTTATCGCAAAGATTTGAAGCGATGCACAGAATTTGGGGCGAGTAACGGAAAACTTGAAGCGCGCTCGAGAGGGAGCGAGCGCGCCTTGACGAACTACTGCCGCGCCTGGACCGAATCCGGGCCGACGGTAGCGGCCGCCGTGGCGTAAGTGCTCTCGAAGCGGTGCGTGCCGGCGAAATAATTCCTGTCGCGCAGCTCGCGGTATATTCTGCCCGCTACGTCGGCGGCTCGCGGGCCGCTGACTACTCGGCTGCCACCGCGAAGCAGAACGACGAGCACGATCTTCGGATGTGCCTGGTCGGCGTAGGAAACGAACCAGCCAAGGCGCCCGCCGAGACCTTCGTCGTTGCAAGTGCCGGTCTTGCCGAGTGCTTGTTCGCCGTAGGGATCGTAGCTGGACTTCCCCGTGCCATAAAGCACAGCGGCGAGCATGCCTTCCTGCAAATCCGGAACGAGCGGGCCGATATCAAGCTTGCGCTTGACCTGCGGTGTGAAATTCGCGCGGGCTTCAGCGGTGCGCGGGTACTGCAAGTAATACATCGTGCCGCCATTCGCCAGCGTTGAGACCAGCGACGCAAGCTGCAACGGAGTCATGCGAATGCCCGAACCAAAGCTTGACATGCGCGCGATGCCGCCATAGGCCGGAGGCGCACTTGGCAGGGCGCCCGGCTGTTCGCCCTCGATATTCAGGCCGGCCAGTTCGCCGAGCCCGAGCAGTTGCGCGTACTGCGAAACCTTCTCGAAGCCGAGGCGTTCGCCGACGGCTTGAAAGTAATCGTTGTTCGAGTGCGCCATGGCCTCGGTCAAGTCCATATAGCGGCGATGGCCGACATTGATCATGGTGTCGCGCGTGATGATGCCTTCTTTTAGCCCCGCGAGCGCTATGACCGGCTTGATCGTCGAGCAGGGTTCAAAGCCGGAGGAGAAGACCATCTTCTGGTTCACCGCGGCCAGAATCCGGCCGGTCGAGGGATCGATTGCGAGGACTGAGCCGTTGGCATTGCCGAGGGCGTTTACGGCGATCGTTCGCACGATCGAATCGTCGTTGTCGGGAATATCGTCTTTGGTCGGATTCGCGCGATTCGGAACGCCGTAACTGTGGCGCGAATGGCGCGGAGCTGCTCCGGCGAACGCGGACTGTACCAAATCGGGAGATGGAGCGACCATCGCGGCGATGGCGAGTAATGCAAGGATCGTCAGGCGTTTGCGAGACTGGGCTGGCTGAACCTTCGACATTTATAAGCTTCCCCGGACCCCGGTGGCTCCCCCCGCCAAAGGCCGAATTTCAGATTGTAGGGAAGCGTAGCCTGGAGCGCAACCCTCTACAAGAAGGATTATCGGCTGGGCGGGGTAATAATGGAACTGAACAAGAGACCAGTTTCGGGACGTGCAGGGAAACGCGTGGAACAGGCACTTTGACCTGTCCGACCGGCGGAATCAGCGACAGTAGGACAGGCACTCCTGCCTGTCTCTAAAGTCCCTAAGAATGTCGTGGGCCGCGGGCCTTTGCCTTAGCGCGAAGGCTTGGCCTTAGCGGCGCCAGCGGCAGCGGCATGAGCCATCGGCTTGGCTGTTTCTGCAGCCTTCTCGGAATCGCCGTTATCGGCAACCGCGGTGTTCAAAAGGCCGAGTTGCTTACGCAGTTCGGTATCAATCTTGGCGCGGATATCGCGGTTTTCCTTAAGGAACTGGCGGGCATTATCGCGGCCCTGGCCGAGACGCTCGCCCTTGTATGAGATCCACGTTCCGCTTTTCTCGAGGAGCCCGCGTGTGACGCCGAGGTCGATCAGATCGCCGTCGGCGGAGATGCCTTCGCCATAGATAATGTCGAATTCGGCCTCGCGGAACGGTGCGGCGACCTTATTCTTTACGACCTTGGCGCGGGTGCGCGAGCCGATCACCCGATCGCCTTCCTTGATGGATTGAATGCGGCGAATATCGAGGCGGATCGAGGAATAGAATTTCAGGGCGCGTCCGCCGGTGGTGGTTTCCGGATTGCCAAATAGAACGCCGATTTTCTCGCGGATTTGATTGATGAAAATCAGGCAGGTCTTGGACTTCGAGACGATGGCGGTGAGTTTTCGCAGCGCCTGGGACATCAGCCGCGCCTGCAAGCCCATCTGCGGATCGCCCATATCGCCTTCGAGCTCGGCCTTGGGCACCAACGCGGCGACGGAGTCGATCACGATCACGTCCACGGCGTTCGACTTGATCAGCGTTTCGGCGATTTCCAGCGCCTGTTCCCCGTTATCCGGCTGCGAGACGAGCAGGTTGTCCACGTCCACACCCAGCTTTCGCGCGTAGACGGGATCGAGCGCGTGCTCGGCATCAATAAAGGCCGCTTGGCCGCCAAGCTTCTGGGCTTCGGCGATTACGTGCAGCGTCATGGTCGTCTTGCCGCCCGATTCCGGGCCATACACTTCGATGACGCGGCCGCGCGGGAATCCGCCCACGCCCAGCGCCGCATCGAGAGAAATCGAGCCTGTAGGAATCACGCTTACCGGCACGAGCACGTCCCGGTTGCCGAGGCGCATGATGGAGCCCTTGCCATAAGTCTTCTCAATTTGTGAGATCGCGTTCTCGAGCATTTTTGTCTTTTCATCCGACATAGACCACCTCGAAGGGCTAGATTTTGGCGGGGGCGAAGGCCCTGAGTCTAGCAGCGAACTGCCGGGCCGGCCGCATTGTCCCGTTGCGGCGAGATTAGCACAAGGCGAAGAAAAAGCAAAGACTTTCTTGCCCTAGCTGGGCCCTGCCCTGGCTGCTCCTGCGACTCTTTAGCGTCGCGATCGCTCCCTCTCTTGCCTGTCCCGACGCCGCCCATCACTATGCTACGATTTCGGACCTATGAAAACCGTACTTCTACTGATCTGCTCAAATATTTTCATGACCGCGGCGTGGTATGGCCATCTCAAGTACCGCAAGGCGCCGCTGATTGCGGCGATCGTGGTGAGCTGGCTCATTGCCTTCTTTGAATATTGCTTCCAGGTGCCGGCGAATCGCATCGGCTACGGCGAGTTCACCGGGTTCCAGTTGAAGATCATCCAGGAAGTGATCACTCTGTGCGTGTTTGTGGTCTTCGCCTTCTTCTATCTGGGCGAAAGCTTGAAGTGGAATTACGCGCTGTCGTTCCTCTGCATCATGGGCGCGGTGACGTTTGCGTTCTGGGGCAAGTTTTAGGTTTGGGTTCACGAATATTTGTAAAATCCGCGGCCGGATTTGCGACCGAGCCAGCCTGCGGCGACGTACTTCCTCAGCAGCGGGCAGGCGCGATATTTTGAATCGCCGAAGCCTTTATAGAGAACTTCCAAGATATCCACGCAGACATTTAGGCCGATGAAGTCCGCGAGTTCCAGCGGGCCCATCGGGTGATTCATTCCCATTTTCATTACCGCGTCAACGGATTCGGGCGTGGCTACGCCTTCCATCACGCAAAAAGCGGCTTCATTAATTAACGGCATGAGGACACGATTCGAGACGAAGCCGGGAGCGTCGTTCACGGCCACCGGCTTCTTGCCGAGCTTTTCGCAGAGCTGCATCGTGAGCGCGAACGTGTCGTCGCTGGTTTGTAGCGCGCGAATTACTTCGACGAGCTGCATCACCGGCACGGGATTCATGAAATGCATGCCGATGAAGCGCTCGGGACGGCTGGTTTGCGCGGCGAGCGATGTAACGGAAATCGAGGATGTGTTGCTGGCGAGCGGCACGCCGGGTCGCAAGACCGCGTCGGCTTCCTTGAGAACGCGGATTTTCAGTTCCAGATTCTCGGGAACAGCTTCGACAGCGAAGTCTGCTTCGGCGAGCGAGGAGATTGCAGTTTGCGGCTGAATGCGGCCAAGCGCGGCAGTCTTATCGTCTTCCGTGATCTTCGCCTTCTTCACTTCGCGATCGAGATTGGCATTGATGGTCGCAAGGGCGCGATCGAGGAAGCGCTGCTCGATATCGCGGAGGATCACGCGATAGCCCGAGCGCGCAAAAACGTGCGCGATGCCATTGCCCATCGTGCCCGCGCCAAGCACGGCGACGGTTTTGATCTCAGCGATGCTCATTGAACCTCCCACGACGCGACGACGAAAATGGAATCAAAGCGGCGAAGAGCCATAAGCCACGTGGCGCGCTATTCCGACGGTGCGGCTTCGATGACTTCGCGGATGATTCCTCGCGACCGCGCTACGTCCTTTTCCGCAACGAGCAGTCGCACACCAGAGGCCGCCTTGGCGACGCGACTCGCGATTCCGACCTCCCGAAGGCAGAGCTTTAGCACGTCCGCCTGATCGGCTGCGGCGCCGGACCAGGCCTCAGAAGTGAGCTCGTCATCATCAATATCTTGGCCCTCGACAGGTAGGTCATCGGGAGCCAGATCAGGGGCATCGTCCTCAGCGCCGCGCCTTGAGCTTTCAGTGCCCGATGGAGACGAACCGGCGCCGATCGAAACGCCGCTGTTGGAATCGCCGTTAATGCTTGCGAGAACGTCAAGCGCCGCGGCGTAATCCGCGTCCTCCACCGATACTTCTAGCGGATTGCGCCGAAATCCTGCGCCGAGACGAGCTTCCAGCGGCTCGTATTTGAAATAAGCAATACCTTCGTCGTCGAGAGCGGAACACAGCCGATCGAACATTCCGCGGTCGGCACCGCCCCATACGACTTGCAGCGAACCGGGAGACTCGCCGGTTTCGTCAGCATGCAGTGCGGACGTCAGTACGGACTGGGCGTTCGCGCGATCCTCGCTATTGATCCAAAATTCGTATGTGGGGGAGCCATCGGCGATGATTTCAGCCGACGATCTCCGCGTATTGAAGCGAATGCCTGCGGCGTTCAGCGCGTCGCGTAGGGCGGGCGCGTCAGCCGCGCTCAATCCCTGCCGCAGGATGCTCGGCGAGCTGAGGTCGTGCACGCCGACTTCTTGCGGGGCGGTCTCGGTGGGGAGTGCAGCAACCAAGTCGACATCGCAGTCGGAGCAGCGCGTGAAGCCTGGGCGATATTCGAGTTTGCAACTCGGGCAGAACAACGGCGCCTCCCGCGCGGCTCTCAACGCCAGAAAAATGCAGATTCCTCGTCCGCCTAGGCGGACTCGGAATGACAACGCTTCGCTTTCGGCGCGAGGAGACCAAGAATGCGCCGGCCAGAATAGCAGATGACTGGCCGCCGGTCGAAGCGCTAGTAGCGCTCGATGGCTAGCGCTACGGCGTTGCCGCCGCCGAGGCAGAGCGCGGCGATGCCGCGCTTTTTGTTGCGGCGCTGCAATTCGTAGAGCAGAGTTACCAGGATGCGCGCGCCGGAAGCACCGATGGGATGGCCGATGGCTACCGCGCCGCCGTTCACGTTCACCTTGGCGGGATCGAGACGCAATTGGCGCGTGACCGCAATCGCAGCTACTGCGAAGGCTTCATTCAGTTCGTAGAGATCGACATCCTTATCGCGATCCCAGCCGGTTTTTTGCAGCAGCTTTTCGACGGCATCGACCGGCGCCATCATCACCCACTTCGGCTCGAGGCCGCTCACGGCCTGCGCGATGATGCGCGCCATCGGCGTCTTGCCCAGCCGCGAGGCATTGCTCTCGCTCGTGACGACTAAAGCTGCGGCACCGTCGTTTGTTCCCGGCGCGTTGCCTGCGGTTACCGTGCCGTCCTTTTTGAATGCGGGCCGGAGCTTGGCCAGGGCTTCGAGCGAAGTATCTTCGCGGGGCGATTCATCGGTCTTGATAATGATGGGATCGCCCTTCTTCTGCGGAATTTCGATGGGCAGAATCTGCTCGCTGACAAAGCAGGACTTGATGGCGTGGATGGCTTTGCGATGGCTGTCGACAGAGAACTGATCTTGCTCCTGGCGCGTGATGCCGTATTTTTCGGCGACTAGCTCGCCGGTCATGCCCATGTGGAAATTCTCGTACGCGTCCCAGAGGCCGTCGGTGATCATCGAGTCGAACATTTCGGCATTGCCGATGCGATAGCCGGTGCGCGCGTTCTTGAGCAGATACGGGCAATTCGACATGGATTCCATGCCGCCGGCGACGACGATTTCGGATTCGCCGAGCGCTACAGCCTGCCCCGCGAGCGCCACGGATTTCAGACCCGAGCCGCAGACTTTATTGATAGTCATGGCCGCGACGCGCGCATCGAGGCCGCCGCGCAGCGCCGCCTGGCGCGCGGGATTTTGGCCCAGGCCCGCCTGGACCACGTTGCCCATAATCGCTTCGTCCACTTGCTTTGGCTCGATGCCGGCGCGGCGGACGGATTCAGCGACGACTTTCGCGCCCAGTTCCGGTGCGGTGAGCGGAGAGAGTCCGCCCATAAATTTGCCGATCGGAGTGCGCACTGCGCTGAGAATTACTGGCTGTTCCATGACGATGACTCCTTCGAGGCCCGCGCGGGATGGCCAACGCTCGAAGGTGAAGTATAGGCGCGCAAAGAGATGCGGTCAATTTCGGCTAACGGCCGTCCTCGTGGAGGCGGCAACGGCTCTGCGAGGTGCTTTCGCATGGTCATTTTTGTCTTGAATAGAAATGACCTCG
>Ga0310038_10000590_pt1 | contig 29777 bp, 29 predicted proteins | sample Sb_taG_6_FD_200461 | JGI IMG/M metagenome (GOLD analysis project Ga0310038, IMG submission 200461) | Peat soil microbial communities from Weissenstadt, Germany - Sb_50d_4_PS metaG (v2) (version 2) | ecosystem: Environmental > Terrestrial > Soil > Wetlands > Peat | place: Germany: Weissenstadt... | reverse complement strand
ACAGCTCGTGAGCTGCCTGGTCGAGCTGTACGGCGCCGGGCTGGCCGAGATCGTCAGGATCATTGGCGAGGACGCGGAGGAGAACGGGACGGGCCAGCAGCTGATGGACAAGCTGGCCGCCGATCCGCTGGTGGAGAGCCTGCTGCTGCTGCATGACCTGCACCCGCTAGGGGTCGCGGACCGGGTACGGCGCGCGATCGAGCAGGTCATGCCGCAGCTTGGCGCGCAGGCCGGCCAGGTGAGCTTCGACGGCGTCGACGAGGCGGGCGTCATCCACCTGCGGCTGGAGCGCGGCGGCCACGGCTGTCAGTCCTCCTCGGGAGCGTCCGCGGCGGCCATCGAGCAGGCGGTGGCCGAGGCGGCGCCGGAGGCCTCCGGCGTCGACGTCGATGTTGTCACCGCGGCCCCCGAACTGCCGCTGCTGCAGATCACCCGGCGCCCGGCGGCGGTCCGGGGGACCCGGTGACCGGCGCGTCCGGCGCGTCCGGGCTCCGGCGCTTCGTCAAGCGTCCGGCGGGCGCCGGGCCGGGCCCGGCACCGGGCCTCCCGCCATCGATCCAGCAGGTCCTGGCGGCGCGGGCCGCCGCCCGGGCCGGCGCCGAGGCGCTGGACGGCGCCGAACGGTGCGAGATGTGCCGCGAGATACTCGGCGGGCGCCACGGGCACGTGGTGGACCTGGAGAAGCGGTCGCTGTCCTGCACCTGCCGCGCGTGCTACCTGCTGTTCACCCACGAGGGGGCGGCGGGCGGCCGGTACCGGGCCGTCCCGGAGCACGTCTATCACGACCCCGGCCGGCCGCTCACCGACGCGGACTGGAACGAGCTGCAGATCCCGGTGGCCATGGCCTTCTTCTTCTACAACTCGGCCCTGGGACGCGTGGTGGCCGGGTACCCGAGCCCGGGCGGGGCGACCGAGTGCGAGCTGGACCTAGCGGCCTGGGACCGGCTGGCCGCCACCCACCCGCTGCTCGGGGTGCTGGCCCCCGATGTCGAGGCCATCCTGGTGAACCGTGCTGGCCCCGGGGGGAACTTCGAGGTCTTCCTCATCCCGGTCGACGAGTGCTACGGGCTGGTCGGGGAGCTGCGGATGAAATGGCAGGGCTTCGACGGCGGCGCGGAAGCCCGGGCGGCGCTGGCGGCCTTCCTGGACGGCTTGCGGCGGCGCGCGGTGCTGCTGAAGGGTAAGACAGACGGCCCGGGCGTGAGGCCCGGATCGCCCGAGCCCGAGCTGGAAGAACACTCTGGGAGAGCACCGACATGGCCGACCTGATCTTCGGCTGCACGGGCGTGACCGCGGAGCGGTACGCGGCGACCCCCACCCTGACGTTCTCGCTGACCATCACCGAGCGTTCCGGCGCGGCGGTGCACGCCATCGCGCTGCGCTGCCAGATCCGCATCGAGCCGCATCGCCGCCGGTACTCCGCGGCCGAGGCACAGCGGCTGCACGACCTGTTCGGTGACCCGTCGCGGTGGGCCGACACGGTCAAGCCGATCCAGCTCGCCACGGTCACCACCATGGTCCCCTCGTTCACCGCGGTGACCGAAACCGACCTGCAGGTGCCGTGCACCTACGACCTGGAGGTGGCATCGGCCCGCTACCTGCAGGGCCTGGACGACGGCACGATCCCGCTGCTCCTGCTGTTCAGCGGCACCGTCTTCGTGGCCAGCGGCGACAGCTTCTCGGTCGAGCTCGTGCCGTGGAGCGCCGAGGCCTCCTACCGGATGCCGGTGAGCGTGTGGCGGGACCTGGTGGACATCCACTTCCCGGGCAGCGCGTGGCTGCGCTGCAGCCGCCAGACGCTGGACGAGCTGTCCGCGTTCAAGGCCAGGCGCGCCCTGCCCACCTGGGACGCCACCCTGGCCGCTCTGCTCGCCGAAGCCGGCGACTCCGGGGATCCGGCGGAGGCGAGCCGCCATGAATGACACGGGCACGAACGGCGCGGGCGTGAACCTCGATGCCGTGCGCCGGATCGCCGACGCCGTCCTCTACGAGGGCTACATCCTGTACCCGTACCGGGCCTCGGCGCAGAAGAACCGCAGCCGGTGGCAGTTCGGCGTGCTCATGGCGCCCGGGTACGCCGCAATCGACCCCTCGGAAAGCAGCTTTACCCGGACCGAGTGTGTGCTCGAGCACTGGGGGCAGCCCGCCGCCCAGGTCATCCTCCGGTTCCTGCAGGTCCAGCGGCGCAGTACCGAGGGCGTGGCACCGGGCGCGCACGCCCCGGCCTGGGACGAGGCGACCGAGCGCGAGATCGGGTTCACCGTCGGGACGGCCGAGCTGCTCGGCCCGGGCCTGGTCACGGAGTTCTCGGTTCCCGGAGGGGAAGATCGCGAACCGTCGCCCGGCGCGGGGTGCGCGGTCCGCCGCCGGGAACCGCTGGCCGGCACGGTGTCCGTGCGCACCACCCCGGTACCGGGCCCGTGGCGGGCCGTCCGGCTTCAGGTCCGGGTCGAGAACCGGACCGCGGCCGAGCCCGCGCCCGCGCTGCGGGAGGAGGCGCTGCCGACCGCGCTGGTCGCCGCGCACGTGATCGTGACCGTCTCCGGCGGGGAGTTCATCTCGATGACCGATCCGCCGGAGTGGGCGCAACCGGCCGTGGCCGAGTGCCAGAACACCGGCGGCTGGCCCGTCCTGGCCGACCCCGGCGGCGGACGCCAGGCCGTGCTGTTCTCGCCGATCATCCTGTACGACTACCCGGAACTGGCCCCGGAGAGCCCGGGCGAGCTGTACGACGGCACCGAGATCGACGAGATCCTCACGCTGCGCACGCTCGCGCTGTCCGACGAGGAGAAGCTCGAGGCCCGGGCCACCGATCCGCGCGCGGCGGCGCTGATCGACCGGGTCGAGGCGATGGACGTGCAGACCATGGAACGGCTGCACGGGACCATCCGCTCACCGCATCCGGGCGGCGCGGGCGTGCCGTGGTGGGACCCGGAAGCCGACGCGTCGGTGTCCCCCGATACCGACTCGGTGATGATCGGCGGCCAGGCGGTGGCCCGCGGCAGCCTGGTCCGGCTGCGGCCGGGCGCCCGGCGAGCCGACGCCCAGGACATGTTCCTGGCCGGGCGTATCGCCGAAGTCCAGGCGGTGCTGCTCGACGTCGAGGATCAGCCGTACCTGGCCGTGTCGCTGACCGATCACCCGGACCCGGACCTGAGCATCGCGCACGGGAGGTTCCTGTACTTCATGCCCGACGAGGTAGAGCCGTGGGAAGTCTCATGACCGGACGGATCCTGGTGGCGGGTGTGGGCAACGTGTTCCTGCGCGACGACGCCTTCGGCGTCGAGGTCGTGCGGCTGCTCGCTGAGCGTCCGCAGCCGCCGGGGGTGCAGATCCGTGACTACGGCATCCGCGGCGTCCACCTGGTCTACGAGCTGCTCAACGGGTATGACCTGTTCGTCCTGGTGGACGCGGCGCCCCGGGGGGAGGCCCCGGGGACGGTGGCCGTGCTCGAGGTGGACCTGCCCAGTGCGGACGCCCAGCCGGTCATCGACGCGCACAGCCTGACCCCCGACGCCATCTTCGGGCTGCTGTCCTCGCTGGGCGGTCACCCCGGGCGGAGCCTGGTGGTGGCGTGCGAGCCGGCCGACGTCGACGCGGGCATGGGCCTGTCCGAGCCGGTCCGTGCGGCCCTGCCGCACGCGGTGCGCGCCGTAGAGGAGATCCTGGCCGCGGCCGCGGCCGGGGATGGGGATGGGGACGGGGAGCAGGCAGCCGGGCAGGAGTGCATGGCGGACTTAGCACGACATCCGGACGAACCGACTCAGGAAGGAGGTGCTCAGGATGCTGAGCAGTCTGATCAAGGCGGCCCTCATCGCCGCGCTGCTGGCGGTGGTGGTCGATTCACTACCGGACATCAAGCGGTACCTGGAAATTCGTGAGATGTAGCCCGCGCACGCCAGGAAGGAGGTGAGGGGCGTGGAGGTCGTATTCGGTTTCGCGGTCGGCTACTTCATCGGCACCCGCCAGGGGCGGAAGGGCCTGCAGGAGGCGATCGAGTCGGCTCAGGCGATCATGGCGTCCCCGGAGACCCGGCGGATGCTGAGCGAGGCCATATCCGCGTTCGAGACCGTGGCTGGCCCGACCATGGAGCGCATGGGGCGCAGATCCGGCCGCGGCAGCGGGGCCGCGCTCATCGGCAGCGTGGTGGACGAGCTCATCGAGCGGCGGTCCCGCCGCGCGGCGTAAGGTCATCTGACAGACGGGAGCGGGATGCACGAATTCGGCTTGTGTGAGGGTGTCCTGGACGCGGTGCGCCAGCGGGCTCGCGGCCGCCGGGTGACCGGCGTGCGGGTCCGGTTCGGTGTCCGGCATGCCGTCGACGAGGAATCCCTGGCCCAGGCCTTCAGCATGATGGCCGAGGGAACCGAGGTGGCCGGCGCCGCCGTCGAGCTCGTGACGGTGCCGGCCACCATCGTCTGCCCGGATTGCGGACTGCGCGGGGAGACCACCGACCTGCTGGCCACCTGCCCGCGCTGCGCCAGTGCCAACGCCGAGATCAGCGGCGGGGAGGAGATGGTCCTGGAGTCGATCAGGTACGCGGCGGCGCGGCCGGCGGAGAGGGGATAGCCATGTGCCTGGGTATCCCGGCCCAGCTGGTGGGCGGCGAGACCGGCCATCCCGACCTGGCCATGGTCGACATGGGCGGCGTGCCGCGCGCGATCAACGTCGCCCTGCTCGAGGACCGGCCCCGGGCCGGGGACTGGGTGCTGGTGCACATGGGCTTCGCGCTGTCCGCCATGACCCCGGACGAGGCGCGGGACGCGCTGGCCGCGCTCGGCGCGGAGAACGAGGCGGCCGAACGGGAGGCGGAGCGACAAGCAGCCGGGGGGACCGCGTGACGGGAGTCCCGGGTACGGTGCCTGACACCGGCGGGCCGCTGATGTTCGTCCGCTACGCCTACCCGCCGAACGCCCTGGGTTACTGCGGGCCCGCGGACTTCGCCGCCTTCCGCGAGTACGCGGTGGCCGGCGTGGTCGACCGCGGCCTGATCCAGCTGGCCCAGGCGTTCGCCGGCGCCTGGCCGTACCTGGAGCTGATCGCGGCCGGCTGCGGCATCGGTGATCCGCTGGACCGGCGCGTGGTGGAGGCCTACTGGGTCGGCAACGACCTGCTGGACCAGGTTCCGGTCACCGAGATCGGCAACTCGATGCAGGACCGGTTCCGGCACCGGGTCGGCGGCAACTTCCCGTTCCTGGCCGAAGGGGTGCTGGCCGGCGGGGTGCCGCACCACAGCTTCGCCGTCTTCTGCGTGTACCCGTGGACCGGCCTGCTGAGCGACGACCGCAAGGCCAGGCACGCGCTCATGGTCCTGGACCGGTGCCGGATCCGGTGGGGCCGGGTGACGGCCATCGCGGGCGACCAGGCCACCGTCGAGTGCCGGCCGCTGCGCTGGGACGGGCGGCTGCTGACCCTGGGCGAGCCGGCGGCGGAGACGGCCCGGCTGGCCCTGGACGGTTCGGCAGTGCTCATGTCCGGCGCCCACGGCATCGGCCCGGGCGACTGGGTCTCGCTGCACTGGGACTGGATCTGCGACCGGCTCACCCAGCGCCAGCTGCGCGCCCTGCGCGGCTTCACGCTGCGCCACCTGGACCTGGTCAACCACCGCGTCGAGCATCCCGGGACCCTCGCCGTCCTCGGCTGACCGGCGGGTGAGGGCCCTGGCCCAGCCGGCCGTCCCGGACGCTCAAATATTTCTCTCCGAACGGACCCGTGGTCTCACGCGCGGGTATACGGCAGGCCGCTACGGGGAACGGGTGCTGAGGTGAGGTCAGCACGGAAGATCACGGGCTTGGCCGCGATGGCGGCGCTGGCCCTGCTGGCGGCGGGATGCACGGGCGGCGGGCACGGCACCGGCCAGGCCAGCCCCGCGGCCCAGGCCGGGGGCGCGTCCGGCGCGAGCGCCAGGGCGGCGGGCCCGCGGGTGACGATCACGCCGGCGAACGGCGCCAGGGACGCCGACCCGGCCGCGGGCATCACGGTCACGGCGGCCGGCGGCACGCTGACCCACGTCACCGTGCGCACCTCCGGCGACCCGGTGCCCGGCGCCCTGAGCCAGGACGGCGCGGTGTGGCGCAGCCAGTGGGCGCTGGACGTCTCGCAGGCCTACACGGTGACGGCCACCGCCTCCGGACACGGCGGCGGCACCGTCACCGCGACCAGCGCGTTCCGCACGCTGGCGCCCAGCCAGACGTTCACCACCGAGATCCTGGAGGGCTATCACCAGAGCTACGGCGTGGGGATGCCGATCATCTTGTACTTCAGCCAGCGGATCACCGACAAGGCCGCGGTCGAGCGCGCGCTGCAGGTCACCACGTCGACGCCGGTGGTCGGCGCGTGGTACTGGGACGATCCCTGCAACATGGCCCCCACCTGCGCCTACTTCCGGCCCAGGAATTACTGGCCGGCCGGCACCACGGTCAGCTTCACCGGGCACCTGAACGGCGTGCAGGGCGCGCCGGGCGTGTACGGCGACCACACCTTGACCCAGACCTTTGACATCGGTGCGTCGCTGATCGCGATCGGGAACACCGCGACGCATCGCACGCGGATCTACTACAACGGCAAGCTCCGCTACGACTGGCCGATCAGCTCGGGCCGGCCGGGCGACGACACCCCCGACGGGAGCTACCTGACCATCGAGAAGGCCAACCCGGTGCAGATGACCGGCCCGGGGTACAGCATCTCGGTCCCCTGGTCGGTGCGGTTCACCTTCAGCGGGGACTACTACCACGACGCCTACTGGTCGGTGGGCGAGCAGGGGTTCGAGAACGTCAGCCACGGCTGCGTCAACCTCTCGCCCGCCGACGCCGAGACGTACTACAACCTGGCCGTACCCGGCGACCCGATCACGATCGTGGGCAGCCCGAAGGGCGGAGCCTGGGACAACGGCTGGACCGAGTGGTTCCTGAGCTGGTCACAGTACTTGCAGGGCAGCGCGCTGCACGAGGCCGTGCAGGCCGGGCCGGACGGCAGCACGTTCGTCGACCCCGCCACGCTGCCGCCCTCCACCGCGTCCGCGCCGCTGCAGACCGCCCCGCCCGGCAACTCAGCCGCGAGGTAGCCGACCGGATCGCCGACCCGGCCGGGCCGGCCAGCGGGCGCCGAGCATCCGGTTCAGGCCCGCGACCTGGTAGTAGATGTTGGTGACGATCTGCAGGATCACGAAGGTCACCGGCCACAGCGCCCCGCTCAGGCCGGGCACCACCGCCACCGGCAGCGTGTAGGACATCACCACCCGGATCACGGCGTCGGCGAGCAGCCCGGTGCCCCACATCACGGTCGAGACGCGCCAGATGCGGCGGAAGGCCGGCTCCGCCTCCCAGAGCGCGTCCCAGTCCCGCACCGTGAACATCTTGCGGCCCTCCAGCAGAGGACGGGCAAAGGTGAACGCGGCCGGCCGCCGGGCCGGCACGCTGGCCAGGAACCACAGGCCCCACAGCCCGGTGATCAGCCCGTCCCTGGCCAGCAGGAACCGGGGATCGCGGGCGATGACCGAGACGAGGATGGAGGCGACGATGGTGGTCAGCACGAACAGGGCCACGCCATCGGCGCGCCGCCTGACGGCCAGCGTGTAGCCGGCGCTCAGCGCGGGAATCGCCGCCCCGGCGCCGAGTGCCACCAGGTTGCCGACCCCGAGGCTGTGCAGCAGGTAGTAAACGGCGATCGGGGCGCCGATACCGAAGACCAGCCCGGCCAGGGCCCGGGTACCGCCGGGCCGCCGGTCCTGGCCCGGTGGGCCGGACCCGGGTGAGCCGGACCCGGGTGAGCCGGGCCCCGGTGAGCCGGACCTGCGTGCCGAACCGGGCACCTGTGCCACCGCGATCACGGCTGGGCCCTGGTGGCCAGGTCGAACACGGTTACCACCTCCCGCCCGTAGGCGGCCACATCCAGGTCCGGGCGGACGTCGAGCAGGAATGGCAGCCCGTCGACCGCGCGCTGCACCAGGGTGGCCATCACGGCCGGGTCGAAAGCACGGAACTCCCCGGCGGCCTGCCCGGCGCTCATGATCTCCTCCAGCGGCGACACCGCCGCTTTCTCGCTGGCTGCGTCGTAGCCGAAGCCGCCGTTGATGAAGAGGTCGGCCAGCGCCTTCATCTGCTCCCGGTGGCTGCCGATGAAGGCCACGTTGCCCTCGATGTAGGCCCGCAGCGCCACGGCCGGGCTGGCGGCCGTCTTCATCCGCTCGGCCATGAAGGCGCCGATATCGGCCAGTACGGTCCGTACCACCTCGCCGATCAGTTCCTCTTTCCCGGCGAAGTGGTAGGAGATCAGGCCCGTGCTGGACAGCCCGGCCCGCCTGGCGATCTGCGCGAACGTGGCGTTCCGGTAGCCGAGGTCGGCGATCGTGCCGATCGCGGCGGAGACGATCTGGGCCCGGCGGGCCTGCTCGGTGAGCGTCCGGGATTGCTCAGCTGAGCTGTTTCTTGCTTGCACAGATTAAAATTAGCATGACCGAGCAAATATTGCCACTCGACGGCCGGGCGGTTCCTGGCGGCGCGGCCGGGCTGGGGACCGCTGGCCGAGTCAGAAGCCGTGGACTGGCCGGATGGACGAGGTGAGGCGCTAGGCCGTGCTGGGCTGGGGACGGTACCGGGTGAAGGCCGGCAGGGCCAGGCCGATGACGGCCGCGCCCGCGACGGTGATCAGGCCGCCGGTGAGCGCGCTGACGACCGGTGAGGTCAGCGAGCCCACGGCTCCCGCCTCGAGGTTGCCGAGCTGGCCGCCGCTCACTCCCACCACGTAGTCGGCCGCGGTGACCCGGCCGCGGAACTTATCGGGCGTGGTCTGCTGGACGATCGTGCCGCGGAAGACCACGGTGAAGGTATCCGCCGCGCCCGCTATGGCCAGCATGACCAGGGTCAGCCACAACGTGGTGGCGATCGCGAAGCCCGCGAAGGCGGCGCCCCAGACGGCGACCGCGCAGAGCATGGCCCGGCCCTGCCGCGTGATGCGCCCGACCGGTCCCGATAGCGCCGCGCTCACCAGGCCGCCGACGCCGATCGCGGTGGTGAGCAGGCCCAGCGTGCGCGGGTCCGCGCCGAACCGCTCGGCGTTGATCGCCGGGAACAGCGCGATCGGCAGGCCGAAGATGGTGGCGTTGAGGTCGGCCAGGAATGCGCCCGCGAGCACGTGACTGCGCCCGATATACCTGACTCCCCCGGCGACCGCGCGGGGCCCCGGCCGGACGGCGCCCGCCGGCCGCGGCAACGCCGGCAGCCGGGCGACGCCGTACAGGGAGCAGGCGAAGCTGGCCGCGTCGATGAGGTAGCACGCGCGCAGGCCGAGGCCCGGTGCCGCGGTTATCAGCCCGGCCAGCGCAGGCCCTGTGGTCAGCATGATCTGGAAGCTCAGCCGGTTGAGCGCGAGGCCCGCCGTCAGCTGATCGGCCGGAAGCAGACTCGGGATGAAGGTCCGCCGGGCCGGAGCGTTGATCGCGCTGACCGAGGACGACACGGCGACCAGCGCATACAGGAGCCAGACCGACTGCAGCCCGGCGAAGGCCTGCGCGGCGAGCCCGGCCGAGATGGCCGCATTGCCGCCGGTGGCCACCAGCACGAGCTTGCGCCGGTCGGCCGCGTCGGCGATGGCCCCGCCGAGCAGCCCGATCGTCACGGTGGGGATCATCTGCGCCACGGCGATGGCCCCGACCGCGAACGACGAGCGGGTGATGTCGTACACCTGCAGCGGCACCGCGAACATGGTCAGCGCCCCGCCGACGGCCGACAGCGTCGACCCGACCCATAGCCGCCGGAAGGCCGGGAACTCCCGCAGCGGCCCGATGTCGGCCAGCAGCCGTCCAGCTCGCGCCACCCTCACCTCACTCCTGGCTCGCCGCTTCACCGACCGCCACCTCGTTCCTGGCTCGCCGTGTCGTCGGCCCCGCCCGGCCGTCACTGGCCCCGAAGCCCAGCGTAACAGTACTTATATAAATACTGTTATAATTATTCCATAAGGTCTGTTACAATCGGGTCATGGCCTCGGAACGACCGGTCGACCCCACCGAGCAGGGCTCATGGCGGCCGATGCGCCTCCTGCTGGCGGCGATGGACGCCGACATCGCCCGGATCTACGCCGAGGCGCAGATCACCGGGCTCACGCCGAGCATGGTGATGGAACTGCTCCGGCTGCACGCGCGGGGGCCGATGACCATAACGGAGCTGGCCACCTCGGTGCAGCGCACGCACTCGGCCACCAGCCAGAAGGTCGCCGCCATGCGGGCCGCTGGCCTGGTACGGACCACGGCCGGCACCGACGCCCGGACCAGGAAGATCACCCTGACGGCCAAGGCCCGCCGGATCATCGGCAAGCTGGCCGCGGAGTGGCGCGCCACCGCGGCGGCGGTGGCCGACATCGAAAACGAGATCCCGTACCCGCTCGGCCGGGTCGTGACGGACATCGAGACGGTGCTGCGGCGCAAGAGCTTCCACGACCGGATCGCCGAGAAGCTGGCCAGCGACCCGGACTGGAAGTAAGGCGCCCAGGCGCTGGGAACGCCTGGACGAGTGCGGGAGCGGCGGAAGGACGTCCGGCGTGTACGGCCATCGGACACCCGCGATGGCCAGGACCAGGGTTCCGGCCGCTACCGAACTGTTACTGACCGGTATCGGCCGGTCCGGACGGGGTGACCACGAACTGGCGGAGGTACAGGTCGCGGAAGGTGACCGGGCCGCGGGGGCCGGGCACGGCGTCGATGTTGATCCCGGTCTCGGGCACGGACAGCAGCTTGAACCCGTCGAGCAGGCGGGTGGTGGCGTTCCAGAACGCGCCGGTCCCGGCGTAGGCGGCCAGGAACTCCGCCGCGGCGGCCTGGTCACCGGTGACGATCGCCGCGGCCAGCCCGGAGGTTTCCTCGTTGGCGATCAGGGCGGCGTCGCGGGGACCGTCGGCGGGGGCGATCGTCACCGTGGCCTCATGCCCGGCGTCCAGGGCCCACTCGTGGCCGAGCGGGTGGGCGTGCGGGGGCAGCGACGCCGCGATGCCCAGCCGGTCCAGCAACGCGACGGTCAGCGGCACCAGCGACTCCCAGCGGTCCGGGTGCACGAGCAGCAGGTTCAGCCGGTTGCACACGCCGAGCCGGTCCAGGCTGACCTCGATCAGCCGCTCGGACAGGACCGGGTCGGCCGCCGCGTCCAGGTACAGCACCGCGCCACCGTCGGCGTGCGCCATGGTCCGCACGCCGTGCCGGGCCGCCTCGGCGGCCAGGGCCCGGGTGCTGTCCCCGCTGCCGCGCAGGATGACCAGCGGGATCAGGCCGGGCTGGCTGACCAGCGCCCGGGCGGAGTCCTGCCCGGGCGCGCGGACCAGCTGGATCATCGCGGGGTCGAGCCCCGCCTGGCCGAGAGCGGGCGCGATGACCTCGTCCGCCAGCGTGATGGCCGAACGGATCGCGGCCGAACCAGTCCGCAGCACGCCCGCGTTCCGGGACTTGACGAACTGCGAGGCGATGTCGACCACCACGTTCGGGCGGGCCTCGAAGTTGGCCCCGATCACGCCGACCGGCCTGCGGCATTCCTCGAGGAGCAGGCCGCCCGGCAACTCCCTGATGGTCCGGCGGGACGGCTCGGCCGGGACGCCGGCCAGCGCGCGGAGCTGGCCGGCGATACCCTCCAGCCGCGCGCCGTCCAGCCGCAGCCGGTCCAGCAGGGCGTCCCGCACGCCGTCGGCCCGGGCCGCCTGTACGTCCCTGGAGTTGGCCTCCAGCACCTCCGCGGCCCGGCGGCCGAGATGGTCCGCCATGAACCGCAGCGCGTCATCGATGTGCTCGTCCGGGACGCTGGCCAGGCCGGGCACGGTGCCGCGCGCGGCCCGGGCGGCCTCCTCGACCGCTCTCATTATCTCCGGCATGGTCTCGGCTTCGGCAGTCATCATGCGGGTTCCTTCTCTTGGTCAGGCTCCGGGCTGCGCAGGGGCGTTCCCTCCAGGGCACAATACGACCCGTTCGGCAGCGCCTTCGCGCACTTCTTCCGGGCGGGGTTGCGGATGGTGAGCGCGGCCAGCACGCCCCCGGCGGCGCAGAACACCGCCGCGATCATCGCCGCCACCTTGAAGCCGTGGGCCAGCTGGGCCGGGTGCAGATAGGCCTCGCCGGTGATCCCGGCCAGCGCGGGGAGCACGGCGACCGCGATCAGCTGGGCCGCCCGGGCCACGTCGTTGTTGACCGCGGAGGCGACGCCCGCGTGATCGGCGGGGGCGGCGGCCAGGGCGGTCGCGGTCAGCGGCGCCACCATGATCGCCACACCGAGGCCGAACACCAGCACCGCGGGCAGCACCGCGGTCAGGTAGTCGCCGGAGTCCCCGACCCTGATGAACAGCAGGAACGACGCCGCGATCACCACCGGCCCGACCGACATCTGCAGCCGGGGCCCGATCCTGGACGCCAGCGCTCCCGAACGGGACGACAGCGCGAGCATGATGAACGTCACCGGCAGCAGGGCCGCGCCCGCCGCGACCGGGCTGTAGCCGTGCACCACCTGGAGCACGACGGGCACCAGGAACAGCAGCCCGCCGAGCGCCGCGTACACGACGAACGTCACCGCGTTGGACGCGGAGAACTGCCGGGACCTGAACAAGCCGAGCGGCAGCATGGGTGCGGGCTCCTTGTCCTCGACCCAGATGAACAGGCCGAGCAGGGCCGCCCCCACGGCCAGCGGCACCAGCACCGCCGCCGAGCCCCACCCCTGCGAGGAGGCCGCGATCAGCCCGTAGGTGATCCCGGCCAGGGCGCCGCTGATGCAGGCCGCCCCCTTGATGTCCAGCCTGGGCACGGGTCCGGGCGCCTTGGTCTCGGGTACGTGCCGGGCGGCGATGGCCAGGACCACCACCGCCAGCGGCAGGTTGATGAGGAAGACCAGCCGCCACCCGGCGGACCCCGTGCCGATCAGCCACCCGCCGAGGAAGGGGCCGATCGCGGTGGCCACGCCGCCGAGCCCGGACCACGCCCCGATCGCCGCCATGCGGTCGTCCTGGGCGAAGGACGCCTGGAGGATGGCCAGGCTCCCGGGAGTCAGCAGCGCCCCGCCGACCCCCTGCAGGGCCCGGGCCGCGATCAGGAGTCCCACGTCCGGGGCCACCCCGCACAGCAGCGACGCGACGGCGAACCACACCGTGCCGATCATGAACACCCGGCGCCGGCCATAGCTGTCGCCGAGCGTCCCGCCGAGCAGCAGCAGCCCGGCCAGGGTCAGCGTGTAGGCGTCGACCACCCATTGCAGGCTGGCCAGGCTGGCGTGGAGGTTCCGGCCGATGGCCGGCAGCGCGATCCCGACGACGGTCGCGTCCAGGCCCGCCATGCCCGAGCCCAGCACGGTGGCGGCCACCACCCAGCGGCCCCGCGCGCTGGAGAGCCGCAAGGCCCCGGATTCGGCTGTCTCGCTCATGGGGGCACGCACCACGCTCCGTTCGGCATCAGAATCAAATTAGTCCGAACGGGCCGCGGTGGCACTCTCCTCAGCCACCCTCGTGTCCTCCGGGGCGGGCGCGGCCCGGCCCGAGCCCGGGCGGGTGGCCAGCACCGAACCACCGAGGATCGCCGCGAAGGAGACGCCGATCGCGGCGGTCAGGTGCTCGCCCAGGACCAGGACGCCGAGCGCGACCGCGACCGCCGGGTTGACGTAGGTGATGACGGTGGCGCGGGCCGGGCCGACCTCGGCGATCAGCCGGAAGAAGACCAGGAACGCGGCCGCGGTGCAGATCACCCCGAGCGCGGCCAGGGCCGCCAGGACCTGGACCGACGGCACCTTATGCGGCCAGGTCAACGCGGCGAACGGCGCGTAGACCAGCGCGGCCGTGCCCAGGCAGACCGCGTTGACCGCGACCGGCGGGAGGCTGGACAGCTGGCGGTTGGCGATCAGCGGGCCGATCGAGTAGCCGAGCGCGGTCAGCAGCACCTCGATGACCGGCAGCGGGCCGACCTGGCCCGCGCCCGGCCCGGCCAGCAGGGCCACGCCGCCCAGCCCGACGGCCAGCCCGGTCCAGCGGATCGGGGTGAGCCGGTCGCCGCCGCGGGTGAGCCAGGCCAGCAGCGCGGCGAAGATCGGCACTGCGGCGACCAGCAGGCCGCTGGTGGAGCTGGGCAGGTGGCGTTCGGCGTTGGACAGCAGCGCGAACGGCCCGACGATCTCCACCGCGGTGAACGCGGCCAGCCAGCGGACGTGCCCTTTCAGCGCGCGGAGGTGGCCGCCGCGGATGGCCGCGGGCAAGAGCAGCAGCGAGCCGAGCGCGACCCGGGTGCACACCAGCACCGGCACCGAGACCCCGCCGTCCGCCACCTTGATGAGCAGGTAGGGGATGCCCCAGATCACGCCCATCGCCGCGAACAGCAGCCAGCCGCGCCTGCTCATCGATTCAGCCTACGTGAGCGGGCCCCGCAGGCCGATACGGCTACAGGCAGATCCCGAGCGGGCCCACCTTCACGCACTGCCCGCTCTTACTGGCGCTCGGCGTGGCCGACGGTTTCGGCGCGGACGACGGGGCGGCCGCGGACGACGAGGCGGCAGACACCGGGTCCGTCGGGTCCCCGCCCGGCGTGGGCGTGGCCGCCGCGCCCCCGGGCGGGGCCGTTTCCCCGCCCCCCGGGTCCCCGGCTGTGCCGCCCCCGGAACCGGACACGGCAGGTGCGGGGCGACCCGGCGGCGAGCCGGATCCCGGGCGTCCTGGAGCCCCGGCCGGACCCGCCTGGCCTCCGGGATCGTTGCGGCCCGCGGCGACCGGTCCCCGCGACCCGGCCGGTCCCCGGCCCGCGCGACCCGAACCGGCCGGCCCGGCGGCCACGGTCGCGCCGAACGACGGCGGACCCAGACCGGATGGCCGATTGATGACCCGGATCGACACCGCGGACAGGGCCAGGAAGGCGATCGCCCCCGCCGACACCACCATGACCGGCACGGTGCTGCCCGCCGGGTGGGAGCGGAAGACCGCGCCCGCCCGCCCGGCCGCAGTCCGGATCCGGTCGGCCAGCAGCGCCAGCGCTAGCTGGGGCGCGGGTAGCCGGGGGCTGTAGCCCCTCCGGGCCGAGATCCGCAGCCTGCGCAGCGCCGCCCGGCGCTGCGCGACGCTCAGGCCGGAGAGCAGGTAGACGGTGGTGGCGCGGCCATGCCGTTCGGCCGCGGCGTGTAATCCGGGAGAAAGCTCATGCTGATCGCGATAGCGGATCTTGATCATGGTCATGTGCACTACCTAAGAAAAGGACGGAACGGCAGGTGCACGCCCCCCCACTGAGGCGTTCGCAATCTGTACTATAGCCCAGCGGATTGCGATCTTGGTGCGATACAGCACGCCTTGCCCGGTAGCGGATCCGTTCCGTAGGCTGCGAGCGTGATCTCCCAGGCCGTGCCCGCCTCCGGGGCGAAGACCGGACGCGCCGGGGCGTTCGGCGGGTTCCGGACGCGGTGGGCACTGCTGCTGTGCCTGGCGGGCGGGCTGGCCGTCTTCGCGTCGTTCCCGCCGCTGGGCGCCTGGCCGCTGGCGGCGGCGGGGCCGGGGCTGCTGGTGGTCGCGCTGACCGGGCGGAGCCTGCGGGGGTCGCTCGGCTGCGGGCTGGTGTTCGGCGTGGCCCTGTTCGTGCCGCTGATTTCCTGGCTGAGCAACGTGGCCTGGTACGCGTGGTTCGGGCTGGCCGGGGCCGAGGCGATCCTCTTCGCCGTGTTCTGCCTGGCCCAGCGGCTGCTGCTCGAGCTGCCCTGCTGGCCGGCCGCGGTGGCGGGCTGGTGGGTGAGCGTCGAGGCGTTCCGGGACCGGTGGCCGTACGCCTTCCCCTGGGGCCGGCTGGCCATGAGCCAGTCCGCCGCCCCGGACGTCCGCTGGGTGGCGGTCGGCGGCGCGCCGCTGCTGACCTTCCTGGTCGCGCTGACTGGCGCCATGGCGGCCCGGGCCGTGCTGTGTTGCCTTGGGGGGAGCGATCCCCCCCAGACCCCCCCTGCTCCTGGGGGGACCCATCCCCCCAGACCCCCCTTGGGAGGGGCCTTCGGCCCCCCCGGATCCCCGGTGCCCCTCTGGCCGGCACTGGGCGCGGTGGTGACGGCCGGCCTGGTGCTCGCGGGCGGCCTGCTGCCCGTGGACCCCACTGGCGGCGCGCCGACGGTCCCGGTGGCCGCGATCCAGGGTGATGTGCCCCACGCCAGGAACCTGCCGCAGCAGCTCAACGACACCGAGGTCACCCAGAACCAGGCCGCGGCCACGCTCAAGCTGGCCGGCGAGGTCAAGGCGGGCCGCCTGCCAGCGCCTGACCTGGTGGTCTGGCCGGAGAACTCCACCAGCATCGACCCGCGCGAGGACCCCTACATCTACGCCGACATCGCCGGGGCCATGGGCGCGATCGGCCGGCCGATGCTGGTCGGCGAGGTCCTGGACAACCCGCAGCGCAACGTCGGCCAGCTGTGGGTGCCCGGCGTCGGCCCGACCGCGATCTACGTCAAGCGCCAGCTGGTCCCGTTCGCCGAGTACATCCCGTTCCGCGGCATCATCTCGAGCTTCAGCTCGCTGCCCTCGCTGCAGCCGGTGGACTTCACCCCGGGGCACCAAGTCGTCGTGTTCGACGTCGGGCAGATCCGTCTGGGCGACGTGATCTGCTACGAGGTGGGCTTCGACAACCTGGTCCGTTCGGAGGTCACGGGCGGGGCGAACTTGCTCGCGGTGCAGTCCAACGACGCGGACTTCGAGATCGACGGGCAGGTGGGCGAGAGCGAGCAGCAGACCGCCATGGCCCGGATCCGGGCCGTCGAGAGCGACCGCGCGGTGGTGTACTCCTCGACCACCGGGGAGAGCTCGATCATCGCGCCCGACGGCGCGCTGATCAGCCATAGCGGCATCTGGCGCCAGGCCATCCTGGACGCGCGGGTGCCGCTGGTCAGCTACCGCACGCTGGCCGACCGGGTGGGAGCCTGGCCCGAGTACGTACTCGTCGCGCTGACCGTGCTGGCCCTCGGCTTTGCCGTCACCCTGCGCCGGCGGCTTTCGTCTCCAGCCCGGGTAAGCAGCACGTAATATTGCGTACCGGGCACGCAAGAGGGCCATTTGCCCTGATCCCGAACGCGCAGGAAGGATTACCGTGCGTGGCACAGCGCGGATCTACGCCGGCATCGCCGCGGCGGCTATCGGCCTGCTCGCGTCGGGGTGCAGCAGCGGGAACGCGCTCACGCCGGCCCAGGCCAGCGCGTCGGCTTCGGCGTCGGCCCGGGCGCACGCCGCCCAGGTGGCGGCGGAGCTGAAGATCGCTCCGGCGAACGGGAGCCGCGGTGTCGATCCCTCGTCCCACATCACCGTCACCGCGACCCAGGGCAACAAGGTGACCGACGTCACGGTCAAGACCTCGGGCGACCCGGTCTCCGGCACGCTGCGCGCCAACGGCAAGTCCTGGCAGAGCACCTGGACGCTGAACGCGGCGCAGAGCTACACGGTGACCGCCACCGGCACCGACAGCAGCGGCCAGCCGGTCACCACCACGAGCACCTTCCGCACCCTGACCCCCGCGCGGACGTTCAGCACCGAGATCTACGAGGGCTCGGACCAGACCTACGGCGTCGGCATGCCGGTCATGCTGATCTTCAGCCAGCCGATCACCAACCGGGCCGCGGTCGAGCGCTCGCTGCGGTTCACCACCTCCAAGCCGGTGATCGGCTCCTGGTACTGGGACGACAGCGAGCACCTGGACTTCCGGCCGCGGGACTACTGGCCGGCCAACACCACGGTCAGCTTTTACGGCCGCCTGAACGGGGTGGAAGGCGCCGCGGGCGTGTACGGCACCGCCGACCTGACCCAGACGTTCTACATCGGCAAGTCGATCATCGCGGTGGCCAGCACGACCACGCACAAGACCCAGATCTACATCGACGGCAAGCTGACCTACGACTGGCCGATCAGCACCGGCCGGCCCAGCCTGCCCACCCCGGACGGTACCTACCTGAGCGTGGAGAAGAGCAACCCGGTGCGGATGATCGGCGGCGGCCCGGCCGGCAGCCCCGGCTACTACAACGAGCTGGTCAACTGGGCGGTCCGGTTCACCTTCAGCGGCGACTACTACCACTCCGCTCCCTGGTCGGTAGTGGACCAGGGCACCACCAACGTCAGCCACGGCTGCGTGAACCTCCCGCCCGAGGACGCGATCACCTACTACAACCTGAGCATTCCCGGCGACCCGATCACCGTCACGGCCAGCACCGCGTCCGGCAAGTGGGACGACGGCTGGACCGAGTGGTTCCTCCCGTGGTCGCAGTACCTGAAGGGCAGCGCGCTGGGCGAGGCCGTGAAGGCCGGGCCGCAGGGCAGCGAGTTCGTCAGCCCCTCATCACTGCCCGCGGACACCGCGTCCGCGCCGCTGGGCACCTCCGCGGCGGGCAACTACTACGCCGGCAGCGCGAACCTCGGCTGAACCCCTGGCTAACCCCCGTAACCCGGGTTCCCCCACGGGGTCCACGGGGTCCACGGCGCCCAGGGGCTGGGTATCGGGGTGACCGTCACCGGCGGGACGCTGGGGAAGGGGGTGCTCGGCGGGCTCTGGTCTGGCGGGCTCTGTGCTGGTGCGCTGGGGACCTGCGGGACCAGGCTGAACGCGGCGGCGGTGGCCAGGCCCTGCGCGTCCTGGGTCAGGGCGACCGTGTTCTTCAGCCCGAAATTGCCGCATCCGAGGTTGGCGAACGACGCGCTCAGCCGGGCCGCCAGGAACGTGAACAGGTTGTTCCCCGTGGCCGGGACCGGCGAGGGGCTCGCGCTGAACCGCGCCTGGTTGGCCGCGATGAAGGCGGTCTGGATGTTGAGCATGCTGGCGCAGAAGTTGGCGGGCGTGTCCGCCTGCTGCCCGCCCGCGCGGACGTCACCGAACGGCTGGCCCAGGCCGCCGATGACCAGCGGCTGCCCGACTCCGAGCCGGTACAGGTTGGTCTTGGGGCGGCTGAACGCCCCGTTGACCGTGGTCATCGGGTCGTTCTCCGGGACCAGCGCAACCGGAGCCCGCTGGCTGGCCGCCGCGGACAGTTCGTCCAGCGTCTGCGAGGTGCCGGGCCGGCCGGCGTCGGACAGGTCGGGCGCGGTAAACGGCTGGCAGCCGAGCGCGGGCAGGACGAAGTTGTCGAGCAGGGCATTGTCGCTGCCGTTGACGATGGGCGTGGCGCTGGGCAGCAGGGCCGCGTTGGCCGGGCTGTCCTGGGCCGTCTGGCCGCCGGCGGTGAGCAGGTACTTCGTCGTCACGTTGTCGCTGGGATCCTGGTCGACCAGCTGGAAGCTGCGCGTGGTCGGGCACGGCTGCCCGGTCAGCGGCGACCGGCCGGCCGGCGGGATGCGCAGCTGGCCCGCGGCTACGTCCCGGCCGGCCGCGGCGTAGAAGGCCACGCTGTTGCAGTAGGAGACCTGGCCGAACAGCGAACCCTCCAGGCCGTCCACGCACTTGGCCCGGGCCAGCGTGTACGGCTGCGCCCCGGCCAGCTGGAGGGTGCGGCCGTTGAACCCGACCATCAGGTTGACCACGGCGTTCCTGGGCAGCTTGGGCCGCACCGGCGCGACAGCCGGGGCCGATCCGAGCGTGACCACCAGCGGCTCGTACACCCACAGCCGCCCGGTGGCCGGATTCAGGATGGTGGCCTGGACGAAGGCCTGGAGGTCCGGGTTGGCCTGCGTGCATCCGGCCGCAGCCGCGTCCTGGCCGCCGGGTCCGGTGAGCTGGTAGGGGGTGGCCAGGCCGCCCGCGCTCAGCGGGTTCGCGGGCACGATGAGCTCGCAGTCCATGTTGGCGTTGGCGGCGGCGGGCGCGGCGCTGGCGCTCGGCGTGGCCTGGGTGGACGCGGTCACCGCACCGGTCGCGACCGCGGTGCCGGTTGCGGTGCCGGCCGCGGTCGCCTGGGCGCCGGCCGGCGAGAGGGTTATCCGGGTGGTTCCGCCCGACACCGCCACGACCACGCCGAGGGCCAGCCCGAACGCCATCGGGACGGCCACCGGTACGATCAGCCGCGGTCCCGGCCGCGGTCCCGGCCGCGGTCCCGGCCGTGTTCTCTGGCGTGGCCGGCGCCGTGGGCGACGGTGGCGCGTGTTCCCGCTGGTTTTCCCGCTCCAGGTGAGCATTCCGTCCACCTCCGCACACACTGAGTATCTGGAGGGTGACGTTAGACCCGTCCCGGCGCGATATGGGCGAAAGCCGGGAAAATTCTTTTGCCGCCTTTAAGCACAAAAACCGGATTTATCGGTAAATCTGAGTTCTTTCACGCTCATTACGCCACAGGTGGCGACCGGGGGTTACGGAACGTGGAGTAAGTGAAGTGTCACCGATAGGATACCCAGGTGAGATGAGCCGGGCCGGGCGGCGTCAACCAGGCGCTTGCCTACGCGGCTGCCCAGAGCGAGGCGATGCCCTGGCCCACGCCGATGCACATGGTCGCGGCCCCGCGGGCGGCGCCGCGCCTGCGCATCTCGTGCAGCAGGGTGGTCACGATCCGCGCCCCGGAGCAGCCCAGCGGATGGCCGATGGCGATCGCGCCGCCGTTGACGTTGACCAGGCCGGGGTCGCACTTGAGCTCGTCGGTGACCGCCACCGACTGGGCCGCGAACGCCTCGTTGATCTCGATCAGGTCGACCTCGTCCAGCCGCCAGCCGGCCCGGCCGAGCGCCTTGTGCATGGCGGGCACCGGCCCGATCCCCATGTAGTCGGGGTGCACGCCGGCCGCTGCGGAGCCGACGTAACGGGCCAGCGGGGTCACGCCGGCCCGGCTCACCGCGTCGCCCGACATCAGCAGCAGCGCGGCGGCGCCGTCGTTCAGCGGCGAGGAGTTGCCGCCGGTCACCGTGCCGCCCTTGCGGAACACAGGCTTCTTCGCGGCCAGTTCCCCCGCGGTGAGGGCGCCGTTGATGCCCTCGTCGTGCCGGACCTCGGGGCGTTCGGTCACCGGCACGGTCTCGGCGTCGAACCGCCCGGCGTCGCGGGCGGCAGCGGCCAGCCGATGGCTGCGCAGGGCCCACTCGTCCTGGCGCTCCCGGGTGATGCCGTACCGGTCGGCCACGTTCTCCGCGGTCTCGCCGAGCGGGATCGGCGGGTACATCTCCTGCATCCGCGGGCTCACCAGCCGCCAGCCCAGCCGGGTGTCGGCCAGGTCCAAGGCGCGCGGGAACGCGTCCGCGGAGCGCGCCACCACGAACGGCGCCCGGGTCATCGACTCCGAACCGCCCGCCAGGCAGATATCCGCCTCGCCGGCCGCGATCGCCCGCGCCGCGTCGCCGACGGCCTCCATCCCGGACCCGCAGAGCCGGTTGACCGTCGCGCCGGGGATCTCCACCGGCAGCCCGGCCAGCAGCACGGCCATCCGGGCCACGTTCCGGTTGTCCTCGCCCGCCTGGTTGGCCGCGCCCCAGTAGACGTCGTCGATGGCCGCGACGTCCAGGCCGGGGTTACGCCCGACCAGGGCCGTGATCACGTCGGCGGCCAGGTGATCGGGGCGCACCCCGGCCAGCACGCCCTTGACCTTCCCGATGGGCGTCCGGCAGGCATCGACCACGAAAACTGAGCTCACGCCGGCCTCCACGGGTCCTCGGGGTTGCCTACCACAATATCCGCATAGCGAGGCGGTCCCAGGCCAACCTGGGACCGCCTCGTCATGGGGTGTTGAGTGCTGAGCGGGCTGGCCCGTCCAGCGCGGTTGCTACATGCCGGTTCCGTTCTGGTGGTGGCGGTGGCGGCGAGGCGGCGCGCCGAACCACGGCAGCCCGGACCCGGGCTGGGTGCTCGGCGAGGCCGTCGGCGTGGCGGTGGCGCCGGCTGCGGCCGCGATGACCGCCTTCTGCTGGGCCACGTTGTAGGTGGCCGCGGTGGCGACGCCCCCGCCGTTCACGGTGGCGCTGACCGGGTCGGTCAGGCCGAACTTGGCGCAGCCCAGGACCCCGAACGACGCGGCCAGCCTGGCCCCCATGAACGCCGCCAGGTTGCTGCCCGTAGCCGGGACCGGGGAGGTGAAGCCCACTTCGTTGACCGCGTCCAGCTGGTTGTGCGCCGGGGCGATGTTGACCAGGTTCTGGCAGTAGTCCGCGGCGACCGTGGTGGCGTCCGTGTTGGCGGGCAGCAGCGGCTGGTCGACCAGCGACCGGTAGACGTTGGTCTTGGCGATGCTGAAGGCGCTGTTGACGAGCGTCATCTCGTCGTTCGGCGGGACGACCGCGATGGTCCCGGTCTGGTTAGCCCGCGCGCTCAGCTCGTTGAGCGCCTGCGAACCGGAGGTCCCGGCCGCGTCGGTAGTGTCGGGCGCGCTGAACGCGGTGCACCCGTTGGCCGGGTCGACGAAGTCGGCCAGCAGCCGGTCGTCGCTGCCGTTCCCGATGGGCGTGGCGCCGGTCAGCCCATTCGCGTTGGCCGCGGTGTCCTGGGCGGTCTGGCCGCTCGCGTTGATCAGGTACGTGGTGATCACGTTGTCGCTCTGGTCCTGGTCGACCAGGGCGAAGTTACGCACCGTCTCGCACAGCTGGCCGTCCTTCGAGGTACCGATGGCCGGGACCGTGAGCGTGCCGTTCGCGATGTCCGCGTTGGCCGCGCGGTAGAAATTGACCGCATTGCAGGCCGAGACCTGGCCGATGACCGACTGGCCGAGGGCGTCGACGCAGTTGCCCTGCCGTGCGCCGCGGCCTTCGAGCACCAGGTTGTTGCCGTTGAAGCCGACGTCGATGATCACCGCGGACCCCCGCGTGATCGTCGGCGGGGTGGGTGTGGCGGCCGGCATGGTCCCGGCCGTGATGACGAGCGGGTTGTAGATCTGCACCGAGCCGTTCGGCTCGAGGATCGTGGCCTCGACGAAGGCCCCCACGTTCGCGGCGTTCGCCATCGTGCAGCCGTCGCCGAGCTGCCACGGCGTGGCGAGGCCCCGGGCGCTCAGTGGGTTGTTCGGCACTTTGAGCGTGCAGTTCATTGACGTGGCCGCCTCGGCCGCGGTCTGGTTCAGGTTGATGGCCGCGCCGGTGCCGTCGACCGGGTTGTTGGCCAGGTCGCCGAGCGGGAAGAACGCGGTCGGCCCGTTGGCGAAGGTCGCCGCGGGCGGTACCACCGCGGCGGCCGCCGGGTCGCCGCTCGCGCTGGCGCTGGCCGACGGGCAGGGTGTGGCCGAGGCGCTGGCCGCCGCCGCAGGGCTCCCGGACGCCGCAGGGCTCCCGGACGCCGCGGGGCTGCCGGATATGGCGGGGCTTGCCGACGGCGAGGCGCACGCGTTCGTGGCCGACTGGTTGATAGTAGTGACGGGACCTCCCGAGACCGCGAGGATGATCCCGAGGGTCAGCCCCAACGCCATCGGAATGGCGAGAGGGACCGCGATGCGCGCCGCACGACTATTCCTACCGCGACGGCGCCATGCGGACCGATGCCCGCTGAGCATTCAATCCACCTCCATGGATGTCCGCTGTGACGCTCCCGGTGGATCACGGTAGACCCGCCGCGAAGGCGAAAACAGGTAATCGAGCAGATTCGCGTTTTGTCCGGTTCTAAGCCGAAAGCGAGGGTGAAACCTTGGTAATTCATTGCCAAGTTATTACGTCGCAGGTGATGGCGTGCCGGCCGGATCGAGATTGTCCCGTGATAGGAAGGCCCGTGCCGCGCGCGGCAGCGGCAGACTGCCGGCGGCGACGGAAAGTAATTCTTACGACGCTCTCAGTGAAGAGGAGATATTTCGGTGGAGTTACGGCCGGGTGGGCCGGAAGCCCGCCCGGGCAGGTCATGAGCCTGCCGGGCGGCGGCGGCAAGCCCTGCAGCGGGACGGCCGCCGGGCCGGCCCGGGCCCCGCCAGCAGCCGGATGCCTCGAGCGGGAATGCAGCAAGGTGATCATTTGGCCGGCCGGCCTGCGACGGCCGCCGCGGTACGGCAATTGGGACCCCGGCCCCCCGCGGCATATTAATTGGCTTGGCCGTGGGTTTTAAGAGCTTTACGGGGCTGGTCGGCCGACCCGGTCCCGATGCAATGCCAGGCCATTCCATGCCGTCCGTTAATCGTTGGCTGCGTGATTATGCGAGTGTTTTGCCGGATTGCCGCCAGGGGCTGGCCAGCCCGGTCCGCCCGGCCGGGGTCCCGGGCCGCTCTGGGCGGCCCGGCCGGGCTTCTCGGCCGCGCCGCGAGGCGACCCCGTCGGTCGGTGAGCCGACCACAGCGGCTATTCTCGTGTCCAGCCCGGCCTCCTGCCGCGGGCGCCACCACGAACGGATATCTGTCCAGGCCACAGCGATGCCGCACAAGTATTCTCCTGATCACGTAGGGCAGTCTGGGCTCGGTTCGGCCGAGCCGCTCTTTGGCCGGACCGGGGACAGCTGCCGGCCGGCAACCTTTTGGCGTGGATGGGCGTCTGTGTGTTGGAGGAGTTGTTATCCGATCTTGCTTGCTCCGAAAGTTTGCGTTTCTACAGTTGCCCGGTTGTTAAATCTCGTGGAGGGGACGACGCCGTGTCGCGATCCGGATGGTTCCGCAAACAGCAGCCAATGCTGGGCACCGACGGGACCACCGAAGCAAAACCGAGCGGGTCACGATTGAAGGGACGACGGGGCGCGGCCCTGACGGCCGGCGGCGCGGCGATGGTCCTGGTGGCCGGCGTTGCGATCGTCACCGTCGCGTCACCGGGCAGTCACGCCGCCCCGGTCTCGGCCGCCCAGGCCGCGGCCGCGACCCATCGGGATCAGCCGGCCGACGCGCTGCAGGTGCTGTCGGTCACCCCCGCGGGCGGCGCGAAGGGCGTCGACGGCGCGGCCCCGATCCGGGTGCAGTTCTCCGCGCCGCTGGCCGCCAGCACCCCGATGCCGACCCTCTCACCGCAGGTCACGGGCAGCTGGCAGGCCGAGGGGGATACGGCGGTCTTCACTCCGACGATCGGGTACTTCCAGGACAGCAAGGTGAAGCTGACGATCCCGGGCGGCCCGAACGGGATGCTCTCGGTCGGCGGAGCCAGCGCGGGCGCCGGCGGGCTGCTGGCCTCCACCGTGACCGAGAGCTTCACCACCGGCTCGTTCAGTACCCTGCGCCTGCAGGAGCTGCTCAGCCAGCTGGGTTACCTGCCGCTGACCTGGACCCAGAAGGCCAAGACCGCCGCCGTCAACCCCGCGAACGCCAACGCCGAGCTGGCTGCCGCGTACCAGGCACCCGCGGGGACATTCAGCTGGCACTCCGGCTACCCGTCGACCCTGACCGACCAGTGGAAGGCCGGCTCGGCCAACATCCTCGATGTCGGCGCGATCCGGGCCTTCGAGTCCGTGGCGGGGCTGACCATGGACGGGTATGCCGGCCACACGGTGTGGTCCGACCTGTTCAAAGCGCTGGCGGCGGGCAAGGGCAACCCGAACGGCTACACGTACGCGCTGGCCAGCCAGAACTCCCCGGAGACGATAACCATCTGGCACAACGGTCACGTGGTGCTCAAGAGCCTGGTCAACACCGGCATCCCGGCCTCCCCGACCGTGGACGGCACCTTCCCCGTCTACCTGAAGTTCTACTTCAGCTACATGAAGGGAACCAACCCGGACGGTTCGAAATACGACGACCCGGTGTACTACGCGAACTACTTCAACGGCGGCGACGCGGTGCACCAGTTCGACCGGTACAGCTACGGGTGGTACCAGAGCCTGGGCTGCGTCGAGCTGCCCTGGGACGCGGCCAAGACCGCGTACGGCTACCTCAGCTACGGCAGCCTGGTCACGGTCACCGGCCCGGTGGCCTGAGCGAACTGAAAGGGGCGGTCCCGGTTCCCGGGACCGCCCCTTTCATGCGCGTGTCGTGACGTGTTGCCCTGCCCCCTTTTACAGGGGGTGGACTTCCTCCGCCTGCGGGCCCTTCGGGCCACGACCAGCGGTGTACTCCACCCGCTGGTTCTCCTGAAGAGCGCGGAATCCATCCATCTTGATGGTGGAGTGGTGGACGAAGACGTCGGCCGAGCCGTCGTCCGGGGCGATGAAACCATAGCCCTTGTCCGAGTTGAACCACTTCACGGTGCCCTGAGGCATGCACTTCTCCTACTGAGACGACTTCGGGAGCGCACGGTCGTGTGCTCCCGGGTTGCTGTGACCACTGCCCATGTGGACTGCCCGTTTAAACGGGCGGGCGTCCGGGAACCCGGGACATCCCGCGGCCAGAACTTCGCAGGCGCTGTGACACGTTCACGAACTTCGGACAACCAGTTATATCTAACCACTCTCAGCAACTACCGGCGTACTAACCAGCGGAAAATGCCTGTCCCGCGTGGCTCATCGCGCGGCGGCCAGCGGCCGGACGGCCTGGTGACCCAGCGTCTTCACGCAGGCCGCGAACCGGGAACCCGGCGTCGCCGCCGCGATGCGCTCGGCCTCAGCGGCCGTGTCGACGTCGGCCAGTTCGGGCAGCAGCCGGACCCGGAGCCCGGCCTCGTGCAGCCTGGCCAGTTGCCGCGACCCGGTATCCGGGCGCGACATCGGCACGCCGAGCACCAGCGCCGGATCGATCTCGCGCAAGCCGAGCAGCCAGAAGCCGCCGTCCTCGGCCATGCCGAAGGTGGCATCCGCGGCGCCGGATGCCAGCGGCTCGGCGGCCTGCGCCAGCAGGGCCGGCGTCACCTGCGGGGTATCCATCCCGATCAGCACCAGGGGGTCCGGGCAGGTCGCCCGCGCGTCCGCCAGGGCCCAGGCGATGCGCTCATCGAGGCCGCCGCCCCGCTGACCGATGACGTCGAAACCGGCCGGCAGCCACCGGCCGGGCGTGCCGGCCAGCGCGAGCACGCGGCGGGTGACGCCGGCCGACGCGACCGCCGCCAGCGTGTCGGCCAGCGCCGCCTCGGCCAGTTCGGCCGCCTCGGCCGGGGTGTACGGCGGCGTGAGCCGCGTCTTGACCCGGCCGGGCACGGGCTCCTTGGCGATCACCATGATCTGGGCCGCCAGCGTGCTGCCCGGAACCGGGTTGTGCGATATCGGCTTATACGGCATTGGCTTATACGGCACTGGATTATACGGCACTGGATTATCCGGTTCCGGTCTATACGGCATCGGACCACGATCCCAGCTCGGGCCGGAGCCCCGGCAGCGGCGCGGCGCCCGGTCCGGGCAGCGGCGCGGCGCCCAGTGCCGTTCGGCCGTCAGCGATCGGCCTGCCGGACGGCTCGGCCCGGCCGCCGCCCCACGGCGACCAGCCGGGCAGCCCCCGCCCGTCGTCCCGCCGGTGCTTGCCCGTGTACTCCTGGCCGGCGCCGCGCGGGCCGTTCATGACGCGGCTGACGCGACGGAGGCGAGGACCCGGCGCATGTCGCGCACGGTCCGGACCGTGCCGCCGAGCGTCCCGGTGACCTTGGATTTCCCGGTCCGCGGGTAGTAGGGCACGTCCGTCTCGGCGATCAGCCAGCCGGCCTCGGCCGCACGCACCACCATCTCCAGCGGGTAGCCGAAGCGGCGGTCCGACATCGGCAGCGCGAGCAGCGCCTGCCGCCGGGCGGCGCGCATCGGGCCGAGATCCCGCACCGGGACGCCGATCCGGCGGCGCAGTTCGGCGGCCAGGACCCGGTTGCCGATCCTGGCGTGCAGGGGCCAGGCGCCCCGGCCCTGGACCGAACGCCGTCCCAGCACCAGATCGGCCTGGCCGGCCAGCACCGGGCCGGCCACGGCGGGCAGGTCTTCCGGGTCGAAGGAGGCATCGGCGTCCATGACGCAGACGACGTCACTGCTCGCCGCCAGCAGGCCGGCGTGGCACGCTGCGCCGAAGCCGCGCTGCGGGACGGGCACGACCCGTGCGCCGAAGCTCGCGGCGATGGCGGCGGAGTCATCGGTGGAACCGTTGTCCGCAACGATGGGCCGGTAGCCGAGCGGCATCCGGGACAACACCCAGGGCAGCGCGCCCGCCTCGTTGAGGCAGGGCAGGACCACGTCGATTTCCATGGCGACTGACAGTACTGGCGCGGCCGCCCGGGCACGGCGGAAAAATGGCCGATCGGCCCTTACGAAGCTATGACGGTGTCGGCGGGGCGGCCGGCCCGCCCCCTTCTCGTGCTTTGCTGCAGTCATGCGCGTTCTCGTGACCGGCGCGGCCGGGTTCATCGGATCTCATATCGCGGAGACCATGCGGGCCGCGGGCCATGACGTTCGTGGGCTCGATTCGCTCTCCCCCGCCGTACACAACGGCAGGCCCGGTCATGTCGCCGGCGAACTGGTGGTGGGCGACGTTCGCGACCCTGCGGCGGTGGACGAGGCCCTGGCCGGGATCGACGCGGTCTGCCACCAGGCGGCCATGGTCGGGCTCGGCGTGGACCTGTCCGACCTGCCCGTCTACGCCGACGTCAATGTCACGGGCACCGCCGTGCTGCTCGAGGCCATGGGGCGGCACGGCATACCGCGCCTGGTGATCGCCTCCTCGATGGTCGTGTACGGCGAGGGAGCCTACGACTGCGTGACGCACGGCCGGGTCCGGCCGGCACCCCGGCATCCCGGCGATCTCGCCGCGGGCCGTTTCGAGCCGCGCTGCCCGCAGTGCGCGCAGCCGCTCGGGACCGCGACGGTGACCGAGGACGCGCCGCTGGACCCGCGCAACGCCTATGCGGCGAGCAAGGTCGCCCAGGAGCACCTGGCGGCGAGCTGGGCCCGGATGACCGGCGGGGCCGCGGTCGGTCTCCGCTACCACAACGTGTACGGCCCCCGGATGCCGCGGGACACGCCTTACTCGGGGGTGGCCGCGATCTTCCGGTCCCGCCTGGAGAACGGGGTCCCGCCGCGGGTATTCGAGGACGGCGGCCAGCGGCGTGACTTCGTGCACGTCCGCGACGTGGCCCAGGCCAACCTGCTGGCCCTCGAGGCGGTCGACCGGGCGGTCACCGGCGCCGGCGCCGGGGTTTCCGGCGGCGCTGACCCGGGCGGGCTGCGGTGCTACAACGTCGCGAGCGGCGAACCGCACACGGTGGGCGAGATGGCCACCGCGCTGGCTGCCGCCTTCGGCGGCGGGCTCGAGCCGGTGGTCACCGGCGAATACCGCCTCGGGGACGTCCGGCACGTGGTGGCCTCCCCCGCGGCCGCCGCCGCGGACCTCGGCTTCCGGGCCCAGATCGGGTTCGCCGAGGGCATGGCCGAGTTCGCCCGCGCCACCCTCCGCGAGCCCGCGCTGGCTGCCACCGTCCGCATGTAGACCCACCCGGTTCTGTAACTGGCGCACCTGGCGGTAGGTCCCTGCGAGCTCCCAAGCTAACGGCGGTCCGGCGGGCGCGAGTCGCCGATCTGTGCATCAGCCTCTGCGGACAGCCGGGAGGGTTCGCGGGTCGAAGTCGTAGAGCCAGCCGGTCGCCTTCTCGTAGAAGCGGTTGAATGTGTGCGGCATGATCATTTCCCGCATCCGGGTGGCGATCGGGCCCGCGGTCTTGGCGTCCCGGTTGCTGGTCTCCATCTTGGCCAGCTTGCCGGCCCAGCGAGTAAGCACATTTTGGCCGAGGATGGCCGTGGCCGCTTCGCGGGCTTGGGTGGCGGCACCAATGGCATCGTCGATGTCGCGGCGATCCACGCCTTTTGCGCGGGAGGCGACCACATGCACGCCTCCGACGGGTCGGCGTCCACTACAGCGGCCTGTGCTTCAAGCTGAAAGGGCGAGAACGAGGAGGATGCCCGGCCGCGTGACGTGTTCCCTCCCGGCGGGCCGAAGGTGCCGGAGTCGTTCGACCAGGCTGCGCCAGCACCGCAGTCGTCGGCATTCCCGGGCCTCAGCGATCGCCGGCCCTGACGGGACACAGGCGGTTAGCCTGTCCCGGTGGGAACGGAAGGATGGTCGTGGCCAAGAGCAACCGCCGCAAGAGGCAGGACCGCGTCAAGGCAGGTGCCAAGCGCGCCGAACAGGCGCGGCGCCGCGCGA